>OFHK01000044.1_pt1 | contig 38577 bp, 35 predicted proteins | sample 1521951 | NCBI WGS metagenome assembly OFHK01 (sample SAMEA2468436, study PRJEB22500) | soil metagenome | biome: Glassland; feature: Farmland; material: Clay | place: Australia | collected 2013-01-31 | depth 0.55 m
CTCGCGACGCGCCTCTCTTGCCCGCGGGCGGGTGCCGCGGTCGGCGGGGGCGGCTGGGAACGGTGTTGCGGACACGGCTGTCCCCGCCTCGGCAGGCTGTCCGGGGAGTACCGGGCCGGCAGGAAGACCGTCGCGGCGTTCACCAGGGAGGGGATAGCCGTGGAGACGGCGCAGGAGCACCTCGGGCTCGCCGCCGCCTGGAAGCACGCCGCGCAGGCGCTCGCCGCAGCCGAGGCGAGCCACGCCACGCTGCTCGGCCCGCATTACATCGGCCGGGGCACGGACTTCGACCGGCTCGGCCGGGCGCTCGCCCATGCCGCAACCGCCGTGCGCTGCGCTCGCGGGCAGGACCTGTCGCAGGCCGCCGGACACATCTCCCGTGACGCAGTTCCGAAGCCGGTTATCACCGCAACCTTGACTGAGATCCGCCAGGACCTTTCTGCCTGGCAGGCGACTCTCGCGCCGCCGCCCGCGACTGCCGCGCGCCCGGAACTGCTGAACGGCACGATCGCCGAGGCGATCTGGTGGCTGCGGGCCCACCCGGGGCCCCTGCATGCCGCGAGCGAGTTCACCCGTGCGGTCAGCGAGGTCAAGGGCAGGCAGCTCACCTTCGGCCAGGCCCGGCAGATGGTGGCCCTGCGGGAGGCGGCCGACTCTGCCCACGCACAGCTGGCCGCGCGGGATGACGTGGTCCAGGACCTGTGTGGTCAGCTGTACGCAGGAGTTGCAACCGACGTCGCGGCACTCCGGGCCGCGCTGGAGTGGGCGCGGCGCCTGCGCGCGATGATCAGCGGTGGGTCAGGGCCGCTCACCCCGGCGCACCTCGACGCGGCCGAAAGCGCCGTTCCGGCCGACCGCCTGGCCAAGGCCGCTGATGCGTGGCACGAGGCTTGCGCGGCCCTGCTGGCGGCGTTCAGCCCGCATCGCCGCCGGGAACTGGCTGCTGAGCTCGACGACTACCAGGGTGGCGATGAGCTGCTCGAAGTCATGTTCAACGACACCAGTGGGCGTGATGAATGGCATGCCTACCAGGCGGCCCGTGCCTTCCTGGCCGCCCGCGGCATGGATGCGGCCGTTGATTTCTGCATCGCCGAACGGGTTGAGCCTGCCCAGGTCCCCCAGGTGATCGAACGGGCACTCCTGCAGGAATGGGCTGAATACCAGCTGCGGACCGACCCGGCCCTCGCTCCGCTCCGGGCCGTGGGCAGGGACGCGCTGGTCCGTGAGTACCAGCGGCTGGACAGGGCACTGCGAGCGGCGGCGGCCGGCGACATCATCCGCGCCTGCAACGCCCGGCGCCCGCGCAGCGACACTGGCGAGTCCGCTGTCATCCGCCGCGAGGCGGAAAAGCAGAAGAAGCACATGCCGGTGCGGGAACTCATCGAACAGGCCCGCCACGTCACCCAGGCGATCAAACCGTGCTTCATGATGTCCCCGCTGGCGGTCAGCCAGTACCTGCCCGCCGGCATGCACTTCGACGTCGTCATCTTCGACGAGGCCAGCCAGATCAGCCCGGCCAATGCCATCACCTGCATCTACCGCGGCAGCGCCCTGATCCTGGCCGGAGACCAGAAGCAGCTGCCACCCGCCAGCTGCTCCGGCAGCGGCCCCCGGGACGATGGGGAGGAGTGGCCGGCGGAATCCGAAGAAACCTCCGACCTCGAATCGGTCCTCGACCTCGCGAAGGGATCCGGGGTGTTCCAGAACCTCACCCTGCGCTGGCATTACCGATCCCGGCATGAGGCACTGATCGCTTTCTCCAGCGCCGCGTTCTACCAGGGCCGCCTGATCCCCTTGCCCGGCGGGGACAGCGGCGGGCCCGATGCCGGCGTGGAACTGTTCCATGGCGAGGGGACTTACCGGAGGGGAACCTCACGGGACAACCCGGACGAGGCCGCGCGGGTGGCGCAGCGGGTCATCCACCACTACGACACCCGCCCGGCCCTCAGCCTGGGCGTGGTGACCCTCAGCGAAGCCCAGGCCAGCGCCATCGAGACCGCCCTTGGCAAGGCCCGTCAGCAGCGGCCCGACCTGGACAGGTTCTTCACCACCCACCGGCTGCGCGGGTTCTTCGTCAAGAACGCCGAATCGGCCCAGGGCGACGAACGGGACGTCCTGATCTTGTCCATCGGCTACGGGCCAGACGAGAACGGCAAGCTCACGATGAACTTCGGCCCCCTCAGCAGGCACGGCGGGTGGCGCAGGCTCAACGTGGCCATCACCCGCGCCCGCTACCGCATCGAAATCGTCAGCAGCATCCGCGCCGGCGACATCCCCGAATCTGTCACCAGTGAAGGGCTCAGGCACCTCCGCCGCTACCTCAACTACGCGGCCCGGGGGCCTGCCCGCGCTCAGCACCATCTACCTGGGTGAGGGTGACCGCGGACCCGCCGCTTGCGGGGACGCGGGAACACGGTCAGCCCGCACACCGAAATACGTGCCGAAAATCCGTCCACATGCCTGGCACCAGGCAATCAGTGACGGGAAGAGGCGAGGACGTCGTCGAGGGTCTGGAGGAAAAGGTCGGCGTGTTCGCACTGGAAAACAAGGGGGGGCCGGACCTTCAGCACGTTTCCAGCCGGGCCGGTAGCACTGATCAGTATGCCCCGCTCCCGCATCGCCTCAGTGACCCTCCGGGCGTGCCCGGCTGCGGGCGCACGGGTCTGCTGGTCGTCAACGAGTTCGACGCCGAGCAGGAGGCCTTCGCCGCGGACGTCCCCGATGAGAGGGTGGCGCTCCGCGAGTGCCATCAGGCCCTGCCTGAGGTAGGCGCCGGTCTGCGCGGCGTTTGCCACCAGGCTCTCATCCTCGATGACGTCGAGGACGGCGAGCGCGGCCACGCAGGCCACCGGGTTACCGCCGAAGGTGCTGAACAGCTCGGTCTCCTCCGGAACGGTCTCAAGTACCCCGGACCGGGCCACGAGGGCGGCGACCGGGAAGCCGTTGCCCATCGGCTTTCCCATCACCACCATGTCAGGCTCGATTCCTGAGGCCTGGAAGCTCCACAGGTGGGTGCCGGACCGGCCATGACCGGCCTGCACTTCGTCGGCTACCAGCAGGCCGCCCAGAGCCTGCACCCGCTGGGCCGCTTCTCGCAGGTAGGCGGGCGGGGGCGACAGGATGCCGTCGGCCGTGAAAGCCGGATCAACATACATGGCAGCCAGGCCGCGGTCGCCGAGCGCGTCCGCGGCGCCGTCGACATGGGTGGCATACCGCTCAGCCCACCCGTCTTCTTCTCGCCGGTAAGCGCCGCGATACCCGTCGGGCGCGGGGACCGTAGCGACATGCGCGGGCCGCTCGCCCTTGGCCCACTCCTCGGGCGAGAAGGCGTGGGTGGCCTCGGTCAGGCCGTGGTAGGCATAGGCGCTCACCACCGCGCCAGCCCGCCCGGTAGCCGCGCGGGCGATCCGCCACGCGAGGTCGTTGGCCTCGCTGCCGGAGTTCACGACCAGAACCGCGTCCAGCCCGGGCGGCAGAGCGGCTGTGAGCCGCTCAGCGAGTTCGACGATCGCCTCGTGCAGATAGCGGCTGTGGGCCGCCAGGAGCCGCTGCTGTCCGGCCACCGCCCGCACAACCCGGGGGTGGCTGTGGCCGACCACGGGCACGTTGTTGTAGCAGTCGAGATACCGTCGGCCGTCAGGTGCGAACAGCCAGACCCCCTCCCCGCGGACCAGGTGCACCGGGTGGTCATAGAACAACGGCGACCGGGGCAGCACCCGCCGGCGCCGCTCCAGCAGATCGCCAGTGGCGGACCGGCGGTAGGGCAGCCCGCGGCAGGCTTCCCGGAAACGCCGCGCGACAGCATCCATCCCCATTGCCTCAATGCCGTCGAGGAAGGCGCGGGCCCCGGGCTCGCCGCTCACGCTGTAGGCGGCGTTGCCCGGGTAGAGCCCGCTCCGCCAGGCGCTGACCGCGACCTCCGTGGCAAGCCGGGCCGCGACCAGGTCCGCGAGGAGGCCGGCCTCCTCGTCTTCCAATGGCGTCACCGAGACGTAGCCGCCGATCATCGCATCGGCCGCCTCGATGGCGTCATCACGGCCGTGGAGCACATCCGCGACGGCGACAGCCAGATCACACACCAGTGCCGCATGGGTCATGTCCCCAAAGTCCACGATCCCGCTGACCCGAAGATCATCACCCAGCAGCACGTTGTCCAGGCTCATGTCGCCGTGGATCACCTGTGCGCGCAGTTCCGGCAGCACCGGGGCGACCCGTGCCTCGAACCGGTCCAGGACCCGTTCCACCTGAGCCTTGCGCTCACCGTCAGAGAGGTGAGTGAGCAGCGGGCGGAGCTTGAGCGCGTGCGTGACGTCCCACAAGATCTCGTAGTCGGCCGCAGGGTGGAAAAAGCCCCGCAGCGCCCGCCCCAGACGGGCTGTGATCTGCCCGAAAGACCAGATCGCCCGGGTGGTGAGCGCCGATGCCGCCGTCACCTGCCCGGGCAGGAACGTGAACAGCCGCGCGAGGTACACCCGGCCGTCAGGCCCCGGGACCTCGACCCAGGGTTCCCCCGTCGTGCCCGGCAGGACACGCATCACCGGCAGGCCCGGATCCACCCGCTCGATGTGGCGGAGAGCAGCGGTCTGCATGTCCACGATCGATGGGCCATCCGCCGGATTAGAGATCTTGAACAGGAAGCGCCGCCCGGGCCCGGCGTCCACCCGGAAGTTCTGGTCCCGTTCGCCCGCGAGGGCGGTGAGGGACGCTTCCATACCGAAGCCGTCCCGGAGGACTTGCCTGGCTGCCTCCACCTCGAAGGCAGGCGGCGTGGTCTCCAGAGGATCGAGGCGCTGCACCATAGGCCCGAAGGCTATCTTGCGTCCCAGGAAGCGGCCCTGGCGGGCCAGCGCGCAGGCCTTCCCGGGTCAGGGAAGCCGGCCGGCCTGGCAGGCGTCGCCCGACCGGAACCTGACCACGGCCTTCTGGTCACCAAGGCGGCCCTGCCCCATGACCAGCCGCGACTGGCGGCGGATCATCATGGTCGCCAGCGTGACCGGTCCGGTGATGGCGATACGCGCCGATGCCGCCTACGCCCGGGCCAGGGCAGGCATGGTCGGCCTCACCCGCGCGGCCGCAATCGACGCCGCCAGGCACGGAATCACCGTCAACGCCGTAGCCCCGGGCTGGATCGCCACCGGATCCCAGACCCCCGGCGAGCGCGACGAAGGGCTGGCCACCCCCACCGGCCGCAGCGCCACCCCCGAGGACAGCCCTCGACGCAGTGATCGTTGATCGGTCAGAGAAGGCGTGCGAGGGTCTTATCGAGCCCACTGAGAACATTCGTTCGCGCGACCAATTCGGCTTTGTCAGGGTCACGTGCGAGTAGCGCATCGATGAGTTCCTGGTGGCCGGCGAGTGACGTCCGGACGTCCTCGTCGGTCAGGAACCCTGTGATGCGGTGGATGACGTAGTAGTCGCGGCTGCGCCTGATCTGCTCGGCGAGCCGGGTGTTGCCTGCAGCCGCAATGATGGCGTCGTGGAATTCGTCGTTGTGCCGCACCATGTGGTCGCGGGTAGAGTGCTCAAGTTCCCGGATGTAATTCGAATGGATAGCGGCGATGTTGCTGAGCATGTCATCCGTGGCCCGCTGCGCCGCGAGCCTGGCAGCGAAACCCTCGAGGGCAGCGCGGACCTCGTAGATCTCCTGTATCTCTTGGGCGGAGTGCTCACGGACGACCCAGCCGCGGCGTCGGCTCTCCACCAGCCCGTCGGCTGCCAGCCGCTGGATGCTCTCCCTGATCGGCGTCCGGCTCACCGACAGGCGCTCCGCGAGTTCCGTCTCGATCAGCCGCTCATTCGGCCTGATCCGCCCTTCCACAATCGCCCGCCGCAGTTCTTCGTAAACCTCGGCGGACCGGCTGGCGGTCGCCTCGGCTGGCCGAGTGTCGTGGTCGTCCCATGCCGAAGCAGGTGCGGACACTTGGACCTCCTCCACTGGCTGCCGCCTGAGACGTGGACCCATACGACGCGGCCGGCAATCACAGGTAGCTACAGGCGGCGGGCCGGCCACCTGGCTCCCGCGCGGCGGGTGCGATAGCGATGACGTCAATCTCGACGAGTATGCCCCGCAACGACGATCCTACCGTCGTGCGGGCGGGGTAAGGCTCCTGGAAGAACTCGCGGTAGACGGCATTGAACTTGTCGAAGTCGCACAGGTCGGCTAGGTGGACGGTCACCTTCACGACGTCGGCGAGGGTGCATCCCGCCGCCTCCAGCACGCTGCGGACGTTCTGGAGGACCTGGCGCGTTTGTGCGGCCACCCCTTCCGCTATTTGCGCGGTCACTGGGTCCTGCGGGCGCTGCCCGGCGACGAAAACCAGACCGCCAGCGCTGATCGCCTGAGAGTAGGGGCCGGTCGGCTGGGGCGCGGCGCTTGTCATGACTTCTCTCACAGCAATCCCTTCCCGGGCATCTGCGGTATCTGCGATTCAGGTGGGTCGGTTTTCAGGCCGGAGCCGGTGAGCGCGATAACGGACCGGCCAGGCGGGAGGTCTCCGGCCGCCAGGGCCTGCCAGCCCGCCCATGCCACGGCGGACGTCGGCTCCACGCAAAGACCGCTGCGTGCCAGGTCACGGTGGGCGTGGAGAATCTGCTGGTCGTCAACCACGACCACCGTTCCGCTGGAACGGTCCACTGCCTGGCGCAACTGCCTGAGCCGGATCGGCTGGGGTACTGCGATACCTTCTGCGACCGGGTGAGCGCCCGGGCCTGGCGGCGTGCCCGCGGGTGGCCAGCCAGCGAGCGGGGCACAGCCGGCCGACTGAACCGCCACCAGGCGGGGCATCGCGGCGATGCTGCCGCTATCGAGGAGTTCCCGGAAGCCGATCGCAATCCCGAGCAGCAGGCTGCCGCTGCCGACCGGCACGACCACTGTGTCAGGTGCGGCGCCAAGCTGCTCCCGGACTTCATAGGCCCACGCCTTGACTCCATGGTGGAAGTGGGGGTTTGCGGCATGGCTGGCATAGAGCACGCCCTCAGCACGGCTGGCCCACTGCGCGGCAGCCGCTGCCTCCGCCCGCCCGCCCGGCACGAGATGAACCTCGGCCCCGTATCCCTGCGCCTGGCGGACCTTCCGCGAGGAGGTCCGCTGGGGCACGAAGACCTCGCACGGTATCCGCACCCGTGCCGCGTGCGCAGCAATAGCTGCCGCAGCGTTGCCGCTACTGTCGCTGATGATGCGTGACGCACCGAGTTCAAGCGCCAGCGCGGCAAGGACAACCGCGCCCCGGTCCTTGAACGACCCCGTCGGCATCAGATGATCGCACTTGAGCCATACCGCCGAACCGGACGGCATCTCAACCAGCGGCGTGGGCACCTCCCCCAGCCAGGCGCGGTCGAGCGCCCACTCCTCGCACGGCAGCGCCGGGCAAGAGCCGGGCCAGCCACGAGTCCCGGCCAGGCCATGCCGCCACTCCAGCCCGGCCCGCCGGAGATCGAGCGGGCCGCCGCACTCATCGCAAGCCCAGCGGCCGAGTGTGACCGGTAGTGCCGCGCCGCAGTCAGCGCAGACGTACTCCCTTGTCACGACGCCGCCGCCTCAAAGGCTGTGCCGCATGGCGTCGACTGAGATGCGTTCGACGATGTGGCCACCGCGTACGCCGTAGACCTCAGCGTGCAGGTCCATCCAGGCACATACGTGGACGGGCAGAACCTGGACGCGATCCCCGATCGCCACCCGCGACTCAGCGCCGTCCACCGTGAGCACACCGTGCTCCTCTGACAGACGCGCGACAGGCGCGTCCGGGTCACCGCGCAAGTGCCCGAGACCGTAGGTGGCGTCGATCGAGGGGGTAAGCGTCTTTCCGCCGGCGTCGATGGTGACGCGGTCACCGTTCAGGCTGACCACTGTCGCCAGGGCTGTCGCTGCGATCGCGTCGTGCGTGCAGGCGTAGCATCCGAGCGTCCGGAGATCGTTGTAGATGTATGTGCCGGGGCGGATCTCGGTGATGCCGTCGGACGCCCGGAGGTACGGAGCGGTGAGCGTTGACCCGGCAGACACGACCGGGACCTCGAGCCCTGCTGCTTCGAGCTCCTCCCGGACGGCGCCCATGATGCGCGCTTCGCGCCTGGCGACCCGCTCGATGGATAGCGGGTCTGTCGTGTCGTGGGCATGACCGGCATGCGTCAGAATCCCGCGGAACTTCAGCCCGTCACCCCGCGCCACATCGCTGGCTACCTTGACCACCGAACGCGGATCCGCTCCAGCGCGATTCATGCCCGAGTCGACCTCGACCAGCACGGGCACCACGTGGCCGAGTTGCCGGGCGAGGCCCCGGTAGCCTTCCGTCACCTCGCTGGAGTCAGTGACCAAAGTGAGCACCGAACCGACGATCAGTGCTGCGACCCGTTCCAGCTTGCGTCGTCCCACCAGGGGGTAAGCCAGCACGATGTCATTCACCCCAGTGCCGGCCATCACCGCGGCCTCGGAGGCCGTCGCCACGCACAGCCCCGCCGCGCCGGCCGCCAGCTGCCGCCGGGCCATGGCCAGGCTCTTGTGGGTCTTCACGTGTGGCCGCAGCAGCAGCCCAGCCCGCTGCGCGAAGGCCGCCATCCTGGCGACGTTCGCCTCGACGGCGCCGAGATCAACAAGGATCGCGGGCGTGTCCAGCCGCTCGTCATGGATGTCCATGGGCAGCGCCGCCTCAGGCGGCAGTGGCCGCGGCAGCGGGGCCTGTTCGGTGGTCACAGCGCGATAACCGCGGTCTTGATCTGGCCGAAGCCACGCAGTCCCTCGGCGCCCTTCTCCCGCCCGTGACCGGATCGCTTGAAGCCACCAAACGGCAGCTCGACACCTCCTGATGCGCCGTACGTGTTGACGAACACCTGGCCGGCGACGATATCGCGCACCATCCGGTGCGCCGTCTTGACGTCCGAGGTCCACACCCCTGAGACCAGGCCGTAGTCGGTGCCATTCGCCAACCTCACCGCCTCGTCAGCGTCGCGGAACGCAGTGACGGCCAGGACGGGCCCGAATACCTCCTCCTGCCCCAGCGTGCTGGCCGGGTCGACGCCGTCGATGAGTGTCGGCTGGACGAAGAACCCGTGGCCGTACCGGCCGCCGTTCAGAGCGCCGCCCCCGTAGCGGATGGAGGCGTGGGCACGACCCTGGTCAATGTACGAGAGCACGCGCTCGCGCTGGACTTCGGAGATCAGCGGGCCGAGCGCCGGGTCTTCCAGGGCAGGGCCGATGTCCACGGCGGCGAATGTCTCGGCGATGCGCCCGACAAGCAGGTCGTGGATGCTGTCTTGCACGATGAGCCGGGAACCGGCGGAGCATGTCTGCCCGGCGTTCTGCAGGATTGAATTGACGATGACCGGCAGGGCGCGGTCGATCTCCGCGTCGGCGAAGACGATATTGGGTGACTTGCCACCCAATTCCATGGTCACCGGGATGGTCCGGTCCGCTGCCGCCTTGCTGATGAGCCGGCCAACCTCGACCGAGCCGGTGAACGAGATGTGGTCGATGCCCGGGTGCGCGGTGAGCGCCGCTCCTGCCGTCTCACCGAATCCGGTCACGACATTAAGCGCCCCTGCAGGCAGCCCCGCTTCCAGGGCCAGTTCTCCCAGGCGCAGCGCGGTCAGGGGCGCCTCCTCCGCGGGTTTGAGGACGCAGCAGTTCCCCATCGCCAGCGATGGTGCCACCGACCGGCCGAGTATCTGCAGCGGGTAGTTCCACGGGATGATGTGCGCGGTGACGCCGTGCGGTTCCCATGTCGTGTAGACGAAGGTGCTGTCGTCGAGCGGGATCGTCGACCCGTAGAACGTTTCGATAGCGCTGGCGTAGAAGTCGAAATACCTGCCGGTGATCTCCGTATCCCGGCGGGCCTGCCGCAGCGGCTTGCCTGTCTGCTGCGCCTCGAGCCGCGCGAGATCGGCGGTGTGCCGCCCGATCAGCCGGGAGATCTCCCGCAGCACGCGCGCCCGTTCGGCCACCGGGACGTGCCGCCACGAGGCAGCGGCCTCACGCGCGGCCATCACCGCCTGGTCGATCTCGGCGGGACCGCAGTCCGCGGTGCGGGCGAAGACCTCGCCAGAAGACGGGTCAGTGACGTCCACGGTGCCCGCCGTCTCGATCGGCTTGCCATTGACTAGGGCGCCGAGCTGCTTCATTACTGTCCGACTCCTCAGGTTCTCGTCTGGTATGCGCGGTCACACGCACGAGCGCGCTGTGGGCACGTAGCCCAGGTGGCTATCTGGCCGTGAACCCCCCGTCAAGCACGAGGCAGCTGCCCACGGCGAACGAACTCTCTTCACTGGCCAGGAACAGCGCGCCCTGCGCGATCTCGCGCGGATCGGCCACCCGCCGGATGGGTGCCCACGCGGCCTGCTCGGCCGCCGTTTTCCCCGGGTCCAGGCTGTTGTCCACCTCAGCCTGCAGGAGCGGGGTGCGGGTGATCCCGGGGCACAGGGAGTTGACCCGGATGTTGTACCGGATCAGGTCGATCGCGATCGACTTGGTGAACATGATGACCGCGCCCTTGCTCGCGTTGTACGCCGGTGACTCCGGCACCGCCACCATGCCCATCTCCGAGCCGAGGGTCACGATCGTCCCGCCGCCCTGGGCCTTCATGCGCGGCACGGCATGCTTCACCAGCGTGAACATGCCCTTGACGTTGGTCGTGAGCACGCTGTCCCACTCGTCCTCGCCGAGTTCTTCAATAGGCATGACGCTGGTGATGCCGGCGTTGCAGACAAGGACGTCGAGCGAGCCGTAGTGATCGATGGCGGCCTGCACCATCTCCCCAGCGTCGGCCATGGACCTCACGTCGCCGGCAACGCCGGACACCACGCCGGATTCAGCGAGCTCCTTCACCGCGGTATCGAGCGCACCAGCGTTGATGTCGCTGACGACTACTCGTGCTCCCTGTTCGAGGAACAGCTGGGCGATTGCCCGGCCGATGCCGGATGCTCCTCCGGTGATCAGCGCGGTCTTGTTGTCAAGCCTGCCCATATCAGGTCTCCTTGTGGGTCGTCGTGCGCTCCTGGATCGCCTGCGCGGCAGTTAGTCCTCAGCTGGTGCTGGCACTGGCATGGCTGCGGTGCCCTCGCGCTGCGGTGTGGACTCTGCCTCTATGAACATCACCTTGCCCAGCCGGTCAAGGACCGGTGACCTGCGGCGCCTCAGGACGGCGCCCCAGACGGCCGCGGCCACGATTACCGCGACGATGATCCACGGGAAGTAGCTGAGCGGCGGCGGCGGCCACGGGTGGATGTTCAGCCAGATGGCGGCAAGGAACGTGATGCTCGACAAGGCGGGGAACACCACATGCACCAGCACCGAGAACTCGGCCGGATAGCGCTTGCGCATGAACACCGGGAGCGCCACATTGGTGGCGATGAATACCGGGAGGATGCCGAGCGAGGACAGATAGCCAAGGTTACCGAAGGCACTCATCGGCCCCCATCCAACTCCGGCGAGCAGGCCGACGATGAGGGTCCCCACCGAGTAGGCGATGATCGCAACATGCGGCGTCTTGTGCCGCGGGTGAGTACGGCCGAGTGCCCTCGGCAGCAGACCATCCCGCCCAAGGGAATACAGCACCCGGAAGTTCGCGGTGTGGATTGCGAGGAGCACGGCGACCAATGCCGACACGGCGGCGAGATCGACCAGGTTGGCATACCACGGCCCGATGTAGCGGACGGCGAGGTCATGCAGCGGTGCTGTCGCCGCGGCCAGTTTGCCCATGTGGGCCGGCCCGTACCCGACGACGATGGCGTACATGGCCAGCGTGAACCACAGGCCGGTGAGGGCCACTGAGCCGATCAGGGCGATGGGAATGTTGCGGCGCGGCTTACGGCACTCCTCGGCGACGGTGGAACACGACTCGAAGCCGAAGAACGCGAAAATGATGAAGACGAACGCCTCTCCCAGGCCGCCCAGGCCGTTGGCGGACTGCGCCGGTGAGAACGCCTGCGGGGCCTGGCCTGAGTCGCCGCCCTTGAACACGATCAGCACCAGCAAGCCGGCCACAACGGTGACCTCGGCGATGAGGAACGTGATGTCGAACTGCATCGACGTGTGCACGGAATACCATGCCAGAGCGCCGACGAACACCACGATCCCCACCATGAGCACCCACCACGGGATGCTGAAACCAAAATCCGTCTTCAGCGTGCTGCTCACGAACCCGCCGAACAGGTTGGTGTTCAGCGGGCTCTGCAACGCGTAGGCGAACATCAGCAGCATCCCGGCCACAAAGCCCACCTGCCGCCCCAGCGACAGCGTGATGAACTTGTAAAACGTGCCGGCTGACGTCACCCGGCGGGTGAACTGGGCCAGCGTGGATGCCATGAGCGCGATGCCCAGCGTGCCGAGGATGAATGTGAACGGGGATGCCACGCCCGCCTTGCCCGCAATCAACGCCGAGATGAACAGCACGCCGATCGTTGGGGAGATGAAGGCGAGTGACATCGCCATGGTGCTCGGCAGCCCGAGCGCGTTGCGCTTCAGTTCGTTTGTGGAGTGACTTGCAGTGACGGTATCCGAGGCCATGAGCGTCCTCCAGGCGAGTCCCTAATCCAACCAAGGTGAGCTCGTGGCTCGACGGGTCGCTCCGCTCCCGAGGTTAGGGTCACTACCTGCGGTAAGCACCACCCGATGGAGAGGAGTATCGCCACCGCTGGATGCAAGTGTCAATACATTTCTGCATACAAGGTTGGATGCCGTCAACCAGATGCCTAGTGACCTGCGGTGATGTCTGGCGGCTGCCTCTCCCGCTGCTGCCGCGATCCGCGATGGTATGCCGAAGGCGACTAACGGCAGAGCTGGATGCTGTTCAGTGCGCCGACTGCTTCGGCCAGCGAGTCGGCTTCCGCCCAGAGACCGTGCCGCTCACTGTTCTCGCCGTTCACGCGTTCCAGCGCTGCCCTGGCCTGCGCGCGGACCTGGCCGTGCGTTGGGGATGCGCATGGCGGGTGTCAGCGGCGGAGGATGTCGCGGAGGTGCCGCACGGGCCATCGCCGGTCGAACAGTGTCGGGTCGTCGCGGTCCTCGGCGCGAAGGTGCTCGATCAAGGTGACATAGTCGTCGAGGTCGAGCGTCCTGATCAGGGTGAGCAGGCCGGCCGCCTCGCCGGTGACGGGCGCGATTGGTGCGACGAGCCGGTCGTAGAGTTCCACGATCTGGTGAACCATCGTTAGGTGGCGCGGCCCGGGCTTGACGGAGGGGAAGTTCGTCGCGGCGAAGTCCTCGGTGAAGACGATCGGCTCGACTGCCAGGGCCTGTGGTCCGTAGTGCTGGGCGAGATGGATGAGCAGCTCGACGTCGAAGGTCTCGTTGAAGGACGTCATCTGCCGGATGGCCGGGCCGAGCGCGGCCCCGTCGAAGACCTTGAAGCCGGCCTGGGTGTCGAGCACGTGGGCCAGCGGCGGGATGAGCATGGCCCGGACGAAATGGCGGAACAGGATGATGATCTTGTCCGGCTTGCCGCCGGTGCTGTGCGGCTCGGTGACCGGCCCGTCGGCCCGGACCAGCACCGCCCCGTCGATCCCGTAACGCTGGCCGAGCGCGCCGACCACCTTGTCACCGGCCACCACCGGCGCCGCCAGCGAGCCCAGCTGGGCCAGGTTCGCGGACAGATCCGCGTCGGTGTAGCAGACCATGTGCCGGCCGGCGCCGTTCGCCCGCACCGGATCGGTCCCGACCGCGGCGGCCAGCCCGGCCAGTATCGATCCGCCCTTGCGGGACTGCTCGGTCGAGATCAGCCGGTCGAATGCGGGGCTGACCGGGATGTCATCCCCGATCACCTCGGCCAGCCTGAGCACCGTCACGCTGCGGTGACCTTTCCCCGGGTAGCCCTCGGCCGCCGCGATGCCGGTCATGAGGTCGGCGCTGGAGGGCCGGTCCGGGCATCCGTCGTCGCAGGCGATGATGCTCCACGTGACGCCGGGCAGGCCACCAGTCAGCCAATCGAGCTGGCGGACCTTGGCCCGTACGAAGTCCTCCCCGTGCGGGTGCGCTGCACGGGGGACCATACGGCTCGTCTCGCCGTACATGGCCCACACCACGCTCAGATGGACCGGCCCGGTGAGCTCGCCCAGCCGCCGCCGCGAGCGGGCCGCAGCAACCGCCTCGGCCGCCACCGCCGGACCGTGGCTGCCCGCGACATGCCCCGCCGCCGCGCGGCCCTCGGCCAGGGCGGAGGCCACGTCGAGCACTGCCTGGTTCTGATCAGAGTCCGTGAGGTCGCGCACGGGCACCAGCGCCTTGTCCATAGCCCGAGGATGCCAGGGCCCCTGCCGCCTGCGTGACGAGCCTGGCAAAAGAAGCCGTGCACCCGCCAGCACCGGCCACACCAGGCCGATACCGTCCCGCTGGCAAAGCCAGCCGCACGTTCAGCTGTGCAGGCTGGGGCTGGTCACGGCCTGGCTGACGAGGGCCCCCGGCGACGACGATCACCGGCCGGAGCCGGGAGCGGGCCCGGCGCCGGCCCGGACGTGCTGGCGCGCTGCCTCGTTGACGTCCGCGATCCGGCCTGCACGGGCTCCAGGTGGAACCGTGCCCAGGCAAAGCGCCCGTCGCGGACGCCGAACACGATCACCCCGGCCATCTGGTGCGTGGTGCCGTCCCGGCGGGTGCCGGCCATCTCCTACTCCGGCCACACCACGCCTGTCTCGTAGCCCACTGCCGCCGCACCACGTCCGGCAGGCCGCCGCTTCCCGCTCCCGGCCCGCGAACGTCAGCAAGCAACGCGGCGAGTCGGCGCAAAGGCCATGCCACCCCACAGGGCCAGCCGGATAGCTCCGCATCCGGTCGGCCCGCGGCCGCCGGGTACCCGGCCCTCGTGGCGCCGGGACGCTTGCCGGACCCGGGCCAACGCCCGGGGGCAGCCTCCGGGAGGCGCCACCGTGGTACTCGCGCGGCACGCCGGCTAACCCCGGTGCTTGCGCTTCACATCCCAGTCACCGCGTTACATCCCAGTCACCGCTTCACATCCCAGTCACCGCGTTACATCCCAGTCACCGCGTTACATCCCAGTCACCGCGTTGCTGACCAGACAAGCCCGCGGTCGCCAGCCGGTCCAGCCGGTGGGTAAGGGCGGTGTGGCGGCGGCCAGCGCCAGCTGTGCGCACGGCTGCGGCCAGCGCGCGGCGCGAGCCGGCGAGGATCACCAGTTTCTTAGCCCGCGTGATGGCGGGGTAGAGCAAGTTGCGCTGCAGCATCATCCACGAGCTGGTGGTGAGCGGGATGACAACGGCCGGGTACTCGCTGCCCTGGGAACGGTGGATGGTGACGGCGTAGGCGTGGGCGAGTTCGTCGAGTTCGTCGAAACCGTAATCAACGCTCTCGTCTTCATCGGTCAAGACGGTGAGCATGCTGTCCTCCAGGGACATCGCGGTGATGACGCCGACGGTGCCGTTGAAGACCCCGGCTGCGCCCTTGTCGTAGTTGTTGCGCAACTGGGTGACCTTGTCCCCGACCCGGAACACCCGGCCGCCGTATCGGCGCTCGGGCTGCCCTTCCCGGGAGGGGGTGAGCTCTTCCTGCAGCAGCGCATTGAGGTTGCCTGCCCCCGCGGGCCCGCGGTGCATGGGGGCGAGCACCTGCACGTCCCGGCGGGGGTCGAGGCCGAAGCGGCGCGGGATGCGGCGGGCCACGATGTCGACCGTCAGGGCGGCTGTCTGCTCACTGTCGTCGCAGGTGAACCAGAAGAAGTCCGGGAACCCTTGCAGGCGGGGCGGTGAGCCGCCGTTGACGCGGTGGGCGTTGACGACGATGCCGGACTGCTGCGCCTGGCGGAAAATCTTGGTCAGCCGCACACGGGGGATCACGTCCGAGGCGGCCAGCAGGTCACGCAGCACCTCGCCGGCACCGACGGAGGGAAGCTGATCCACGTCCCCGACCAGCAGCAGGTGAGCCCCGGGTGGCACGGCCTTGACGAGCTTGTTGGCGAGGATGAGGTCGACCATCGAGGCTTCGTCCACCACGACCAGATCGGCGTCCAGCGGGTTCCCCCGGTCGAATTTCGCCTCCCCGCCGGGCTGCAGTTGCAGCAACCGGTGGACAGTAGCAGCCTCGTGGCCGGTCAGCTCCGCCAGTCGCTTGGCCGCCCGGCCGGTGGGCGCGACCAGCACGATTCTCGCTTTCCTTGCCCTGGCGAGCTCGACGATGGAGCGGACGGTGAAGCTCTTGCCGCAGCCGGGCCCGCCTGTCAGCACAGCTACCCGCTGTGTCAGCGCCAGCCGCACCGCCTGCTCCTGCTCCGGCGCCAGTTCCGTCCCGGTCCGGCTGCCCAGCCAGGCCAGCGCCCGGCCCCAGTCGACCTGCTGGAACACGGTCATCCGGTCCTCGCGAGCATGCAGGAGCTCCAGCAGCCCCGAGGCCAGCGAGCGTTCAGCGCGATGGAACGGGACCAGATACACCGCTGGCACCTGCTCGCCGGGGTGCACGCTCTCGCAGACCACTCCTCCCGCGGCCGCCAGCTCCTCCAGGCACGGCCCGATCAGCTCCCGGCCCAGGCCGAGGATCTTCGCCGCACCGGTGACCAGGTTCGTGGCGGGCAGGTAGCAGTGGCCATCATCGGCCGCCTCGGACAAGGTGTAGGCCAGCCCCGCCTTGATCCGCTCCGGGCTGTCATGCGGGATACCCACCGCCTGGGCGATAGTGTCGGCCGTCTTGAACCCGATCCCCCACACATCGGCAGCCAGCCGGTAAGGCTCCCGGCGGACGACGCTGATGGCGTCATCCCTGTATTTCTTGTAGATCCGCACGGCCAGCGACGTGGAAACCCGTACGCCCTGCAGGAAGACCATCACCTCTTTGATGGCCTTCTGCTCCTCCCACGCGGCAGCGACCAGCTTGGTGCGCTTCGGGCCCACCCCGGGCACTTCCACCAGCCGCTGCGGCTCTTCCTCGATGACCCGCAGGATGTCCACGCCGAAGTGGGCAACCATCCGCTCGGCCATCACCGGGCCGATGCCCTTAATGAGGCCAGACCCCAGATACCGCTGGATCCCCTGGATCGTCGCGGGCAGCACCGTCGAATACGACCGCACCTCGAACTGACGCCCATACCGCGGATGTGATGTCCACCGGCCCGTCAGCCGCAGGCTCTCCCCCACCTGCGCCCCCAGCAGCGGCCCAACCACCGTCAGCAAGTCCGGGCCGCTGCGCTCCGTCGCCACCCGGGCAATCGTGTAGCCGGTCTCCTCATTCGCGAAGGTGATCCGCTCCAGGACCGCCTCCAGCACCGACTCACCTCCGGAACCCGGCGGGAACTGGCGCACGCTCGTCACACCAGACATCCTGCCGATCCTCGCGACGCCACCGCCACTCCACACGATGCGGCCTCTCACTGGCCGGAACCACGGGTCCCTCCGGCAGTACGCCCAGGCTGACGGCCTACCGCAAGCAACCCGAACTGGTGCCTGCAGGCGCGCCCAGGCAAACCGGGCGCGTCAATAGAGCCCGATGGACAGCAGCCAGCCGACGACGAACACTCTGGTCGTCCCCGTGGACGCCGACTGGCGGGCGGACCGGCGCAGCCAGTCCGTCTGTTCACATGACCGGCGCTCGAACCCCGACACATCGTGATGGCCAGCAAGCAGCTCAGGCGGCCGGTAGGGGTGCGTCATCCGGCGAACGGAGACGGCCGCTCCATCAAGCGCCGCAGTCCCGGCAGGTCGCGGGCGGGCCGGCGCCGCTTCGGCAGAACTCAGCAGGCACAGCCACCATCGCCAGCCCGACCCGGAGAATGTCTTTGGGTGGCACGGCCCGCCACGGCCAGAACGCGTCCTGTGAAGTGCAGTAAGGAAATGGCGTATAGCCCAGGACGTCAAGACGTTCCCGGCGGGCCGTCACCCCACGCCGACGTGAGCCACGCCAGGTCGGTCACGGCCTTGTCCCGCGCCTCCTGCTCGCGGGTGAACAGCTCGCCGGTCTTTGTCAGCACGAGCGTGTATGGCCGCCCCTGCCGCCGGGTCTGGTGCCGAACCGGCAGCGCGGCCGAGTCGATCTGGTTGTGGACGTGCCGCCGCCCGTCCGTCGCCAGTGGCCACCCGAAGATCTGCCGCGACCGGGAACCGAGGAACGTCCCCAGCGTGTCGCACAGGTCGCACCCGCACCCGGCCCATTCGATCGACCAGTCGTCTTCGTCACGCAGCGGCCGGGCGATCACCGCGCCGAGCCGCTGCCCGCAGTCGCGCGCGACCGCATCGAGCCCCGCCGCCCGCCGCGCGTCCGCCGGCAGCGCAGCCGCCGAACGCAGCGCCGGCATCAGGCACCCCAGCACGCTGTCCCCGTACCCACCCAGCGCCGCCACGATCTCGTCCCGCAGCTCGTGGTCGGCTGCCTCCAGCAGCCGCACCAGCGGCGAGCTCAGCATCTCCAGTCGCGGCTGCCGGCTCTCGGTCCGCGCGGTGGTGGTCCAGAGCCGCAGCTGATCACCCATCCAGCCCCAGGCGCCGGCGGCCAGCAGCCGCGCCACCCCCGGACCCCCGGCGGCACGCAGCCCCGCGCACAGCCCCGGCAGCCTCTCCACCCACTCGTATCGGTCCGCCTCAAGGTAGTGCCCCGGCCCGAACCACCCGGCGACGACCCCGCGCATCCACTCCTCGCCGTACTGTCCGGCCGCTGCCAGCCCACCCGCGTGCTCCGGCGCGACCGTCTCCACCCGGAACGGCTCCAGCAGCATCGCCGCTGTCCCGGCCGCCCCCAGGCCCGCCGCCACATGCAGCGCCGTGCCCAGCAGTCCGGCCTGCGATCCGATCTTTTTCCAGAACGGCGCGAGCGACTCCGCGCCAGCACGTGCCCCTTCCAGGTCTCCAGCCTCGATGCGGGTGCGCAGTTCCGACAGCGCCCGCTGCGACCCGGCTTCGGCGCGCGCCGCGAACGCCCGGTCCAGCGGCCACACCACGACCGCGGCCCGGCGGTACCACCGGTCCAGCGTGTTGCCGTAGTTGCCCATGTAGCCCTCGTATTCGGACTGGTAGGGCACCAGGTCCGCGCTCGGGGTGGTGGCACACACCTCGGAGTCGGGGACGTGCAGCGATATCGGCTCGCCGCCCGTGCCGTCCGGGCTGGTCCACCAGCCGAGGGTGATCTCATCGTCGATCAGCTCATTGAGCTGGTAGTCATCGTGGTCGCCGCCCCGGTCCCGGGAGACGCCGTCGCCGTCATAGTCCTCCTCGTCGTCTTCATCCTCCTCGTCGTAATAGTCGTAGTCGTCCCATGCTTCGCCGTCGGAGGGCCAGGCGTCCCACGTCTCCTTCACCTCGGAGAGCGCCAGCACCGCCTCACACCCGGCACGCTCCGCCGCGGCGCGCAGCAGCGCGGCGCGCTTTGCGTCAGCTCCCTTGAGCCGGTTCCAGCTCAGGCCCTGCTGGGTGTACTCGTGGTCGAGCAGAAAGACCAGCCGGTTCGGCGGGTCGAGGCCGCCGCCGCCATAACGTCGCGTGGCGGGCGTGGTGAAGTGCCCGGTGAGGCAGTGTGCCAGGTCGTCGACCGGCCCCGCTCCCTGCGCGCCGGGCTCGCCGCCCGCGAGCAGGTTGAACGTCAGCGTCACCCGGTACCCGGACTTCACGGGCTTGACCTCGTGACGGCAGTCCGCGTAGAACGCGACGAAGGACAGCTCCTCCCTCGGCACCCGGTACGTGACGCTCTCGCCGCCATGCTCCACGACCAGTTCCCCGCCCGTATGCGCCGAGGGCAGCGACACCACCAGCGTGCCCACCATCGCGTCGTCCTTCTCCGAGTCCTGATGCGGCAGGAAGAACTGACCCTTCCCGTACACCAGCATCGCGTGCAGCTCGGCCCGCAGCTTCGTCGTGGGCGGCAGCCCCAGCTCATCGCGGACGTCGTCCAGCACGGCGCCGAGCGTTGCCTCCCAGGCCGGGCCGCTCGGCGTGACAAGGTCCGGCGTGATCTCCCACGTGTCACGCACGCCAGTGTCGGTCAGCGTCTGCTCCCCGCGCCCGAACATCGCCGGCCGCGCCACCGCGATCAGCTTCTTCGCGAGCGGCGCACGCACTGGAGGGTGCACCGCCCCGACACCATCGACCTCGACCTGCAGCGCGTCGGATGGTGCCAGGATCTGCGCGCTGAACGCCCCGGACGCCTGCGCGTCGTCGAGCAGCTTGGCCAGCCGTTCCCGTGCCGTGCGACCCATGAAGCCCTCCCATCCCGGCTTTTCTGAGGCAGCGACTGTACCGCCGGACACCCGCGCCCTGCTGCCGGAAAGCGAGCAGCAGAACCAGGCGAAGCTCGTTCCGGCCCAGCGGGGATGACCGGGCTTGCCGCGCGGGAGTAACCACCGGCCCGCCGGTCAGGCGGAGTTAGCAGGCTGGGGGCTCGCGTGATCGGCTGGAGTTTCGCTATTCCGCCCCCGCCACCGGAGAGCCACAGGCATGGGCCGCGGCAGAGCCGGTGACTGTCATCTGGTACCGGCACGCGGTGCCGTATGCGGCGATGAAGTGGCCGCATACGGCGGCGCATTCGCGAGCCAGCATGGCCGACGCGCTGGCCGCCGTCACCCCGCAGCTGACCAGGACCACCAGCCGCACGCCACCGCCCCGCATGCTGCGCGCCGCCCTCTACGGGCACGCATTCAGCCCGCCACGGCGCTCACACGCACCCGGGCCCGCCACCGCCAGCGCGCTTGCCTGGCTGGAACGCAACTCGCCTGACCTGCTATTTTTCGGCCGTTCACCGCTTTGGTGACCTTGCCTGCCCGCCATGTGTCCGTGCGCTCGGGGGACCGAGCAGGCTGAACTGCGGACGCGCACGGACAGCGTCCGCATCAGCCCGCTGCCAGCGCTTTAGCCTTGTCCGTTGACGTCATGATCCGCACCTGCCGCCGGGACATCCTTGCCCGCTGGCGGGGTACCCGAGGCAATGCCGTGCAGGAGTCCGAGAAATTGACGGGCGTTCAGGCTCAGCTGGCGAGCGCCCGCTCGGCCAGGGCACGATCTCATCGGCATCACCGGGCAGCTCGCACCGGTGCCGCGCGGCAAAGGCACCGGCTACGTAGCGCGGATTCGTTGTGCAAGATGGAGTGGGCAATCGAGTCCTGCTACGCCTCGTGCGTGAACAGGTGCCATGCCTGGAACCGTTACGCTGACGGGGGTGTCCTCCAAGAAGCGGAACTCTGGCAAGCCCAAGGCTCATCGTCAGGGCCTCAGCGGCAACCCGCAGCGTCGCGCCCAGCAGTTGCAGGAGCGGCGGGTGGCCCAGGGTCAGCCGGCGTTCTGGCAGCTGCCGCGGAAGCCACGGGCGGATCCGGATCGGGCGGCGTTCCGGGAGCTGGCCTATCGCCTGGCGGGCGGCGCGCCGGCCGCGGCGTGGTGGCGGGAATCCCACGAACGCATTCTCGCCCGGGCCCGTGCCCTCACCTGGCCGTCCCGCCTGGCCGATCTGGAGACGCAGGCCTGCCAGATCGTGGGCGATGAGTTCTGCGATCGCTTGCAGTCGCTGGAGACCGGTCTTCATCCAGCCCAGTGGCTGCGCACCCTCGCGGAGGAGGCCGGGGCTGCGCTGCGCGCGGGGATAGCCCAGGGCGGTGATGACTGGCAGAAGCTCTGGGCGCTGTTGTGCGGGCTGGCTTTGACGACGCCGAGGATGCTCACCGAGGCGGTGGGCGAGACTGCCCTGAGCGTCCGCGAGGAGTTCCCCGACATCCAGGATCCCTATGAGACCGCGCTGGCCGAAGCGGGCAAGGTCACCAAGCTGCTGGCGGGCCGCGGGCTGGAGCCCGTGGTCAGCTGCCCGGCCGGTGGTTCCCGGCCGGCCGGGGAACCCTTGGTTGCCCGCGACGTGTACGGCAGCCGGCTCCTGCTCATAGCCCCGTTCAGCTACGAAGGGGGCGTACCGGATCACTGGTATGCCTGGGACATCGACTTGTGCTGGATCGACGTCGTCGTCGGCGCCGGCGTGTTCGCCTCGGCCGAGGACGGGTTGCGTGAATGGCGCGACGCCGTTGGCCCTGCAGCCTCCGGCGCGGCGCTGTCGCTGTGCGCGGCGGGGATGACCGCCCGGCTGCTGGCCCCCTGCCTGCAGACCGGGGTCCTGGCGGGCATGCTACAGGGCCAGGAGCCCCGCGAGCTCATCCATGAGTACTACCGGCTCCGGCGCCGTGCCCGCGACCTCACCGGATCCGCGGACGCCGGCGCAAGCTCATCCCCGTTCGGCGCCGGCCATGTGCAGGATGCGTTCCTGGACTGGTACGCCACACGGCACGATAACGTCCCCGAGGCGGTGACCGAGGCCACGGGCACCATCCTTGGTGAGTGGGGACCGCATGAGAATCCGGACGAGCGCTCGTTCTACGCCTGCTCGCCGCACCGTATCGAGATGGCAGCGCACCTGATCCGCGAAGGCTACTTTGCCGACTATGCCAACCCGGCGCTCCAGCTGCTGCCGGAGTGGACGGAGTGGTGCATCGGGCAAAGCGGACTCGCTGGCGACAGCGCCGCCCGGTCCCGCAAAGCGGCCAGCTCCGCGGCTTCGGTGCTCGCAGGCGACGAGAATCACGGGCCGGCCCCCGAGGACGAGCCGCCGTTCCGTCGCCCGGAGTGAACCGCACAGGTGCGGCCGGTAATGACGTTTCACCGTCCTCCAGGCCAGATCACCGGGTTCATCGGCCCCAACGGCGCCAGCAAGACGAACATCGGCACATGACATTTGTCTTTACTGCCCGATGTCGCTGCGGTGCAGCGCGCGTGCATGCTGCAGGAAAGCTGCCGCAGCCTGGTCGAGGCGCCGGACTAGCTCGTCCAGTCCACCCAGCTCAGGCCGGGAACTCTGCTGAACTCGGAGGTGTTCGCCGTTACGACTGTCAGTCCGTGACGAAGTGCCTGACCAGCGATCATGAGGTCGTAGGTGCCGGCCGGCGTTCCGCTCTTCTCCAGGACCGCGCGCACCTGGCCGGCGGTCTTGGCGTCCTCGTCATCGAAGGCCAGGAGGTCCAGGTCACCGGAGAGGAAGATCCGGAGGCGCTCAGTGTTCTCCAGCACCTGAATGCTCTTTTCCACGCCATACCACAGCTCGAACAAGACCACGGACGAGACCGCGAGGCAGTCGCCTGACGTCTCCGCCTCCCGGTACCGGTGCCGCATCCCGGCTGGCTTGTTCCGCAGGAGGGCGACCACAGCGTTGGTGTCGAGGAGGTAATTCACCCGAATATGTCCTCGCCGGGGGGCACGGGCGGCTGTTGCCTGCCGTCATCGAGGAGCGGCACGTCCGCGAAGCGATCCAGCTCGTCGTCCTCAGCGATCGCAGCACAGAACTCCGCAGCCAGGCTAGGACGTCCGCGGCGCTGCGGGTCGGCGAGCAGGTGGCAGACTTCGGTGACCACCAGCGACGCGACGACCAGGCGGGACCAGTTCTCCCGCAGGAACTCGGCGCAGCGGGCGTGGTCGCGGTCAGCTGCGTTGAACGCGGCGACCAGCGGCCAGCGGCCCCGTATCGCACAAGATCACGCTGACGCAGCCCCGCCGTCCTCGTCCCGATCGGCGTAGGTCAGGTGCTTGTCATGATTGCGGCCCAGGTCCGCCAGGCCCCCGAGTGCGAGCAGGAACCACCCACCAGGCCCGGCCAGGCCGGATGGCCCCGCCAGTGGCGGCAGGCCAAGCCGCCATGGGCAGCGGCCCGGCGGATAGCAAACCCGATCCCACGATCTTCACCCTGGTACACAAACGCGCTCAGCGCCTGGTCGGCGCCAGCCTCCAGGTCAGCCAGACTCCCCTGCGCCACATCGCCCGAGAAGACGCCGGTTGGCAGAACGCGGACCGGTTCGGATGGGATTTCGACAGCCGACCGCGGACCGAGGACGACCTGTACGACCTGCACCATGTGCGTGAGTTCGCCCAGCAGCTCGGGCTGGCATGCCGGACGGGCCACAAGCTGACACTCACCGCGAAGGGCCGCCGGCTCGCCGACGATCCTGAGCAGCTGTGGCGGGCCGTTGCCGCCTTCCTGCTGGCCGGCCACAGCGACTTCACGGCGTACACGGGCGAACTGTTCCTCGCACAGCTGCTGGAGGCCGACTGGCTCCCCCGCGACGAGATCCGGGCCACCGTGTGGACCGCAGCGGGCGAGGAAGGGTTCCGCGAGAACCGGACCGGCGACCCGCCCAGCGAGGATGACGTGAACTGGGCCATCCAAGACACCGGCAACTTGTGCCGCGCGCTCGGCCTGCTGACGGTCGGCGCGGACTGGCGCGACCGCAGCTGCGGTCTCACCGAGACCGGCAAGGCGGCCGCCTCCGAAGCACTGCGCGCCCGCGCCCCGGGCCCGCGCACGATCCCATGGCCCTGACGTGAGTGGTGCGGATGACGACCGGGAAGGGGACGCCGGAACCCCGAAGCCCGGCCGGCTGTCCGCAACTCACGTGCAGGCAGGTCTGGGTTGGCTAACATCAGTTGCCGTGGCGCTGAACCGGATGAACCGTGACGAGTTCTTCGGCAAGCTCGCCGGCCTCGACGAGGACCGGATCAGGAAGGCCCTGTGGAACCTGTACTGGCGGGGCTCCGCGCAGTTGCGCGAGCGTATCGAAAGCGAGCTGGATCCCGCTCAGGACGCGGCACGTAAGCGCGCGGCAGCCGAGCCGCCCGACCCGGGCACCGTGCTGTGGGAGGTCCGCGACTTCGCCGAACTGGCCAGGGCGGGCGCCTACATCGCCGGGGACCGGCGCGTCTCCCCGAAGGAGCGGACGCGCTGGCGGCTGACGTTCCGCCGGCTGGCAGCCGACGCGCTGGCCGCGCTGCGCCACGGGGACTGCGGGCCGGCGGAGGAGGCCGTGGCGCTCCTCGTCGACCTCGCCTGCGAGACGAAGCGCTTCGACTACTTCCGGTCCGAGGACCCGATGGAAGCGGCCCAGTTCGTGGTCTCCGACGCTGTCGCGGCGCTCTGGGAGTTCGTGCGGGAGCGGCACGGGTTCGCCCGGTTCGCCACCGTCGCCGCGGCGCAGCTGCCCAGGTGGGAGTCGGCGTACGGCTGGTCACGCAGTGGGTGGGGCAAGCTGGCCGAGAAGGAGACCTCGCTCGCCAGCGTGCTCGGCCGGACGCTGCGCGCCCCGGACGCGTGGACCGCGTTCGCGGACTGCTACCTGGACGCGCTGGACCAGATCGCCCGCGCGGAGGCCGCCAAGCCCTCCTCCCGGCCCTCGTACAGTTACCCGGACCCGCACTACCGCCGCCGCGACCGGACCCGCGACCTCGCGGAATGGCACTCGCTGCTGCTGGAGCGGCTGGCCGGGTCGGAGGCCGAGGACCGGCTGGACCGCCTCGCCACCCATCCCGCTCTCGGCGGACCCGAGCTCACGTTCATCCGGGCGCGGCTGGCCCAGCTACGGGGGAACACCGGCGCCGCCCGCACACTGGCGAAGGAGTGCCTGGCCGAGCTGCCCGGGCATGACGGGTTCGCCGACTTCGCCGTGCAGATCGGAGCCGACCTGCCCGCATCCACCAGGGACAAGCTCACAGAGCGGGCACGATGGGCAGCCGCCACCGCACCCGGCTGACCACACGCCGAGCCGGCTCGTCCGGCGGTAATCCTGCCCGTCGTGGCAACTGCTCGCTCGGGCGGCAGCAAAGCTGGGGCACGCCGGCGCCAAGCTCGGCGCCTGCGGCCCGCTGCCGGGGGTATCCGCACACCAGCGCGGTGCGCGGTGCCGAGGGGCTGAGGGAGCTTCGGCCCCGGGCCGGGCGCGGCGCCTGGCGGGCGCTGTACCGGCAGGTCGGGGAGGTGTTAGTGGTGGCGGCGGTCGGGCCGGAGGCCCAGTCCGACCCGCGGGGCTTCGCCCGGGCGGTGCGGGCGCTGGAGCGGCTGGCGAAGGTGGAGGGGGACTGATGCCCAAGGTGTCGGAGCTGAGGACCGCGGGCCAGATCGCGGCTGAGGAGCTGGCCGACCCGGAGATCCGCCGCGAGCATGAGCGGGCGGCACTGGCACACGCGGTCGCGATGCGGGTGATCTGCTACCGGGTCGAGCATGGCCTGTCGCAGACCGGGCTGGCCCGCCTGCTGGGCATGCACCAGCCCGCCGTCGCCAGGCTGGGAGCCGGTGACCACGAGCCGTCGCTGGCCACCTTGTCCCGGCTGGCGAGGATCCTCGGCGTGGAGTTCCACATCGACATCACCCCCGACGCCTTCGAGTTGCGCGACAGCGCCTGAGCCAGCCCCAGCCCTTCTGGGGACGGAATGGCAGCCGTCCGCATCCACGTGCGCGAACCACGTGTGCAGCTCGGTGACAGGACTGGAGTCTGGCAGCCGGTGCCGTGTTCTTCCGCAAGCCGATCGGCTGACCGGCCAAGCCAGAATCTCGCCATCGCCATGACCGTCCGCGGGCCGTAGCGCAAGCACGCAGATCTCCCGGATCCGCGCCGCTGCCTGCCCGAAGTCGACTGCTCGGCCGCGCCGATCGGCGGCTACTTGCGCACGGCTGCGGACCAGGCCCAGTCACTGGGCGTGATCCAACTTCGGGTCCGGCGTGATCTGCCGACTCTGTGCTCCTCGCCGCAGCTCGGGCGGCGAGGAGCGCCCAGCACATATCACCCAGATCGGGGTCGGCTGGCGGACGACCATAAGTTGTCGTCTGCGGCGCTCATCACCGGTCGCGCCCGGTTGGCCGCTTCTCCAGCCTCAGCGCCATCGCGGCCTGCTGGCCGGGAAACGACACGCGACCGCCCTTGGCTGAACGGGAACCTGTGCGCCTTCTTGCCGTTCGCGTGGTTCCGATTCTGCGCTCCCGGGGTTGGTGCCCGTCTGGCGCTATTCACCGGGGCCATCTGCGAGGTGGGGCCGTCAGGCAGCGCGGCGGTGGAGCAGCCAGATCGTGGCGCCGAGCGCAGCCGCCGTGAGCAGCGCGAATATTCCGGCCTCGATGAACTGGAAGTGCCAGAACCGGTCGGCCGGCTGGTACAGGTAGGTATTGCCGGGCGTCCACGGCACGCTGGCGAGTCGGCCTGCATATTTATACGGGCCATCCCTGTAGGGAGAACACTCGCACATGCCGCCGGCGGGGCGCTGAGGCGCGGCTCACGTCGTAATCCGGGTCCTGTGTATACCGTTCCCGTGTGCTGCGCGTCACACAATATGGGGGAGCGTCCGCCGCAGCGCGGCGGGATCACGCATGGGCTGGGCACCGGACGACCTGTCGGAGGTGGGCTGGCCGCCCGGGCGGCGATGAATGCCGATGGCTGAGGAGCTGGCTGAATGGCGAAAACTGATTTCCCCGATGGTGTTATCAGGGGCCGGCGGATGGCAGTCTCCCCCGGGGCGTTGGTCCCTGGCGAACTGGCCGTTGTGCTGTGACGCTGGGGGGCGTGGCGGTGGTGTCGCTGGCTTCCTACCGGCGCTGCTGTGACCGGCTGACAACCGCATGGCCGGGTTTCCTTGCCAAGCGGGAGGAGCGGCTCGCTCAGCAGCGGCGGTTCGGCACGGCCGCCGAGAAGGTGGCCGAGAACATCGTCGAGGACCTGTTCACGATGGTTCTGGATTGGCGCCTATCCGAGGTGAACAACCAGGTGGGCTACGCGGACCTGGTGCTTACCCGGCTCGGCGTCAAGCACCTGATCGTAGAGGTCAAGCGCCCCGGAGCGCTGGCCTGGAACGAACGGTCGGTCAATCTCGCGCTGGCCCAGGCACACCGGTACGCCGACGAGCAGAAGGTCCATTCCATCGCGGTCAGCGATGGCATCATGCTGTATGCCCGCGATCACGTCCCCGGCGGGCACCGGGACCGGGTGTTCGTCCACCTCGACCAGCCACAGGCACCGGTGGACCTGTGGTGGCTCAGCACCGACGGGATCTACCGGACCCGCGAAAACCCCTCAGGCGCCCGCCTGCGCCTGCTGCCACCCGCCCCTGACAGCACGCCTCAGTCCGGGAACGGTGCCCAGGCCGGCCTTGTTCACCCGAAATACCACCTGCCAGCGGTGTGCTTCGCCTATGTCGGCAGCGCCGCCGACCCGAAGACATGGCACCTGCCCTACCTCCTCGCGGACGGCACGCCTGACCTGGCCAGACTGCCCAAAGCTATTCAGGCCATCTTGTCCAACTACCGCGGCGCCCACGTCAGCAGCGTCCCAGAAGCCGCCATCCCTGAGGTCCTGGTCACCCTGGCCCGTACCGCACATAAGCTGGGCAAGCTGCCCGCCAGCGGACCCAGCGCAGCAAGGGCATACGTCCAGCTCCAAGAAGCCCTCGACCAGCTCGACCGCCTCGCTGAAGCGTTCACCCCGTGAAGGACTGCCGCGGTAGACGCGCAACCTGCCAGACACCCGCTCATAGCCGCGGGGCGTGCATGTGGCGCAGGGCCAGGTCACGCCGACGGGGCTGGCATCATAGAGGTGATGAGCAATTCCAGTCCCCGCCGCTTCCCCGTGACCGTTACCCATCTTCCGGTCACGCGCTGCCAGATCTGCCACCGCACCGTCGCCTACCGGCCCGGCAACCTCAGCGAGGTCCTGACCGAGCACTACCGCAGGGCCCACCCCGAAGCGCTCGGCCTCCCCTCCCGGTAGCTGGCTCCCGCAGACCCGCACCATCCACCCATGCCGCACGGGCCCCTGCCGACTCGGGACGACCTTGCCGCAAGGCTTCACGGGGACGCCAGCGGTGACAGAGCGTGGCCGACCCAAGGTGAGGGCACGCGCGTAGAACCGCCGACTCGGGAAACGGCATCATCCGGGACCGCGAGTGCCTGGCAGTGCCTGCCCTGCACTGCCGAATTGAGCCGTTCTCAGATCGAGAGCGGCCCCGTTGCGCGGCGCCGCTGGGCCGGCGTCAGCGGCGGGCTTGGCCCTGGGGAGGCCCGCCCACCGCACGCCGGGCCATGCACCACAGCGGTTCGCCAGATCGAACCGTCCATTCGTCACGAGCGCGGGTGCAGCACTCAGCATTCTTCCTCGACTCCGAGTATCCAGCTCACGGCCACCGCCTCAAGGGCGACCCTCCCGGGCCGTCGCTGCGCGATGGCTTCGCCACCCATGACCCGGTGACCGCTCACTTGGTTTTCGGCACCGAGGAGGAAGGGGACGGGCCAGAGACCACTCAACGGACCTGACGGCTTGACGCTACGGCGACAAGAGATCTGGAAGTTCTTCGAGCCGGGCCACGGTGGCTCCGCAATAGCGGGGGATCAAATCTTGCGCGATTGCGCCCGCTCCGCCGTCGCGTCTAGCCCGTCCGGGTCATGTGTGCCTAGTCCGGCGACGTGCCGGCACGTTCGATCTGGCTGATCAGGCGCTTGAGCTGGGTGATCTCCTCGGCGAGGGCGGCCTGGCCTGCTTTCGTGAGGGTGACCCACGTGCGGGCGCGTTTTCCGGCGTAGCCCTTCTCGATGGTGATGAGCCCGGCGCTTTCCAGCACGCCGAGGTGCTGGGAGAGGTTTCCTGCGGTCAGCTCCAGGTTGTTGCGCAGGTAGCTGAACTCGACTCGCCGTGCCTCGTGCGCGATGGTGAGGATGCCGAGCCGGACCCGCTGGTGGACGGTGTCGTCGAGCCCGTTAGCGGGATGGCCGGTCATGGCGCAGGTGACCGGAGTGGTCGCTGGGCCAGGGCGAAGCCGATGCCGCCGAGCAGCAGCACGCTGCCCTGGAAGACGGCCGGAAGGGAGTACCAAGGGGGGTCGTGCTGGACCCAGCCGAAGGTGATGGGCACTAGCACGGCCGCCAGGTAGGCGAGGGTCAGGAGGAGCAGGGCGCGGTTGCGTTCCGCCCAGGCCAGCACTAGCAGCGCGAGCCCGATGGCAGCCCCCGGGCTGGCCAGCCGGTAAGGCAAGCCGTTCAGCCCCATCGGGTTCCCGGCCGGGGGGTTGTGCAATTCCCAGAGCGCTACACCGGTCAGCGCCACCGCGACGATGATCCCGGCGATGGCGTACGGCCGCACGCGTGTCCCGACGCCCCGTGCCCGGGACCGGCGGATGTAGAAGGCCGCGATCGCCACGTAGGCCAGCACCAGGGCGATCGGCCAGTACACGAACTCCGCGTCCGAGTAGACCGTGCAGATCCTCGGCACGGCCAGGCAGTCCAGGTGGTGGCCGCTGTAGCGCCGGACGGGGATGGAGGCGAAGGTCAGTGCCGCGAATACCAGGAGGGGGAACCAGGTCGCGCGCTGTTCCCTGCGCACCCGCTGCGCGAGTTCGCGCGCGTTCGACAGCAGCCGGTCCGGGTCGTCTCCCGGGTATGCAGTCTCGGTTGCCATGGACAATAGGTTAGCGATACAAACCAGTCTGCACAAGGAACTGCCGGGACGCCTCCGGCGGCGCCAAGATCATCTGTGATCACCACCGCGCGGGCCGTGGGCCAGCTCGGGATTTCCGCGCTGGCCGGGGCCGTTGCCGGGACGGCGCTCGGCAACGTGTGGGTGCTGCCCCTGATCAAGGAAAGGTCGCTTTTCAAGGTCACCGCCGCCGTTCCGGCCTGGATCACCATCACGGTGCCGGCCGGGATGGTGGCACTGGCCGGGCTGGCTATCGCCGCCGCCGGCGCGCTCGGGCCCGCCATCTGGGCCGCCACCTCCAGAACCACCACCGCCCTGCACACGGAATGACACCGCTGACCCGGCCGCGAACAACAGCGGCCCCCGCACCAGCGGGCCAGGCCGCACAGACGAGAGGAGAAGGACGATCCCGCACGGCCAGGTGAACGCAGTATTGGCAACACCGGACATGTGGCTGGCCGTGATGGGCCGCCCGGCACCGTCCGGGCCGCTGGCTGACCTCACGCTGCAGAAGGGCCGGTGGGCCACCCGCCCCGGCGAGATCGACATCGACCCCCACCTCATACCGTTCCCGGCGGCGATCGGCAGCACGGTCACCATGGCCAGCGCGCCGGGCCAGCCGAAACTCACGGTGGTCGGCTACGCCTCCTCGATCGGGCCGGACGAGGCCGCCTGGGTGGCCCCCGGCCAGATCGCCGCCCTGCGCCCGGCCGGCGCGCCCGCCCAGCAGCAAATGCTCTACACCTTCACAAGCGCCGGCACCGCCGGCCTGACCGACGGCCGGGCCATCCACATCACCGTGGGCGGCAAGACCGCCACCGCCATCATCACCGGCACCGTCTACAACCCCGGCGTCGTAGGCGCCCTACTCACCAGCTGGCAGACCCTCGACGGCGCCGCCGGGCTGGCCATCAACCAGTACATCGTCGCGCTGAAGCCCGGCGTCAAACCCCCCGCCTACGCGGCGGCGCTGGGCAAGACCCTGGGCCACTGCTGCACCGTGACCAGCGTCACGCCAGGACAGAGCGGGAGCGTCGGCCTCTAGGGGGACATCGGCACCTCCCTTATCGGGCCGCTCACGATCCTGGTCGCGGTGCTGGCCGGGCTCGGCGTGCTCAACGCGACACCGGGCCGAAAACCCCGTACCACAGGCACTGGATGACGGCGGCCTGCACGGTGGCGGTCTTGCCGTAGCGGCGCACGGTGACGGGGGCGAAGGTGGCCTGGCTGGCGAGGGCGGCCAGGGACGGCAGGCGCTTGCCCTTGGCCCGCGGCCGGCCGCGCCTGCCGGTGCGCGGCGGTGCCAGCTCATACAGGGCGGCGTCTTTGCGCAGCCGGGTGGTCCAGGTCACGGTCTTCGAGCAGCCCGACGCCGCCTCCGTCCGCGCCCAGCACGCCCAGGTCGTCACCGCCCTGGAGGCCAAGTTCCCCCAGGCCGCCACCCACCTGGATGAGGCACGCCACGACATCCTGGCCTTCACCGCCTTCCCCCGCGAGGTCTGGCGCCAGATCTGGTCCAACAACCCCAGGAACGCCTGAACAAAGAGGTACGCAGCCGGACCGATGTGGTCGGCATTTACCCCGACCGCGACGCCATCATCCGCCTCGTCGGCGCGGTACTGGCCGAGCAGAACGACGAATGGACCGAGGCGCGCCGCTACATGGGCCCGGAAATCCTCGCCGCCTGCCAGAAGGCAACGCAAAACCCTGACACCAATACTGAAACTGGCGTGACAATTGAGGCCGTTGGTGCTTACATAGAAACCGATCGCGAGGTGGTCATCTCATACACCACCCGGCGGGACGTGGCTCCCACAAGTCGTATCAGTTACTTCATTTAAACAACCCCATACAGATCCACCACGGCACTGCATAGAAGGTTCCCCGGCCTGCACTGATTGCAGCTCTGCTCAGATAGAGCAGGAAGAAACCTGCAATCAGCAAGTCCAGGCCAAAGTAAATCACAAGGAAGAGGGCAGCGCCAGATGACATCCCGAGGAATCCAAGGGATAGGATAGTAAGACAAGTCGTGTAAACACTTAGCGTGATCGTCATATTAAGTGACTGAATGGCATGACGCCTAATGAAGATAGATTCTTTCTTGAGCCAGTAGATGGCCAGTGGCGCAAAGACGTGTCCATTCAGGGGTCCTGCCCTGTCTCCGGTAGATCGGCCCTGTCTCAGGGATTCCGGCCCCTTGCGGTCGGGGTCTCAGTGAAGGCAGGTCAAGATAAGTTGACTGCCACGACCCGCTGATCGGCCGGGGGCGCGGGGCCGGGGAGAATTCCTGCGCCTGACGGCGATGCCCTTGAATCAGCTCATGTGGCAACATGCCCGGCATGGGTGAGCTGGTCTTGATCAGGCACGGTGAGACCGAGTGGAGCCGGTCGGGCCAGTATGGGGGCCGCACCGACCTTCCGCTGACTGATGCGGGCGTGGCCGCAGGCAGGGGGCTCGGCCCGGTGCTGGCGCGCCGTCATGTGGTCGCTGCGTTCAGCAGTCCGCTGAGCCGTGCCGTGCGGATGGCGGAGCTGGCGGGCCTGACCGGCGTCAAGCCCGATCCTGATCTGCTGGAGTGGGACTATGGCGGTTACGAGGGCATGACCGAGGAGCAGATCCGGGGGATCAGGCCGGGCTGGGACTTGTGGCGGGATGGCGTCATTCCTGGTGGCGATGGCCATCCCGGCGAGACGCTTCAGCAGGTGGCTGCGCGCACGGACGCGGTGCTGGACCGGGTCCGGCCGCTGCTGCGCGACGGCGACGTCGCGCTCGTCGGTCACGGTCACCTGCAGCGCGTGCTCACCGCGCGCTGGCTCGGTCTCGGCCCCTCAGCCGGCCGGCTGCTCCGCCACCCGCACCCGGGCACGCTCAGCGCCCTGGGCTACGAGCACGAGCAAGCGGTCATCTCCACCTGGAACCTTCCGTAACGGCGGCCCGATGCTGCGTGTTACCTTCCTCCGCGCCCGTACCTGGCATGATCATGGCTTGTGCCCGGTGTGCCTGATCCGTCTGCTGATGCCGGCGAGCAGCGTGAGCTGCTGTCCCGGCTGCGGGCCGTGGTCGAGGCCAAGGACACCGGGAACTCGGTGCTGCGGGCGGAGCTTGAGTCCGAGCGGGAGCTGCGGCGCCGGCTGGAGCTGAGGGTCGCTGAGCTGGAACGGCAGCTGGGAACTGACAGCACGAACTCGGGGACGCCGCCGTCGAAGGACCCGATCGGGGCGAGAGAGCGCCGCAAGTCCGAGCGGAAGAAGGAGCGGCAGGCCTCGGAGCGGGAACGCCGCGAGGACCGCAAGCGCGGCGGGCAGCCCGGGCATCCCGGTGCCGGGCTGTCCCGGGACCCGGACCCTGATGAGCGGACAGAGCTGCCGCCGCCCGCGGAGTGCTCGCGGTGCGGGACCGGGCTGGATCCCGCGCACCGCACCGGGACCTGGTGGTCCCAGGTCCGGGACGTGCGCATCACGGCGTTCGTGACCGAGTACCTGCTGCCGCTGCTGACCTGCCCGTGCTGCGGCAAGGTGAACCCGGCGGAACTGCCGCCGTGGGCGTTCCCGGGCACCGTGTCCTACGGGCCGGGTGTCAACACCGCCGCGATACTGCTGTCCGCCTACGGGAACGTGCCCGCCGAGCGGACCGCGAACCTGATCCGCATGCTGCTCGGGGTACCGGTCTCACCCGGGTTCGCCGACCTGGCCAGCGAGCGGCTGTCCGCCCGGCTGGAAGACGCCGGGTTCGATCAGGCGATGCAGGCCGCGCTGGCCGAAGAGCCGGTGCTGGCCGCCGACGAGACCCCGGTGAACCTCCTGGATCCCGCCGCCGGGCTGACCGACGATGACGCCGGGGCTCCGCACGTGCTGGTGATCCGCACCCCGCGCGCCGGGCTGACCTGGCTGCGGGCGCTCGGGTCGCGGCAGCACGCCGCGATCACGGCGATCCTGGCGTTCTACACCGGGTTCCTGATCAGCGACGGGTACGGCGCTTACCAGGAGCTCCTCCCGCAGCTGGCCGGGATTCAGCAGTGCTGCCAGCACATCATCCGCAGATGCCGCGCGGTCACCAAGCTCGGCCCCGGCGGCCTGCAGTCCTGGGCCGGGGACGTCATCGAGATCCTCCGCGAAGCGCACCAGGCCATCGAGGAGGCCCTGGCCCGGGGTGATCCCGCGCTTGATGAGCAGCTGCTGGGCAAGCTGCGCGAGCGCTACGACGAAGCCGTCGCCTTCGGCATCACCCATAACCGGCACCGGGACTGGCACGACGGCAACCACCCCGGCTACGTCCTCGGCTGCTGGCTGCGCGATTACGCCGATCAGGTCTGGCTGTTCACGACCGCCTTCGACGTCGACTGGACGAACAACTGCTCCGAGCAGGCAGTTAAAGCCGCCAAACGGCACCAGGCCGTGTCCGGATACTGGCACACCAACCGCACCCTCGCCCGCTGGTGCCGCATCCGGAGCTACCTGGACTCCGCGGCGAACCACGGAATCACCACCCTTGACGCCATCACCCGTGCCCTCGCTGGCGCCCCCTGGCTCCCCGCCCCGGGTCACCTCAGCCACAGCCTGAAACCGCTGCTCGGGGACCACCCCTGAATGGACACGCAAAGACAGGCACAATTAGAGTACCGATATAGCAAAATACCGCCCACATACGGTGTTGGGATTGGCTGTCCTCACGCGCCAGGAGTTTCGTATTCAGCATTCATATGCACCATCTATCTTGGGGAAGCTACATCATATCACCATCGCCCCCCCGGACGGCCACGAACGGCCACTGGAACCCTGGCAGGGCCTAGCCGAGAAGGCGCCCATAAGTGCAGCTCAAGCTGAAGATCCTTGCTCCTTACCCTTCACCATGTTCCTCATTTCCTGAGGCCACGTTAGCGACCAGCCGATCGCAGGAGACAGCGGGGTCCACACAATCCCTCATTGATCTGTTGATCCGGCCGCTGCGATATCGTGGAGGTATGATGCGTGCGTTCATCACATCAGTACACAGTCTTGCAGCTCGAGCGGGAGCAATAGTAGTAGAAAAGGAATCCCGTTGCCCTGTAGTACAGTCGCGGTTTCACAGAATGCGACGATCCGGATGCTGCGGGGAGCAGGATGACTGGCGCGGGGGTCACGCTGGGTGATGGCGGTCAGCGGCGTACCGGAGTTATACGGGTGAAATCCGGGGCGGCCGTGTCGTGTTGCCTGATGTGTGACCAACGACAATAACGACACGGCCGCGGAGGCCAGCATAGGTGAGGTGTCCGGGTGCGCGGACAGGGTGGATGCGCAGGTCAGGGAGGTTCTGGGCCGGGTCCTGGCGCAGCGGCGCAGCGCGGGGACGGCGTTCGCGTACGTGGAGGGGCTGTCGCCAGGGGTGAAGGCGGACTGCTGGGCCCTGGCCGAGGCGGCCGGGCACCAGTCGCCGTACCGGATGCAGGCCCTGCTGCGCGCCTATATGTGGGACTGGCAGGAGCTGCGGGCGGAGCTGCCGGGTCTCGCGCAGGCCTGGCTGCCGTGCGATCCGGGGGATCTGATCGGCCCGGGGCTCGCGATCGATGAGACCGCCCAGCTGAAGGATGGGGACGCCACCGCGTGCGTGGCGCCGCAGCACGCCGGGTGCACCGGGCACGTGGACAACTGCGTGACCACCGTGTTCTCCGCGTACGTGACCACATCCGGGCAGGCCTGGGCGGATTTCGATGTGTTCATGCCCGGGCGGTGGGCGACGGGCCTGGCGCGGCGCCGGGCCGCGGGCATCCCCGGACGGCTGGAACGCAAGACCAAGCCGCAGCTAGCTGAAGACCAGCTGGAGCGCCTGCTGAAGGCCGACCTGCCGACCCCGGTGGGCAGCGTTTGATGAAGTCCACGGGCGCAGCAGCGCCCTCCGCGGGGCGTGCGAGGCCGCGGGCCTGGCCTACGTCGCGGTCATCCCGCGGGACTTCCGCATCACCCTGCCGTCCGGCGCGGTGATCAAGGCCGAAGACGCCGCCAGGGACGCGGTCTTCGAGCGCCGCTCGTGCGGGAACGGCTCCAAGGGGCCCCGATACGCGGACTGGGCGCTGGCCGCCACCGCCAGCCCGCGGCATGTCTTGCTGATCCGCCGCCTGCTCTCCCGGCCGGGCAACCTGGCGTTCTACCTGTGCTGGGCCCCGGAAGACCAGCCTGCCACCATGACCTATTTCATCACCATCGCAGGCCGCAGGTGGCCGGTGGAAGAAACGTTCAAAACGGGGAAAGACGTGCTCGGCTGGGACCAGTCCCAGGCGCGCACCTGGGACGCGATCTGCCGGCACACCGCCCTGGCCGCCCTCGCCCAGCTCCGCGACGCCGCCATCCGCAACGCCCTGTGCGGCGACATCACCCTCCCGGCCGCGCCCGCCGGCAGCCACGACGGCGCTCCCGCAGACCGCAGCGGACACGACGGCGGCGGACACGACGACGGGGACCAGGCCGGCCACGCTGACCTGGGCATCCCGCTCGGCGACGCGCCCGTCCCCGCCCGGGCAACCCTGCCCGCCCGGCATCGGCGCCGTCAAGCTCACTGTCGCCGAGACCGCCCGCCTGATCCGCCTCGCCAGGCAGTACGCCGCAGGCCACATCACCCGCGCCCGCCTTGCCTTCTGCCTGCGCTGGTCCCGGTGACGGCGCCGGCACCAGGCCCGCGCCCGATGGCATCACTACGCCACCCGCCTGGCCGCCGCAGCCAGCACCTGACCAAGGACTGCCGGAAGGAGGTGACAGAACGTAACCGCAAACCAGAACCCGTCACGTCACGCGACACCGCGAACCCATAACGCGAAACCGCAACTCTACTATCAGGGTAGCAGGCGGCTCAGCCAGCGAGCCCTCCATGCACTCCAGGATCACACGCTCGCGCGCCGCCTTACTTCAAGGTTCTGATGAATCCCCGCCACTCCTCGGCGCCAATCATCAGCACCCCACCCTCCGGGCCCTTCGAGTCCCGCACCACCACGATGCCGGGCAAGTTGCGGGCGACCTCCACGCAGTTGCCCTGAGTGCCGCTGTAGCTGCTCTTGTGCCAGACGGCACCATCCAGCACGTCGGCCTCCCCGCTACTGCCGGGCTGGCTCGGAGTGTCCATCACGTATCCCTGGCAACCTCTTCAATCAGGCGCACCGTTGCCGCAGTGGATAGCGCTGATGCGCGCAGGTGTTCAAAGACCAGGGTATACCGCGCAACCTCCTCGGCACTCTCCAAGTAGATGCCGCCGGTTTGCCCTTCCAGGTAGACGACACCCAGGTCCGGCGTCTCCGGGAACTTAAGGATGACAAACGGGCCGCTGGTGGCGGCATGGGCACCGGCGGCGAAGGGCAGCACCTGGAGGTTCACGTTCGGCTGGTGGCTGCCGATCTCGATGAGATGAGCAAGTTGGGCCTGCATGACCTCCCGGCCGCCGACCTGTTGGCGCAAGGCTCCCTCGCTCAGGATGGCCCAAAACTGGAGCGGCTGATCGTCGCGGGTGAGCACCTGCTGCCGCGTGAGGCGGACCTGCACGAACTGCTCGTGCTCTTCCTGTCCCTCCTTCACCAAGCTGGCGGAAGCGATAGCCCGGGCGTAGGCCTCGGTCTGGAGCAGACCGGGCACGAGCTGCGCTTCGTAGGTCCAGATGGTGGTAGCGGTCGCTTCCAGGCCGATGAAGTCCTGGTAGGCGTCATCGAGCACATGGCCGTAGGACTGCCACCAGCCAGCCTGCTGCGCCTGGCGAGCCACCACCAGCAGGGCATCGCGCCGAGGCTCATCAACGCCGTACTCCACCAGCAGCTCCCGTAGCTCCTTGGGACGGATACCGCGCTGGCCGGTCTCGATACGGCTGATCTTGGAGCGGTCGCACTCCAGGATGCGGGCAGCATCTTCGAGGGTGTACCCGGCCTGCTCACGAAAGCGGCGAAGGGCAGCGCCAAGGAGCCTGCGGCGAACGGGTGGGGCGTCGGTCATCGGGAGATCGCCTCTGCTCTGTGAACGGTCAACAGCACCTTCTTGGCACAGATGCGTTTGGCACCATTGCCAACCGCACGCGGTTGCGCCATGCTGGACCAAGCATTCCACGCAGCGAGATCAACAGGTGACCGGACGCGCCGACAGATAGGTGAATCGGATGCTCCGGACTGAGGCGGTCCTCGTGTCCTCGACCGACTACCTGACACCAGAGCTGCTTCGCCTGCTGACGATCGCGGCCCAGGTGTTAGACCGGCACGTCCAAGACGGCAACCAGCGCTGCCAGGCGTGCGGTGCTCGGTGGCCATGCCCGCGGGCCGAGCTGGCCGCCATCGGCGAACTGGCTCATCCCTAAGGTATTCGGGGCCTCGACCCATTCGAACGCATCGATGTAGACGGCGTGATACCACTCATGCACCTCACCCGGATCCACGCCGGCGAGAAGGGCAAAATTACCTGTCACCATCAGCCGCTGTATATGG
>OFHK01000045.1_pt1 | contig 38037 bp, 37 predicted proteins | sample 1521951 | NCBI WGS metagenome assembly OFHK01 (sample SAMEA2468436, study PRJEB22500) | soil metagenome | biome: Glassland; feature: Farmland; material: Clay | place: Australia | collected 2013-01-31 | depth 0.55 m
CTCTGCACCCGAGATGCATCAACGGCCCGTGCCCCATCTCCAGCATGGCAGCGCCACGAATGCCAGCCATCGGCGGCCAGGTGGAGAGCGACCGTACTTCGGTCGGAGACGCCGCTCAGCGCCACGCCTACTTGACGAGGCCGTTCTCCTTGATCGGCCCCTCGAAGCCGTAGGCGCGTGCTCCACCCATGTACTCGCCCCTCACCGCGTTGGCCAGCTTGGCGCGGGCCACCCGCTCGGCCGTGTCCTCCGCTTCGCCGGCGTCGTTGGCAGCCAGCATGCGGGCGATACGCCTGCCTGCGGCGGTGTTGAGGTCGAAGGAAGGCGAGGCGACGTAGTAGAACTGCACGCCGTACTCTTCGGCGAGTTCGATCAGGTCCTCGTGTTCCCGGGGACGGCGGGTGAGGCGGCTTGAGGTGTAGGCGATGATCGTGTCGATCAGGCCGGCGCGGGCGTCGGTCAGCAGTCGCTGGTAGTCCGGCCGAATCTTGCGTGAGCGCGTGCTGGCGCTGATGTCGTTGTCTTTGTAGATGCCGTAGGCGATGCAGTGCAGACGATTGGAGAGGGACAGACAGTCTTCTTGCTGGCGGCCGACGCCGAGTTCCCGGCCTTCGCGGTCGTCACTGATTCTGAGATAGATTCCGCTCCTGTTTTTGGTCTGTACTGACATTCTTTTTCGTCCTTACGTTCGAATTATACTGGATACGTAGGACGTTTGTCGATGAGGCGCCCGAGTTCGGGCGGGATGTGCTGGACGCACTGCGGCAGCCACTGGAATCGGGCGAGGTGGTGGTGGCCCGTTCCGGCCTGACTGCCCGGTTCCCGGCCCGGTTCACACTGGTGCTGGCGGCCAACCCGTGCCCATGCGCCAAGGGAGCAGGACCGCAGGCCGCCTGCACCTGTACGCCGGCGGCCCGGCGCCGGTATCTGGCCCGCCTGTCCGGCCCGCTGCTGGACCGGGTGGACGTCAAGGTCGAGTTCCTGCCGGTGAGCCGGGCTGAGCTGCTCAGCGACCGCGGGTTCGCCGAGACCAGCTCGGTGGTGCTGGCGCGGGTCGAGGCCGCACGGCACAGGGCGGCTGCCCGGCTGAGGGGCACCCCCTGGGCGCATAACGCAGAGATACCTGGCAGCGAGCTGCGCCGCGCCTTCGCGCCGGGGCCGGGAGCACTCGTCCCACTCGAACGTGCCATGGACCTCGGGGAGATCAGCGCGCGGGGGGTCGACCGGGTGATCCGCGTTGCCTGGACGCTGGCGGACCTGGCGGGCCTGGCCAGGCCCACGGCCAGCGAGACGAGCTACGCGCTAGGGCTGTGGCTGGGAGTGGGACGGTGAGCGGCGTCCCCGATTCTGAAAGGCTGGCCCGGGCCGCCTTCACCTGTGTGGCCGAGCCAGGCGACCCGGTCATGGGCGCTTTGCTGCGCACCTGCGCTCCGGCGGAAATCATGGCTGCGCTCCGCGAGGGACGCCTGCCGGAACCAGGCACCATCCCCGGGGGCGACAGCGGCCCGGGCCCGGCCTGGCCGGCTGAGATTCCCGGCCTGGACCGGGCGCTGGCCCGGTGGGCAGCGCGGCTCGGGGAGGCACCGGAAGCGACCGTCCTTGATGCCTGGCAGCGGGAAGGCATCCGGCTGGTCTGCCCGACAGATCCCGGGTGGCCGAGCCAGCTCGACGTGCTGGGCGATACCCGGCCGTGGGGCCTGTGGGTGCGGGGCAACGCCGACCTGCGGTACGCATGCCTGCGCTCGGTGTCCATCGTCGGCACCCGGTCGGCGACCGCCTACGGCTCGCACGTGTGCACAGAAATGGCCATGACGCTGGCCGAGCGTGGCTGGACCGTCATCTCCGGCGGAGCGTTCGGCGTCGACGGCTGTGCACACCGCGCTGCCCTGGCAGCGGCCGGGACGACAATCGCCGTCCTTGCCTGTGGCGTGGACCATGCCTATCCGCAGGGCCACCACGAACTCTTCGGTGCCATCCGTGGGCAGGGCGCCACCATCAGTGAATGGCCGCCTGGCCGGATGCCCACCCGGCCAGGTTTTCTCGTCCGTAACCGGGTGATCGCTGCCCTGAGCCGGGGCACGGTCGTGGTAGAGGCGGCGCTGCGCAGCGGCGCGCTCAACACCGCACGGCACGCCCGTGACCAGGGCCGCCCGCTGATGGCAGTACCGGGGCCGGTCACCTCGGTGCTGTCCGCCGGCTGTCACGAGATCATCCGTGAGTGGGGAGCGGTCTGTGTCACCGGGGCCAGGGATGTGATGGAACTGCTGTCCTTCCCCGGCGACGAGGTGCCCGGCCGCCCCCGTGGCCCGCTGCTGCCGCGGGACATGCTCGACCCGGTGACGACGCGGGTGCTCGAAGCCGTCCCCGCCCGGACCGGGCGCGGGCCAGCCAGGATCGCGGTCTCGGCCGGGGTCGACTTCGATACGGTGATGCGCTGCCTCGGCGTGCTGGCGGCCGGAGGCTTCGTCGAGCGCTGCGACCGGGGGTGGCGCATAAGGCGCGGTGTTTAGGAGAATCCTGCCCGATTCCGGGCAGGATTCTTGCTCTTCGCGCCGATGATGGGTCATTCTGTCTGATGTGACAGGTCCGGGACAGCCTCATGAGGAGCTCATCGCGCACCTGACCAGGACCAGTCCGCTCAGCCCGGGGGAGGCAGCGCGAGTGGTGGCGGATGTGCTGGGGTACTTCAGCGAGCCAGCGGAAGCGTTCGTCCGTCGCCGCCACCACGAACTGCAATCGCGGAGGCTGACCAACGACCGGGCGTTCGAGGTCATCGCGGCCGAATTGCCGATGCGGCGGGTGGCGGCGCCGCAATTCTCGCTTCGCCAACTCCGCCGAATCGTCTACGGCTGAAGGAGGCTGGACTGTGTGCGGGATCGTGGCCCACATCGGGAGCCGGGACTGTGTCCCTGTGCTGCTGGAGGGACTAGCGCAGCTGGAGTACCGGGGGTATGACTCGGCCGGCATTGCGGTCATCGGCCGGGCTGGCGACCTGCGCGTGCGTAAGGCGAAGGGACGTGTGTCCGATCTCGCTGCTGGGCTGCCCGCGCGGTTCAGGGGCGGCCCGGGGATCGGGCACACCCGGTGGGCGACCCACGGAGAGCCGAGCGACGTCAACGCGCACCCACACGCCAGCGGGACGGTCGCGATCGTGCACAACGGGATCATCGAGAATGCCGACGACCTGCGCGCGAAGCTGATCGCCGACGGAGCGCAGTTCGCATCGCAGACCGACAGCGAGGTCCTCGCCCACCTGATCGCGGCAGTTGACGCCAGCGACCTGGCAGAGGCGGTGCGCCAGGCGCTGACGTCCGTCGTCGGGACCTACGGCATTGCCGTTCTCGACACCCGCCAGCCGGACCGGATCGTCGTTGCCCGCAACGGGAGCCCGGTCGTGCTCGGACTCGGCGACAAGGAGATGTTCGTCGCCTCCGACGTTGCCGCGCTGGTCCGTTACACCCGGCAGGTGGTGCACCTCGACGACGGGGAGGTGGCGACCGTGCGGGCCGATGGGTTCAGCACCTCCACGCTGGACGCCCGCACCACCATCAAGAAGCCCTCCGTCGTCGACCTGGGCACTGGGTCATACGACGCCGAAGGCTACCGGCACTTCATGCGCAAGGAGATCCACGAGCAGCCGAAGGCGGTCGAGCGTGTGCTGCGTGGCCGGCTCGACGAGCGGTTCCACACCGCTCACCTCGGCGGCCTCAACCTCGACGCCAGGCAGGCGCGGGAAATCCGGCGGGTGAAGATCCTCGGGTGTGGATCGGCGTACTACGCCGGACTGCTGGGCGCACAGCTGATCGAGGAGATGGCCAGGATCCCCGCCGATGCCGAGCCTGCCTCGGAGTTCCGTTACCGCAATCCCGTCGTTGAGGCGGACACCCTCTATGTCGCCGTCAGCCAGTCGGGCGAGACCTACGACACGCTCGCCGCGGTGCAGGAACTGAAGCGCAAAGGCGGCCGGGTCCTCGGCGTCGTCAACGCGGTCGGCAGCGCCATCGCCCGGGAGTGCGAGGGCGGCGTGTACCTGCACGCAGGCCCGGAAATCTCGGTTACCTCGACGAAGACCTTCACCGCGACCGCTGTCGTGTTCGCATTGCTGGCGCTGCACCTGGGACGTATCCACGATCTGTCCCTGGCGGATGGCGCACGCATCACCGCAGGACTACGTGCGCTGCCGGGGCAGATCACGCAGATTCTCGAAGCGGAGGAGCGCATCGCGGACACCGCCCGGGAGCTGGTGGGCCACCCGGGGATGTTCTTCATAGGGCGGGTGCGCGGCTGGCCTGTCGCGCGGGAGGGCGCACAGAAGCTGAAGGAGGTGTCATATCTGCACGCGGAGGCGTACCCGGCGAGTGAGCTCAAGCACGGCCCGCTCGCGCTGGTGGGCCCGGATCTGCCGACCGTGGCCGTGGTGCCCGACGACGAGTTGTTCGACAAGAACATCGCGACGCTGGGTGAAATCCGTGCCCGCAGCGGCCCGTTGCTGGTGGTAGGGCATCGCGCGCTGGATCCCAGGCTCGCCGACCAAGTGATGCTGGTGCCGCGCAACGAGCCAGAGCTGGACCCGATCCTGCTCTCGGTGCCGCTGCAACTGCTCGCCTACCACGCGGCGGTAGCGCTGGGAAACGACGTGGACAAGCCACGGAACCTGGCCAAGAGCGTGACAGTCGAGTGAGCGGCCCACACCGGGACACGAATCCGGCCAGGCCCGGCGATACTCTTCCGGCGCGGCCCCCGTGCCCCACACTGGGTCCATGAACCAGCCGGGGCACAGCCAGCCGGGGCACGGCCAGCCGGGGCACGGCCAGCCGGGGCACGGCCAGCCGGAGCCGGAACCTTTCCCCCTGCCGGAGCAGCTGAGTGCCGCCCTGGCGGCATTCGGCCGCCACCTCTCCGCCGAGCGAGGGCTTTCCCCGCATACTGTCCGCGCCTACCTCGGCGACGTCCACTCCCTGCTTGAGCACGCGGCCCGGTCCGCGATCACCGCCCCGGATGCGCTGGACATCAGCATCCTGCGGCGCTGGCTGGCGGGCCAGTACCGCAGCGGCCATTCCCGGGCGACCCTGGCCCGCCGGGCGGCCGCCGCCCGCACCTTCACCGCCTGGGCCTGTGCCCGTGGCCTGCTCGGTTCCGATCCGGGCCCGCTGCTCGGGACACCCAGGGCCCGCCGCCGGCTCCCCCAGGTGCCACGCCAGGACCAGATGGCAGCCGTTCTCCCCCCGCCCGGCGCCACCGCTGGCCGGGCCACCAGGCAGGGCCTGGATGAGGCGCTGACCCTGCGCGACACAGCGATCATGGAGCTGCTTTACGCGACCGGCATCCGGGTCAGCGAGCTGTGCGGCCTCGACGTCGATGATCTCGACGCGGAGCGCCGCACCATCCGCGTGCTCGGCAAGGGTGGCAGGGAACGGACGGTGCCGGTCGGGGTGCCCGCGCTGCGTGCCGTTCACGCCTGGCAGCGGGCGGGCCGCCCGGCGGTCGCGGCCACGGGCAGTGGTCCTGCGCTCTTTCTCGGTGCGCGTGGGGGCCGCCTCGACCCGCGGACCGCACGCCGGGTCGTGCACGCCTGTCTCGCCGCGGTGCCGGGTGTGCCCGACTCCGGACCGCACGGCCTGCGGCATGCGGCCGCGACACACCTCCTCGAAGGTGGCGCCGATCTGCGGAGCGTGCAGGAGCTTTTGGGTCATGCGTCGCTGGCAAGCACCCAGATCTACACCCACATCTCGGTCGAACGGCTGACGTCCGCCTACCGCCAGGCTCACCCGCGGGCCTGACACCGGTGCCGGCCGCCCAGGCGGCCCGGCCGTGCGCCCGGCGGTGGACGCCGCCCAGGCCCGCCACGCACCCGCCCGCCCGCCGGGAGCGGGTAGACTACGGGCGGTCGCGAAAGTACCTGTGCGCCCAGCGCATCCGGCTTTCCGGCTAATTCGCGCGTCCGCCTGCCGCCGGGCACGTCCGCCAGGACGTCCGGTGGGGCGCAACTCATCGGTCTGCGGGCTCATTACCGCAGTGAGAAGCGCACGGTCGCCAGGACCAACCGACCGCGCCGTGCCCAGAACGCGGCGCATGAACAGGAAGGGGACACCGGCATGGCCCCGGTTGTCACCATGCGGCAGCTGCTGGAAAGCGGCGTTCACTTCGGGCATCAGACCCGGCGCTGGAACCCGAAGATGAAGCGGTTCATCTTCGCCGAGCGCAACGGCATCTACATCATCGACCTCCAGCAGTCGCTGGACTTCATCGACCGTGCCTACGAGTTCATCAAGGAAACCGTCGCCCACGGCGGGACGGTCCTGTATGTCGGCACCAAGAAGCAGGCGCAGGAGGCGATCGCGGAGCAGGCACGCCGGGTCGGCATGCCCTTCGTGAACCAGCGCTGGCTCGGCGGGATGCTGACCAACTTCTCCACCGTCTACAAGCGCCTGCAGCGGCTCAAGGAACTCGACGAGATCGACTTCGACGATGTCGCTGGGTCGGGCATGACCAAGAAGGAACTCCTGCACCTGCGCCGTGAGCGCGACAAGCTTGACCGGTCCCTGGGCGGGATCAAGGACATGTCCCGGACGCCGAGCGCCGTCTGGGTGGTGGACACGAAGAAGGAGCACATCGCGGTCAGCGAGGCGCGCAAGCTCGGCATCCCGGTGATCGCCATCCTCGACACCAACTGCGACCCCGACGAGGTCACCTACCCGATTCCTGGTAACGACGACGCGATCCGCAGCGTTTCGCTGCTCACCCGGGTGGTCGCTGATGCGGTCGCCGATGGCCTGATTGCCCGGGCCGGGGCCTCGAACGGTGAGGACAAGCCGTCCGCGGCGGCGGTCGGCGAACTGGGAGCCGAGGAGCCACTGCCCGAGTGGGAGCGGGCGCTGCTGGAACACAACGCCGCCGTTGACGAGGCGAACCCGGCCGGGCCGCACGCCGGGGCCGGGCCGCACGCCGAGGCCGGGGCCGGGGCCGAGCCCGGGCCGCACGCCGAGGCCGGGGCCGGGGCCGGGGCTGGCCCGGAGGCGGCGTCTGGGTGACCGCCGGAGGTGCCTAGCCGGCCAGCGGCCACCCACCTTCCCTTGACTGACGAGAAGCGAAAGACGAGGACATGGCGAACTTCACCGCCGCGGACGTGAAGCGGCTCCGGGACGCTACAGCCGCCGGAATGCTTGACTGCAAGAAGGCTCTCGAACAGGCGGACGGGGACTTCGACGCCGCAGTCGAGATCCTGCGCCTGAAGGGCGCCAAGGACGTTGGCAAGCGGGCAGGCCGTACCGCCGCGAACGGGCTGGTCACCGCTGTGCTGGACGGCACTAGCGCCGGGGTTCTCATTGAGCTGAACTGTGAGACCGACTTCGTCGCGAAGACCGATCTCTTCCAGCAGGTGGCGGCGGACATCGCCGCTGCCGCACTGGCCAGCAGGCCCGCCGACAGGCTGGCCGTGCTGGGGGTGGAGGTCCGGCCCGGTGTGACCGCGCAGCAGCTCATCGAGGAGGCGGGGGCCTCGCTCAAGGAGAAGCTGGAACTCGGCAGGTACGCCCTGCTCGAGGGCGGTTACATCGCAAGTTACCTGCACCGGTCCGACCGTGCCCTGCCGCCGACCGTCGGCGTGCTCGTCCAGCTGGACGCGCCGGCCGCCGACGCAGGCAAGGACGTGGCCCAGCAGGTGGCGGCGATGCGGCCGCAGTACGTGACCCGTGAGCAGGTTCCTGCCGACGTGGTCGAGCACGAGCGGCGCATCGCGGAGCAGCTGACCCGTGAGGAAGGCAAGCCGGAGCAGGCGATTCCGAAGATCGTCGAGGGCCGCCTTGGCGCGTTCTTCAAGGATGTGGTGCTCGTGGAGCAGGCCTTCGTCAAGGACCCGAAGAAGACGATCAAGCAGGTCGTCGGCGAGCAGGGTGTCTTTGTGCAGGCTTTCGCCAGGTTCCAGGTGGGGCAGGCAGGCTGAGGTACGCCGGGCTGCCCGCGGTATGCCAGGGGCTACCTTGGGCGCGGACAGCCGGCTGCCTACGGCGGTCCTCCGCTCGGCAGAGGGGGTAACGTCGTGCGGACGGCGCGCGAAAAGCGGCTAGGCACGCTGGCCGGCCGGTGCGGCGAGGGCTGATGCCCGCCGGCGGTAGTCCAGACAGCCCACGGGACGCACAGGAGCGGCAGTGATAGACGAGATCCTCCTCGAGGGCGAGGAAAAGATGGAGAAGGCCGTCGCGGTCGCCAAGGAGGAGTTTGGCACCATCCGCACCGGCCGCGCACACCCGGCCATGTTCAGCAAGATCACGGCCGAGTACTACGGCTCGCAGACGCCGGTGAACCAGCTGGCGTCGTTCCATATCCCGGAACCGCGGATGGTAGTGGTGCAGCCCTTCGACAAGTCGTCGCTGGCCGCGATCGAGAAGGCGATCCGCAACAGCGACCTCGGCGTCAACCCGTCCAACGACGGCACCATCATCCGGGTGGTCTTCCCTGAGCTTTCCGAGGAGCGCAGGAGGGAGTACGTCAAGCTCGCCCGGCACAAGGCCGAGGACAGCAGGGTGTCCATCCGCAACATCCGCAGGCATGCCAAGGACTCGCTCGACAAGCTGGTCAAGGGCGGGGACGCGGGCGAGGACGAGGTTCACCGGGCTGAGCGGGAACTCGATGATCTGACCCACACTTATGTGGCGCAGGTTGACGAACTGCTCAAGCACAAGGAAGCCGAACTCCTCGAGGTCTGACTTGCCATTCAACGACCCGGGCGGCCCGGTGGTGCCGGAGGACGACACCCCCCCGCTGGACCCGGGACCCCGGGCCGGAGCGGACGGTCCCGGGGCGCCGGGCAACGGTGGCACTGCTGGCGGTCGCTCGCGAGCAGGCCGCAATCTGCCTGCCGCGATCGGGGTAGGGCTGGCGCTCGGTGGACTCGCGCTGGTCACCCTCTTCACCGTGAAGGCGACCTTCCTGCTCTACATGGGGGCAGCGGCCGGACTCGCGTTGTGGGAACTGTCGCGTGCGCTCGGGGTCCGGGGCATCCGGCTGCCACTGGTGCCGGTGGCCGTGGGCGGCGTGGCAGCGGTGGCGCTCGCCTACTGGGAGGGCGAGCGTGCCCTCGTCGCCTGCCTGGCCCTGACGACGATCGCGATCCTCGCCTGGCGCATGACCGGCGGCACGGTGGGTTATCTGCGCGATGTGACGGCAGGCGTCTTCGCTTTGCTCTACCTGCCGCTGATGGCGAGCTTCGTCGCGCTCATGCTGGCTGCTCCCGATGGGCCACGGCGCACACTGGTTTTCCTGCTTCTGCCCGTCTGCAGTGATATCGGCGGCTATTTCGCCGGCGTCCTCATCGGGCGGCATCAAATGGCGCCCGGTATCAGCCCGAAGAAGACCTGGGAGGGATTCGGCGGGTCCGTTCTCGTTTGCGTAGTAGCTGGCGGGATCGCGCTGCCCACGCTGCTGCATGGGGCGCTCTGGCAGGGGGTGCTGGTGGGCCTCGCCGCGCTCGCCGCCGCCACCCTCGGTGACCTGGCTGAATCCATGACCAAACGGGATCTGGAGATCAAGGACATGGGCACTGTGCTGCCGGGCCACGGCGGCATCCTCGACCGGATCGACTCCCTGCTGGTCACCGCCCCGGTGGTGTGGCTGCTCCTGCTCGTCTTCATCAAGTAGGCAGGCCCGGATTCCGGGGAAATTACGCCTCCCGGCCGCCATGTTTGGCCTCTTCCGCCGGGGGGAGATGAGGGCCGACTCACTCACGTTCGGGGGGATGGGAGCGGCGCGGAATGTTGAAGCGGCCGATCGGCATCGTCTTCCTCATCTACCTCATCATCGGCATAGTCGTCGCATGGTCCAAGGGCTACCTAACCGTTGGCCTGCTCAAGGGTGTTCTGTCCGCGATACTCGCGATCCTGCTGTGGTGGCTGCCTCTGCTGGGTGTCAGCCTGCACATTCACTAGCGGGAATCACAGCCGCCGGCCCGGTCAATCCGGGCCGGCGGTAGTACCCGGTGGCGACTCAGCGGCCCACCACCCAGCTACGGCGCTGTGCGGCAAGCTGGGTAACCAGGCTCGCCGCCCCGCGCTCTTTGGCCAGCAGCCGTTCCCGTTCGCTGATCGGCAGAATCCACAGCCACCGCACCGGCTCCCCGGCGAAGGAGAATCCGGACAGGTCAGGTACTTCCGGCCCGATCAGCTTGGCCGGGTCGTCGAGCAGCAGCACCGCCTCGTTGCCGCCGCCCAGCGGGAAGGTAGCGGGCTCGTGGTACCAGCGGATGCTGTGGCCAGCCCCGAACCAGGTGATCGCCCGCCAGGGGTACTGGGCCAGCCACAGGAAGATGCGGGCAACGTCGGGGCTGGGCATGGTGGTGGCTATCGCGAGTTCGATCCGGGCGCAGCCGCTGGGGTCCTCCATCACCTGCTCGACCACCGGCATCCGCTGGCAGCTCATGCCGAGTGTGGACAGCACCGTGTAGGGCCGGTGCTCGGTCGGCGGGCGCTCGGACACACCGATGGTGGGCTGCTTGCCGCCGGCGACATCCCAGTATCGTGCGCCCGGCCCCAGCCGGGCGAGCAGGTGGCCGAGCATGGACTGCTGGAAGCCCGCCCACGAGTCCTCCCGCTGGCGCCACCGCCAGAAGGCGGTTGCCCGGTCGGCCCGGGGGCCCAGCCCCTCCATCGCGTCATCGAGCGACCAGCCGAACGGCGTCTGGCCAATCACGTCCCGGCTGTAACCGGGCATGCCCCGGGACATCTCACACCATCCTGGGATGACCGCAAGCAACTGGCCGCCCTCGATGATGGCCACACCGTCGCCTTCCTCGAACCACAGGGCACGCAGGGTCCTGGCATCCAGGGGTGGCCGGCCGCCGGGGTGCTTGGTGTGCCCGGCGGGCATCAGCGGCGCCTCGCCGGCGTCCAGCCGCGACAGATCTGTGCTCGGCGGGGCTGGCTGGTGGTTCGCGATCCATGCGGCACCGACCACTACGTCGGCGTCGTGCAGGTAGGCCGCGGTCGTCGTACCGTCGTACTCGACCACCACGCGCCGGCTGCCGTACGGGCTCTCGCTCTCCAGCAGGATCCCCGGCTGACCTTGATGAGTGGCCAGCCGTGAGCCCCTCGCGCCCTTGCGCAACGTTGCCATATGTCGAAATCTACTGACTCGCCGCAGGTCATGAATGCGGGCGGGCAGATATTGTTGAGTTAGGTCGTGGGCGGCACCTGCCCAGCGCGGGCCTGGCCGGACTGTCAGTGCCGGGACTGTCCCGGCAACCGGCCAAGGACGCGGCCTGTAACCAGCCAAAACGCCGGATCGTCACCGTTGCGGCACTAGTGGCGAAGACCCCGGCACCCGAACGAAGACCCCAGCACGCCGAACGGAGCAGCGTTGCCCGGCACCCGATCCCGGCCCCCCCGTCATCTCGCCGACCTTGATCCGGCCGCGCGCCGTGCCGCTGCCGCGGAACTCGGTGGCGAGCCCTTCCGGGGAGACCAGCTGGCACGCCACTATTTCGCCAGGCTGACCGATGATCCCGGGGAGATGACCGACCTGCCGGCCGCCACCCGGGCCGGCCTGGCCAGTGCGCTGCTGCCCCGGCTGCTGACCGCCGAGCGGGAGCAGTCCTGTGACCAGGGGATGACCCACAAGACGTTGTGGCGGGCTTTCGATGGCGCCTATGTGGAGTCGGTCCTCATGCGCTATCCGGCGCGCGTGACCATATGCGTATCGTCGCAGGCTGGCTGCGGGATGGCCTGCCCGTTCTGTGCCACCGGCCAGGCGGGGCTGACCAGGAACCTTTCCGCCGCCGAGATCGTCGCGCAGGTGGTGGCGGGTGCGCGGGCACTGGCCCGCGGCGAGGTGGCGGGCGGCCCCGGCCGTGTCTCCAACGTGGTGTTCATGGGCATGGGTGAGCCGCTGGCCAACTACGCCCAGGTCATGATCGCCTTGCGGCGGCTCACCGATCCGGTGCCGAGCGGGCTCGGCATCTCCCAGCGGTCGGTGACCGTCTCCACCGTCGGTCTGGTCCCGGCGATCAGGCGCCTGTCCGCCGAGGGGCTCTCGGTCACCCTGGCGGTATCCCTGCACGCACCCGACGACGAGCTGCGCGACGAGCTCGTGCCCGTGAACAAGCGCTGGAAGGTGGCCGAGGTGCTCGGCGCCGCCTGGGACCATGCGGGCGCCACGGGCCGCCGGGTCTCGATCGAGTATGCGCTGATCCGAGATGTCAACGATCAGCGGTGGCGGGCCGGCGCTCTGGCCGGCCTGCTCTCCGGCAAGCTGGCGCACGTCAACCTGATCCCGCTCAACCCGACTCCCGGATCGCGATGGACGGCGTCCACGCCGGGCGCGACACGGGAATTCGTGGCCGCCCTTGAGGCACGCCAGATCCCGGTGACGGTGCGGGACACCCGTGGGCGCCAGATTGACGGTGCCTGTGGTCAGCTCGCGGCTTCGGCCAGGCCGAGCGAAGGCCCACGCGTGCTCCCGCTCATGCCGCCAGTGCCATCGGCGGAGTAAGACCCGGGTAGCGTTATCGCCCATGGCGATAAAGGACGCTGCGGTGCGGGGAAGCCGCATCCTGGCGTGGCGCCTGGTTCACCGGCTCTGGCGGGCAGCCGAGCGGGCTGGGGCCATTACGGCGGACACGCCCGCTGGACGCTCGTTCGCGGCGTTCGGCCCCGGTTCGGTGATTGGTTTCCCGGCCGCGGCCCTGTACAACCAGCGCTGGATGGAGATCGGCGCGGGCACGCTGATCGCTCCCCAGGTGAGCCTGAGCGCAGGGATGCTCCCGGGCCAGGATCTGGGCGATGCCCCGGTGCTGCGGATCGGTGACCGCTGCGTCATCGGCCGGGGCAGCCATATCGTCGCCCACTACTCCATCGTGATCGGTGACGACGTCTTCACCGGGCCCTACGTCTACATCACCGACCAGAACCACGGGTACGCCGATCCTGACGTCCCGATCGGGCGGCAGTGGCCGAGCAACGTCGCCGTCTCCATCGGCGCCGGGAGCTGGCTCGGTGCCGGGGTGGTCGTGCTGCCCGGCGCCGCTATAGGCCGGAATGTGGTGGTCGCTGCCGGGTCCGTGGTACGCGGGCAGGTGCCAGACCATTGTGTGATAGCCGGAGTCCCCGCTAAGGTCGTCCGCGAGTACGTGACAGGTAACGGCTGGTCACGACCTTTGCCGGCGAGCAAGGATCCTGGCTGATCGGGCGGGAAACTGGTCTGGCGTCTGTCACGATGGACAAGACCGCCATGAAGTCCCGGCGGCGGTTCCGCTTATGCAGTCGTATGGTTACGGGAAGACACTATCCGGCGCAGGAGCGCCGACATGCGAGAGGGCACGTGCAGGGACCGGACACTCTCGTTGCGACCGCGGCGTATCAGCCAGAGCCGACGGCTGCCGCTGCGGCACGCCGGTTCGTCCGCGACACGCTGCAGACCTGGCTCATCACCGGTGCTGCGGCCGACGGCCATGGGCTGGTCGACGATGCCGTGCTGCTCACCAGTGAACTTGTCACCAATGCGGTGGTGCACGCGGGGACGCCGGTCGAGGTCACCTGCAAGCTGGCCGACGGCGGGGTCGAGGTGGTGGTCAGCGACGGTCACCCCGCCAAGCTGGTGCCCGAGCCGCCGGAGAACGAGCACATACCTGCCGAACGCACCAGTGGCCGCGGCCTGCTGCTGCCCGCCGCGCTCGCGTCCGCGTGGGGGGTCACCTATGGACGTGCCGCCAAGGCGGTGTGGTTCCGGATCGGGCAGCCCGGTTCCGGTCCGGGACTGAGCCCCGGCCGCGGTGATGCTCAGGCGGCCGACCTGGGCACGGAGGCGGGCATCAGCCTGCAGGCCGGTGCCGATAGCCCGCTGGATGGGTCTGCCGCGCTGGCGGCCGCGCTCCGGCAGGCCGCGATCACGGCGGAACCGGCCGCTGCCGGCGAGGCCCGCCGGAACGGTTCTCACCACTGGCTGGTTCCGTCCCCGGGTGATCCGGGGTACGGGGAGTTGCTCGCGAGCACAGTTGAGTCCGCGCGTGCGATGGCTGGCGCGGACGCCGCCTATGCCCTGATGGCCGACGAGGACGGCGATCTCCGGCTGCGGGCTGCGGCGGGAAGCTTCCCGCCGCAAGCGGCGCCCCCGGCCGGCCAGGACATGCCGGCGGCTGAGATGAGTGGTGCGTCGCTGGCGGCGGTGCGGGCTGCGGCCGGGGCGGCCCCGTCGATCCTGACCGTGCCGTTCATGGTGGACGGCCGGGTGACCGGCCTGCTCGCGGTGGCGGCCGCGACTGCGGACAGGTTCCGCGATGACGAGGCCGTGCGGCTCCAGCAACTGGCGGATCGATGCGGTCCGGCCCTGGAGCGGGCCCGGCTGGGTGAACTGGAGCGGGTCAGGCGCGGGCGGATCGGCGCGCTCGTGCAGGCACGCGGGCTGCTCATGGGCAGGTTTGGCGCCGAAGATGTCATGACCCTGGCCGGTCAGGCCGCGGTGCCACGGCTTGCGCCCTGGTGCGCGGTGCTGCTGCCGGCCGGGGCGCTGGCAGGCACGGGCCTGAATGGTGCTGGGCTGGCGGGCACCCGGCCGGAGGGCGCGGGCAATGGGCTATGGACGGCGTATGCACGGCATATGGACGAGACCCGGTCCGGTGCCCTTGCCTGGTTGCTCGACCGGGTGTGTGAAGGAAGATCAGATTCTGAACCGCCGCCGCGGGCGCCTCGTCACGGCCCGGCGTGGCGGTGGCCGCTGGCCGTCCCCGGACTGGCTCAGGGACCCAGCGGCGCCAGCGAACTGGCGGGCGATACCGCCTGGTGCTTCCCGCTGACCCCGGATGCGGGCGCGGGCGTGCTTGCCGTAGGTCATCGCCGTGACGAGCGGCTGCCCCGGGAGGTGATGGAACTGGCCGCCGACCTCGCGTGCCGGATAGGCGTCGCGCTGGACAACGCGCGGCTGGTCAGCCACAAGCACTGACCGAGCCGGTCAGCCCGCCCGTTGCCGGCTTACGGCCTCGCCCCGCCGTCCTTGCTGACTGGTGGCTTTGCCCCGCAGTTCCGGCGGATCGCGCAACTGCGGTGTGAACACCTCCCCGCGCAGAGCCCGGGCGACCAGATCCACGGCACGAGCGGTGGTGACGAGCCGGCTGCCCTCACTGCGGTAGGCGGCCAGTACCGCGTCGAGGCCGTGGACCGGAAGCGCATCGCCGAGTTCGGCCCGGGCGGTGCGGTAGCCCTGGCGTGCACCCTCTATGCAGGCGGCCAGGTGGTGCCTGGCCAGCGTGGCAAGCGCAACGGGATGGCGGCGCAGCACCCCGTACAGCCGGTAGTCGGGCGGCACCACGTCCAGCAGCCAGGCCACCGCGGTCCGCTCGAACTCCTGGCTGCCCGGTGGGTGCACCCCGGTCGGCCATCCGGGCGGCAGGTACGCAGCCATGCCTAAACCATACCAGATTATCGAACTAGTGTTCCCCTATGGTCATGAGCCCGGCCATGCTCGCAGGATGGTGCTGACCAGCCACCTCACGCGTTGCGCGGGCGGGTGGCCTGCCGGCGGCCGGGCTGCCCCTCCGTGGCAAGGCCACGGCCAGCGGATGAGGCGCGCCAGTGGCGGCGGGTGCGGCGGGCACGCCGCGACGGGGTCGCGGAGGCCCGCAGATCCCTGACACGCTCAGCCATCAGTGCCTCCCACAGTGCTGGATTCATGGTGCCCTCCAGGGTCTGGGCCGTGGTCACGGCCGTACACCCTTGAGGTTCGTTCTAAGGCGGCCTGGAGCACATGAGGAGGATGCCTTATCTATGCGTTGTGGCGGCGCCTCAGAACCTGGTGGCCGCCTCAGAACCTGGTGGCCGGCTCGGAACCTGACCGCCGGCCCGGAGTCCGTCACGGGTCGATCCGTGAACTCCCCAGCAGGCTCCACGGTGTCCCGTCCTCATCCCAGCGGCCCGGGTCCCCGCCATCGCGCCCACGCCGCTGCAGGCGTTCGCGTGCCCGCCGGTGCCGGCGGCCCCCGTCGGGCGCCCGCGTTGGCGGTCCCAGCCCCACCGTCACCGAACCTCCGCCGGAAGGGGAGCGGCCGATGGTCAGCGTGCCGCCGGAGGCCTCGGCGATCCGGCAGGCGATGTCCAGGCCGAGGCCGGTGGATCCGCCGCTGGACAGGCCGCGCTGGGTGGGGTCTTCCTCCGGGAAGCCTGGTCCGTCGTCTGCGACCACCAGCCACGCGCCCCCACCCGCTCGTCTGCTGAGCCGGACAGCAAAGGCGAGACCCTCGGGAGTGTGCGAGAACACGTTCTCCAGCAGGATGTCAGCGCATGCCGCCAGATCCTCCCGGGACGCCCGGACCGGCACCGGGCCGGCGACGACCTCCACCGTCATCGGGCGGTCCTGGTCTTCGGCCAGCGGCTGCCAGAACGCGGCCCGCTCGGTGATGACCAGCGATGCGTCGCAGAGCACTCCCGAGCCCTCCCCGGTCGGCCGCCGGGCCTCGCGGATGATCTCGTTGACGGTTCGCTCCACCGCATCCACGTCCGCCAGGAGTTGCGTCATCTCGGAACTGTCGCGCAGCGACTCGGCGTCGATCCGCAGCGCGGTCAGCGGTGTCCGCAGCCGGTGGGACAGATCCGCCACGGTTTCCCGCTCGTGCGCCAGCAGTTCCCCGATCCGGAGCGCCAGCCGGTTCAGGCCGGCGCTCGCCCGGCGGACCTCGGGTGGCCCGGCGACAGTGGCGCGAGCAGACAGATCGCCGGTGGCCAGCCGGTCGGAGGCGCGGGCGAGGGCGGCGATCGGGCGGACCAGGGTGCGGGCGAGTTGATCGGCGACGGCCACACTGAGCGCGAGGAGCCCGAGGCCGAGGCCGCCGAGCAGCACCCAGGCGCGGGTCACCCCGTGCCGCAGCACCTGCTCGGGAACAAAGGTACGGATGACGGCGGTGCCAGCGGGCAGGCCCTGCACGGCTACCAGAACCTCGACGCCGCCAGCCGTGGCGGCGGGGAAGCTGCTGCCTCTGGCGGCCAGCTTGACTGAGTCAGACCGGGGTGCCGGCTTGCCCAGCGCAGTCCCCCCGGGCAGGAAGACCGTGACCGGGCTGGTGCTGTTCTCCGCGTTCATCTGGTCCACCGTCAGCCGCAACTGGCTCACGCTGAGGGTGGTGACCAGCGGGGCCAGGTTCTGGGCCTGGCTGGTTGCCGTGCTGATCGCCCGGTCGGCGGCCACCGTGCGCAGCACCAGCGCGAGCGGAACCAGGAAGGAGACCAGCACCAGCGAACTGGTCGCCACGACGAGCAAGATGACGCGAAATTTCATCAGGGTGCGCTGAGCTTGATCCCGACCCCGCGCACGGTGTGCAGGTAGCGGGGCTGCTGCGCGGTCTCGCCGAGCTTGCGGCGCAGCCACGACACATGAACGTCGACGGTCTTGTCGGCGCCGCCGTAAGGCATCCGCCAGACATGCGTGAGCAGGTCACGCCGGGTGACCACCTGCCCGGCGTGAAGCGCGAGGTAGTGGAGCAGATCGAATTCGCGCCGGCTCAGGTCCAGCCGGGCGCCGTCCAGCGTGGCTTCATGCCCCTCGGGGTCCAGCCGCAGGCCGCCAACTTCGAGCGGGCTCCCGCTTTTCACCTCGTTCTGGCCGGACCGCCGGAGCACCGCCCGTATCCTCGCGTCGATCTGGCCCGCGCCGAACGGCTTGATCACGTAATCATCGGCCCCGGCATCCAGTACCCGGATGATCTCGGACTCGTCATCACGGGCGGTGATGACCACCACCGGGATGGAGCTCACCGCGCGCATCATCCGCAGCGCCTCGTACCCGCCCAGGTCGGGCAGGCCCAGGTCAAGCAGGATAAGGTCCGGTGGCGACTCAAGGACGTGCTGAAGTGCCGCCATCGCGCCGGCCATGCTCGTCACCGCATGGCCCCGCTCGGTCAACGCCCTGATCAGGGCAGCCCGGATGGCAGCGTCGTCCTCCACAAGCAAGAGCTGTGCCACAGCATGACGGTATCCGGTATCCGTCATTACCTGCAGCAAGATCCCGTATCGGCGGGGCGGTCGCCGCGGTTCCCTTGAGAAGAGCTTTACCCGGCCTTAAGGTCACATCAGTGAGTCTCGGCAGTGTGCGAACCCGCATCCTCATCGGCATCGGCGCCTGGCTGCTCGGGACTGTCGCCGCGACCGGGGGCAGCCTGCTGGCCGTGTCCAGGCTCGGTGAGGGTATCGCCGACGCGCCCAGCCGGCAGTTGACCGCCGCGATGATCAAGCGGGATCTCGCCAGTGAGGCGGCCGAATCGCCGGCGCCGGTGCCGAGCTTCGCGCCGTCCGTCAGCATCGGCCAGGCGGCGACCCCGATCACCAGGCGGCGCGTCCAGTCCAGCAGCACGCCCTCCGCCACCCCCCCGGCGAGCCCGCAGTCATCGAGCGGTACCGTGCTCAGCTCCGGGGGAGGGACAGTCGTGGCTGGCTGCGCCACCGAGGGCGCCTATCTGCTGTCCTGGAGTCCGCAGCAGGGCTTTGAGGCCAGGAACGTGGTCCGCGGGCCGGCCGCCACCGCGCAGGTTGTGTTCAAGTCCTCCCAGCGCACGGTGACCATGACGGTGTCCTGCACGGCCGGCGTGCCCTCGGCTGCCACGCAGGTGACTTCCTGGGGGGGAGACGACTGAGGGGTGCGGCACCCGGCCATGGGAGCGCTGGCAGGCGCCCGCCGAGGTTCCCCCAGTCGTCCCCCCCAGGTCCCAGCTCCGGCCCGGTGCGTGGTGCTTGCCGCCGACCTTCTCCGTCAGTGGTGCTTGCCGCTGGCTTCCTCCATCAGCAGCGCCAGGGTCGGGCAGGCGTCAACGGCCCGCCTCGCGTGATCCAGGACGCCCCGCGGGACGTTCGGCGAGGTCAGGATGGGGTAACCCCACGGGTCGAGCTCGATGATCTCTGGCAGGAGCTCGGCGCACATGCCATGGCCCACGCAGGCGATCGGATTGACGCGCAACTGGTACCTCATGTCCAGCCCCACTCTCTTTCCTCGTCACCCGGTATCGGCAGCAGCGGGGCACGGCGCACGCCGTAGCAGGGGCCCTGCTGGTCGTGCCAGCGAGCGTCCGCGGCGAACGCCGTGAGCGCGCTGCGCACCAGCTGGGTGGCCCCGTCGGGATGACGGCAGGCGCCGCGCTTCTCGATGAGTGGGATGAGCGTTGCGATCTGGTCGAGCGCCCGGCCCCGTCCGCCCTGCCAGGCGAGGTCGATGAGGGCATCGGCGAGAGCGGGCAGGCCGAACATGCACGGCCCGCACTGCTGCGCGGTCTCCTCCGCCAGGTAGCTGACGACCCGGGCGGTCTCGGCGAGTGCGCAGGAGGTGACCGGCAGGGCGATCACCATGCCCGCACCCATCGCCCCGCCCACCGACTTCAGGCCCGCGTGGCTCATCGGCACCGGCCAGGCGACCTCGGCTGCCAGCCACGCGCCGAAGTAGCCGCCGACCAGGAGCGCGTGCAGCCGCTCGGCGGGGCCGCCGGCGAGCATCACCACCTGCCCGATCGGGGTGCCCATCTCGATCTCGTAGACGCCGGGCCGGGCAACCGCGCCGCCCACGGTGACCAGGGTGGAACCGGGGGCGGACGGCAGCCCGATGCTGCGGAACCAGCCGTCCCCGTACCGGGCGATCAGTGCCAGGTGGGCGAGCGTCTCGACGTTGTTCACCAGGGTGGGCCGCCCCTTCACCCCACGCTCGTTCGGGCGCGGCGGCGAGAAGGTCGGCTTGCCGGGGCCGCCGTTGATGAACTGCACGATCGAGGACTGCTCGCTGGAGACGTACCGGCCGGGGATGCCGGCCAGCTGGATGGGCACCGGATCGACGCCAACCGACTGCCGTTCCGCGATCGCGTCCTCCAGGCTTGCCAGCAGCTCCGTCTCCTGGCCGTGGACCACCAGATAGGCCTCATCCGCCTTGACGGTGAACGCGGCCAGGGCAATCCCGTCCAGGACCAGGTGCGGCACCCGGGTCAGCAGGAGCCGGTCCTTGCAGCTGGCAGGCTCACCCTCCGCGCCGTTGGCGACGACCACCGCGCGGCCCGGAGAGGTCACCACCGAGCGCATCTTGCGCCCGGTGGGGAAACCCGCCCCGCCCCGTCCGGTGAGACCGGACCTGTCCACGAGATCGATCAGCCGTTCCGGCCGCTGCCGGCTGTTACGGCCTGGCCGGCCGCTGGGGAGCGGCAGTGGGCCGTACATCCGCTCGTGGTCGGCCAGCCCGGCCGCCTGGTGGTAGGAGACGCCAGCGAGCAGGCGTGGCAGCCGCAGCTGCGGTGCCTGGTAGGAGGAGACCGCCAGTGTGGTCACCGCGCACCTGCCTTGGCAGAGCTGACGAAGCGCCAGGTGGCCACCGCCGCGACGGTGGCGACGCAGAGCACGGTGAGCGCGAACACCCAGATGGTGGTCCGGTCGGTGCCCGCGCCCAGGCCGTGTGCCACGGCGACCGGCCAGCACAGGTAGGCCGCCCAGTGGATCCGCCGCCACGTCTTGTGACCCAGCCGGTTCCTGACCAGGCTGGTCACCACCAGGGCGATCATCAGGTCGCACGCCACCGCGCCCAGCGCGAGCCAGCCCGTCTTGTACGAGGTGCTGAACGGGATGAACGCGGAGATCAGCGGGATGTTCGTGTAGGTATCGACCACCGTGGTGCCTATGTGCAGGAACAGGAACACACCGATCAGCAGGGAAACGTTGCGATGCAGCCCGACGGTGAGGAACCGTGGCCACCTGTCGCTGGCGAACCGCCCGGCAGTAAGAACTCCCAGCAGAACGCTGGCGGTCAGCAACAGCAGCGTCACCAGGCCGGTCGCCCTGGTGGCATACCAGAGGCCTGGTCCGTTGAGGGAAAGACTCATACCTGGCTTCCTGTACCGGCGGTGCCGGCGGGCCAGCCGCCGACTGTTACCGTCGTGCCGTCATGATGCACCAGCCGGGCGGGCAGGCGCAGCCCATCCAGCCAGTCCGCGGCCCGCTCACCGCGCAGAATTGCCGCTGTGCTGGCGGTATTCGCGTCGACGCAGGTCGCGGCGGCGACGCTGACCGTGCGCCAGCAGGAGTCGGCGGGCAGGCCCGTGCTCGGCACGATGATGTGGTGCATGCTGATGCCGCCCCGCTGCCACGACCGGATCATGGTGCTTGACGTCGCGAGGCCGCCGTCGCGGATCATGACCGTCTGGCTGGGCTCAGCCTGGTCGCTGCGGGTCTCGAAGAGCGCGTCGTCCACGATCCCCACCCGCCAGCCGCCGGCCGGCGGCTCACCGGCTGTCCGGATGTCGCCGCCAAGGTTGACCAGCATGCCGCAGCCCACCGCTGCGGTGATCCGGCCCGCGGCCCGGTCAGCGGCCAGGGCCTTCGCGGTCGCGCCCAGGTCGAGCAGGACACCCTCAGGCACCCTGACCGTGCGCTGCTCGGTGTCCAGTTCGACCATCTGCCAGCCCGCGGCCGGCGCAGGTGCGCCGCTCAGCCCACCGGTGTCCTGCTGTGCCTGCGCGAAGTCCCGGTCGTAGCCGAGCCTGGCCAGGGATTCCCCGCAGGTCGGGTCCACGTCGCCATCGGTGATCCGGGCCGCCGTCAGGGCGGTGGCCAGGGCCTGGGTGAGCAGTGGGCTGATCCGCACGGGGCGGCCCTGGGCGTGATTGACCCGCCACAATTCGGAGTCGGCCCGGAACCGGGAGCAGGCCATATCCATGGCCAGCAACTCTCCGGTGAGCAGGGCGCAGGCCTGTTCGAGCCTGGACGCATCGGTGATGAGCAGCGACGCGAAGGTGCCCAGTGCCGGGAACGTGCGGGTGCCGATGGCCTCTGTCGATGCCGCCATCACCCTCCGCCGGAGCCGCTGGACGTCGTCTGCGTCGGGGCTGGGCTCGGCGGGGGCGGGGCCGGAGCCGTTGTCGGTGGGGCCAGCGTGGGCGCAGGAGTGGACCCGCCCGACCCGGAACTGCCGGTGGAGGTACCGGTGCTGCCGGAGGTGCTGCCACCCGTAGCGGCAGCGGGCGAGGCGGCCGCCGCCCTGGGGTGATGATGCTTCTTCTTGGTGGCCGAGGGGGAGGGCGTGGGGGTGGCCGACGGCTTGGTGCTCGGCTTGGCCGGCGCCGTACCGCTCACCGTGGTGGCATGGGCGGCGTGCGCAAACAGGGCGGCGAAGCCGACCGCGGCGACGGCGCTGAGCTGGGTGGCCCGCCAGGTCAGCTTGGACAGGCGCTTCAGCCCGGCGGCACGTGCCTCCCCGGCCGGCTCGTCGTACCGGGTCGCGTAGTCCTGGTACCGTCCGGCCGGCGGCAGTTGCGGCTGGATCTGCGTGTGCTGGGGGGGCTGCGGGGCGGCGTTAACCGGAGGCATACCCGACCAGGGTGCGGGATCCGTCGGATACTCATATCTGTCGCGCATAGCTCCGCATCCCAGCAGAACCCGCGTTAAGAGGCCGTCAAGAACCGCTCAAGAAGGCGTTGCCGGGCCCGCGCTGGCAAAGTCCGCCGCGTTCAGCATGGCCGCGCCCGGGCCATCCGTTGCGCATGATCGGGCGAATACACTGGAAGGACGGCTGTCGGCCGTCTCCAACCCGGACTCACCATCGAGGCTCTTCCATGCCCGTACCTTCGCCCTCCCTCGCCACCCGTGACGACCTGCGCAACGTGGCGATCGTGGCGCATGTCGACCACGGCAAGACGACGCTGGTGGACGCGATGCTGTGGCAGTCAGGGGCTTTCCGCGCGAACGAGCGGGTCGCCGAAAGGGTGCTCGACTCCGGGGACCTGGAGCGGGAAAAGGGCATCACGATCCTGGCCAAGAACACGGCGGTGCGGCACGGCGGGCTGACGATCAACATCGTGGACACCCCTGGGCACGCCGACTTCGGCGGCGAGGTGGAGCGCGGGCTGTCCATGGTGGACGGGGTCATCCTGCTGGTGGACGCGGGGGAGGGGCCGCTCCCGCAGACCCGGTTCGTGCTGCGCAAGACGCTGGAGGCAGGGCTGCCGGTCATCTGCGTGATCAACAAGGTTGACCGCGCCGACGCGCGGATCGCCGAGGTGGTGGACGCCTGCTACGAGCTGTTCCTGGACCTTGATGCGACCGAGGAGCAGATCGAGTTCCCGATCGTGTATGCCAGCGCCCGGGCGGGCCGGGCCTCGCTCACCCGCCCGGAGGACGGCACCCTGCCCGGCTCGCCCGACCTGGAACCGCTGTTCACGGTGCTGCGGGAGACCGTTCCCGCCCCGTCATATGAGCCGGGAGCGCCGCTCCAGGCGCATGTCACCAACCTGGACGCCTCCTCCTACCTGGGCCGGATCGCCCTGTGCCGGGTGTTCAGCGGCACGATCAGCCGCGGCCAGCAGGTTGCCTGGTGCCGCCGCGACGGCTCGGTGGAGAAGGTGAAGATCACCGAGCTGTACCTCACCGAGGCGCTGGAGCGGGTGCCGGCCGCCAGCGCCGGCCCGGGGGACATCATCGCGGTCGCTGGCATCAGCGACATCATGATCGGCGAAACGCTGGCGGACGCCGATGACCCGCGGCCGCTGCCGCTGATCACGGTGGACGAGCCCGCGGTGTCGGTGACGATCGGGGTGAACACCTCGCCGCTGGCGGGCCGGGAGAAGGGCACGAAGGTGACGGCCCGGCTCGTGCGTGACCGGCTGGACCGGGAACTGGTGGGCAACGTGTCGCTGCGGGTCCTGCCGACTGGCCGTCCCGACACCTGGGAGGTGCAGGGCCGGGGCGAGCTGGCCCTGGCAGTGCTGGTGGAGACGATGCGCCGCGAGGGATACGAGCTGACTGTGGGCCGTCCCACGGTGGTGACCAGGCAGATCGACGGCGCTCTGCAGGAGCCGGTGGAACAGCTCACGGTGGATGTACCCGAGGAGTACCTGGGCGCCGTGACCTCCCTGCTCGCCGTCCGCAAGGGACGGCTGCAGAACATGACCAACCACGGCACCGGCTGGGTGCGGCTGGACTTCGCGGTGCCGGCCCGCGGCCTGATCGGCTTCCGCACCCAGTTCCTCACCGATACCCGGGGCACGGGCATCGCGCACCACGTGTTCGACGGGTACGAGCCCTGGTCGGGCCCGATGCGGGTGCGCCCCTCCGGGTCGCTGGTGGCGGACCGCTCGGGGACTGTCACCAGCTACGCCTGCTTCTCACTGCAGGAGCGTGGCTCGCTCCTGGTCGCGCCGGGGGCCGAGGTCTACGAGGGGATGATCGTCGGCGAGAACTCCCGTGCCGACGACATGGACGTGAACATCACCAAGGAACGCAAGCTCACCAACGTGCGCCAGTCCACCGGGGAGGAACTGGAGCGGCTGGTGCCCGCCCGCGTGCTCAGCCTGGAGCAGGCACTGGAGTTCTGCGCGGACGACGAGTGCGCGGAGGTCACCCCGGCCGCCGTCCGGCTGCGCAAGACCGTGCTGGACGCCAAGGAACGGCTGCGCGAGCGCGGCCGCCGCGCCCGGAGCGGCCAGTAGCTGGCCGGGCCTACTTCACGAACGTGAGGTAGGCGAAGCTGCCCAGGCCCACCACGACGCAGTAGATCCCGAACGGGGTCAGCGTCCGGGTGCGGAACCAGCGGACCAGGAAGCGCACCGACAGGTAGGCGCCGGCACCCGACAGCACGCTGCCGACCAGGACCTGGCCCCGGATGCCGTTCCCGAGCGGCCCCATCAGGTCGGGGATCTTGAGCGCGCCCGCGGCCAGGATGACCGGGGTGGCGAGCAGGAAGGCGAACCTGGCGGCGTCCTCCCGGGACAAGCCGCGGAACATGCCTCCCACCATGGCGACCCCGTCCCGGCTGATGCCCGCCAGCAGCGCCAGGATCTGTGTGCTGCCGATGAGGAAGGCCGTGACGTAGCCGTACCGTGCCAGCCGCTGGTCCGACTCCAGCCCCTGGGCGTACTCGGACGCCCGCTCGGCCTGGTGGCCAGCCGCGTGCCGGGCACCGCCTGCCCGCCGGACGGAGCCGACAGCCACCAGTTCCCGCTCGTGCGCGATCTCCTGGTCCGCCCGGACGGACGCCTTCCGGCGGAAGCGCTCCCCGGCCAGCAGGATCAGGCCGTTGATCAGCAGGAAGATCGCGGCCCGGACAGGCACGCCGAAGAAGATCCGGAATTCCTTCTCGAAGGCGAGCCCGGTAAGACCCACCGGGATCGTCGCGATAATGATCATCCAGGCCAGCCTCTGGTTCGCGTTCTGCAGCTGCCAGCGCCGCGTCCCGGGCGCGGGCCTGGCGAACTGGCCGAGCGAGGTGAAGAAGCCGCCGATGATCCGGACCCAGTCCCGCCAGAAGTAGATCAGCAGCGCAATCGCGGTGGCGACATGCAGTCCGACGATGAAGGCCAGGTACGGCGACTCCGGCGCGGCGACGTTGAGGTCACGGGCCCAGCTGCCGCCCACGAGGGCGGGGAGCAGCACGTTGTGGCCGAGGCTGGACACCGGGAACAGCTCGGAGACGCCCTGGATCAGGCCGACGACGGCCGCCTCAAGGTAGGTCAGGTGGGTCATATCAAGCCCTTTGGCGTGGAGGGTCCTGCTTACGGGCGGTCACCACGGGCCGAGCCGGGCGCGCTGGACACATCGTACGGACTGTGTGTCCCACTGGCGGCACCGAGGGCAAACCTTTGCCGCCTGGAAAGCCTCACCCCTTCTTGCCGCGGCGGCGGTCAGTCCTGCTTCCTGCCCGGCACCGCCGGGGTGTCGTGCCGCAGCCGGCGGGTGATCTTGCTGCCGAGCCAGACCAGCGGGTCGTACTTGCGGCCCACCACCCGTTCCTTCATCGGGATCAGCGCGTTGTCGGTGATCTTGATGTGCTCGGGGCAGACCTCGGTGCAGCACTTGGTGATGTTGCACAGGCCGAGGCCGAAGTCGTCCTGGGCGATCTCGCGCCGGTCGGCGGTGTCGGCCGGGTGCATCTCCAGTTCTGCGATCCGCATCAGGAACCGCGGGCCCGCGTAGGCCTGCTCGTTCTCGGCGTGGTCACGGATGACGTGGCAGACGTTCTGGCACAGGAAGCACTCGATGCACTTGCGGAACTCCTGGGACCGCTCGACATCGACCTGCTGCATCCGGAACTCACCGAGGCCGACCGCCGGGCCGGGTGTGAACGAGGGGATCTGCCGCGCCTTCTCGTAGTTGAACGAGACGTCGGTGACCAGGTCCCTGATCACCGGGAAGGTGCGCATCGGGGTCAGGGTGACCGGCTGGCCGGGCTCGAAGGTGGACATCCGGGTCATGCACGCCAGGCCCGGGCGGCCGTTGATCTCCATCGAGCAGGACCCGCACTTGCCGGCCTTGCAGTTCCAGCGCACCGCCAGGTCGCCGGTCTGGGTGGCCTGCAGCCGGTGCAGGATGTCGAGGACGACCTCGCCCTCGTTCACCTCGACCTGATAGTCGACCAGTTCTCCGGCGCCGGCGTCTCCCCGCCAGACCCGGAGCGTGACCTTCTCGCCCATCAGTTCGTCTCCTCCGGGGCTGGGGGCAGTTCTTCCTCGGTCAGGTACTTCTTCAGTTCGGCGCGGTCGAACAGCGCCAGCAGGTCTTCCCGCATCGGTTCCATCGGCTGCCGCCTGAGCGTGACCCGGCCACCAAGCTCCGAGCAGATCAGGTTGACCTTGCGCCACTGCGGGTTCATGCCGGGGAAGTCGTCGCGGGTGTGGCCGCCCCGGCTCTCCTGCCGTTCCAGTGCTGCCTGTGCCACGCATTCCGCGATCAGCATGATGTTGCGCAGGTCCAGGGCGAGGTGCCAGCCGGGGTTGTAGGCGGTGCCGCCTTCGGCGCTCACCTTCGCCGCCCGCTCGCGCAGCTTCTCCAGTTCGGCGAGCGCGGCCTTGATCTCCTCTTCCCGGCGGATGATGCCGACCAGGCTGCTCATGGTCTCCTGGACTTCGGCGTGCACCGTGTACGGGTTCTCGCCACCGGAGCGCTCCAGCGGCGTGAGCGCCTCCGCCTGCGCGGCTGCCAGGTCGGTGTCGCTGACCTTCGGCCGGGCGCTGCCCAGCGCGTCCAGGTACCCGGCCGCGCCCATCCCCGCCCGGCGGCCGAACACCAGCAGGTCCGACAGCGAGTTGCCGCCGAGGCGGTTGGACCCGTGCATGCCGCCGGACACCTCACCGGCCGCGAACAGGCCGGGCACGAGCGACTCGGCGGTGTCCGGGTCCACCTCGATCCCGCCCATCACGTAATGCTGGGCCGGCCCGACCTCCATCGGCTCCTTGGTGATGTCCACGTCGGCCAGTTCCTTGAACTGGTGGTGCATGGACGGCAGCTTGCGCAGGATCTCCTCGGCCGGCAGCCGGGTGGACACGTCGAGGAACACCCCACCGTGCGGGGAGCCGCGCCCGGCCTTGACCTCGGCGTTGATCGAGCGGGCCACCTCGTCCCGGGGCAGCAGTTCGGGCGGGCGCCGGTTGTGCTCCGGGTCGGTGTACCAGCGGTCGGCCTCTTCCTCGGTCTCGGCGTACATGGGGCGGAACACATCCGGCACGTAGCCGAACATGAACCGCTTGCCCTCGGAGTTGCGCAGCACCCCGCCGTCACCGCGGACCGACTCGGTGACCAGCAGGCCGCGCACCGACAGCGGCCAGACCATGTGGGTGGGGTGGAACTGCACGAACTCCATGTTGAGCAGCGTCGCCCCGGCCAGCAGGGCGAGCGCGTGCCCGTCACCGGTGTACTCCCAGGAGTTGGAGCTGACCTTGAAGGTCTTGCCGATCCCGCCGGTGGCCAGGATGACTGCGGGCGCCTCGAACACCACGAACCGCCCGCTTTCGCGGATATAGCCGAACGCTCCCGCGATCCGCTCGCCGTCCTTGATCAGGCGGGTGATCGTGGTCTCGGCGAAGACCTTGATCATGGCCTCCGGGTCGCCGTGCTCGCGCGCGTCCTGCTGCTGGAGGGCGACCACCCGCTGCTGGAGGGTGCGGATCATCTCCAGGCCGGTGCGGTCGCCGACGTGGGCCAGCCGGGGGTACTCATGGCCGCCGAAGTTGCGCTGGCTGATCTTGCCGTCCTTGGTGCGGTCGAAGACCGCGCCCCAGGCCTCAAGTTCCCACACCCGGTCCGGTGCTTCCTGGGCGTGCAGTTCGGCCATCCGCCAGTTGTTGAGGAACTTGCCCCCGCGCATGGTGTCGCGGAAGTGGACCTGCCAGTTGTCCTTCGGGTTGACGTTGCCCATCGCGGCGGCGCAGCCGCCCTCGGCCATGACCGTGTGTGCCTTGCCGAACAGGGACTTGGAGATGATGGCGGTCTTCTTGCCTGCCTGCCGGGCCTCGATCGCCGCCCGCAGCCCGGAGCCGCCGGCGCCGATCACCACCACGTCGTAGGGGAGCCGTTCGATGTCAGTCATGTCAGGTCCGGTTCCTTGCCTGCGCCTAGAAGAACCGCAGGTCGGTAATGGCGCCACTGGCCACCAGGCGGATATAGAGGTCGGTGAGCAGCACCCAGGTCAGCGAGATCCAGGCGAGTTCCATGTGCCTGGCGTTCAGCCGGGAGACGAGCGTCCACATCCGGTACCGGACCGGATGGGAGGAGAAGTGCTTGAGCCTGCCGCCGACGGCATGCCGGCAGGCATGGCAGGACAGCGAGTACAGCCATAGCAGCGCCGCGTTGATGATCAGGACCAGCGTGCCCAGGCCCATGTGACCCCACTGGCCGCCGTAGCTGCGGAACGCGATGACCGCGTCGTAGGTCAGGAACGCGTTGAACGTCAGGGCGATCCAGAAGAAGTACCGGTGCAGGTTCTGCAGGATCAGCGGGATCCGCGTCTCGCCCGTGTACCTGGCGTGCGGTTCACGGACCGCGCATGCGGCCGGCGCCCGCCAGAACGCCCGGTAGTAGGCCTTGCGGTAGTAGTAGCAGGTGAGCCGGAAGCCCATCGGCCCGCCGATGATGATGATCGCCGGTGTCAGCCAGGTCAGCCACGGGATCAGGAAGAAGCTGGAGTCCCCGGGGGTGCAGGTGGCCGCCAGGCAGGGCGAGTAGAGCGGGGAGATGTACGGCCCCCACACGTAGTCCGCGTTGACCAGGGAGGCCCAGGTCAGGTACACGACGACGACGCCCAGGAAGGCCGCCGTGACCGCGGGCTGGCGCCACCAGGGGTCTTTGCGCAGGGTGGCTTCCTTGATCTGCGCCCGGGTCTTGGCCGGCGCTGCTGGTGCCTGCGTCATCGGCTGCATCTCCACACTCGTACTCGCTGGGGGTCTGCTGGGCGGCCACAGCCCTTCCCTGGCGCCCGGTCGCACGCTGCGCACGAACCCTATTCCACTGAATATCATCGCGTCGGCCCGCAGGCCGATTGTGACTATGTGACTCTTACTACACCGCCTGCCCGGCAGGCGGTGGCGCCGCCCCGAGCGAGCGGCGCAGGAAGTCCACCTGGAGCAGCAGCAGGTTCTCCGCGACCTCCTCCTGCGGCGTCATGTGGGTGACCCCGGACAGGGGCAGCACCGCATGCGGCCGGCCCGCCGCGAGCAGCGCTGAGGACAGCCGTAGTGTGTGCGCGGCCACGACATTGTCGTCCGCGAGCCCGTGGATGAGCAGCAGTGGGCGGCTGAGCCCGGGGGCATCGGCCAGCAGCGAACTGGCCTGGTAGGGACTGGCCCCCTCCGTGCCTGGGGTGCCTGGCTCGCCCGCCCGGTCCGGCCCGCCGGGCTGGCCCAGGTAGCGCTCGGTGTAATGAGTGTCATACAGCCGCCAGTCGGTGACCGGCGCGCCGGCGATCGCGGCATGGAAAACATCGGGGCGGCGCAGCACCGCGAGCGCGGCCAGGAACCCGCCGAACGACCAGCCCCTGATCGCGACCCGGGACAGATCCAGGTCGCCGTGCCGGCCGGCGGCGGCGTGCAGCGCCTCGGTCTGGTCATCGAGGACCGGGCCGGCCAGGTCGTGCCAGACTGCCCGGTCCCACTCCGGCCCGCGCCCGGGCGTGCCCCGGCCGTCCGCGACAACCACAGCGAAACCCTGGTCGGCCAGCCATTGGGAGGTGAGGAACGCGCCACGGGCCGCCAGCACGCGCTGGGCGTGCGGCCCGCCGTAGGGGTCGAGCAGCACTGGCAGCTTGCCCGACCCTGGCTCATGCCAGGACGGCAGCAGGAGCGCGGTGCGGATGCCGGCCGGCCCGGCCGCGAACAGGCCGGGGTGGGGGGTGGGCAGGCTGGGGTGCTCGGCCAGCGAGGTGACCGGTGTGTCTGGCCGGCCAGCTCGCACTGCCCGCACGCGGGTGCCGTCCTCGGCGAGGGACCGCCGGATGATCACGGTGGTCCCGCCCGCCTGCCGCCCGGTGTGCACACCGGGCTCCGGCGTGAGCAGGACCACCCCGTCTGGGCCGTATGACCACAGGCCAATCTCGGTGGGCTCGTCCTGCGAAGCGGTGAACAGCACGGTCGAGCCGTCTGTGCAGCAGATCTCGCGTACCTGCAGGCTCGCCGGCGTGACCGGCTTGGCGCTGCCCTCGGCGAGTTCTTCCGGCGTGGCCACCAGCAGCCGCCTGGCCCCCTCGGCGTCGGTGGTCCACACGATCGCGCCATCGCTGGTGCAGGCGGGGACGCCGGGCACAATGTCCAGCCACCGCTGGTCGGTGTCTTCCCGCAGCACCGCGACCGCCCGCCTGGCCGGGTCCGCGGACAGCAGGCGCATCCGCCGCTGGTCGCGGCTTTGCACGACGATCAGCGGGTCCTGGTGATCCCAGTTCACGCTCACCAGGTACTCAAAGCCGGCCCGGTCCCATTCCACCGGCACCTGGCTGCCGTCCAGGCTCACCAGCACCAGGCTCACGTCGGCGTTGGGGGTGCCCGCAGCCGGGTAGGCGACCTCGGTCGCCGGGCGGCCGGGGTTGGCCGGGTCGGCGATGTGCCAGCGCTGGACGCCGGTCTCGTCCACCCTGGCCACGAGCAGGGCCGAGCCGTCCGGTGCCCACCAGTAGCCCCGCATCCGGCCCATCTCCTCCGCGGCGACGAACTCGGCGAGACCATAGCTGAGCCCCGGCACCCCGTTCGGGCCGATGATCTGCGTGTCCTGCCCCGTGCCCAGATCGATGATCCGCAGCGCGCCCGCGCAGACGTAGGCAACCCGGTGGCCCACCGGGTCGGGACGGGGGTCGAGTGCGGGGACCTCGGCGCCGATCGCGCGCGGGCGGGCCTGCCCGGTCAGGTCCGCCACATGCACCTGGCCGGCCAGCGTGAACGCTGCCACGGTCAGCGCGGAGTCGGTGGCGAACGCCACGATCCCGCCGGCTTGCTCGCGGGATCGTTCCCGGCGGGCCTTCTCCTGGGCGGGGACATCCCCGGCTGCGGCGAGCGCGGCGGGGTCGGCGATCAGGCGCTCCGCCCCGGTGCCGGTGTCGAGCACCCACAGGCACGTCACCGGGTCAGTGCCACCCTGGCTGCGCAGGAAGGCCACCCGGGTGCCGTCGGGGGAGATCTGGAAGGAACGCGGGGCGCCGAGGCTGAACCCCTGGGTCCTGGCCTGCTGCCGCGGGAAACTCTCGCTCATGCCCTGATCCTGCCAGGGACTGATTCTCTCAGGTGAAGTTGTCCTGATCTCAGCGGGACCCGCGGGACCGGTACCCCGACCTGGCATGTCACGATCACGGTGTGGAACCGCTGACGGCTGACCGCAGGCTGCTGCTGGTGCACGCCCATCCCGACGATGAGTCGATCGAGACAGGCGCGACGATGGCCAGGTACGCGGCCGAGGGCGCGGCTGTCACCCTGGTCACCTGCACGCTCGGCGAACTGGGTGAGATCATCCCGCCGGACCTGGCGCACCTGGCCGCCGACCGGGAGAACCGGCTGGGGGAGTACCGGATCGGCGAACTGGCCGCGGCCTGCGCCGCGCTCGGGGTGAGCGACCACCGGTTCCTTGGCTGGCCGGGCCGGTGGCTGGACTCGGGGATGATGGGCCTGCCCACCAACGACGCCCCGGACTGTTTCTGGCGGGCGGACGTCGGGGTGGCGGCAGCTGTGCTGGCCGAGGTGATCCGCGACGTGCGTCCCCAGGTGGCTGTCAGCTACGACAGCAACGGCTTCTACGGACACCCCGACCACATCCAGGCGCACCGGGTGACCTGCCGTGCGATCGAGGCCGCCGCAGATCCGGGCGGGCCGGCCGGGGGTGGCGAGCCGTGGCGGGTGGCGAAGTTCTATGCGACGGCGATGCCGCGGTCGGTGCTGGCGGAGGCGATCCGGCTGGGTCCGGGCCGCCCGGCCCGCTTCAGCGAGGTGGCCTCGGCGGCCGACCTGCCGTACGGGGTCGCCGACGAGGAGATCACGACCGAGATCGACGGCAGCGCCTACCTGGCGGCCAAGACCGCTGCCCTGCGCGCCCATGCCACCCAGATCGCGGTGGAGGGCCCGTTCTTCGCCCTGCCCGACATGGTGGGGCTGCGTGTCAGCGGGCATGAGTACTACACGCTGCTCAGCGGGCGCGAAGCCCGGCCGCCCGGGGGCGTGGGCCGTGAGCATGATCTGTTCGCCGGGCTGTGAAGCCGGCAGCCGGGGCTGCGCCCATCTCGCCGCCGTATAGCCTGCTCTGCGTGGAGAGCAGGCAGGTTCGGGGCGTGGACGCGCTCACCGTGGGCAGTGCCTACGCGGCGCTGTTCCTGCTCGGCGTGGTGGAGGGAGTCATCGGCTGTTTCCAGTACAGCCGCGGCGCCGGCCCGGTGCCGGTGGCGGCGCTGGCGTTCTGTATCGCGATCTTCCTGACCTGCCTGCTGGCGGCGTGGGGCATGGGCTCGCCACTGGGCGGCCTCGTGCCTGCGCTCGGCTGGTTCGTGGCCTCCCTCGTGCTGTCCCTGCCGACCGCAGCCGGGAGCGTGATCATCACCAACACCGCCGCCGGCAAGTGGTACCTCTACGGCGGTGCCGTCAGCGCCGGCCTGGGAATGGTGCTCAGCTTCCGCGGGCGGTTCCGGCGGTGAGCCCGGTGGACCGCACCGATTTCCGGCGGGTCGCCGGCCGGTTCGCCAGCGGCATCGTCGTTGTTTCCACCAGCATGGGCGGAATAGGGCATGCCATGACGGTGACCGCGTTCACGTCGGTGTCACTTGACCCGCTGCTCGTCCTGTTCTGCGCGGAAAAGATCGCCCGTTTCCACGACGCTGTCCTGGCCGCCGGCACCTGGGCGGTGTCGGTCCTGAACGAGGACTCCGAGAAGATCGCCCGCTGGCTGGCCACGCGCGGGCGGCCGCTGGAAGGCCAGTTGGACGCGTTCCGGCACCATCCAGGCCCGCTGACCGGCGCACCCGTCCTCGATGACGCGCTCGCCGCGATGGAGTGCCGGACCACCGCGGTGCACGACGGCGGCGACCACAGCATCGTGGTCGGCGAGGTGCTCGCGGTCAGCGAGCCCAGGCCCGCAAGCGCGCCCCTGCTCTACTACGCGAGCGGCTATGCCCGCCTGAGCGGGGGCTGAGCTAGCGGATCGCCTCCTCGAGCTGGTCCAGGGCCCAGTCCAGGTCGTGCTCGGCGATGATCAGCGGTGGGGCGAGGCGGATGGTGGTGCCGTGGGTGTCCTTGGCGAGCACCCCGCGGGCGGCCAGCCGCTCGCATACTTCGCGGCCGCTCAGGCTCGCGAACTCCACCCCGGCCCACAGGCCGCGGCCGCGCACCTCGCGGACGGCGTGCCTGGGTAGCGCCGACAGCCGCTCGTGCAGGTGGGCGCCCAGTATGGCGGACCGCTCCTGGAACTCACCGGTGGACAGCATCGCGATCACCTCGCGGCCGATCGCGCAGGCGAGCGGGTTCCCGCCGAACGTGGAACCATGCTGGCCGGGCCGGAAAACGCCGAGGATCTCACGCGAGGAGACCACCGCCGACACCGGCATGATGCCGCCGCCGAGGGCTTTGCCGAGCAGGTACATGTCCGGCTGCACGCCCTCGTGCTGGCAGGCGAAGGTGGTCCCGGTGCGCCCGAGCCCGGACTGTATCTCGTCGGCGATCATCAGCGCGCCATGGGAGGTGCACAGTTCGCGTACGCCGGCCAGGTAGCCCGGCGGGGGAACGATCACGCCGGCCTCGCCCTGGATGGGCTCGATGAGCACCCCGGTCACGCGCTGGTTCATGGCGGCGGCCAGCGCGCTGAGGTCCCCATAGGGCACGACCCGGAAGCCGGGGGTGTAGGGGCCGTAGGAGGCACGCGCCTGCTCGTCGGTGGAGAAGCTGACGATGGTGGTGGTGCGCCCGTGGAAGTTGCCTTCGAAGGCCACGATGACGGCCTGGTCCGCAGGTACGCCCTTGACCTCGTAGCCCCACTTGCGGGCGGTTTTGATCGCAGTTTCCACCGCCTCCGCGCCGGTGTTCATCGGCAGCACCATCTCCATGCCGGCCAGCGCCGCCAGTTCGGCGCAGAACGGCCCGAACTGGTCATGGTCGAACGCCCGGCTGACCAGTGTCACCCGCCCGAGCTGCCGCTGCGCGGCAGCGATCAGCCGGGGGTGCCGGTGACCGAAGTTGATGGCCGAGTAGGCGGCGAGCAGGTCCAGGTACCGGCGCCCTTCGACGTCGGTCGCCCAGGCGCCCTCCGCCTCAGCGATCACGACGGGAAGCGGGTGGTAGTTGTGTGCGCTGTGGGCATCGGACAGGGCGCGCAGTCCGGTGGATGTGGGTCCCACCATCACGCTCCTGCCCCCTCTCATGGCCTCAGCTCCAGTGTGCAGCATTTCGGGCCACCCCCTGCCTTGCGGAACTCCGACATGTCCACCGGCACCGGCTCGAAGCCGGCGGCGGCGATCTGAGCGGCCAGGCCCTGCGCCTGCGCCGGCAGCACCACGTGGTGGCCGTCGCTGACCGCGTTCAGCCCGAGCACCTCGGCATCGGTGTCCTTGACCTCGATCAGTTCGGTGAACTGCGAGGCCAGCGCCGCCCGCCCGGCGTCATCGAAGGCCGCCGGGTAGTAGGCGGCGATGCCGGGGCCGAGCAGGCACAGCGCGGTGTCCAGGTGGTAGTAGCGCGGGTCGGCCAGGCGCAGGCTGATCACGGGCAGCCCGAAAATCTCTTCAAGATCATTCTGAACGCAGGCATCGGTGCGGAACCCGTGCCCGGCCAGGATCGCGCTGCCGGTGTAGACGAGATCCCCCTCGCCCTCGTTGACCCGGCGCGGTTCGTGGACGGCGCGGTACCCGCTGCGCCGGAACCAGTCGAGGTAAGCCGGGCCCTCAGCGGCACGCTCGGCGTGGCGGAAGCGGGCTCCCAGCACGGCCCCGCCGATCACGGTCGCACCGTTGGCCGCGAAAACCATGTCCGGCAGCCCGGGCACCGGGTCGATGATTTCCACCCGGTGGCCGAGAGCGAGGTAGGTCGCCCGCAGTGCCCGCCATTGCCGCGTGGCGAGCTGGCGATCGACCGGATCGCCGGTGTTCATCCAGGGGTTGATGGCGTACTCGACCCGGAAATGCTCCGGCGGGCACATCAGGTAGCTCCTGGCCTGCATCCAGCCTCCTGTCCGCTGTCGTGATCATGGTGGTGATCACAATCCAGCCTAGGAGCGCGCCTGAGCAGGGGATATGCGTGCATCCTGCGTGCAGTGGCAGATCTGTTGCGGATTCACGGCGAATATCGGCGAATTGTTGCGTCCAGGTCTGTGCCCGGCTGCCTACCGCCCGACCTCGCGGGCCAGGTCCAGGCCGAGCAGCCGGTCCAGATAGGCGAAGGTCTCAAACTTCGCCCCGGGTGCGACGGCGCCATCCTCCGCCAGCACCTGCAGCGTGCCCAGCGCCACCGGGGTGTCGAGGTCGTCGTCGAAGGCGGCGGTGATCTGCGCCACGTGCTGGGCGGACATCGGCTTGCTGGGGGAGTGTGCCCAGTCGGCGACCCGCTTGCGCCACCAGCGCAGCGATTCGTCAGCGACGGCGAGGGCGTCCCAGGTGAGGGTCACCGGCTGCCGGTAGTGGGCCTGGAGCAGGGCCAGCCGGAGCGCGAGCGGGTCGATGCCACGTGCCACGAGGTGGGGGACCGTCACTGCGGCCGGATCGTCGCTGGGCAGCACGTCCGCGGCATGCACCAAGTGATGTGCCCACTGCGTGGCCGGTGTGCCGCCACGGGCCGGGCCGATCCCGACATCGAGCGGGTCGGGGAAGCGGGCCGAGAATTCTGCCGGGTAGATGTTGAGCGCGTCGCAGGCCGCGCGCAGGCTCTGCCCGGCGCGCCCGGTGCCCGGTGCACTGCCCCCGTCGCCGGCCGCATCGGCTGACCCGCCAGGAGCGTTCTGCCAGGCGGTCACCTGCAGGCGGTGCCGCTCCGCGACCCGGCGGATCAGGTCGGACAGCAGGTAGCAGCGCAGGTCCTGGAGCCGGACCGGCCCGCCTTCGGCCGGGCCCACCGTGTAGGTGCGCAACTCGCCCCGGCGGGCCTGCCTGACCGGCGTGGCCTGCCCGGTCCCGTGATGGTAAAGCCAGAGCACTGTCCCAGCCTACGGGCCGGTGCGAACTACCCCCTCATGCGTGCCAGGGTGTGGGGTGGTCGATCTGGCCAGCAGTAGCCCAAACTGACCGCGTCTCATACGTGCCAGGTACCGGGTGGTGCTCTGGCGGGCGGGCAGCCGCCTCAGCTGAGCGCGGCGAGGCGGGTCCCCGCCGGGGGCTCGTCGAGGGGGGGGCCGACCTCCCCGGTGTCCGGCGCCCGACCGGTGTCCGGCGGCCGGCCGGTGCGGACCCCGCTCCGGGCAATCGGAAAGAAGAGATTGAAAAATTCCGTGACATGGGATTTGGACTTTTCATCCACTGGGGCGTTGACAGCCAGTTGGGCTCGGTGATCAGCCATTCGCTGGTGGGCGCCTCCCCTGATTACGTGAGAAGATTTTACACCGAACTGCCGCAGACGTTTGATCCCGAAAAGTTCAATCCTCATGATTGGGCGGTCCTGGCCAAACTTGCGGGCTTTAAATACGTTGTCTTCACCACCAAGCACCATTCCGGGTTCTGCATGTTCAACACCGCGACCACCAACCTGAATATCATGAATACTCCCTACCATCGAGACATAACGGCCGAGGTGTTCCGCGCCTTCCGGGCCGAGGGCCTGGAGGTGGGAGTTTATTATTCGCCGGATGATTTCCATTTCCTCTACACGCACGGGAAGGTGATCAGCCGGCGCCGTCCGGGGGTCACACCTCCTGAATATCCCGCGCTCATGAAGTACGACCAGGCGCAGCTTCGCGAACTGATGACGAATTATGGAAAGATCAATATCGTGTTTCTGGACGGGGCGGCCGAAGGGCTTCGTGAGTTGTGCTGGCAGCTGCAACCCGACGTTGTGGCAACGCGCGGCGCATTGCAGACTCCGGAACAATACATACCTGGCGTTCCGCTGAAGGGCGCCTGGGAATCCAATTTGACCATGGGTACGCAGTGGCAGTACAAACCCACAAACGAGACCTATAAATCGGGGACGGAAATTATCGACGACCTGATTCAGACGCGGGCCGAAGGCGGAAACCTGCTGCTGGATATCGGTCCCAAACCGGATGGAGAAATTCCCATTCCGCAAAGAGCCCGGCTACGCGAAATAGCTCTGTGGAATTTTGTGAATGGCGAGGCCATCTATGCCGTGCGGCCCTGGGTGGTCACCAACGAAGGGAATATCTGGTTCACCAAACGCAAGGACTCCAACACCGTCTACGCTTTTGTGACCAGAACCCCGTGGAAGCTAGGAGAAGCCAAAACGTTTGTGTTGAAATCCATCAAGGCCGGCAAGGACACAAAGGTCAGCGTGCTGGGCCAGTCCGGTAAGGTTCTGGAATACCGTCCCGACGTTATTCCCCGCACGAAGTGGGTCCAGGAAGAAGACGGGCTGCACATCACCGCCTTCCGGGCCCAAAGGCTCTACAACAATCGCACGTGGCCCAACCCCGTTGTCCTCAAGATCACTCGCGCCGAGGTCGGAATGTCGCCGCCAAAGGTGGAAATGGGGAAAGCCGAATGGGATCCGAAAACCGGAACCACTATCCTGCGGGCTACGCTCACGGACTTGGGCGGCGCCCAAAGCGTCGAGGTGGCATTTGAGTACCGGCGGCGCCAGGAGGAATGGAAAATGTACGGGCCAGAAATTCCCTGGAAGCAAACAGCCCTCCACACCATGACCCAAACGGCTTCGTTTTGACGGGG
>OFHK01000046.1_pt1 | contig 37832 bp, 45 predicted proteins | sample 1521951 | NCBI WGS metagenome assembly OFHK01 (sample SAMEA2468436, study PRJEB22500) | soil metagenome | biome: Glassland; feature: Farmland; material: Clay | place: Australia | collected 2013-01-31 | depth 0.55 m
GCTCCAGCCCTCGCGGGACCTCCTGCGTCTGCTCGGGCACTGGCGATGGCATTCACCGGAATCCGGGGCATGGCTTCCTCCCTCTTCTCACCTGGCTTGCCCCGCCGCGGTACTCCGGCCCGCCGCCGGTATTTGCCGGGGCGTACAACCCGGCGCTGGCCAGGCGCAAGGCGGCAGTGTCATCGGGCTGACAATCTCTGGCGCCGGCTCATCTGAGCCATGCCTGGGCGGCTGCGATGATCTCGGCCGCTGGGGGTCGGTCGTTGGGGGTGCGCGGCCGCCATAGGCGCCGTACCGCGCCATCCGTCATGATCGCGTCGGCGCCGAGCTGGCGGGTGTCTTCGACCGGCCGGGCAAGCCGTTGCCCGCGTCGCAGCGCGGTGGCATAGAAGTTCATCGTGCGGGGCGAGTAGATCTGCCACAGCGGGGCCCTGCCGACGCCGAGGCGCTGGTAGAGCATCCGCTGCGGGTCGGTGAGAACAAGGCCCGGCCAGCCGAGATGGCCCGCGATTGCGGCAAGTGGGCGGGGCGGGCTGAAACCCACGGCTATCAGGCCGATCCGTGTGTCCGCTGGGCTGGCGGCGGCTTGGCGCACCTGGACCAGGTGCTGCTGGCAGGGCAGTCAATGCCGGTGCCGCAGCAGCACCAGGATCTGGACCCCGGTCAGCTGCCCGAGCGTCATGGGCTGCCCGGTTGCTGCCTGTGTGAGCTCGAGGTCACCGACATGGATGGCGGTGTGCTCGCTGCGCGGCATTGGGTTTCTCCTCGCGGGCGGGTCAGATGGCGCACTGATAGGGGCGGGGCAGGCTGCCGTCGGCGAGCCGGGCGGTGAAGAACCGTTCGGCTACCAGCCGCTTGCCGGCGGCCAGCGGGGTGCCGGGCCCGGCGAGCAGCATGTCCGGGCTGGTGGCCGCATCCGCGCCGGCCGGGTGCCAGTGCAGGCCGTCGGTGCTGACGGTCAGTTCCGGGATGGTGGTGTCGGCGCCGATGTCCAGCCCCGTGGGGGACAGGCCGCGGCGCAGCCCGCACCTGATTGGCGTCCCGCGAGTGATAGCACGGGGTGCAGGCCAGGTTGCACCGCGGGAACACGCCGTGAGTGCCCTCACAGCCCACCCCATGCCGCCCCAGCACCTGTCCCGGCGTCCTGGCACTCTCTGGCAGCTCCGCCCAGCGGCGCGCCAGCGCCGCCGCGAACTCCGGGTCCACCGGCCGCACTGCGCGCAACACCGCCCCGAGCCTGGCCGCTACCCTCACTGGCCGCTCCCTCCTCGACTCCGGCGATGGCATTGCAGCACGTAGCAGGCCGCCGGCCGATCGCGCGTGTCAGCGAGATGACACTCTTGACCCACCCCGGTTCGTACTGGCGGGGATGGTGGCCCGTCCCTGCGCCGCAGATCCCAACCGCGGCCATCGCTGTCCTGAGCTGGCACTTCAGCGGCAGCCAGCTGTCAGCTCCGGCCCAGTTCCGCGAGGGCGGCTTCGATGGCGCGGTGGAACGTCGGGTAGGCGTAAATCATGGCGCGCAGTTCCTCGATGGGGACCTGCGCGTGCACGGCGACGGCGAGCGCGCCGAGCACCTCGCCGCCGGCCGGGCCGGCTGAGGTCGCGCCCACCAGGACGCCGCGGCCGGAGTCTTCGATGAGCTTGATGAACCCGTCGTTGCCGGCCTTGTGGATCCAGCCCCGCGCCGAGGAAGGCAGTTGCGTGGTGCCGGTGCGCACTGCCAGCCCACGTTCCCGGGCCTGGGCCTCGGTGAGCCCGACGGAGCCGATCTCGGGGTCGGTAAAGGTGACCCGCGGCACAGCCCGGTAGCTGGCGGGTGGGCCGCTCTCTCCGAGGATGTCGCGGGCGGCGATGGCGGCCTGGTACATGGACACGTGGGTGAACGCGCCCTTGCCGGTGATGTCGCCGATTGCCCACAGCCCGTCCGCGGCGTGCATCCGCTCATCGGTGGCGATGGCCGGGGCCGTTTCATCAAGGCCGTAGGCGGCGACGCCGAGCGCCGCCAGGCGGGCGCGCCGGCCGGTGGCGACCAGCAGCCGCTGGCCGGTGAGCACCTCGCCGCTGGCCAAGGTGAGGCTGAACTGCTGGCCGTCGCGATGTACCCGCTCGGCCCGGGTGCCGGCGCGCACCGTGATCCCCTCGCGGGTGAACACCTTCCCGAGCAGATCCCCCGCTTCGGGTTCTTCAGCTGGCAGCAGCCGGGGCAGCGCCTCCACCACGGCCACCCGGGCGCCGAACCGGGCGAACACCTGCGCCAGTTCCGAGCCGATCGCCCCGCCGCCCAAGACGATCAGCGATTCGGGCACCTGCTCGGTCTCGATCGCCTCCCGGTTGGTCCAGAACGGGGTCCCGGCCAGGCCCGGGACCGGCGGGATGGCGGGCTCGGTCCCGGTGCCGACCAGGATTCCGCGGCGGGCCCGCAGTACCCGCGGGCCATCGGCAGCCTCCACGGTGACCTCGCCGCGGCCGGTGATCCGGCCCCGCCCGCGGATGAAGTGTCCGCCTTTGCCGGTGAACCGGTCCACGGCCACCTTGTCGTCCCAGGAATCGGTGGCCTCCTCGCGGATCCTGCGGGCCACCGGCTCCCAGTCCGGGTTCACCGTGGACGCTCCGGCCAGGCCGGGGACGCGGCGGGCCTCGGCCAGCAGGCTGGCGGCGCGGACCATCATCTTCGATGGCACGCAGCCCCAGTACGGGCACTCACCGCCCACCAGCTTGGCTTCCACCCCGGTCACGTGCAGGCCCGCCTGCGCGAGCCGCCCGGCAGCGTCCTCACCGCCCGGCCCCATCCCGATCACCACGACGTCGGTCTCTTCGATGCTCATGTGCACTCCTCGCTGGGCCGCTGGTCCTTGCTGGCTTATCTCCGCTTTCTCGCCGTAACGTGCGGGCCGCCGGGCTCCCCGGGTGAAGTGTCAGCCAGGTGACAGGACCCGCCGTTGCGAGCGGACACTGTCAGAGGGATGACTCAGTTCGCTCAGCGCCGCGGCGCTGGTGCTTGGGTGCTTAGCGGCAGCGGCTTCCGGCCGGTACGTTCAGCCAGCGTTTGCACACGTTTGCGCGGAGGGTGCAGATCACGGACGGTGGTGCGGGCACGCCCTGCGGTTTCGTGCGCCGGCGGGCGCTGTCTGCGCACAACGGCGCCACCATGCGGACCGTCGTCGATTGCGGTGATGCAGGCCGGGTTGTCCTGGATGAGCCCACGCAGCACGGCGGCACCGGGGAAGGGCCGACGCCGCTGCAGGCCGTGCTGGGGGCACTGTGCGGGTGCGTGCTGTCGTGACCACCAGCGAGCCCATCGGCAAACTGGCCGCTGTGATAGAGGAGACTGAGGCCCGGTGCCCGGTGATGAACCTGCTCCTCGACGCCAAAGTCGACCTGAGGATGGAGTGGCTGCGCGACAGCGGCGGCGCCCAGGAGAGCATCCCCCGGCCTGGAGCAGCCAGGGCCTGAGCGCGGGATGGGTCTGGCGGAGGCTCCCGCCAGGTTACCCGCGGGCGATGCGGAAGCCCAGGTAGATCGCAAGGCGACGCCGTCCAGAACCCAGCTGACCGCAGCGTGCCTCATGACATCCCCGACGAGGCAGCCCGGACTCCAGTAGACGGTGACGGGGCTGACCGGCTGTCGTGCTGCCCCGTGCCTGGTTGCTGACATCGGCGTTAACCCTGCCTCTGGCGCAGCCGCGCAACGACCCGCCCGGCCAGGCCGCGCCTGGCCCCATTGCCGGGGGCAGTGCCCTCGCCGGGTCCGGGGACGCGCTGGACGCTGACGCCGTGCCAGAACGCGACGCGGCCGGCGATCATGCTGGCGGCGGGGCTGGGCTGCGGGTAGTACCAGGCCGCGTCACGGTTGGTCTTGCCGTCCACGCGGATCTGGTAGTAGCGGGCTTCCATACGGCCCTGAACATGATCCCCTCCCATCGGGCGGTACCTGATGGATTCCAGCGCCACGAGCGGCTCCGCGAGTGGCGGACTGTCAGCCTGGTGACAGGATGGGTGGCATGAGCTTCCGCCGGCTGCCCGCCGCCGCGGCGCAGCGGGCTACCCGGCTGCTGCCTGAGGGCATCACGGATGCGCAGGTCCGCCAGGCCGCGTGGGTGGCCCGGTGCGTGGGCCGTGGCCAGGCCGCGCCCCTGCGGCCTGACGACCTGACCGCGCTGGCCTCGGCGCTGGAAGTCCGCAGCTTCGCACCCGGTGCGGTCGTGTTCGGCGGTGGGCAGGCTCCGGGGGTATGGATCGCCCGCGACGGGCGGATCGAGCTGTCCGTCGGGTCAGGGCGCCGCCGGGCCGTGGTGCAGTTGCTGCGTCCCGGTGATGTGGATGGTGATATCCAGCTGCTGCTGGATATGCCGCTGCCCTACACCGGCCGGGCGGTGTCCGGGGTGACCTGCCTGTTCCTGGCCCGTGAGGGCTTCGAGGAGCTGCTGGCCACCCGCCCGGCGATCGCCCGGCGCTGGCTGTCGAGCGTGGCCCAGCGGCTGGCGGCCAGCCAGGCCCGGATCCTGGGCCTGCTGGGTGGCTCGCTGACCGCCCAGGCCGCCCGCCTACTGGCCGAGGAGGCGGTGGAGGGGCGGGTGGAACTGCCCCAGCGGACCCTGGCCGCCATGCTCGGGGTGGCCCGGCCCTCACTGAACAAGGTCCTCAAGGACCTCGAGCGCGACGGTGTGATCAAGATCAGCTACAGCACCATCGAAGTCCTCGATCACGCCAGGCTCACCACCCGCGCGTGACCGCTTCCCGGCTGGGCACGCTTCCCAGCTGGTGGCGGGAGCCGGCCCGGGCTGGGCCTCCCGCCGCCACCGCACCGCCCTTACCGGCTGGCGGGGAGCGCCCCGGCCACGGTGGGCCGCCGGAACGTGATCGCGGGCACGATCCCTGCCACCAGACCGAACAGCAGGTGTGCGAGGAAGAACGCGCCCTGCGGGACGAAGGCCATCAGCGGGTTGACCGGTCTCCAGTTTCATCTGCTGTTGTTTGTCGCTGGCTGACTGCGGGCGCCCACCGCACAGGCCCCCGGGGCATGGGCACCACAGCCGGTTCGGCCGGCTTGCATCGCCACCCGATGCGAGTCCCGCCGCGGCCATCGGAACCCGCAGCGTCTGCGGGTACTCCGGCACTGTGTCAGGCTGATGACACTCTTCGCGGCCAGCCTCGCCCCTGGCACGGTCCCGCTGCCACGCCGACGTCCACCGGGCCTGACCGCCGCGCTGCCGCCCTGGCAGGCCCCCAGAACGGCCGTGGCAACGCGCGGGCGGCTGAGAGGAACTGTCAGCCAGGTGACAACATCCGCTCCCCGGCGCGCGGGCCGGGACATGATGAGGCATGACACGGTCGCTGTGTGCGGGCTGTTCAACCTCATGAACCGTCTCGTGGAAGGGCTGGGTATCATCGCCGGGGAGCACTACTTTCAGACTTCGGCCCGCCGGCTCGCCGAGATCGGGTACGAGGGACTGCCCAACCTGCTCTGAACAGGTGCGTGGCCCGGTTGCTTCACCGAGTGTTCTAGGCCCTGCCTGCAGCGAGCCGGACCCGCAGCGCCCGTTCACTACCCCGGCCGCAAGGAGCCGCCGTGCACCCTCGCCCGAGCGTCATTGTCTTCGATGTCAACGAAACGCTGTCCGACATGGCTCCGCTGGCGAGTCGTTTCGCCGATATCGGGGTCCCGGAACTGCTCGCCAAGGTGTGGTTCGCCTCACTCTTGCGGGACGGGTTCGCACTGGCGGCCGCCGGCAGCCAGGAGACATTCGCTCGCCTGGCCGGCGGCGCGCTGCGGACCATGCTGGCGGGAGCACGCCTCAGCCGACCGGCGGATGAGGCGGTTGATCATGTCTTGTCGGGCTTCGCGGAGCTGAACGTGCACCCCGACGTGCCGGATGGGGTGCGCCTCCTGCGCCGGCACGGCCTGCGGCTGGTAACTCTCAGTAACGGGTCCGCGGAGGTGGCCGCCAGGCTGTTCACCAGGGCTGGCATTCGCGAGCATTTCGAGCACCTGCTATCGGTCGAGGATGCGGGCGCCTGGAAACCCGTTCCTGCCGCCTATACCCATGCGGCCCGCGCGTGCTCGGTCGATATCGGCCAGATGCTGCTGGTAGCGACGCATCCCTGGGACATTCATGGCGCACACCAGGCGGGTATGCGCACGGGGTGGATCGCCAGGCAGCAGGAGCCCTACCCCGGCTACTTCGCCGCCCCTGATCTGCGAGCCTCCGACCTGGTCAGCCTGGCCGGGCAAATCGCCGCCTGACTCACGTGCGCACGGCGGCCGGCCACAACGCAAGGGCCGCCAAACTGAGCCGCACCGCAGCCACGCCGATCGCCCCGCCTCGTGCCCGAACGTGTCAGCCAGTGGACAATATTGTTCCCTCTGCTGCCCCTTGCGAGACGTTCCATAGGTCATGGTCACCGAGCCTTACCGGAGGGGCAGCTATGAGATCCAGCGCCATGCGCGCAGTCGCCGGGAGGCGGTGCCCGCCCTGGTCCAGGCCGGGCGAGGCGATCCGGCTGTTCGCCCGGGGGACCACAGTGCACCCATGTTTTCCGGTGGCCGGGGTGGTCGGCTGCGTGCTGTTGGCGATCAACGAGGGCACACAGCTCGCATCCGGCCAGGCGGGGTGGCTGACCTGGGTGCAGGTCGGGCTCAACTTCGTGGTCCCGTTCCTGGTCGCCAGCTACGGTTACCTCACTGCGGCCCGGGTGCCGCGCGTGCACGGCAGCGCAGCGGGCGAGCAGGAGAAGGGTGCCCCGCGCACGACTGGGTCAGCCCCACCGCGTCTCGCCCCTGCGGCCGCGGCGCTCCTGGCGTCGTGGACCCCGGCCGCGCTGATCAGGTCGCCCAGTCCTCCGAGCCGTCGCGGGGGTCGAGCCGTGTTCCGGCCGGCGAGCAGGAGACCAGATCCCAGTCTTGCCAGGATGTGCCCGCCGCCAGCCGTTCTTGCCCTGACCGCATGCTCAGCCAGCGTTGGCTGGCGGCGTATCACGCCTTGCCCAGGCACAGCGCGTATGAATCGAAGTCGCGCGAGAAATTGTCGAGGTCGGCGGCCTTGACCTGCCAGGCATTCGCCGAGACCGGCGCGCTTGCCTGGATGCTCCAGTACGGGCCGATGCTCGCGATCACATGGCCGCCACCGGTCATCACCTCTTGAGGTCCGCATGACACATCAGCGGTCTGGACCGAGTACGGCGGGACGGTGGCCGCCGTGTGGACGGTGCTGACCGTCAGTCCCCTGACCGGCTTGGAGTTCTTCTTCGCCAGGCAGATCGCATACGAGTGGAACGTGGTCGTGAGCGGGACTTCGTTGTCGATCTCGACGTTCCAGGTGCCGCTGCTGAGCGGCGAGTTGCTGAAGACGCTCCAGTTGGCGCTGACGTTGTACACGTCATAGCCGCCGCCGGTACGCAACTCACCGGCCGGGCATGCGGCGCCGGCCTCCGCGGTCTCATGGGCCGGCGCGTTCACAGCCGTGTACACCACCTGCGTGGTGTACTGGCTGGCGGCCTTCTTCCCCCCCGTCGCGCAGATCGCATAAGCCGAGAAGCTCAGCGGCTGGGCGCTGAAGTTCACCGGCTCGACCAGCCACGTCGTGCCGTTCAGCGGCGCGTCGACATAGATCCGCCAGCCGGTAGAGGTGCTGTTGACCACATAGCCCCCGCCGACGAGCAACTCGCCGGCGGCGCACGTCGCGCCGGCCTCGCCAGTGTCATCGGCAGGCGCCATCGCAGCGACGGTGACGATGTGGGTCGTGAGGCCATGGACCCCGACCGGTCCTGCCACCGCCGGACTGATCCCCATCAAGGCGATCGCCAGCCCGGCGCCGGCCGCCGCGCCCCCCGCCACGAAAGCATGCTTGCGCATACGCCACCTCCGGCCCCACTCAAGAAATATGGTCGTTCTTTACCGGGAGATTAACACCTCATGGGGTCTTAGGGCCGTCCTGTCGATCATGCTGAGAGCCAGCCAAGGGCTGCGATGAGGACTGTCTGTGGTCAAGCCTCTGGCACAAGATCGTGAATTCGATTCTTGTGGATCGGTGCGGTGACGCGCACCGGATGATCTCGATCAGCGGGCGCATGCCCAGGGCCTCGTGCGGCCGGGTCCCGTTGAAGATCATCCGGTAGTGCCCGGCTTGGTGGCACAGGTCGGCCAGGGCGGCGATCTGGCCGGCGTGACGGTAGAGGTGCTCGTATTTCAGGGAGCCGAACGCCCGTTCGCGGACGCCGCTCTGGCTCGCGCAGGGCGGGCCGGGTCCGGGTCACATGCGTTCATCCGGACCGGGTGATGCGGTCGGGCGGCCCGGGTGGTTCCTAATGGAAGTGGTGACCGCGCCGGCCGCGGCAGACCTCCCCGCCGACGCCGCCAGCGGTCCGGCACGGGCGCGGGGCAGGCCGCCGGTGACTAGTTGCTGGTGGATGTGCTCCAGCGCCGGCAGTGACTCGATGGTGTCGTCGATCTCCCGGTGCGTGCGGTCGCTGATGTTGCGGTAGGCCTGGATGGTCACCAGCAGCCTGCGTTCGTGGGTGGCGCGGGCCTCGTCGCGGACCCGGATCTGCTCTTCCAGGACGCGAGCGGCATCCAGGTAGCTGGCGTGCACGGCGGCATCGGTCTTGTCGTCGACGTCCCGGCCGCTGAGGTCGTCTTCCAGTTTCGGCGCGCAGGGCGCTGTTGTCGCGGCCGACCGGCCTCTCAACAGGTAGGAATTCGCTCCGCAGCCTGAGGTGCGGCGGCGTCGGCCTCGGCGGCAGAGGGCAGCTCCGCCAGCACGGCCTCGAAGGCGGGAGCATCGGTACGTAGGCGCCCATCACGGTTACCCCGATGCTGTTCCACCGCTGCAACAGCGGCCCCCAGGAGAGAGCGAGCAGCAGGTGTCAAGGCGTCGCGTGATTCAGTCGCATGGGCAGGCTACTGGAACCAGCGCAGCGGGCTCATGGCGGCGCTTCCGCAGCGCAGCCAGCGGAAATGACCCATGAACGGCTCGAATGATCTCATCCCCCCGACCTGAGCCGTCAAGGCGCACCTTCTCAGGCCGCCTCGGTCGTGGTGACCGTGAGGGTGTGGTCGCCGAAGCTGGCGATCAGGTCGAGCCGGCCGCCGAGCGCTTCGACATAGCGGGCGACGGCTTCGATGGTGGCGAGTTCGCCGCGTTCGACCTGGGAGACCCGGCCGGGGGTGACGCCCATGGTCTCGGCGAGCTGGGCCTGGGTGAGCCCGTGGCGCTTGCGTTCCTCCGCCAGCCGGTATCCCGTCTGGCGGGCCATGAGTTCCTTGCGGCGCCGCTCGGCCTCTTCCTGGCCGCCGACCCGTTCAACGTAGGCGGCGCGGCCCCACTTGGTGTATCCGCTCATCACCCGGACTCCTCTTCGGACGTCCGGGTCCTTCGACGGCTTGATATCGAGAGAGTTAGCCACGACCGCCCAGCCTCGCTGCCGGTGCCCGTCGACGAGGCCGGCGCCGATTCCCTGCGAGCCGCCCGTGACGATTGCTACCTTCTGCGTCCTTTTGTTCACGGCTTTTCCGGTCTCATGTGCCCGGGTCACAGGTGGGAGGTGAGCTCGGTCACGATGTCTGCCGCTGACTGTGGCTGTCTCGCGAGTGCGACGCTTTGTCCGGCCCACATCGAGAGCGCTTCGATCTCCCCGGTGGCCCGGTCATCGGTGGCGCTGGCTCGTAGCGAACGATTGCCTCGCCGGAGGCGAAGTGCGCGATCACGTCGCCTTCTCCTGGCCCGCCAGCGTGTTCAAGCGATGTCTGGTTTAGGGAGATTTCCCCGCTTTGCGTGTCCAAGGGGCGAATGCACTAAAAGCCAATGGCTGCTGGCTGGTGAGTTCGCAGTTGGGGGCTGGTCATGAGGGCCGGGGCGGACCGGTGGATCTCCGGCCGCCACGAACGCTGGGGCAGGCTGGTCAAACACGCGGGCAGCGCAGGCAAACTCGGTCATCACGAGACAGATGTAGGCGAGAACGCCAACGCCTAGCAGCGTTTAAGGCCCGGGCTGCCTGGTCGATCACCGCTGCGGCAATCGGCCGTGGCTGCCATCGCCGACTGCGTGAGCTACGACTACGCGCTGACCGTGGTCCGGGCGTATGGCGAGACTTGCGGGCGAGCGGGCACGGACGGCCCGCTGATCCCGGCAAGGCTCACGCAAGAGGACTCTATTGGACTCGTTAGGCGCACGTCCGATAAAAGCCAACCACGTTTCGCCACGCCTCAGCCCTAACGGTTGTTGGACGTAATGACACGCAGACCTACACTTCGCTTATGACCGATGTCAACCCCCGGGTACGGTCTTCGTCTCCGGCCTCATCCTTCCCGAGTTGCGCCACCCGGAGAGGGTCGCTGGCGATGCGCGGGCTGAGCATGGTCTCGCTGCCCGCGTCACGCGGCGGTCAGCGCCGGGGAAAGGCGACGGGTTCCCCGTGACGTCCTCGTCGCGAGGGCGGGTCGAGCTGCAGCAGTCGGCAGTCAACGTGCTCCAGCTCCCGATTCTCATCGCGGTCGCCCTGCTCGCCGTCGTCATCAGACAGCTATTCGTGCACCGGCCCAGCGCAACCGTCCTCGGCGTCTGCGCCGCAGCGGCGGCCTTGGACATCGTCCTGGCCATGTACTTCCTGCGCATCATTGGATCGACCTTGGTCGTCACCGCGGACGACATCACCTTCACGCGGCGGCGACGGGGCAAGGGCCGAGCCTCCCAGCAAGTCATCCAGCGCACTGCCGACAGCACGCTCAGCTTCCGCGTGGCTGCCAATGGCCCCATTGGCTCGGACCACACGGGCTACGTGCTTAAGTTGCGCGACAATGCGACGGGCAAGGAGGTGTATGCGGGCGCGTTCGGTCGCCGCAAGGTCCAGCAGGCCTGCGAGTCGCAAGGATGGCCGTTCTCCTGACGACAGCATCTGCGTCCGGTGGCGCTGCCAGCACTGCCACAGGGAACCGTGCTACGGATAATCGCTGGCTGCGGCCGGGTCCGCTACCAGCCGGCTGACCGGCTGTGGCTCGCGGCGCTGTCCCGGCTGATCCCCCGGAACCGCTGGGGCGAGGTGTTCGCCGTGACCTAGGCGACGCTGCTCGCCTGGCACCGGCGGCTGGTTGCACGCCACTGGGACTACACGAACCGGAGGGATCCCGGACGGCCATCCACCGCGGCAGCGATCCGCAAGCTCGTGATCGGCATGGCGGCGGAGAACCCGACGTGGGGCCACCGGCGGGTGCAAGGCGAGCTCATCAAGCCCGGCCACCGGATCGCTGCCTGCACGGTGTGGCAGATCCTGCATGACGCCGGGATCGATCCCGCGCCCCGCCGCACCGGCCCGGCCTGGAAGCAGTTCCTGCCGCGCAGGCCCGCGGCATCCTCGCGGCCGATTTCGCGCATTGGACACGGTGCTGTTGCGGCGCATCTACGCGCTGATCGTCATCGAGCACGGCACCTGCCGCGCTCACCTGGCCGGCATCACCGCGCGCCCTGATGCCGCGTGGACGGCACAGGCGGCCCGCAACTTCCTCATGGACCTCGGCTCACGCGCGGAACGCATCAAGTTCCTGATCAGGGATCGCGCAGGCCAGTTCACTGATTCCTCCGATGCCGTGTTCACCGCGGAAGGCACCAGGATTCTCGCCAGCCCGCCGCAGGCGCCCCAGAGCAAACGCTATCTGTGAACAGATGATAGGTACCCTGCGCCGGGAGCTGCCCGACCGGCTGCTGATCGTCAAATGAGCACCACCTGCGCCAGGTGCTGACCGGATACCTGCGGCACCGCAACACGGCCCGGCCGCACCGCGCCCTGGGCCAGCTGCCGCCGGCTCAGGCTCACACCCAGCCACCGGCGATCAACCTCACCGAGCACCGGATCCGCCGAAAACAAGTCCCCGGCGGGCTCACACACAAATACCACATCGCGGCCTGAAGCCCGCTCTCTACAAGAAGAAGCAGGTCATCACCGCGATCGAGTATTCGAGCCCAGCAAGGTCTCCGACAAGTACGTTCGCGCACTGCTGGGCCGCCTGGCGGCTGCCGTGGGCATCGAGAAGCGTGTTCACCCGCACGGTTTCCGGCACATTCTCTCTGCTTAATGACCGTGTCGTGATTAGCTCCAGGGTCCTGCGGGAGCTGTGATTTCCGGCTGCGGCGGGACGTGTCGTGTTTCTATCGTTCCGGCTCATGATCATGAGCTTCTTTTCGTCCCGGGGCTGGGAGTCCTGGGACATCGCGAGCCGGCCGCTGATCCCCGAGCGGATGCCGGTCCTGGTCGATGACGACCTTTTGTTCGAGGACGGCCCCGGTGCTCCCCGCCCCGTGGTGGCCGTGAACCAGTGGCTTCGTGAGCTTCCGGCGAGCGGGTGCCCGCCGCCGGGCTCGTGGGAGAGCTATGCGAGGGTGCTGAAGGAATGGGCCGAGTTCCTGTCCGGGCACGGAGTCGGGCTGTTCGACTCGCGCGGCCAGCTGAAGCTCGCGCTCGGCAAGTACGCGGAGTACCGGGCTGCGGGCCCGGCGGAACGGCGGTTCGCGGCGACGACGTGGGGCCGTCACATGAGCGTCCTGTCGCTGTTCTACCGGTGGGCGATGGAGGAGGGCCACGCGCAGGCCGAGCCGTTCACCTACCGGCCGGCGAGGGCCCTGTTCGCCGGGACGGGCCGCGAGGTGAAGGTGAACCTGGCGGTCCGCCGGACCCCGAAGCCGCACGTGGCGGTCAAGTACCTGGAGCCGGACTTCACCCGGCTGTTCCTGGACGGGCTGCGGGGTCTGGCGCCGGACGGCGGCCCGGACCCGGACTACCGGGGCCGTGAGCTGGCCCGCAACGCCGCGGTCGGGGCGCTGGCGCTGGCGACCGGGCTGCGGCTGCAGGAGTTCAGCTCCCTGCTGGCCTGGGAGATCCCGCCGCTGCCGTCCCGCCCGGCAGCGGTGCCGATCCCGTTCCCGGTCCCGGCTGCCATCGCCAAGGGCCGCAAGTTCCGCACGACCTGGATCTCCTACGGCGCCCTGGCGGCCGTGCACCATTACCTGGAGGTCGACCGGCCCGCGACCGTCGACGGCACAGGCTGGCGGCCGCCGGCGCGAGCGGGAGAGCCGCTGCTGGTGACCGGCCCGGACGAGCGGGGCGGCAAGGTCAACGGGGTCCGCCGCCGGTGGGACACCCTCGCTCCCGCCGAGCGCCGCCGGCTGGTCGCGCCCGGCGGCGGGACGTGCATCCTGGCGGCGAAGGTCGGCGGCGGCCCGTTCACCGCCTGGGCCTCGGTGTTCGAGCGCACCGCGAACCGGATCCGGGCCCGTCATGAGCCCAGGTTCCCCCATGTTTCCCCCCACCGCCTGCGCCATAGCTTTTCCATGCGCACCCTTGAGTACCTGGTCAGCGGGCACTACCGGCAGGCCGCCGAGGTGGCGAGGGCCACCGACCGCGGGGAGGGACCGGACGCGGCGCTGACGCTCTACCTGACCAAGGCCGACCCGCTGCTCGTCCTGCGTGACCTCCTGGGCCACTCCACGGTGCTGACCACGGAAAAATACCTGCACAAGCTGGACACGACGCGCATCTACCGGGAGGCCTACGAGTGCTCCGGCCTTCGTGACGGGCGGGCCTCGGACGCCGAGGCCCAGCGCGAGGCCGACGCCGAGTTCGACGACGGCCCGGACGGGACCGAGGCCTGATGCCCGCGACCGTGCAGGACGACCCGCCGGGGATCTGGTGCATGTTCAGCGACGGCAGCACCGCCCAGTTCGGCCTGGGCGGGGTTCCCTGCCCCGGGCTCGTCACGGACCTGCTGGCAGGCATGGCCGACCTCATCCACCCGCACGGCAGCGTCGATGCCGCAGGGTCGGCCAGCCAGTACGTCCAGGCGTTCCGCCAGATGGCGCGCAGGCTCTCAGCGGCCGGGTTCACCGGACGCGCGGCTGACCTGCGCAGGCCGCACCTGACCGAGTACTGGATGGGCACGTCGGGACCGATGGAGTCGTGCACCCGGCGGGCCCTGGCCGCCTTCGCCCGCACTGGCGGGGCTGTCGACCCCAGGGTGGCCGAGCTGGTGGCGGGCCGGAACTTCAACCCGCTGCCCTTCCGCAGGCCGCTGCCGCCCTATCGCGAGGCCGAGTGGGAGCGCCTGGCCGCTGCCTGCGCCGAGGCCGCCGGCGCCTCGTTCGCCGCCCATAAGGACGCGCTGGCCGCCGCCGCCCGGGGAGCCCACCCGGGCGAGGCCGGCTGGTCCCGCGAAAACCTCGCCTGGCTGCTTGCCCGGACAGGCCCCGTCGGGGCCGCCCGCTTCGCGGAGCTGGCCGGCTGCACCTACCATGCGGTCCTTGAGCAGGGCGGCTTCCACGAGGTGAGCGCGGACCTGTTCCCGTCGCTGGACGTGGTGATCTCCTACCGGCTGCTGTTCGGCGTCCACTCCGGCATCGTCCCTGACGGCATCGACGACCTGGCCATGAGCGACATCGACTGGGCCGGGGACGCCTCGGTCCTGCTGTCCTACGTCAAGCGCCGCACCGCCGCCGAGAGCCTGCACCTGCCCCGCCGGGCGGTCCGGCTGCTGGAGCAGTGGCTCGCGCACTCGGCGCTGCTGCGCAGCCTGGCCGGCCCGGGCGACCGCGAGCGGCTATGGCTGGGCACCTTCCGGCCCGGCGGCAGGGCGCTGATCACGGGGATCAACCGCACCGCGGTCCAGCGCTGGGCGCAGCGCCATGACGTGACCAGCGACGACGGCGAGCCGCTGAAGGTCCACCGGTCCCGGATCCGGACCACGCACCTGTCCCTGCGCGACAAGAGCGCATGGGCGGGCCGGGGCCGGGCGACCATCGACCCCAACCACAGCCCCGAGGTGGAGGGCGACCACTACCTGACCGCGGCCACCCCCGCCCAGCAGCAGGCCGTCGAGGCCATCGTCGCCGACGCCCAGCACGACCTGATCCGGAGGACTCGCCCGCCGGCCGTCCTGACCGGGGACGACGCGGCCGGCCTCGCCCGCGGCTACCCCGGGCTGGTCGCCGGCCTCGGGCTGGACGACACGGTGCTCGCCGAGCTCGCCGGCGGCCAGCGCGACGTGTTCACCGCGGCCTGCGTCGACCAGCTGTCGGGCCTGCACGGGCCGAAGGGCCAGCCCTGTCCCGCACGGCCCTGGGTCTGCCTGCTCTGCCCGCTGGCGATCTTCGCTCCCCGCCACGCCGCCAGCCTGCTGCGGCTGAAGGCGTTCTTCTCCCGGCAGTGGCAGCAGATGCCCTCCACCCAGTTCATGGCCGTCTTCGGCCCCTACTCCCAGCGCGTCGGCCAGGTGCTCGACCGCTACGACCCCGCCGTCCTGGACCAGGCAGCCCGCCACGTCGCCGGCGACGACAGCGAGATCCCGCTGCGACCCGAGGAGCGCACCCGATGACCGCCGTCCTTCCTGCTCTCGCCCTGCCCGCGGGCGGGTCGCCGTTCGCCGGCGCCGACGTCTGCCGGCACGCCGGCCTCACGCTCCCGCCCGGAACCCGCAGGCCGGGCTTCGACGACGACCTCTGGGACTTCACCGACGTGACCGGGCTGCCCGCCTCGATGCCCCTCGCGGTCCGCCGGTTCGACTTCACCCTGGTCACCAGCCCGCGATGGCGGACCGTCGCCAAGGAGCTGATCTTCGCGATGCTGGCCCCGAGGCACGAGGCGGTGGCGCTGCTCCCGCGGGCGGCCCGCATCCCGGTGCACCTCCGCACCGCCTACGCCCGCCTGGGCGAGGCCTCGCGGTTCCTGAACTGGCTCGCCGGCCAGGGCGTTTCCAGCCTGGGCGAGGTCGGCAGCCATCACTGCGAGACATACCTCTTCCACCGCCGTCACGTCCTCGACGAGCACGGAACCGTGGTCGGCGAACGCAGCCCGGGCACCCGCCGGCGCGCCGCCCAGGTCATCATCGACCTGCTCAACTACGGCGAGCTGTTCACAGCCGACCGCCCGGACCCCAGCCTGCGGCCCTGGGGAGGGGCCACCGCTACCGCGGTCGCGGAGATGCCCTCCGGGCGGGGCATGAACAAGACCCCGCCGCTCAGCGATGACATCCTGCGGCCCATGCTGGCCGCGGCCCTCTACCTCACCGCCGCTGTCGGCCCGCACGCCGCCATCCTGAACCAGCAAGTCAGGGAGGCAGACCAGCAGTGGGGCCGCAGCGCCCCCGGCGAGTTCGCCAGGACGTCCCGCGCGCCTGCCGCCGAGATCACCCGGCTGCTCGACCGCCACCGTCACGACGGCGTCCCGCTGCCCATGCTCCCCGGCTACCTGGTCACGGAACGGCTCGCCGCCGGCTGGGCGCCAGGTGACCCCCTGCTCGCAGTCGGGCTGAACACGCTGGCCCGCCAGGCCGGCATCAGCCAGTTCAGCCTCCAGTGGCTCACCGAGCTCCGGGGCCCCATCGAGGCGGCCGTGTCGGAAGTCGGCGTCCAGGAGATGTTCGCCCGCGACGCGGCGCTCATCGGCCGCGCTGACGGCCAGGGCCAGGTGCCCTGGACCCCGCCCCTGCACCGCCTCCAGGCCGTCGCGCTTGTCGGCGTCGCGCGCACCGCGGCGGCGGCCGTGATCGCCGCGGTCTCGGGAATGCGGGCCTGCGAGCTGATGGAGCTGCAGGTCGGCTGCCGGCTCCCGCTCGAGGAGCCCTTGCCGGGCCTGGCCCGCTACCGGCTGGCCGGCAAGCTCGTCAAGGGCCAGCCACTCGGCGGCACCCGCGACGAGTGGGTCGTCATCGAGCCCGCCTACCAGGCAGCAGGACTCGCCGGGCAGCTCCGCGACGCCCCTGCCGACGGCGACCTCCTCTTCGGCCGCATCGCCTTCAACATCCGCTACAAATGGTTCCGGAACTGGGTGAACGGGCCCTCCGGCCAGCGGCTCGGCCTTGAGCCCATCCCCGATTACCCCGTGAGCCTCCGGGCCCTGCGCAGAACGCTGGCGATCGAGCTCGCCTACCGGCCCGGCGGCGTCCTCGCAGCAAAGTTCCAGCTCAAGCACATCGCCGCGGCCACCACGGAAGGCTACGCGTCCCGCCCGGGTGGCGCCCAGGCCGAGCTGCTCGCCGAAGTCAACCAGCATGAGAGCGAACGCAACCTCGCCCTGCTCTGGGACGAGTTCCGGAACTACCAGAACGGCATCATGCCCGCCGGCCCCGGCGCCCGCGAGCTGACGGACTTCTTCGCTCACGTCGATGAGAAGCTAGATCCTGCCGAGGCCCCAGCAGCGAAAGTACAACGTAACGACCGGGAAATCCGCAGCCTCCTCACCAAGCGCGCCAGCGTGCTGCATCTCGGCACCGCGAACTACTGCTGGTTCACCGACCCGTCCCGGGCCCTTTGCCTCCGGCTCGCCGGCGACCAGGCCGGCGACAAGCCCCTCATCGGAATGTGCGACTCAGCCCGCTGCCCGCAGGCCACCCACCATCCCTGCCACCGGCCCGTCTGGGCCGAGCACACCGAGAGCACCAAGACGTTCCTCGGCCAGCTCGGCCGGCCTCAGAAGACCGAAAGAAAGCGGCTGGAAGCCGAGTACGACCGTGCTGTCCGCGTCCTGGCGCGAATCGACGAGGCCGCAGCCAGCGGAGAAGCGGAATGAGGCTCAGCAGGCAGCAGCTCGCCGACAACGAGGCGAAGATCCGGGCGGCCATGACCCGGCTGCTGAACGGGGACATCCCACCCGGCGGGAAATGCGACATCAAGACCCTCGCCGGCACGGCCGACGTCGACCGCACCGCCTTCTACGGCAGCCGCCCCTACGCCCACCTGCGCACCGAGTTCGAGCAGCGGCTCAAAGAACTCCTGAACGCCGGCGAACGGCCCGACCCACGCGACGCCCAGATCATCCGGCTCAAAGACGAGGTCACCCGCCTGAAGGAGCGGCTCAGCAAGTCAGACACCGCGATCAGCGAACTCGCTGGATTCCGCGACCAGGCCCTGGCCCGGATCGCGGCCCAGCACGACGAGATCACACAGCTGCGCCAGGAAGCCCACCGGGCAGCCAGCGTCCGCCGGCTGCCGGTCCCAGCCGCCAAGGAGCAGAACCTGCCATGACGATATGACGTCCGTCACACCCGAGACCGGAAATCGCCACACGACGCGTCGCTACCAGCGCGAAAGTCCCGCACTCGAATCGGCCAGGCAGAATCGCTACACAGATCTTCTGCACACGGCGAGTGCGGAAAGAAGGCACGCTCACGCCGTCGAGCTGGTCGCCGAGGGCGTGCCGGTGAACGTCATCTCCCGCCAGCCCGGGCACGCCAACAGCTCAGTGACCGCCCGCTACCTTGACCACGTTGCCCCAGCGTCGGTGAGCGAGACGATGCGTCGGCGCACCGGGAGCGAACCGGGGCCGGCGCCGCGTGCGCGTACCTCCGGTCAGCAGTAGACGCTGCTGCTGCGGTCGCGTGTCAGGCGCTGACGAGTGGCCGCACTTCCACGCTCTCGTCGGTGTCTACCTGGTAAATCACCACGTCGTTCTCTCCGCGGCTGTCGTCCCAGCCGTGAGTGGCCGCGCCAGTGGCGTGGATCGCAGTGCGGATGCAGCTCAGACCAACCTTGAGCGCCTCTTCGAGGCTGGGTGCGTCTACGGTGACCGCAAACTCTGCGGTGTCGTCCGTGGCGTCGGAATCTGCGGAGAAGTCGAGCAGGTCGCTCTTGCAGGCGTCGAGCTTCGCCAACTCCTCAACCACCCGGTCGATGTTGTCACCGAGGTCCCCGGTGTACCCGATCACCTGGACCGGGACATTCACCCAGAACTTCATTGCGCCGCCTCCTCCGCCGCTGCCCTGCCACAGCGTTCCCCCCGGATCACCAGCACCCCGTGCCCTGAAGTTTCTGCCGTTTTTCCTGCTCGTACCTTGGGTTCGACGGTGTCAGATGTACCCACGTTTGGTGCTTCCCGCACGGACACCGGAGCCTGTAGTAAGCCGCCTTCTTGTCGACTCGCCAGCCCCTGCGTTCCGCCTCCGCAAGGAGCGCCTCCAGCTCCTTGACCTTGTGCCTTGGCCTGCTCATCGATTGCATTCCGCTGATTCGAGTGTACGTACGCGCCATCGTGTCGGCTAGGGCGCTGGAGTCCACGACGGTACATGGGAGGTAGACGCGCATGTGGGCGGTTAGGTTCAGGCGTGGCCACCCGTTACAGGATGGTCACCGGCCGGTGATCTGACGACGGCGCGGAGTTCTTCCACGCGGATCGGTTCTCGATCGCGCGCAGCGCAGGCTCCGGGTCGCTGAGCAGCTCGCCTGTCTGCGGGTGCACGATCACCTGCCCCGCGTGTGTGAGGAAGTGCGGCTGGTCGAGGATCTCCACTAGCCGCCGGGTGATCTCGTCCAGGTCCATCCGGGCGGGCAGGGTGGCACGGTCACCGATCAGGGGCGAGATGGGCACCGGTTCCTCGGCTGCTGAGTCGTCGATCCGGAGGGTGGCGAGGATGTCGGCGCGGGTGACCAGGTGCCGGCTGCCGTACCGCAGGACCGGGCACGGGAACTGGCCGGCTTTGGCGAGCTCGTACGACTTGCTCCGGCCGAGGCCGAGCGCGCGGCCCGCGGTCACCAGGTCTGGTGTGCGCGCATCCGGGGTGGGTCGTGTCGCCGAGCTGGATGGGCACCGGGTCGAGTGGCAGGCCACAGTCGGGGCAGAGTTCCAGCGGCGGTGGGGTGTGCATGTGTGCATCGTCTGCCGACGGGTGGGAGGGGGGAACAGGTATCAGGCCTCGCGCACCTGGGACGCTTCCACCATTTCCCCCACCCTCCCGACCCTCGCATCGTCTACACACCTGCACACCCCCGTGCAGTCGCAGGCCTGAACTGCGGATTCGTCTGATGAGAGATGTGTGCACGGGCCTGTGCAGTAGGAACCCGCGGTCCCGCGCTGTCTGCAGCCGCCTGGTCGCAGCCGACCGCTCGATTTTCGGGGCGGCGAGGACGGCAGCCACGGTCACGCCACCGCGGCAGGTGCCATCGTCGGCCAGCTTCCTGACGGTCTCGACGGTCTGCCGGACCGTGGCCGGTACCGTGGCACCGATTCCCTCAGCTACCGGGTCACTGATCAGGGACCGGACCGCCTCGTAGTCGGCCAGCGTGGCGACGATCCGGCCCTGCTCATCGGTCTCGCGGGTGAGCTGGTGCATCATCGCGTGAGTCCGGATCAGTGCCCGGATCCCGTTCCAGTCGCGGCGGAGCCGGGCCGCCACCGGTGGGATCTGTGCGGCGATGCGCCTTGGCGTAGGGGATGGTCACCTTGCGGTTGGCACCGGCCAGCCATCGCTGGTACTCGTGCCACTCGCCGAGGTCCAGCTTCCGCGCCGGCTCATCCTCGGCTGAGGCGATGACCATTACCGCGCGGGTCTGCGCCCGGCTGTCGTTCGAGGGCAGCGAGAACATGCGGGTCTCGTTCTCGCCATGCAGGCTGATGGAAGTGGTCGAGGTGACGAGGTTGGTGGGGCCTTCCTCCGTCAGCTTGACGGTGCGGAGCGTGCCGTCCGCGCTGCGGACCACGGTGGGGTATTCGATCTTGCCCTCAGACAGCAGTGACCGACGATGTAGGCGGTCTGGTTGTCCTCCACCTTCTCCCAGCCCTCGCGCAGGGCCGCCGCTTCGTAAAGGACGACCGTGCGGTGGGACAGGTTCTCGTCCAGATAGATGAGCGCGTGCTCGCTCATCGCGGTCATGGTGTAGACGGCTTCTGCGGGGAACAGCTGTACCACGCACTCGATGGTGTAGGACTTGCCGCTGCTGGACAGGCCCTTGATCACGAGGCTGACCTGCTTGTCCAGTAGCCGGCTCGTGATCGCCAGGTAGGTCATCTTGGTGTTGCGCTTCTCGCCCACCAGGCCCACCTGCTCGGCGGGGCGAAATTTGTGGACGCCATCAGGATCTGCCGAGTGGCGGCCGCGAAGCCGACGTCACGACCATCACAGGTAGTGATCGGGCTCGCTGGGTCGCTGCGCTGCCAGCCTGCCGAATATTCGGGGGCTGCGGCCGGGCTGAATGCGCTGGTGATCGCACGCAAGAGGCCCGGCTATATAACGGTGCAGGTGCACCGGTTCCGCTTGTTCATGATCGCCCGGTGTCCGGTCGTCCGTATCCACTAAGTTGCCCAAGGCTGTGGTAATTCCCCGGCGTCCGGGTGATTTGGGCGATGCTCAGCCGCATCATGCGCAGGCTGGCTGAGCGCGGTGGCTGACGCGGCGCTGTCATTGCTCAAGCCGTCATGGCTGGGCCTGCGGTGGCTCAGGGTTGTGGTGCGGGGAGCCGGGCTGGCCGGTTGCGGCGGCCTGTGAGTGGTTCGGGTGGCTGGGCGGCGAGTTCGGCTGATTGCTTGAGGATTCTGGCGAGCAGGTCGAGGAGCTGGGTTTGTTCTTCTGTGGATAGCCCGGACATGGTACGCCGTTCGAGTTCGCGGATGCCGGGGAGCAGCTGGTCGGCGGTGGCCTGGCCTTCGGGGGTGATCTGGACCAGGACGCTGCGGCGGTCTTCGGGGTTGGGGGTGCGGCGGATCCAGCCGCGGTGTTCGAGGAGGTCGAGGGTGGAGGTCATGGTGGCTGAGGCGACCAGCAGCCGTTCGCTGATTTCTGAGGGGGTGAGCGGCTGGCTGGCTCCGTCGAGCACGGCCAGTGCTGTCGCGGCGGCGTGGGGCATGCCGAAGGTGTGGGCGATGCGTCGCTCTAGTTCGCTCAGGAGTGCCTGGCCGGCGCGGACCAGGGTGGCGTGGGCTTCGGTGCTGGTGGCGTCCCCGTCGGGGTATTCCTGCCCGAAGTCGGGGTCGACCGTGACCACGCCGAGCGAAGCCCTGCCGGCGGGGTCACCGCGGCGCCCCCGCCGGCGTGGCCTCGGTGTGGCTGGTTCAGGCACTGGCGAAGATCTCGATCCGCGGGGGACCGTCGACCCCGGCGCGCTGCATGCCCTCGGCGAGCCCGGGGTCGCCGGCGAAGGCGCCCGCCTGCTCGACGGTCGGGAAGTCGTGGGTGACCAGCAGGTCGTTGACGTCCTCAGGCAGGCGCAGCACGCGCTTGGCGGTGCAGCCATGCTTGGCGCGCAGGGGCTCAAGTTCGTCGTAGACCGCCCGCCACTTGGCGTAGTCGGCGACGTGGTGGCGGACGACCAGTGTTGCGCTCATGGGGTGCTCCTTCCGTGAGCAGACTATCTGCTTAGTGAGGAGAGTACAAGACAGATGTCTCCGAGACAAGACATCTAATACGAAGGTGAGAATTAAATTCTGAAGGTTCCTGCTAGCGGCTGACGACGAACCGGGATTCCACGGCGGCCAGCCCGCTCGCGCCGCGTACGTCGCGTGAGAGCGCGAGCACGTAACCCCTGGGGTGGCGGATCCGGCCCGGCGCCTGGCTGCGGCGAGCGCGTCATCCTCCAGCGGCACCGGGAGCCTGATCTCAGATGCGCTGGCCCGCGCCAGGGGGCAGCCGCCGCACCCTGAGGCGCGGCTGCCATCCCTGGCGGCCCCGTGCTGACCAGGAGGTCTCTGCCCTGCAGGCAACTTGCCCCGGGTGAAGGAAGCGCGCCTGAGTGCCGGGCGGCGTCCGGATCTGGGCTCGGTGCATCCGCCGCGACGACGCTTGCTCTTGAGTGAGATAGTTGTTGCCGAGTCAGATATCTTGCCACGGAGACAACTATCTCGTAGCCTTGGCACAGGGGGAGCGGTCATCCCCCGCACCACAGGCCGAAGGAGAAAGGAGCGACGTCATGGGAACGATCGCAGTAGTGGGTGCCACCGGGACCATCGGGAGCCGCGTCGTCAGCGCCCTGGCAGCGGCGGGAGAAGAGGTGCGGGCGATCGCCCGCCGGCCGGCGGGCGCCGGTGAGCACGTGCAGGTGCACGTGGCGGACCTGACCGATGCTGACGCGGCGATCGCCGCCCTCGACGGGGCCTCAGCCGTCTACCTCACCCCCCCGCTGGGCGGAGACGACCCGGCCGGGCTGGAACGCGCCGTCTGCTCCAACGTGATCGAGGCTGCCGTCAAGCAGGGCACCGGGCACGTGGTGATGCACACCGCGGTCCGCGCGGACCGCGGTGACACCGGCGCCCGCCTCCTGGACAACAAGACCCCGATCGAGCAGGCACTGGCGGCCAGCGGCACCGGCTACACGATCCTGCGGCCCGCCTGGTTCCTGCAGAACCTGTGGATGGCCCGCGGCTACCTCGAGCAGGGGGTCGTCAGCATGCCCTGGCCCGCGGACATGGCCTGGGCGGCCACCGACGTCAACGACATAGTCCGGGCGGCAGTCCGCTTCCTGAGCCAGGGACCCGCCAACCGCGGGTTCGACGTCCACGTCCCCGGTGGCATCACCGGCCAGCAGATCGCGGAAGCGGCGGCCAGGGTCCTGGGCCGCGACGTCGCCTACCAGATGGCGGACGTGCCGGCCCGCGACTACGTCGAACCGTTCCCGATCTCACCGATCCACAAGGACCTGTACGCGGAACTGTTCGACTACTTCAAGGCCACGACCTACCACGGTGACCCGCAACCCATCACAGAAGCACTGCCCGGATTCCGGATCAGCGGCGTGGAGGACTTCCTCCGCAACGAGCTATTCGCCGGAAACTAAGCCCACCGGCCAGTGAAAGGCGGCTTCCGGCCAGCCCTCCCCATCCCGGTGGCGGCGCCCGCCGCCACCGGGACAACCACACCCGGCAACCAGAACAACCAGGCCGCAGCCCTGGTCTGGGACAGGCCAGTCAGGGCCCGGCCATGCCCTCACAGCCGTGGGCGCAGGCCTGCACAGACGGCGCTTCCCGCGGCCGCAGCTTCGTTGAGCGAGAAAGGGAGAGAGATGAGCACGACAGTGGACCCGGAACACATCATGCAGATCGGTATGGGGTTCATGGCCTCGAAGACGCTGCTGTCAGCGGTCGAGTTTGAGGTGTTCTCCGTCATCGGCTCAGGATCGGCGACCGCGAAGGAACTCGAGCCGGCGATCGGACTGCACGGGCGCGGTTCGATCGACTTCCTCGACGCCCTGGCCTCGCTCGGGCTGCTTGAGCGAGACGGCTCCGGTCCCACGGCCAGTTACCGCAACACCCCTGACACGGCGGTCTTCCTCGACAAGGCCAGCCCCGCGTATCTGGGTGGCATCCTCGAGATGGCGAGCTTGCGCCTCTACAGGTTCTGGGCCGACCTGAGCGAAGCGCTGAAGACCGGACGCCCCCAAAACGAAGCGAAGTCCGGGGGAGACTTCTTCACCGAGCTCTACGGGGACGAGCAGCGCCTCGAGACATTCCTGTCGGCCATGCAAGGCCTGCAGGCCGGAAATCACCATGCGCTGCTCGAGCGCATCGACCTGTCGAATGTGGCCTCGCTGTGCGACATCGGCGGGGCGAACGGCGCACTCGCCGCGCTCATCGCCCAGCGCCACCCCGCCATCGAGGTCACGACGTTCGACCTCCCGCCCGTGGCACCGGTCGCGACCCGCCACCTCACCAAAGCCGGCCTGAAGGGACGCGTGCGTGTCCTCAGCGGCGACTTCTTCGAAGACCCATGGCCGCAAGCCGAAGTCCTCGTCCTCGGCAACATCCTCCACGACTGGGGCGCCGGGCAGAAGCGAGCCCTCATCCAGCAGGCCTGCCGCGCACTTCCGCCGGGCGGCCGGCTCATCGCGATCGAGAACGTCATCGACCCGGACCGCCGGCACAACAGCTTCGGCCTGCTGATGTCGCTGAACATGCTGATCGAGACCGAGGCAGGGTTCGACTACACCGGCGCGGACTTCAACGACTGGTGCACCGAAGCGGGATTCAGCAAAACTGAGGTCGTGCCACTCGCAGGACCGGGCAGCGCAGCGATTGCGTACAAGTAAGTCACCGGGCGGGCGGAAAGAGCGAACCCCCGCCCCCAGCTCGTCTGGATCCTCGCGGCCAAACACGGGCCCTGACATGACAGCAGAACAAAAATCAGGCCGATGCGCCATTCACCCGGGGAGGCACCCGTGCCGGCATTCGCAAGCGAGCAGTTCCATGCCATCACCAGCGCCAAACCACAGTGCGTCTGGAACGCGCTGACCGCCACCGGATTCCCCCTGGACTACCTGCACGGGATGACAGTGGAGTCTGACTGGCGGCCAGGCGCCGGGGTGACGATGGTGCTCACCGATCAATGGCGCCTGACAGGCGAGGTCTTGGCCGCCGAGCAGCCACACCGGCTGTCCTACACACTCAACGATCCTCCCGGCGCACCGGCTGTGTACGTCACCTGGGAACTCCGCGGCGTCGATGACGGGACCATCATCCGGCTCCACGTTGACGAACCCTGGCCGCTAGCCGACGGCGCCGACGACCTGGAAACCGCCTGGCTTCCCATTCTCTCCGGCCTGGTCAGGCACCTCGAGCGCGGCTCGTTCCCGCGTCCAGCATGGTGATGACACTGCGCACCTACGGCGCGCACTGCCACAGGGCGTCGATGGGGAGTGCTCGTGGGCGGTCTCCGAACGGGAGGGTCTGCTGCCCGGTGTAGAGCACGGTCCCGCGAAGAATCGTGTGCCGAGGCGCTGGGCGAGGTGGCGGAGCCCGGCCAGCTCTTCGGTGTGGTTCAGCGTCAGACAGCCGTAGGGGGCGTGGTCAGTTAGCTGGCAGGCGGAGCCTCTCCCGTATCGCGTGAACGCGATATAGTGCTGGTGCGATACCTGGCTGGTGGAATGGTCCCTGCGGCCCCAGCTCACAGTGCACCAGGCAATCCAGTTGCGCGTACTTCGTGACCAGTTCCGGTCGTGCGTCCCCGGCCGTGTCACCCTTGCCCTGCCGCCATGCGGCTGCCGCCTGCCCCAGCGAATCGAGGACAGCCGCCCCTGCCAGGGTGGCGAAACCGCAGGCGTCGATGTCGAACACGAAGACGTGCGGGTCCGCGCCGTGCGGGCCGGTTCCGCCGCCGGGGTACCCGCACTCGGCGAGCACGGCGAACCGGGTGCGGTAGTTCGTTGTGCATCACCCAGACCTGGCCGGTGACCCCGCCGCCGGGGCAGCGCGAAAGCCAATCCGGCTAAGCGGCGGCCTGATCAGGGGCCAGCGCGCCGGCGGCGGCCCCGGCCGTTGCAGGGCGGCCGAGCGCAGCGCGGGCGAGGCGATGGCCGCCAGGCCGTGCAGCAGCCGCCATGGCGCCTGCCACGCGTCACCTTTCCGGGCTGCCTCCGCCTGCACCCGTTCTCCCGCGGTCTGCGCAAGCTCCTGGAACCACCAGTCGAACCACAGTCCTGCCCGCACCTCGCGCAGTGCCCGGTGCACCTCGGTGCCGGTCAGCTCAGCGGTGGCCTGTTCCAGCTCCCGCGGGCGCGGGCCGAAAAAGCTGATCCCTCAGCGCCGCCAGGGCCGCGGCGTCCCGTTGCGCCGGTGCCGTCGCGGCCCGCTGCCGGGGTTTCTGCGCCTTCTTCTGCTTCTTGCCCTTACGGCCTCGGGACACCGGAGACATGCCCAGCAGCGTACCGCTGAGTCCTTGCCATAACCCCGGGCTAAGGAGGCCACCCCACCGGGCGGCGTCCACGGCGGCAGCCATTCCCAGTGAGCCGCGTACAGCAAGCGGGGCCGCGCCGCCGGAGCGCAGGGCGGCCGGGCGGGATGTGCGGCTAGATGCGTGGCGGTGGGCTCAGGACAACCGGGCCGAGGACGGCTGGCTTCCCTCCGGCAGGGACATCGGGACCAGGTACGGCCGTCACGAGCGGTGGAGGCGGATGGTCAAGCGATCCGGCCTGGCCGGCGGGCTGGGCATGTGAATCGGACGGCAAGGTTTCGGAGTCCTCTCGCAGACCCGCATCGTCGCGGCTGAATCGCGCTTAACCGTAGGCATCGCGGGAGGACAGCCCCGCCGCCCCTGCCGCCGCCCTCGGTCCGGACCGCCACGCGCGTCGCGGAAAAAGACCGAAAACCTAGTCTACTAACATCGGCCGAGGCCCCGTCGTTAGCGGGGCATGAGTCCTCAACCAGTGGAGGTGCCGGATGGCCGAGCTCCCACCACCGCCAGAGGGAATTGTGCTGGCCCACTTCATCGTGTCGGACGATGTCGAGCGCTCTCGACGCTTCTACACCGAAGTACTCGGCGGCAGGGTGGTCTTCTCCGGAGACGTGACCTATGTCGCACTGGCCAACAGCTGGATCATCATCAATGTCGGCGGAGGCCCGACCGACGACAAGCCGTCGGTCACCCTTGAGACGCCGCGCGATCCCAACCGGGTCAGCAGCTTCCTCAATATCCGGGTCAAAGACATCCACGCCTTGTATGCGGAGTGGAGCGCCCGGGGTGCTCAGTTCCTGACGCCGCCGAAACAGCACCAGTACGAGATCCGTTGCTACATCCGCGATCCCGACGGTTATCTGATCGAAGTGGGGCAAACCACAGACCCAGAGGGGGACTGGTCGCCCGCTCACTGGCCGCCGAGTACGCGCGCCGGCGATTCCGAGTGAATGCCGAGGTCACCGGCAACGCCCCGCGAGTCGACGGTGGTCAGTCCTCCGGGCACTGAGCCTCGATCCACCATGTGACGCGGAGGAGGTTTCGGTCATGACCACCGCGGTCATCGGCACTGGGGGGATCGGGTCGGCCATCGCCCGCCAGCTCGCCGCGGGCGGTGAGACCCTGCGGCTTTCGAGCGCCGACATTAAGTCGGCACGAACGCTGGCTGCAGAGATCGGTCGCGCTGCGGTCGCCGCCGCCGGCAACCGCGACGCGTTGCGAGGCGCCGATGCCGTCGTCCTCGCGCTGCGTTTTACCGTGCTGAAGAGCGTTATAGACGAGATCGCCGAATCGCTAACCGACAAGGTCGTGGTCGTTCCGAGCAACCCGCTCAGCACGGACGCGCAAGGTAAGGTCTCACGTCTCCTGCCGGAAGGGCAGTCCTCTGGCGAGGTTGTAGCCGGGTGGTTGCCGTCGGCGGCGCGCCTGGCCATGGCATTTGGAAGCATGTCGGCCGATCTCTTCGAGTCTGCCAGCAACCGGTCACCGGAGCCGGCGGTCCTCTTCTACGCGACCGACGGTGACCGGGCTGGCGAGGAAGTCGAGCGGTTGATCCGAACGGCCGGTTTCGAGCCGGTGAAGGTCGGTGGTATCGGACAGTCGGGTCGGCTCGAGGTGGGCGGCGACCTTCACGATCTCATAGTCGGCCCTGCAGAGGCGCGATCATTGATCGGTGGGGCCTGATCTGCGGTCTTAATGAGCGTGAAGTGCTCGCTCACCGGCGACAGCGATGCGTGACACAGCTGGACGAAGCTGGCACTCGATCGCTTCACGCTCGTCGCGACAGATGAGCGCGGTCAACGCTGAACCGCCACGGCGCGCGAATGCCGGCAGGCGGTTCGGCGGTGACGACCAGGACTGGGCCACTGGTGCGGCCATCGGGGTCCTGGGCGCCAGGGCCGCGGCCAACGCCGTCCTGCCAGAGCTGCGTGATGGCCGCGGGAGCCTCCTGTTCATAGGCGGCGGCTTCGCGCTGCACCCTTCCAAGGAATACGCATCCCTGTCCGTCGGCAAGGCCGCGCTGCGCGCGTACGTGCAAGTACTTCACGACGAGCTGGCGGGAACGGGCGTGCACGCGACCATCGTCACGATCACGAAGGGGATCGGCAGCGAAGCGCGCTCCGACTCGGCAGCACTGGCCCGGGCATACCTCGAACTGCACAACCAGCCCGAGACCGAATGGCAGCCTGAGCTTGTTATCTAAGCGTCCTGCCTCGGCGATGTCGCCGACGCTGCCGTATACAGCGGGCCGGCCCCGAGGCACATTGCCAGCAGAAATCTGATTTTCCTCGACTTCGCACGCTCCTTCCCCACGCGCGGCGCTGGCGGGCACGGGCCTGTTCGGGGGCGGGTGCCTCGGCGCGGCCTGCCTTCCCGTGCCCGCGCGTCAAGGAGCGCGAAGACATGACGCCGATCTGGGAGATCCGCTTGGCAGATCAGCGAACGACGAGGACCGTCTTGCCGGGACGCCGGGCCTTTCTGCCGCTTTCGAAGGCCTTCTGCCCTTCGGCCAGCGGGAAGGTCTGACTGATCACCGCTTGCAGCCTTCCCGTGCCGGCCATCTGCGCCAGCCTGGCCAGCTCGTTAGCGTCCGGCTCGACGACGAAGAACATGGCGTGGACCTTGTATCTGCCCGCCAGCTGCTGGTCCGGGGGCGCGCCGAGGGTTACCAGCCGGCCGCCCTCGCGCAGCAGGCCGTAAGAGCCGTCCAGCACGGCACCGCCGACTGTGTCGATGACGACATCGAACCCGCCCGCGGCCTGGCTGGGACGCCCGGCCTCGGCGCTGATGAAGTGCTCCGCGCCGAGGTCCCGTACGAAGCCGGCGTCGGCGCTGCGGCCGGTGGCGGTGACGTGGCCGCCGAGGATCGCCGCGAGCTGGACGGCGAATATGCCGATTCCGCCGGCGCCCCCCTGGACCAGCACCTGCTCGCCGGGTTGCAGGGCCGCGTGGTCCGCCAGCGCCTGCCAGGCGGTCAGCGCCGCGAGCGGCAGCGTCGCCGCTGCCACGTGGGAGAGCGACTGCGGCTTGGCGGCAAGGTTGGCGCCGGGCATGACCACGTACTCGGCGGCGGCGCCATCGCGGTCGAAGTCGGTCAGGCCGATCACCTCATCGCCTGCGGCTAGGCCGGCGACGCCGGCGCCGAGGCCGGCGACGATGCCCGACATCTCATGGGACGGTATGACCGGCGTCCGGTCCTTACCGTCCCGGGTGGTCCACTCCAGATCCCAGGTCAGCTCCGTACCTGACCCGCGACGGCCTGGCCGGCGAGGAGGGCACGTTCCTGCTGTGCACGTTCTGGCTGGCGCACGCGCAGGCACTCGCAGGAGACGTCGAGGCAGCCACCGTGACCTTCGATCGTGCCGTGGCCGCGATCAACGACACCGGCCTGCTCGCCGAGGAGGTCGACCCCCGCACCGGCGAGATGATCGGCAACTTCCCGCAGGCGTTCAGTCACATAGGCCTGGTCAACGCCGCCTGGGCCATCACCCAAGCCCAGCAGCGCACCGGGTGCGCTTGAGCGCCGCTGCCGCTGGCCGGCTCCCGCCGCGTATGGGGTCGATCGGGCCGGGCTATGTTCGCGTGCCGCGGCGCGCTGGTCGAGCATGGCGACACGGTGCAGGTAGTAGGGCCAGGCTTAGCGCCGTGGAGCTGGCGCGCAGGCAGACGCGCGCCGCAGGTCATGCTGATCCCGTGGGCCAGTACCTCGCCGCGCTGAACAGGGGTGACACTCACCTTCTGGAGAACGAATGGCCGGGTGAGTTGGTGATCTACGATCCCCGCGCCCGGGAGATCCGCGGCCACCTGCAGTTACGGCGGTTCGTTAGCCGCAACCCGTCCTGGCTGGCCGGCCCGCATGCCCGAACCGAGACAGTGGCCTCGACCTGCGCCGGCGGGCGGGCCGTGGTGGAACTGCTGGTGCACCTCGATCACCACGGGCGGGAATTGGCTTGGCCAGTGCGGTCGTCACCGAATCTCCCAGCGACTTGTCGGTGGTGTTCCGCACCTACTGCAGCCAGTGGCCAGTCGACGAGCAGTGCCATCTGCGGCCTCCGATACTCAAGCCCGGGACGGCCCATCCCAAACCCTTTTGGCCCGCGCTACGCCCACCGCGGCAGGCCTGGCCACGCTAAGGCGGTGCCGTGCCGGGTTCTCGGGTATGACCGCGAAGGACCAGTCCGGTAGCGCAGGAGCCGGAAGCATCGACATGGGCCAACAAACGGGGAGAGCCGCCATCATGGACATGAGGTTTGAGGTGGCCGTCATCCCGGTGTCGGATGTTGACCGCGCGAAGGAGTTCCACGGAAAGCTCGGGTGGCGGCTCGACGCCGATTTTCCCTTGGCTGCCCGGCCGGGTCGGCGCCGCGGAGACGGCATCCGCATCAGCGGCGGGGCTGGCGAGCGCGATGCGGCGGGCGTCGGACGCGCACGGCGAGCACGAGAAGTGCATCGGCGTGGCAGACCCTGACTGGCCCGACTGGTACGCCGCGTACATGGTGGCCGAACAGGCCGGGACGGAGCTGCCAGCATGAGCGAGTACGACGTGATCGTTCTGGGCGGCGGGGCACCGGGCGAGCACTGCGCCGCGGCGCTGGCTGCGCGCGGGCTGCGCGTCGCCGTGGTCGAGCGCGAACTCGTCGGCGGTGAATGCTCCTACTGGGCCTGCATTCCGTCAAAGTCGCTGCTGCGCCCGGGCGAGGCGGTGCACGGCGCGCGCGAGGCCGCCGCCAGCGCTCAGGTTGACGTCCAGGCTGCGCTGGCCTGGCGGGACTTCATGGTGTCGGACTATTCCGACGCCGGCCAGCAGCACTGGCTGGAGAGCCGTGGCATTGACCTGCTGCGGGGCGCGGGCAAACTGGCTGGCACTGGCGTGGTGGAAGTCGACGGCGTCCGCCACACAGCGGGGCACGTTGTCGTGGCGACGGGCGCAGAACCGATCGTGCCGCCGGTACCCGGATTGCGTGAGCTTGAGGGCGTCTGGGGCACTCGCGAGGCGACCAGCATGAAGGCTGTTCCGCGACGCCTGCTCGTACTGGGCGGCGGGCCGGCCGGCGTTGAGCTTGCGCAGGTCGTGCGGCGCCTGGGCGGCGAGGCGGTGATCATTGAGGGTGCCGAGCGGGTGCTGGCGCGCGAGGCCGCGCCGCTGGGCCAGGCGCTCGGAGAGGCCCTGCGCCGGGACGGGATCGAGCTGATACTCGGGAAGCGCGCCACCGCGGCGCGGCGGGAAGGTGACGAGTATGTCCTGGGTTTCGATGACGGTCCTGAGCTACGGGGCGACCGACTGCTCGTCGCAACCGGCCGGCGCCCGCGCGTTGCCGGGATCGGCCTGGATACCGTCGGCGTAACGGCCGACCCCCACCGCGGCATCCCGGTTGACGAGCATCTGCGCGCGGGCGAGCGGCTCTGGGCCATCGGGGACGTCAACGGTATCTGGCCGCTCACCCATGTCGGCGAGTATGAGGGCGACATCGTCGCGGCGAACATCGCCGGCGACGCGCGCCCGGCGAACTATGAAGCCGTTCCCCGTGTCACCTACACCGATCCGCAGGCAGCGGCGGTGGGCGCGGTCGAAGCGAAGTACACGGCCACCGCGCCGCTGTCAGAAGAGCCGAAGACGGCCACCTATACGCACGCCTACGCCAAATCCACCGGCTTCCTGACGCTGCTCAGCGACGGCCAGCGACTCGCTGGCGCTTACGCCCTCGGGCCTGAAGCCGGCGAGTGGCTGCAGCAGGCGACGCTTGCCATCCGCGCGCACGTTCCGATCGAGGTGCTGAGCGACACGATCCGGCCCTTCCCCAGCTTCTCCGGGATCTACAACGCGGCGCTGATGGCGCTCCGCATGCGGATAGCGGACACGCCGCCGCCAGCCCGGCCGACGGCCGCTCAGACCGCGAGCCTGTCCCGATGAACATCCAGCGGAGGGAACCACGACCTGCGCAGATCGGGAAATTTCTGCGAACCCGGGTACGCTAACCGCTGCGGTGCATAACACCAGGTCACCGCTCCAGCGCGCCGCAGCTCACTCAGTTCACTGCACTCGAGCGGCGATTACGCGGTCCGGCCGCCGTCGATGTGCAGGACCTCTCCGGTTATGTACGACGCTGACTCCAGGTACAGAATGCCGTCCACGATGTCACTGACCTGACCCACGCGCCCGAGCGGGGGCCATTTCCCCGCGAGCGCCTCGGGCGTGTAGGACTCGGCCGGATGCACCGGGGTCTGGATGATGCCAGGCGCGACGGCATTGACGCGAATGCCGCGGGAAGCGTACTCGACGGCCAGCGATTTAGTGACCGCGGCGAGGCCGCCCTTCGTCAGCGCGGTCAGCGCGATCGGCTCCACGGAGTCCGCATGGGCCGCGATGCTGGCACTCATGTTGACGACATGGCCGCCGTGCTGCTTCAGCATCTGGCCGATGGCGCGCTGGGTCAGCCAGAAGAATCCGGCGAGGTTGACGCCGGTGACCAGCGCGTAATCCTCGGCGGTGTAGTCGGTGAATGCCTTGGAGACGAAGACGCCTGCGTTGTTGACCAGGGTGTCGACGCGGCCGAAGCGATCAAGCGCCTGGCTCATGATCCGGTCAGCGGTGGCCTGCTCGGAGACGTCGCCCTGGACCGTGAGAATGTCCGGGTTTTTCGACGGCTTGATGCTGAGAGAATTCGCCACGACCGCCCAGCCTCGCTGCCGGTACGCGTCGACGAGGCCGGCGCCGATTCCCTGCGAGCCGCCCGTGATGATTGCTACCTTCTGCCCCGTTTCGGTCATGGCTTCTCCGTTCTCAGGTGCTCATGGTCGCGGGATCGCCCGGGTGCGGCGTGAGCGGCGTCACCTGGTCGGTTCGCCAGATCTTCAGCGGCATCGAAGCCAGGGTCCGCTGGAGCTGGCCGGCGTCGTCGGCGGCAAACAGGCCGAGACTCCGCCATTCGCCCGGCTGCAGCGGCGGGCGCAACAACCGCAGCAGCTGACCGTCCGTGGCCAGGTCACGCGAATGTACGGCCTCGTGGGCGCGGACGTCGTCGGCCGCCTGATCCGGCGTCCCGTCCGGACTATGAGTTGTCATCGTGACGAGGTATTCCATGGCGCTCCTCCGTCGCTGAGCGGGCCGCGGCCGGATTGCGTCCGGTCCAGCTTCTTCGAGCCAGGCCACGCGCCTTCCAGAGGACGAGTGTCCTCTTCGCTCAGTATGGTCTGCAGGGGCCGGCGCCCGCCCGCTCTGTCGTTGGCAGGGCGGGCGCACTGACTTCGCAGCACCGGCTTTCCGGCACCGGCTTTCCGGCCTCGTTCATGAAGGTGGTTATGACCGGGCTTGCTGCGGCCCTCCCGCTACCCCGGGCCGGCGTTGCGACGCCGGCCGGTACCCGTTTCGCGGCGGACAAGAAAGGCATCCCGGCATGCTTCTGACGATCACGACGATGAACTTGAAGTACGGCGGCTTGATGGATGCCGCCGCCTGCCTCGCCGACTGCACCAGGGACGCCTCGCTGCGGGCACCGACCGGGGCGAACCTGCGGACCGACCAGATCCACCTCACCCCGCCGCTCATGTCCGCCCTCACCGCCTGCCACCGGATCGACTCGGGAGACCTGAGCGACCACGCCGCCGTCACCGTGATGCCCGGCACCGCCCTCATCGACCCCGCCCAGATCCCGTCCTGGTACTGACCGCAGGCCCGGACCGCCGCTTGCACGCAAACCCGCGCGCGGCGTTGCCCGCACGCCCGCCAGGCCCGGCGGGCTGCCCCCGCAGGGCGGGCAGTGCCGCGCGGCCCCCATGGGCCCCCGGCGGGTCCCCCGGCGGGCTGGATGACTCAGCGCAGTCGGCTGCAAGCCAAACGAAAGGGGATGCCGTGAACGTGAAAGAGTACGACTACATCGTGGTCGGTGCAGGCACCGCCGGCTGCGTGGTGGCGGCCCGGCTCACCCAGGATGCCAGTGTCCGGGTGCTGCTGCTGGAAGCGGGGAGTCCGGAGCGTACCCGCGCCATGACGGTGCCCAGTGCGTGGCCGGAAAACCTTGGCTCGGCGGCAGACTGGGCCGACGTCACGACGGGCCAGGCCGAGACGGGGCCGGTGGCCTACCCGAAGGGCCGGGCTCTGGGCGGGTCTGGCGGTATCAACGCCATGGCGCATGTCCGCGGGCACCGGGCCGTCTACGACCACTGGGCCGCGGGCGGGGCGGCCGGCTGGGGTTTCGCGGACCTGGCCGTCCGGGCCGTATAACGCCAGATACACGGGTGATCGCCGCTCAGTATCCGCACTGGGCTGAGGTGACGATCACCCGTGTATCACTCGATCGGCGCGTTTCGGAGTTTCTCGCGACCCCTCATGTCGTTACTGCGCGTGCTGTTCTGGGCCGAATTGCTGACCGGTCAGTTCGATGCACACGCACCGCACGCGTCGCTGCGTGACGGGCTCCGCCCGACCCCGCCACGCCAGCGTCCAGGGCTGGATGGCAGACGAGTACGCCGGCTGGCTGGCTGACACACTCGCCACATCGCTGCTTGCCGCCAGGTGATCGGTGACCGATGCCAGTACGTAGCGCCGTAGATGTGGACACGTAGAGGCGATGTTGATGTCATCGGCCACGTACTCGCGGGCTGCAGCCACGTCCCTTTGCGGGCCGCGTTCTACTGCGCGGACCTGGCGAGGCGCGTTGGAGACCCGTCTCCGGCCGCATCAAGATCTGGCCAGGCAGCGGGGATGGCCTGGTTGGACAGGCCGTTCACAGACTGAGGGGGTTGCATTCGTCTCCCGCCCGTGGCGCCCTGGCCAGCGGGAACACGCCCGGCATGGCCATCTGATACCGAGGGTGATACAGGCAGCCCTCCTCAGTTGCCCAACCAGGCCTGGTCGATCGTCTTCCCAGTACCCAGCTCGGCGGAGAGGTCCTCCAGGTTGCGGCTGCTGCCATGGGTGGGTTCCCCCAGTTCCCCGCCCCGAACCGCCAGGCAATCACCGCTCCCTGGCGCTGGGCGGCAGGCTACTTGTCGAGCGCGGCCTGCCAGCGCGCACTTCACCCGTTCCCCGGCTTGGCCGCGGGTGAATCCGTCAGGTCAGTGGCCCCTGATGGAGCCGGTGATGCCGTTGCTGTCCTGGACGTAGTTCCCGTTCTGGTACGAGTAGGAGTAGAACCCGCCCTGGATCAGCGTGGCGTGGCCGTCGAACAGGTCCTGGACCATGGACGAGGTGCTGACCTCTCCCCGGTACTGCGGTGCCAGCCCGGCTGGGTCAGGTCCGGTGGGCGAGGTCACGGTGAGCGTATAGGTGCCCTGGATCGGGCCGTTCGAAGTGAGCGCCTGGCAGGTGTTCGGGTCAGCGAACCCGACGAAGCTGCCGTGATCGGTGACGACCACCGTGAAGGTGCCGTTGCCGTTGTCAGTCACGCTGAACTGGCGCGACAGGTTGTCGGTGGCCCAGGTAGGGCCGTTGCCCGAGCTGCCACAGGCAGGGCCGGACGCATTGGTCGTGTCCGGGTGGTCGGAGGCGTGGGTCACTGCGGTGACCGTGCCGGTGCTGGCAAGCGCGGAGCCTGCCCCTATCACCCCGAGCCCAAGGACCCCGGCTCCTGCGATCGCCATTGCGGCGATCCGCGTTCTGATATTCATTTTGTCCCCCTTACTCCGCGCCGGCCATTCCAGAGCGGATCAATATCTGGACGCCGCGTGGCGATCCCCGGTTTACCTGAGGCAGTGGGGCCGCGAAGTTGGCGGCCATGACGTCGCCCACAGGAGGGTCGCCCGGCCGCACCAGACTCATGGTGGGGCCTGCTGCCGCAGGGGCACACAGGACCGTGGACCCCGATCGGCGGGGCAGCGAGGCATGCGACTCTCTTCTTGAGAAGCCTGCAAGCCGCGTTAGGGTCCGCGCTAGCGCCGCGGCATATTGCTGACCTACTCGTCTTGGCTGGAGGCCACGCCAGCCCACTCGGAGAACGTGATCATGAAGACGGCATGACCCTGGCTAACAGGACCAGTGACGGGTCACTGCCCAGCGGCAGAAAGATCGCCGACCGCTACGGCCGGCATGAACGGTGGGAAGGCTGGTCAACGCGTTTCGGAGTTTCTCGTGGTGGCCCACTCATTTCGTCACTGCGCGTGCCGTTCTGAGCCGAACTGCCAACCGGTCAGTTCGATACACACGCACCCTGCGTGTCGCTGTACGACGGACTCCGGCGACCCCTGCCACGGGCCGCCACTCCGGGCCGCCCGCGTTCCGGAGGTCGACAAGCCGGACTCGAACCGAGTTGAAGCCCCATGTCCACGACCTGCGGTTATGAACCGCCAAGATCGCCAAAACGGCGAAAGCCCGGGTCTGACCATGATCATTTGGTGTCCGAGGGGGGGACTTGAACCCACAACCGCGGGAATTTTCCCCGGATCGGGGAAATCATATCGTCAGGGTACAGGACCGCGTGCGTGCGTGCGTCAACCCGGTTCCCGGGAGTAGCGCCCCACAGATCACCGGCCTGGCATTTTGTGAGATAAGGCAAAACCCAACGGCCGTTTTCGAGGTGACGGGCCGCTGCCCTGCGAGGTGCCATCCTGGGTAAGTATTCACGTGCCGACGACACCCGAGGATCGTCTGGCGGAGCCAGGCCAAAGTTGTGCGCTTCGGCTCCTCCAGTACATGCAGGTACCTGTCGATTCCCTAAGCAGACACGGCCCGCATTCTGCTCCTTTACGACTTGGTGCACGATAGGACGTCCGGGGCGTAGCGGGTGATTGCGGTGTGTCGGTCCCGCGAATGTGAGCGGCCGCGCGGAACGATCTTGATGTGTCGTCAGGATGGGCCCGCACGGCCTTGTCGCATCGTATCTGCACCGGGATCGGGCGCCGCAAGCTCGGCAAGCTGATCGAGGGGCTGGCCGGGCCGTGGATGGCCGCTGAGGAGGACCGGCTCCGCGGGCGCCGGGGGCATGAGCGGCTGCGCGCGGCCGGGGCGGGCCCGGATCACCAGCTGGCGTTCACCGGCCGGGTCATCGTGACCCTGGCCGTGCTGCGTTTCCAGCTCCCGCACGCGGTACTGGCAGCACTGTATGAGGTTGACCGTTCCACGGTCACCCGCGCGGTCCGCGAGGTCCGGCCGCTGCTGGCCGCCCGCGGGTTCGCCGTGCCCGGTGAGCCCGGCGTGCGGCTGCGCAGTGGCGCGTTCTCCAGCGCTACCTCGGACGACGCGAAGACTTCGACGAGACCTACATGGCCGTCGCCGGCCTGGTCTCCGACCGCGCCGCCGAACGGTAACCACCAGCAAGACAACCCACCAGGCCAGTACGCCCCGACCTCAATCGCGCACTACGCCGTTAGGGCTCGCCGGAAATTAACCCGTAGCTTCCTGGAATCGGGCATGCTGCTGTGGTATGGGCGTCATGACAGTTACCAGGGAGATGCTGGCGGCGAAGTTCGAGGCGATCTTCCCGCATCTGGATGAG
>OFHK01000047.1_pt1 | contig 37636 bp, 37 predicted proteins | sample 1521951 | NCBI WGS metagenome assembly OFHK01 (sample SAMEA2468436, study PRJEB22500) | soil metagenome | biome: Glassland; feature: Farmland; material: Clay | place: Australia | collected 2013-01-31 | depth 0.55 m
TCCTCGAGCGTGCCGCGGGGGGGGGCTACGTGATGCACGTCGTGTGGGTGGCCGAACGTCAGGTGAGGAGGAGGGAAACGACGGCGTGTGCGCGGGATATTCCCGAGGCGCGTTTCCGCGGTGGGGGACGGGGGCCGCGCGCGGGTGGGGGGGGGGGGGGGGGCGGGGGGGCGGGGGAAACCACCTCTACGCGCGGAGACGGCCTCCGGCTTTATACCAGCCCCACCCGCTGAACAGCGACCCCCACAACCCAGCGGCTACGAACACCGAGAGCAAGTACCACACGACAGTCCCCTGAAGCTCCTTGGACCAGAGGATGGCGATGACGATGGCTACGACGAGAAGCACTGAAAAGGCCAGTGTCATTCGGGAGTAGAGGACCGTTGCCGCCACCCGGGTCGGTTGTAATCTAGACGGTTGTCTCTGGCGGTCCCACAAGAAGATGAGCACTCCAGCGACGAAGGCCGAAGCATAGGGCAGGTAGAAGACGAGGTTGACGGGACCGCCGGCCATCACTTGGTACATGATCCCGGCGGCAATGGGACCGAATCCCACGAGTATGAGGACCAAACTGACAACTTGGGCGAGCCAAGACGGAATCTTTGGCTGCATCTCTCCACCCGCTCCGTCTCCTATTGGCCAGTCCCGGCTTGACCCTTCCGGCCGCCGTCGGTTCGGGGGAACGGGGGGCGGGGTCTTGTCCGCCGTGGGCGTTACCAGAGCTCCTGCTCCTCGCGATTCAAGGAAGCTCCTCGCGATTCAAGGAATGCAGATCGAGATGATCCATCTCCTCCCGCCGTCGCGAAGGCCCCTTGACGTACGTCTCGGTCAGCCTCGCGACACGGTTACGATCGGGGCTGATTCGGTGAGGGTTGGGGAAGACGTTCTGCCAGGCCGTGGCAGCCACCTAGGTGTCTCTTTGGCATGTCCCACGAAGCTCAAGTCTCTTGTCCCCGAACGAAGATATCCGGGTTCCCATCCGGCAAGGGAGGCGAAATGGCGACAGATTCGTGGACCAACGCGCCGAAGGGTTCAGCCTATTTCGGCCGACCATATGGAGTGAACCTCGTCCCTCCGAGTCCGTTACTCGTAGGTGCGCGTTCTCGTCACGCGGGAACGGCTCGTCCCGACCGACGATCCCGCCCAGGGCGGGGCCCAGTGGCGAGTCAGTCCTCAGCTCACCGCCTTCTTCACGAGCGCGGCGATCCTTGTCTCTTCGGCGGCGGTCAGCCCCTTCAGCGCGAAGGCGGTCGGCCACATGGCGCCCTCGTCGAGGTTCGCCTTGTCGCTGAAGCCGAGCGTCGCGTACCTCGTCTTGAACTTCTGCGCGTCTTGGAAGAAGCAGACGACCTTGCCGTCCTTGGTGTATGCGGGCATCCCGTACCAGAGTCTCGACGAGAGGTCGGGCGCGCTGGCTTTGATGATCGCATGGATCCGCTCGGCCATCGCGCGATCCGGTTCCCGCATCGCGGCGATCTTCGCCAGCACGGCGCCTTCCTCGTCAGCCTTGTCCGCGCGCGGACCGGGGCGCGCGGCCGCCTTCAGCTCTCGGACGCGCTCCTGCATCGCGGCTCGTTCCTCGTCGGTGAATCCCTTGAACTTCTTGCCAATCGCGGTGGTGCTCTTGGCGGACTTCTGCGTGCCCTTCTGTGCAGGTTTCATGGTCACGCCCTCACACCCGCGGAAACGGGTTCCGTACTTAAGACACACCCATTACTCCCGCCCAGGAGGGACTCTTGCAAAGCTTGGTGGCCAGCTCTGGAGCCAGCCGCGGGTCTCGCGCATCTGACAAGGACGCCACGTTAGCTGGCGTCCTCAACCCGCTTCAAGACTCGGAGAGCCGTAAAGGTGATCCACTTGCTCGGCTCCCCCGCCCGCTCCAGCGCGAGCGGTCTCACTTTCCTCGCGGCGGTCCCGTGACCGCTTCTCGGCCCTTCGTCGGGATGAACCCGGTCGAGAACCCAGGTCCCGTCGGTCCGCCGCTTCTCGCGAAGAATCCGGAGGGCGGGCTTAAGGCGACGGTCCCCGGCGTATCCGAGCGTTGTGAGGACGTCGAGCCCTACCAGGACGTCGTAGTAGTAGTGCGTCGGGTAATGGAACCGGAACCACGGAGGGTACCGTCGTCCCTCCTCGAAGAGCTTCCGCTCGAGATAGAACTCCGCCCCTCTCGAGATCGCCCGCTCCACCGCGCCGCTCCGATTCGACTTCGGAATCGCCGCGAACGCGGCCAACGCCTCCCAGCAATCGAGGGTCCCAGGCTTGCCGGCGGCGCAGTTCCAGCCCCCGTCCTCCCGCTGGTCCTCGAGCATCCAGTCGTAGAGTTTCCGGACCCGGCGATCGTCGCCGTACCCGAACCGCGTCAGCATGCGCGAGACGTTCCCGACGATGCAGACCTCCTCCGTGAAGAGGTTCACCTCCGAGCTGAGTTGGAGCTTGTACTCGAAGATGCGGTCGGCGAGCCTCCGGATTCGGGGGTCGGCCGCCGTGAGGCCGAGGTCGGAGAGGACGATCCCCTTCCAGATGGACGAGTCGTACAGGGGGAAGCGGAGGAAGCGGACCCACTCCCGGACGGTCCTCGGCTCATGGGCCTCCCAGTACCCTTTCGGCTTCTGGGTTCTCAGAAGGTCATGAGCCCAACCCACTCGAGGGATCCTCGAGTACGCCGATTTCACTTCCGGGTCGTCTTCCTTGCACCCGATCAGGTCGACCAGCGTGTAATAGTGAACCGACGGCTGGTCCGGTTGGGTGAGCCAATCCAGGACTTTGTCTCCAGGCATCGCCGCCTGGACGGCGCCTTGCGCTTTCATCCTTTCGGTTCACCGCATGGTAACGCTCGCGCGGTGAGAGCGGTCTGTAGCCGATGTGGGCATTGCGATGCCCGCGCCGGGCGAGACCGGTGCGACGGCCCGCAGATCCGGTCGCGAACTCGAGGTTTTGAGGCCCTCCTCCGCCGCGAACCCGATCGAAGATCCCGCGCATGCGGGCTCACCGTGCGCGACGCCTCAGTGATGCGGTCACCTCCCAACCGGACTTCCGAATTCCATCGACGAATGGGGATGGCATTCGGTGGCGATCCCCACGGGGTCCGTATCCTCAATGGCAGCGGGGGCCGGTCGCGGCCCCGCGGGCCGGTTGTCCGCAATCCGAGACTCCGCGACCGACTGGTGCTGCCTCGGCAACCGCAAGGGAGACGCTTGCGCCCTCTCCATGGACGCGCGCGAAGGTGATCATAAGTGGCCGGTTGGGACTAATATGGTGACCACGCTCGACGTGGCCTGTCGGCCGGGTGGCGCAAACCACATGAGGCCGAGCCAAGGTGGTGTCGGGGGCAACCCATGAAGGCGATTCGATGCACACGATACGGACCTCCGGACGTCCTCCAGCTCCAGGACGTGGAGAAGCCCGTTCCCGGCGACGGTCGAGTGCTGGTCGAAGTCCGTGCGGCATCCGTCAACCCCAGCGACTGGCACAGCGTTCATGGCGGCATCGCCCGCGTGTTCGGCAACGGGCTGCGGAAGCCGAAGGACCCGAGGGTGGGCACGGACATTGCGGGGCAGGTGGAGGCCGTGGGCGCCCGCGTCTCCCGCTTCAAGCCCGGAGACGAGGTGTTCGGGGCATGCCCGGGCGGCCTGGCCGAGTATGCGACCGCCCGTGAGGACCGATTGGCGTTCAAGCCGGCCGACGTCTCGTTCGAACAGGCGGCCGCTGTCCCGGTGGCGGCGACCACCGCGCTGCAGGGACTGCGCGACAAGGGAAAGATTCGGGCTGGCCAGAGGGTGCTCGTCAACGGCGCGTCCGGCGGCGTGGGCACGTTCGCCGTGCAAATCGCGAAATCCTTCGGGACCGAGGTCACCGGGGTGTGCAGCCCCCGCAATCTGGACGCGGCGCGTTCCATCGGCGCGGACCACGTCATCGACTACACGCGAGAGGATTTCGCCCGGAACGGGCAGCAGTACGACCTGATCTTCGATGTCGTCGGCAATCATTCGGTGTCTGCGTACAAGCGCGCGCTGACGCCCGGGGGGAGCTGCGTCATCGCCGGTTTCGGGTTCCCTTCCCTGTCCCTCGCGCGCCTGCTCGGCCAGCTGATTCTCGGACCCGTCCGGTCGCGAATGGGCGACAAGAAGGTCGGCTTCATGGGGATCGCCAAGTTCAACCCCAAGGACCTCGACTACCTTGGCGGACTCTTGGACGCCGGGAAGGTCGTGCCTGTGATCGATCGCCGTTATCCGCTGCGTGAGACGGCCGAAGCGTTCCGGTATCTCGGTGAGGGGCACGCCCGCGGGAAGGTCGTGGTCACCGTGGACCACGACGGACGCGCCCCGTGAATGGTCGCGCCTCCGGAGTCCGCCCGCACCGTCCGTCCGCGGCTCAGTGCGCGCGTCGGACCGTGATCACCGTCGTCCCTTCGGGAGTGGTCTGGGCCGAGAGGGCCCGGTGACCCAGGAGGCGCGCTAGCGCGGGGAGGTCTGCCTTGGCCGCGGGATTGCGGGCCACGACCTGCAGGACGCCCCCGACCGGAATGGCGCCCACCTCTGCATCGACTTCACCAACCTAGACTGGAGGATCATCAAGGCCCTCCGGTACAACGCGTTGAAGCTTCTGTCTCGGCCCGCGAAGGAACTGGGCGTGACCACGAAGACCGTCCGCCGGCGCTTCGAACGCATGACGGAGAACAATGCGGTGATCATCGTGCCGCTGGTGAACCCCGCGGACATCCCGGGCACGATCACACACACGATGCTCCTCCACCCGTCGCCGGACCAACGGAACGAGACCCTCGCGCAGGCAATGAACGCGTCCAAGGACTCCTGTTTCCTCGCGGTCGCGTCCTCCCCCGGGAACACGATGGTCTGCCTCTCCGCGCGGACGCTGGCCGAGGCCGAGAACAGCCTCATCCGGGCCCGGAAGATCGAGGGGATGACGGACGTCAAGCTGCTCATTCAGAAGGAGATGCGAGAGTACACCCAGTGGCTGGATTCCGCCATCGATCGGAAGACCGCCGAGACGGCGGGCACGAGCCCGTAAACGCTTATACAGAGGGAAGCCAGGTCGACGTGCGTGTCGCCGCGTCACTCGCCCTCGGCCTTCTTCAGAGTGATTCGCACCATCCAGCAGGACCGGATGCCGCAAAGGCAGCTTTCAAGTTCGGGTCCACTCTTAGGGGTGAGCCTCCATGAAGTCGACGTGGTGCGCCGGCGGCCACAAGGACATCGAGGAGACCTCGCTGCGCTACACCGCGACAGCCCCGCGACAGTGCTCGGGCTTCGTGATGCAAGGCGGCGTCCTGTTTCCCTGCGACTGCAGCTGTCACTCCACATCGCCTATCAACAGGCCTTGATGGCTGACCCGGGCAAAGAACGAGGGCCGCGCCCGCGTTGCGATGCTTGAGCGGGGCGACCTCCGCCTCGTGCTCAGCCAACCGAACCCCCAAGGAGGAGGCGGCCAACCCATGCCCGACGGAACACCGCAGGAGCCGGGCGGCTGGAACCGCTTCTCCGTCGAGGCCCAGGACCTTGCCGCGACGGTTGCGGCCCTGCGGGACGCTGGTGCGCGCTTCCGGAACGAGATCGTCACAGGAGCCGGCGGAAAGCAGGTCACCGTCGAGGACCCTTCCGGCAATCCGGTCGAGCTGCTCGAGCCGACAATCTCCGAGGCCCGCCTCGGCTCGAAACCGTGAACGGGCGCACTGCGGCCCCCGCTTTCTCGCGTGATGTATATCGGAAAAAGCAAAACCCCCTTTCCGGCTTCCCGAACGGGGTGATTCGTTGGCCTACCCGCGGCTGCACGTCCTGGAACAGGCGGATCTCGAGGCGATCGACCTAGCGACACGAGACCTGCTCTCGCATTCGGGACTCCACGTCCACAGCGCCCTCGCCCGCGAGGCCCTCCGGGCGGCCGGCGCAGACCTTGTCGACAGCGGTCCGCGCGTCCGGATTCCCGAGGCCCTGCTCGACGAGAACCTACGCAAGGCGCCGCACGAGATCCATCTCGCGTCCCGCGACGGGAAGCGTGACCTCCGCGTCCCGGACGGACGCACCCACGTATGCACGGACGGCTGCGGCGTCCACGTCCTGGACCTCGAGACGGGTGAGCGACGGGAGAGCACGACGAAGGACCTGGCGGACCTCACGCGGGTCGCCGACGGCCTCGGCCCGCTCGACTACCAGTGGCCCATGTGCGTCGCGGGCGACGTGCCCAGCGAGATCCACGGCCTTGTCGAGGCGGCGACCGCCCTCGAGAACACGACGAAGCACATCCAGCACGAGGCCCTCTCCGCGAAGGAGGCGGAGGCCATGACGGACATGGCCGCGGCCATCGTCGGCGGACGAAGGGAGCTGCGGCGCCGACCGATCATCTCCTCGATCCAGTGCCCGGTGAGCCCCATGGTTCTGGAGGAGGGCTCCACGGACGCGCTGATGGCCTTCGGCCGCGCCGGCGTCCCGGTCGCCCCGATGTCCATGGTCCTCATGGGCGGGAGCAGCCCCGTGGACCTCGCGAGCGCGCTGGTCGTGAGCAACGCGGAGATCCTGGCCTCCGTCGTCGTCTCCCAGGTCACGGCCCCCGGAGCGCCCATCTTCTGGAGCATCGCCTCCGGCCCCATCGACATGCGGTCGGGCTCCTTCGGCGCGGGCTCACCGGAGATGGCCGTCCTCAGCGCCGCGGGGACCGAGCTCGCCCGCCACTACGGCCTCCCCTCCCTCATCGCCTCGCTGGGGTGCGACGCGGACACGCCGGGCTTCCAGGCGGCCATGGAGAAGATGGGGACCGGCATGTTCTCCCTGCTCACGGGCCCCGACACGGTCTCCGGCATCGGCGGGCTGGACACGGACAACACGATGAGCCTGGAGCAACTGGTCCTCGACGCGGAGATCGTGGGCTACATCCAACGGGTCATGCAACCTGTCCCGGTGAGGGAGGACGCCATCCACCTCGACATGCTCAAGCGGGTCGGACCCGCGGGCAACTACCTCAAGGAGAGGCACACCCTCCTCCACTTCAAGGAGGCGCTGTGGTCCTCCAAGCTCCTGCTCCGGGAAGGATTCGTGGAGGGCCATCCGAACGAGGAGCGGGTGCGGACTCGCGCACGGGCCCGCGTCCGTGAGCTCCTCGCGGAGCACGAGGTCGCGCCGCTGGATGCCGACGTGCACCAACGGATCTGGGAGATCGCGAGGCCCGGATGCTAGGTCCGAGGGCTGCGGTCACTCATCGGCTGCGCGTTCAGTGAGAGCGAGGGCTCGCCTGCCGAGGCACGAGTCAGCCCTGCGAAGGCGCCTGGAACGCATGGCGAAGGTCCTGGGGGTGGTAGAAACGGCCTGTGCTCTCCACTCCATGAACGAGCTCCACCACCTTCGCGTTCCGCGGGGTCGGAACCCCGAGTTCTCGGCCGCGGCGCACGATCTCTCCATTGAGGTAGTCGATCTCCGTGGGCCGGCCCCGGCGCAGGCTCTGGAGCGTGGAGCCGAGGATGGGCCAGTCGTTCCCCAGGTTCCCCGCGCGGGAGGCGAAGAGGCGAGCCGCGACCGGCGTGGGGAGCCGCGTGAGCAGGCGCAGCGTGCGCACGGACACGTCCCTCAGCGGCTCGAGCGCGATCCCCGCCCGCTCGGCGACGGCCACGCCCTCGCGCATCAAGGACACCGCGAGGGACCGGAGGAAGGGCTCTCGGGCCACTTCCCTCAAGGAGAGGTCCGTGAGGGCTGGGAGGGCGTTGTTCAGGTTCATGATCAGCTTGAGCCAGTGCGCGCCCACGAGATGGTCGGAGACGGACGTGGGGACCGCGGGGTCGAGGACGGCCGCCACCCGCTGGACGAGCGCGTCTCGCGGGCCCGTGGGGCGTCCGAGCACGAGATACCCGCGATCGACGATCGTCACCTGTCCGGGAGTCAGATACGTGGCCGTGATCATCACGACGGAGCTGAGCAGCTCGTCCGCGGGGAGCCATCCCGCGACGATGGCGTCGCTTCGCACCCCGTTCTGCATCGTCACGAGAGGCACGCCCTCGAGGGAGGCGCGGTTCGCGCGCAGGATGGCCTCGACATCCTGGGTCTTGACGGCGAGCAAGGCCAGCTCGGGACGGAAGTCCAGGCTCCCCGCCGCATCCACCGGGACGGTCATGGCGCCGAGCGCGCCCTCCATCCGCAGACCGCTCTCCTGCAGGGCGCGAACCATGTCGGGGCGGCCGACCAGGGTCACGTCGTGCCCTTCGCGCCCGAGCAGGCCCCCGATGACGCACCCGATGGCCCCGGCTCCGAGGACCGCGATCCGCACGATCGGCTCTAGCTTCCGGCGGTCCTAAACGTTTCGCCCGTCCGGGTCCGCGACGACCTCTTATGCCGCGAGCGTCTTCCCTGCCCGGATGGCGGAGGAACGAACGGCCCTCGTGACGGGGGCGTCGAGCGGAATCGGTCGGGCGATCGCCCAGCGGCTAGGGGCGAAAGGGATCCGCGTAGGTCTCGTCGCCCGGAGGGAGGACCGGCTGCGAGCGGTGGGGAAAGCTATCGAGGGGCCGGGAGGCCAGGTCCGCCTCTTTCCCGGAGACGTCCGCGACCCGAGACTCGCGGAATCGGCGGTCCGGGAGGTCGTGAAGACGTGGGGGCGTCTCGACATCCTCGTGAACAACGCGGGAATCGGCAAGTATGCCCCGGTGGAGGCCCTGCCCGAGGCGTCCTTCCGCGAGCAGTTCGACACGAACGTCGTCGCGCCGTTCCTCTTCACGAAGGCCGCCGTGCCTCAGATGAAGAAGCAGAGGTCCGGTCAGATCGTCAACATCGGCTCCGTGGTGGGCTATCTCGGCACGGCCCGCGGGACGGCCTACGTGGCGACGAAGTGGGCCCTTCGCGGCATGAACGAGTGCTGGCGGGAGGAGCTCTATCCCTTTGGGATCAAGGTGGCCTACGTCGCCCCGGGTTACGTCATCACGGAGTTCGGAGGCCGACGGGAGGATCCGAAGTCGCCCGAGGCGGAGTGGGCCCTGACTCCAGACGATGTCGCACGCGCCGTGGAATCCGTCGTGGACCAGGGACCCAACTCGGACGTGCGGGAGATCGTAATCCAGGTCCGGGACCGGAGCTGACCGGGGAAAGGGGAAGGCCCGCGGACCGTCCAGGTCCACGGCCTTCCTGCGACCGGTCCGCTTCACCGGCGGCGACGCAGGACGAGGACGGACACTCCCGCCGCGGCGACCACGACAATGAGGACCCCAACCACGACCAGGACGCCTCCGGAATCGCCCGGGACGTTCGAGGGAGACGGGCTCCCCGTGCCCTGGACGACGAAGGTGCCCTTCATCGCCGTAGGATGGATGACGCAGAGGTAGTGGAAGGTCCCCGCCTGGTCTGCCACGAACGTGAGCGTGGTCGTCGAGCTGAACGGCGTCGACATGGGTTCGCCCGGATCCGCGAGCCCGTTGCCGTTGTAGTCGATCAGGAGCTGGTGATTGAAGCCGTCCGTCGACGAGACGGTGATGGTCACACTGTCCCCCTGGTTCACCGTGAGGGTGGGACCCGGGTTCGTCTCCGACGCGCTCGTCGTTCCCCAGCCACCCGCGTACGAGCCGTAGAGGCTCAGGGACACGTTCGCCGCTCTCGCGGGCAATGCCGCCACGGACATCATCCCCAGGGCCAGGGCCACCAGCATGAGGGCGAGTCCGGTTCTTGCCACCTTGGACATATTACTATTTAGATAGTAACTTGTTCATGAAGGTTTCCCAGAATCCCGCCGGCGCCCGAGAACGCGGTCCGTGCACGGGCCGGGCGGACGTCACAGCCAGCCCTTGTGCCACATCCAGTACGTCAGGACGAGGGTCGGCGCGAACATGAGGCCCAGAGCCAGGTAGAGCCCCTCGGGGGCGTTGAAGCCCGGGAAGCCCACGTTCATGCCGAAGGCGCTCGTCACGATGGTCAGAGGGATTGTGATCGTGAACAGGACCGTGAGGACCTTGATCACCTGGTTCATCTGGTTCGCCTGGAGGGTCGCCCCGACCTCCAGGAGGCTCGTGGACACCTCGCGGTAGGTGTCCAGGGTGTCGAGCACGCGGATCATGTGGTCCTGCACGTCGCGCAGATAGTTCCGCGTCTCCCGCTTGAACGTCGGCACCTCGAGGCGGGACAAGGTCCCGTACATGTCGCGCTGGGGCCGCAGCGCGTTCCGGATCAGCGTGAGGTCGACGCGGATGTCGTGAATCTTGCTGATGGCCGTCGCGTTCGGCTTCGCCACGATCTCGTCCTCGAGGCGGTCCAGGAGGTCCTGGAACCGGTCCAGGTGGGGGAAGTAGGAGTCCACGACGACGTCGAGGATCGTGTACGCGAGGAAGTCGGCGCCCGCCTTGATGAGCCGCGGGTTCTTCTTCCGCAGGCGGATCCGCACGTCCTCGAGCTGGGGGAACGCCTTGTCGTGCACGGTGACGATGAATCGCGGACCGACGAAGAGGGAGAGCTGGTCCGTCTCAATTTCCTCCGCCCACACGATCGTCCGGGCGACGATGAACGCGACGTCGTCGTAGGTCTCCACCTTGGGAGGCAGGTCGATCTTCGAGGAGTCCTCCAAGGCCAGGGGGTGGAACCCGAAGAGGGTCTCGAGCTCCGCCAAGGTCCGCCCGTCCGGGTCGACGATGTTGATCCACGTGACCGCGTACTTCTCGACGAGCTCCCGGCCGCGCCCGACGCTCACCTCGGATTCCTCGAGGAAGCTGTCCGAGGAGTAGGCGATGACCTCGATCCGCGCCATCCGAGCGAGCACGAGCCCGTGGCGATATAATGATTCCGAGAGGAGGGGACAATACAGAAAGTTCCAAATGCCGCCGCCCGGTTGGGGTGCCGGGTGGCTCCTTGAAGGTCGTCGAACTGCGGAAGGCGAAAGCGCTGAAGGGGGACAAGAGCCGGTCGTTCCAGCTCATCAACCCGGAGAACGTCGGGTCGCGCCGCTTCATGATTACGGTCGTGGAGGTCCGGCCGGGCGGGAGCACGCCGCCCCACGAGCACCGCACGGTGGAGTCCATGTACTACATCATCGAGGGCCGCGGTGAGGTCCCCTCGGGCCAGGGCGGCAAGGGGAAGGCCGTAGGGCCGAAGACGGCCGTGTTCTTCCCCGCGGGCAGCGTCCACGGCATCCGGAACACAGGAAGGACCACGCTCGTGTACCTGTCCTGCCACGCACCGCCCTACGAGATCGAGGAGCTGTATCGCCACTGGCGAGAGTCGGACTTCGTCACGACGGGCGGCTGAGGGCGCTCAGCGCTCCACGTCGAAGTAGATGCGGACCGTTGTGCGGTACGTCTTGACCTTGGAGCCGTCCAGCTCCATCTCCAAGTCGGAGATACGAGCCCACTTCATCCCCCGGATGGTCTTCCCCGCCTCAGCTACTGCGTTCTCTGCCGCCTTCGCGAAGCTCTGGGGCGAAATCCCCACGATCTCACTCACCTTCTGGACCACGTGATCACCGGGACGGGTCAAGGCCTTCGGGATACCTCAAGTTTTAAGGCCCCAGTCCGGATACTATAGATTCAACTCTAAGGCCGGGGTCAATTCCCAGGGGGAAGCGAGACTCATGTCTGGACGGTGCGGGACACAGGATAACGGTGCGCACCGCCGTCCTCCGGGACGATCCTCGGGGGCGGGAACTTGAGCGCACGGTTGATGGAGCAGCTGGTCGGAGCGGCTGCACAGACACGTGTGTCCGACGAAGTGGAAAGCGACGATAACCTCGTCCGCCTGTGGCAGGATGAACTGCGTGAGGCGAAGGAGAAGATCGAGGTGTACCGCTCGGACGCGTCCATGGCTCAGGCCTTCGAGGCCGACGTAGAGCACACGGAGCGGGCCCTGGAAACCCTGCCCCGGCGGATCGTCTCGCGTCGTGCGGAGATCGCCTACGAGACGTGGGCCCGCGAGAAGCTTTCGGGGCTTGTGGAGATTCCCGTCGTCTCCGAGGACCGCGTCTTCGCCTCGGTCCGCAAGGAGTACCTGGCCCTCCTGTCCCCGGAGCTGGCCACGGCCATCCCGAAGAAGTCCGTCCTGTGGGAGGACTGGAGCGTCTGGAATTTCAAGCGCCATCCCCTGCACCGGGCCAAGGCGCTCCCCGCCGAGGCCGTGCGCCGCGGCCGGAACGCCCTGAAGCACTTTGAGCGGCTCGAGGTCTGGCAAGCCGTCGGCATGGCGGACCCTTGGCTCGTGGGCGTGACGACGGCGCCCTCGGGGAAGGAGCACTACCACCTGATCTACGACTGGGGCCTGGAGACCACCCTGGACTCGACGCTCCTCCGCTGATCCGGCGAGCCCGAATCCGGTCAAGCCTTAAGCACCGAGCGCGGCTAGGGCCCCCATGCGAATCGGCTTCGTCGCCGCGGGCGTGGTCGCCTTCCTCGTGGGCCTCGTCTGGGCGCTCCAAGGCGCGGACGTCCTCCTGGGTTCGAGCATGTCCGGCAACTCGTTCTGGCTGGGTGCCGGGGTCGTCCTCCTCATCGTGGGACTCGTCCTCGCGGGATGGGGGACTCGAAGCGTCCCGTCGAAGAAGGCCGCGCCCGGCTCGGATCAGCCGGACACGTAAAGGGTCACGCCGTCGTACCCGGACGCGCCGTTGGGGAACGGCGGCGCGACCGCGGAGGACTGCACGACCCCGTTCCCGTCGTACGCCCGCGCGACCACCCGATAGACTCCGACTCCGGGCGGCGTCCACGCAAAGGTCCAGATGACCCAGGTGAGCCGGGGGTCCTTCGGGGCCCGCAACTGGGCCGCGTTCCAGGTCGCCCCGCCGTCCGTGGTCACCTCGACCTTGGAGATGCCGTCGGCCGCGGACAACGCGAATCCGCCCAGGGTCTGCGCTCCCGTGACCACCGCGCCGTCCGCGGGAAGCGCGATGAGCGCCTCCGTCGCGATGGGGCCGTCGTTGGTCCACCCCTTCTGCTGCCAGAACCCGAGGTAGGGACCCTGGATCGCCGTGATCCGGGTGACCCACTTCGCGGAGAACATCCCGTACTTGCCGGGGACCAGGATGCGGGCCGGGCCCCCGTGGCGACCCTCCAGGGGCGCGTCGTTCATCATGACCACGAGGAGGGTGGCCGGGTCCATGGCTTGGGCCCGCGGGATGGCGACCGTGTAGCCGTCGGCGCAGGTGAACTCGACCCAGTCTGCGGCCGCCTCGATGCCCGCGGCCTGGAGCAGGTCGCCCAGGCGGACGCCTCCCCACTTCGCGGTCCCGATCAGGTTCCCGCCCACCTCGTTGCTCACACACTCCATCGTCGCGTACTCGTCCACCGCGGGAAGGGCCCCCGATTGGATCCGGTCCTGCAGGGCCGCGCAGCCGAGGACCAGGGAGCCCGGCGCGACCAGGCCGTCCACGGTCAGCGTCCAGGTCGACGCGTCCACGACCGGGTCGATGAGGTTCTTCGTGACCACGTAGAACCGGTCCGTGGGCGTGACCTCCTGATCGAGGAGGTCCTGCAGGGACGCGAACGCGAGGCGGGCGGGCTGGACGACGGCCTCGCTGAACGCCGCATACGCGAGGGCCAAGCCGGCCGCAAAGACCCCGGTGCCCAGGAAGAACTGCCGCCGAGAGGGGTTGAACCCTTCCGGGTGACGGGCGGCGACCTCGACGAGGAAGTAGTCGAGGGCGGCGGCGTAGATCCAGCCGCCGATGAACTGGCTGAGCCCGGCGAGGGCGGGGCCCGCTTCGGTCTGCGAGCCAACGAACCCGGCCCCCAGGAGCGGGAAGACCAGGAAGAGGACCAGGAGCGCATAGCCCGCCGTGTACACCGCAATCACCGCCCATCGGCGGGGAACGACGGCCTCGATCCGACGGAAGAACACCGCGCCGACGCCGAAGGCCGCGAGGACCCCGACGAGCGCACTCACGAACCCCAGGCCTTTCGCGCCCTCGCCCAGGGCGCCGATGAAGAACGACTCCACGGATCCGGGGATCCGGGTGATGACGAAGTCCAGGGCGACCTCGGGCAGGAAGAGGCCCAAGCCCAAGGCGCGCATGATCAGCGTGACGACGAGGGACGCCGCGCCGGCCACGATCCCGGCGAAGAACCGGTTCCACGGAAGCCGGCGGACCGCGGCCCAGAACCCGCCCGACCGCGAGGCCACGGGGCGACCACAAGGAGCCGGGCCATTAGCCTTTGCCCCATTCCCCGACGGCGGGCGGAATTGAGTTGCCGCTTCCGACTCTGGCGTGGAATGCTTTAAGTAGCATGGGGAGGCTGAATCGGGACGGTCGGATGGCCGCCTCCTTCAGCTCCCAAGCCCACGTGGGCCGACGGATCCTGCTCACGGTCTTCTGGACGATCGTCTTCGTCGTGGGCCTGGGCATCGCCGTGCTCATCTCCGTCCCGGACCTGGCGAGCCTCATTCAACAGGCGTCCATCTCCACCGCGGTGTCGCGGACCCTCCTGGTCGCCGCGTCCGTGGCCCTGGTCCTCATCGGGCTCTGGGGGGTCTCCTCCAGCCACCGCAACCTCCGCCACGCGGTCGACCTGATCGCCGAGGTGGACCGGGCCCGCAAGGAGACAATCCAGCTGGAGACCACGCGGTACCTGTCCAAGGGCAAGTGACCGGGACAGCTCACGCGCTGCAAAGGCTCCGGAGGGCCTCGGCGGCCGCGCGGTAGCCCGTCTCGATGGCCCCGTGGACCGTGGCCGGCTCCCCCTGGGTGTGGGTCGCTTCGCCCGCGAAGAAGAGGACGTCGTCCACGGGCGCAGCCAGATCCCTCCGGTGCTGGAGCGTCCCGCCGGGGGGCAGGAAGGAGTAGCCGCCCTGGATCAGGGGATGGACGGGCCACCGGCTGCAGGCAAAGGCGTCCACGCGGCCCACATGGACGGACGGGGGCACGATGGCCCGGAGCTCCTCCAGGGTCAGCTCGAGGATGTCCTGGCCCGACAGGGCGGCCCGCCTGCGCGCGTCCCGCCCCACGAGGAAGCCGTCCAGGACGTCCGGGGGATTCCGGGTCGCCACGTAGGGCCGGTGAAAACTCGTGGGACCCTGGCCCCAGAGGAGGCCGAAGTCGCCCAGGCGCTGCGCGAGATCGCTGTCCCTCAGCCGGAGGAGGATGACCATGGCGTCCCCGAAGGCGATCGCCCGGATGGCGGCCCGCTTGGCCTCCGGGAGGGGCGGTTCAAAGACCACGGAGTCGCTCTTGAGCACGCCGAGAGGGAGCGTCACGACCGCCCGCTTCGCGCGCACCTCTCCCGCGTCGCCTCGGTCGCCCCGCGTCTCGAGCCGCACCCGGTCCCCCGTCCGGCGCACCGCGGTCACGCGCGTCTTCAGGCGGATGCGGTCCGCGAGCGGGGCGGACCGGCGGGAGAGCAGCGCATCGTATCCCTCCACGAGCTGGAAGTTGCGGTACCCGAATTCCTCCTCGGCCAAGGCGGACTCCTCGGCGGGGCCCATGACCCCGAGGGCGTCCGCGTCGGCCGCGGACGCATGGGCGTAAAGGAGGTCCACGAGCATCCTCGCGCCCGGGAGCGCATCCTGCTGGTCCAGCCACTCCGCCAGGGAGACGTCGGGGCCTTCGTAGGCGATCATGCGCTTGGGGAGCGTGAAGGCGCCCTGGTAGAACGCGCGCAGGCCGATGGTCCGGTGGAACGCGTTGGTCCCCATGGGCAGCCGCACGACGCGGCCGTCATGCCAGAACCGCGCGCGCCTCGTCGTGGGCAGGGGGCGGGCGTGGAGGCCGAACTCCCGCAGCCAGGCATGGGTGACAACCCGTTTCCCGTGGATCATGAGGGCGCCGATCTCGAACGGTCGCCCGCCGCCGATCGTGTAGTCCGTCTGGACGCGACCGCCGACGCGGTCCGCCGCCTCGAGCACCAGGAAGTCCACGCGGGCCTCGTGGAGACGCTGGGCGCACGCGAGCCCTGCCATCCCGGCCCCGATGACGACGACCTCGCGCTCCTCCACCATGGTCCCGTCGGGGACGCGCTCGAGCCATTTAACGCTCCCGCCGCAGGGGTGACCCGAGTCTGCAACAGGCAATCACTAAGGCCCGCGGGCCACCTGGACGGGGTCAGAGGAAGGCGACACGATGCCCTCGGGCAACCTGCGCGACGCGTTCCCCGCGTTCACCACGACCTGCGCCCTGATCACCACGGACGGGCCGCACGGGCCCAACGTCATGGCGGCCGAGTGGACCTTCAACGTCTCGTACCGCCCCTTCCTCATCCTCGTGGCCATCGATCCCGGGAACCGGACCCACGACATGATCTTGGAGTCCCAGGAGTTCGGCGTCAACCTGGTCGCCGAGGACCAGGTGGCCGCCATGGGCTTCGCGGGCCACTACTCCAAGGCGGACACGGACAAGCTGTCGAGCGAGGCGTTCGACACGTTCCCGGCCAAGCACATTCGGGCGCCCTTGATCCGCGGCGCGCTGCTCGCCGCGGAATGCCGCCTCGTGGCGCACTACCCCATGGGGGACCACACGGCCTTCGTGGGGAAGGTCGTGGAGTTCTCTGTGGGCTCGGAGAAGTCGCCGGTCGTCCTGCACCACGGGTCCCGCCGCCTCGGAGAGCGGATCGTCCGTGCTCCGGGTCTCCTCGTCGCGGTGACGCCGATGTCCGCCCAGCCCGGCGAGGCCGTGGCCACCGCGAACGCGTCCACGGACGAGGAGGGCTCGTTCCGGGCCCGGCTTCGGGTGCCCCCGGACCTGCGTTCCGGGCGGTATCTGCTCGAGGCGGCCGGAGAGGGGGCCCGAGGTCAGGCGCATCTGGAGGTAAGGGCATGAGCGCGGCGCAGATGGTCCATAAGGGGCACGGGGCGGCGAATCGCTTAATAGGGGGAATCCTTCGTGGTGCCGAGGACAGCCATGGGATCCGACTCCGGACACTGGTATCGGCGGATCGACAGTGGCCTGCATGAGTTCTTCCCCGCCCCCTTCCAGGACTTCATCCGCAAGTGGATCCCGCTCTCCCTGCTCATCGGCATCTCCGTCGGCCTCATGACGGTCCTGTTCCAGGTCGCCCTCAATGTGGTCGGCTTCGTCTTCGACCCGAGCCGGGTGCCGTGGTACCTCATCTTCCTGCTCCCCACGATCGGAGGCCTCCTGGTGGGCCTCATCATCCCGTACTTCGCCGAGGAGACCGCGGGCCAAGGAATGGACGAGGTCATCCACGCCATCCACTATGCCGGCGGGCGAATCCGCTCCATCGTCCCGCCCGTGAAGGCCGTGGTATCCGCCCTCACGATCAACAGCGGAGGGAGCGCCGGACCCGAGGGGCCTGTGGGGGAGATCGGCGCGGGCACCGCGTCCATCCTGGGTGGGTGGCTCAAGCTCAGGCGTAGCGACCTCCGCACGCTCGTCATCGCGGGAGCGGCCGCGGGCTTCGGCGCGATCTTCAAGGCGCCTCTCGGGGGCGCGCTGTTCGCCCTAGAGACCCCGTACAAGAACGATCTGGAGCACGGCGCGGTGATACCCGCGCTGATCTCCTCGACGACGGCGTACCTGGTGTTCATCCTCTTCCCCCTGCCAGGCTTTGGGCCCACCCCCGTCCTCGGTTCGGTCACGGCGCTTCCCACCTACGATCTTCCCCACCTGGCCCTCTACATGCTCATCGGTCTTCTGGCGGGTCTCATTGCCATTGCCTTCGTGAAGGTCTTCTTCTGGATCAGCGACGGCTTTTCCGGGTGGAAGATGCCGTTCGCGGTCAAGACGACCCTCGGCGGACTGGTGTGCGGCGGCTTTGGCGTCGTGCTCCCCGGCGTCCTCGGCCTCGGCTACACGTGGGACCAGCAACTGGTCCTTGGGAACGTGGGCCAGGTCGTTGTGGGCGACCAGCTGGTGACCAGCTTCGAGCTTGTCCTCCTCTCCTTCGCCGCGATGCTCCTCGCCAAGATCGCGGCCACCTCGTTCACCATCGGCAGCGGGGGCAGCGGCGGGGTGATGACCCCGAGCATCTTCATCGGCGGCACGCTCGGAGCCATCATCGGGATCCTCCTCCAGGCGACGGGCTTCTCCTTCTCCTCCTCAATCCTCGTGGTCGTAGGGATGGGGGCCATGCTTGCTGCGGCCACGAAGACGCCCATCTCCAGCGCCGTCATGCTCACGGAGATGACGGGAGGGTTCAACGTGCTCATCCCCCTCATCCTGGGCACCGTGATGGCGTACGCCGTGGCCGGAGACTACACGCTGTACAAGGCCCAGATCACCCGAAAGTCCATGCCCATGGACCTGTCCGTGCTCGCCCGGAAGACGGTCCGGGACGTGATGACGAGCCCCGTGGTCACGCTGCGGCCGGACATGACCGTGAAGGACGCCTACGACCTCAGCATCCTGAAGGGGCACTATTCCTATCCGGTCGTGGACGAGAGCGGGGTCGTGCTCGGAGTCGTCTACCGCAGGACCCTCCAGCAGACCCATTCCAAGGCGCCGCGGACCCTGATCCGGTCCATCATGGAGAGTCACGTCGAGATCATCAACGACGACGCGCCCGCCAACGAGGCCTTCGAGGTCATGAACGGGTCGCAGATCACGCGCATGATCGTGGTCGACGGAGAGAAGCACGTCATGGGCATGCTCACGCGCGTCGACCTTCTCCGCGCCGTGGAAGAGCCCGAGCGACCGCCCGCAGCACCGCCTCCGCCGGCGGCGCCGACCTAGAGCTCGTACTCGCGGCCCTCCATGGGCTTCACCGTATCGAAACCGAGCTTCGCCAGGAACCGCGCGTACAGATCCGGCCGCTCCGTGTGGACCAGGAAGACCTGCTTGGGGCGGATCGTCTCCACGGCTTGCCGCAGGTCGTGGGCCGTGGCGTGCCCCGAGGCGTGGACCTGGAACACGGGCAGCCCGTACCGGGTCAGCCACTCCATGAGCTTGTCGTAGGAGATCTCCATCTCCTCGTTGAACGGCTCGCTCGAGGAGAGGATGTACACGCTCCCCGGCACGGGGTCGATCTCGGGCATCGCGAGCATGTCCGTGAGGCCCGCGACGAGGATGGCCGTCTCCTGGACTTGTTTCACGTCCTTGGCCTCGACGACCTTGCTCCCGTACGTCTCCCGGAGCAGGTCGAGATACTGGGTGGATCGCGCCCGTTCCTTCTTGAAGATGAGGACATGCTTCGACGTCAGGTCGAAGTCACCGAAGAGCCCCTGGCTGGTCAGCTGATGGAGCATGAACGCCTGCTTCTCCGTCAGCACCAGGGTGCGGTCCGTGGCCGCCGCGACCTTGTGGAACGTGCTGAGCCGATCCACGTCCGCGGGCGCGAACCCCGCGACGACGAGCCCACGGGTCTGCTCCACCACGGCCTTCACCTTGCGCTCGACCTCCTCCTCGGACTCGATCTTGGACTCCGTCACGTGAGTCCCCTCGATGAGGAGGGCGGCGGGCTCGTGCTCCGCGGCCTTCTGGAGGAACCTCCGCGTCTCGGCGCCCCGGGTGCCGTGGAGACGGAAGTCCCCCGTGTACGCCACGTTGCCCGCCGAGGTCTCCACCACATACCCCACGGAACCGAGGACGGAGTGATCCACCTGGAAGGCCGTGGTCGCCAGGCCGGCCACCCGGACGGGCTTGGCCGGCACGACGGTCTCCAGGGGACGGTAGACCTGCTGGCCGCCCTCCTTCGTCCAGTCCGCGATGTGGTAGTCCTTGGAGGGACCCGAGCTGCCGGAGAACTCGCGGGCCAGGATCACGGCCCGTGCCGTGGCGGTCAGGTAGGAGGGGATGTCGTTTCGCAGCCAGCGGATGGAGTCGTAGTGGTCCGTGTGAGGATGGGTCAACAGGACGGCATCCACGCCGGGGGAGCCCGAAGGGTCCTTCTTGTAGATGCGATCCAGGTTGGGCAGGATGCCGAGGGCCAGGAGGTGGTCTTCCTTCCGGGGCGTGATCCAGGGTTCGTCGAAGAACGCCTTCTCGCGTCCGAAGTTCTTGCCGAAGTCGAGGAAGACGCGAGCCTCGCGGTCTTGGACGAGGAACTTGTTCCCGCCGATCTCGTTGATCCCGCCGTAGAACGTGAGGCTCGTCTTCGCCACGCGGTTCCCCGGGCGCGCATAGGTCGCGGGGGGTTTAGAGCCTATCCCTCCCGCGGATTCGGAGGAGGGGCCCACAGGCGTCGCTCCAGGTCGCTGCTCTCCGCGCCGGACAAGAGGGCCGCGGTCAGGGGGAAGAGGACCCGTTCCTCCTTGCCGAAGTGGTCGTCCATGGCGTGCCGGAGAGCGTCCAATCGGACGGAGGACACGCGGCCCGCGACGTCCAACTGCCGAGCCAGGACGCCGAGCTGATCCTGGATGGTCGCGTGATCGCACCGGAGGACGGAGGCCGCACCGCCCTTCCCGCCGAAGAGGCGCTCGCACACGGGGTAGAGCACGGCGTCTTCCCGGCGTTGGTGGAGCCGCAGCGAATCGGAGAGTGCTTCCAGACCGCGGCGGACCGAGAGCGGGTCCGCGTCCTCCGCCGCCGCGATGAACAACCGCGCGAACGCCTGCCGGAGGAGGGCGTGCTCGGCGAGGAGGACGCCGAAGGGATCGGTCCTCGATGCGGCCTCGTACACGGAGGTCGAGCTCCGCGGGCGGGCGCTCTGGGGCTGGGAAGTCACGGCTCGTCCTCCCGGAAAGAGAGACGGGATTCCGCCTCCGCGAGGCGCCTGAAGGGCGGGATCTCCTCGGCCTTCCGCATCCCACTCACGCGCCCGCCTTGAAGATGGTCGAATTGGTCGGACCCGTCACGTGGAGGATCCCCATGGCGCCCATGTCCACCGCATGGTAGATCGCATGGTCGACGAGGACGTAGTTCGCGGGATACACCAGGGTCAGGTCCACGACGACGCACCCGCCCGGGGGCACGAGGACCGTCTGCACGCCATGCAGGGGCGGGTCCGAGAGGTCGCCGTACTGCCAGACCCGGTTGAAGATTTCCCCGATGATGTGGAAGGAGGAGATGAAGTCGGGCCCCGCGTCGACGAAGTAGATGCGGATCGTCTGGTTCACTTGGGCCGTGAGCTGGTGGGCGCCGGTGAGACCCTTGAACGCGCCGTTGAACGCAAAGTACGTCGGCTGGTCGTCCGCGAGCTTCTGGCCGTCGAAGAGCTGGTTCCCCAGGGTGTGGATCGGCCACTTCGTGTACAGCTCGCTCTGGCCCACGTAGAACTCCCGGTCCACGGGGGGCAGGGGCGCGTCCGGCTGCACGAGGATCTCTCCGAACATCCCGTTCGCGATGTGCGTCGGCACGTCCGGGGTCCCGCAGTGGTAGATGAAGAGCCCGGGCACGAGCGCCTTGAAGGAGAAGTCGGACGAGGCACCCGGGGCGGCGGACGATGCCGCGCTACCGCCCATGGGGCCCGTGACCGCGTGGAAGTCCACGGAGTGGTTCATCATGCTCGAGGCGTCGTTGTGGAAGTGGACGACGACCGTGTCGTTCACGCGGACCCGGAAGAAGGGGCCAGGGACCTTGCCGTTGTACGTCCAGTACATGTAGGAGACGCCCGGCTCGATCTCCCCGTTCACCTCGGTCGCGTTGAGCCAGATGTTCACCGTGGCCGGCGTCGTGCGCGTGATCGGCGGAGGCACGTCCGTCGCGTTGCGGACGATGTCACTCACGGGCAGCACCTCCGGGCTGATTGGCGGAAGGGACGACGGACCTCCCACACCCGAGCCCACGACGAGCTTGCCCTCCATGCCCAGGGCGCGGTGGCCCGGCATGGCGCAGTAGTAGGCGAAGGTGCCCTGCTGGGTCGCCGTGAAGCGCACGGTCGCCGTCGCCCCCACGGCCATGACGTCCGCGCTCTGCGCATCGTAGCCCTCCACGTACAGGTTGTGCCCCGTGCTCACCCGGTCCGTGATCGTGATCGTGACCGTGTCGCCCAGGGTGACGTTCAGCTGCGGGTTCCTCACGCCGTCGATGCTCCCCCCGACCCCCAGGAAGTAGAAGTCGTAGGTCGCGAGGGCGAACGCCTCGCTGCCCCCGCCGTTCGCCGAGGCCGAAGGATTATGGAGGAGGTAGCCGCCCATGGCGCCCGCCATGACCCCGAGGATCAGGGGGATGGCCACGACCACCGCCAGAAGGCCCCGGCCCATGGGGCGCGCTCCGTTCATCGTCCGTCGACGCCGTTCGTCCCGTGCGTCGGATTCGAATCCTCCGTTCGACATGGACATCCACCACGCTGCGGACGGACGAACGTCCCGCACGAGTAAGTCGGCTCCCCGAACCCGTTCGGGAGGGTCACCGCGGCCGTTTCATGAGACCCTGGAAGTACTCGTGGAGGATCTTCTCCTCCCCTGTGCGCAGGGTCTCGGACAGGGAGGACTTGGCCACGCCGAGTTTCTTGGCGAGGTCGGAGAGGTTGATCTTCTTGGGGAACTCGAAGTACCCGAGCTGGTACGCGAGACTCAGGACCCGGGCCTGGCGGTCCGTGAGGCTTCCCGACCCCTTCACGGACTTGATCGCGAGGAGCTCCACGGAGATTCCGCGGCCCCGGAGCGTGTTCACGACGGATTCCACGGAGGATCGGCGGGGGGCCAGGAGACGCCACTCCAGCCCGCCGCGCTCCGTGGCGGTCGCGTCCGTGAGGAAGCATTCCGAGTGGGCGAGCGTGTGGCAGGCGTGGCAGCTGTCCACGAGCAGGGTCGCGAGGATCTTCCCCTTGGGGGGCACGATGGCCTCCACGCTGTGGACGAAGGGGTTCGCACGCAGCGTCGCCAGGACGGCCTCGGGCGCGGCGTCCCCCGGGTCGATCTCCACGAGGCTCTGCAGGGTGGTGTCACCCGCGGGCTTCTGCTCGACCAGGTTCACCGTGGCGCCATGCTTCCCCGTGACCTCCGTGACCCAGCTGCAGGGGAGGGTGACCCGGAGCACGGCCTCGATCATCGGAGACTCATTCCGCTGCCCTGATAAATAGGAGCGGTTCGGATGGTAGGCTCCCGCTTCGGCGGACCGCAAAGGCTTATCGCCCCGGCGCGGTACGAGGAGGCGGAAGCAACGAGGAGGCCTGTGGGATGACGGACAGCATGGAACGGTTCCTGACCGGGAAGGGGGCGTTCGTCGCGGACCTCGACTTCCCCGACCTAATTCACCTCAAGATTGTGCGGAGCGTCTACGCGCGCGCGATCGTGCGCTCCGTGAAGGGGGGCATCACGGCCAAGGACGTCAAGGCGTACATGAGTGCGGTGGGCGAGGGCGGCGCGGGCGGAACGGGCCCCGTCGCCTACCCGGTCCTCGCGCGCGACCGGGTGAACTACGTCGGGCAGCCCGTCGCCGCGGTCACCGGAGAGACCGCCGCGGAAGCGGAGGACCTCTTGGACTCCGTCACCGTGGACTACGAGCCCCTCAAGGCGGTGGCCGATCCCGAGGCGGCCCTCCGCGCGGACCCCATCCATCCGGGCACGAAGTCCAACGTCTTCGGGGAGGGACAGGTCGGTCGGCGGTTCGAGGATCCCGCAAGCCCGGTCGTCGTGGAGGAAACCCTCCGGAACGTGCGCGTGGTCCCGAATCCGCTGGAACCGCGAGGCGTGGTCGTCCGCTGGGACGGCCGGCGACTCACCGTGTTCGCCTCGACCCAGTCCGTGCCGAGTTTCCAGGAAGGATTCTGCGAGAGCCTGAAGCTCCCGAAGCGCGCGGTCCGCGTGATTCAGATGGATACGGGCGGTGCCTTCGGCAGCAAGGGGGGCATCTACCCGGAGTACATCGTCGCGGCGCACGTGGCCATGCAGCGGAAGCGGCCCGTCCGATGGATCGAGACGCGGCAGGAGCACCTCCAGGCCACGGAGCAGGGCCGCGGCGCGCGAGCGCGCATGAGATTGTTCGCGGACCGCGAGGGTCACGTCCTCGGGCTCAAGGGCGACCTCCTCATCGACGGCGGCGCCTACTCCGCCGGGATGGCGGACTGGTCCCCCCGGTGGATCGGGATGCAGACCACGGGCCCCTACCACATCCCCAAGGCGCACGTGACGGGCCGCGCGGTGTACACGAACAAGGTGCCGCTCGGGCCCTACCGCGGCGCCGGCCGCCCGGAGGCGGCCTTCTTCATCGAGCGGATGATGGACTTCCTCGCGGACGAGATCCGCGTCGACCCCGTCGAGGTCCGGCTCCGCAACGCCGTGGATGCGGCGTTCAAGTCGCCCACGGGGCTCCAGGTGCCGCCGTTCAAGTCGTTCCTCGAGGATGCCATCCGGGAAACCGGGTATCGCAACCGCGCTCCATCCGGGAACGTGGGGTTCTCGGCCTTCGTCCTGGTCCCCGCCGCGAACTCCGGGGAAGGCGCTCGGATCGCGGTGCGGGACGGCCGGATCAAGGTCTGGCTCGGAGGCAATCCGCACGGGCAAGGGCACGAGGTCTTCGTCCGGAGGCTCGTGTCCGAGGAACTCGACGTGGACCCAAGTCTCATCGATCTGGAGCCGAGCGACACGGACGCGCTGGCGAAGGGCGTGGGCAGCTGGGGCAGCCGCACGGCCATCGTCGGGGGCGGCGCGGTGATCGAGGCGGCCCGCAAGCTGAAGGCCCGCGTGCGGCAGAAGGGACCCTACGCCGCCAAGAAACTGCTCGCGGGCAAGTACGACGTCAAGGTGTTCTACAAGCCCGAGGGCAACTTCAATTCCCTCGGGGCGAACCTGGTCGCCGCAGACCTGGACGAGTTCGGCCTCGTCCGCGTGCGGGACGTGGTCGCCTACTATGACGCGGGCGAGGTCCTGAACCGGCCCATGCTGGAGAGCCAGGTCGCGGGAGGGTCCGCGCAGGGCATGGGGCAGGTCCTCTCCGAAGGCGCGTGGTACGACGAGGAGGGCCAGCCCCTGGTCGGGACGATCGGCGACGCGGGGCTTCTGTCCGCGACGGAGATGCCCACGTTCGTGGTCAAGACGGCGAAGACCCGTTCCAACACCCCGCACGGCGCCAAGGGAGTCGGAGAGAGCCCCGCGATCGGTGTGCCTCCCGCGCTGGTCCGCGCCGTGGAGCGGCAGGCAGGACACCGGCTCACGGAGACCCCCCTTCGTCCTGAGGTCCTTGTGGCCCCGGTCAAGGCCTGAACCGATCTCGGACCGCGCGTTCAAGAGGAGAGCGGCCTTCGGGGTCCCGATGCTCTACCTCACCGAGGAGGAGGTGGACCGGCTCCTGCCCATGGACGACGCGATCCGCGAGGTCGAGCGGGCGCTCGGCGATCTGGGCGAGGGCAGGGCGGAGAACCGCCCGAGGCAACGCGTTCGCGGCCCCCACGCCGTCCTGAACCTCATGGCAGCGTCCTGGCCCGGCCGCGGCTACTACGGGTACAAGGATTACTCCATATCCCGGGAGGGCGTCCGCTTCTGGTTCCATCTTTTTGACGGGAACACGGGAGCCCTCCTCGCGGTCCTCCAGGCCAACCGGATGGGGCAGCGCCGCACCGGAGCCGCGAGCGGTGTCGCTACGAAATACCTGGCCCGCAAGGATGCCGCCGTCGTGGGGCTCGTGGGCACGGGATGGCAGGCGGAGAGCCAGCTCGAGGCAATTTGCGCCGTGCGACCGGTGACCTCCGTTCGCTGCACGTCCCGTGACACGACCCGCCGTCAGTCGTTCGCGGCACGCCTGGGCAAGGCGCTCGGAGTGGACGTGGTCGCGGTCGACTCGGGAGAGCGAGCCGTGCGGCGCTCGGACATCGTGGTTGCGGCCACGAGCTCGTCGTCCCCCGTAGTCCTCGGCACTTGGCTCGAGCCGGGCATGCACGTCAACGCCATCGGCGCCAACCGCATCGACTCGCGGGAGCTCGATGACGAGGCCATCCGGCGGTTCACCTTGATCGCCGCGGACTCCGCGGACCACGCCCGCCATGAGGCGGGCGACCTGGTCCAGCCCGTCCGGGACGGCATCCTGAGTTGGGATCGGGTGCACGAGATTGCGGCGATTGTCTCGGGCGGGGTGGCGGGCCGAGAATCCGCAGAGGATCTGACCCTGTTCAAGTCCCTCGGAATCGCCATCGAGGATGTGGCCGTCGCCGCGCTCGTCTACGAACGGGCCCGGGAACAAGGGGTCGGGAAGGAGACCGTCCTCTGAGCGTCGGCTCGGAATCCGCGTCCCTCCCTTGGGGCGGTCCCCGGTGCGACTTACTTCCCGCCCCAATACGCCTGCAGGAAGGCGTACCACCCGTCGGCCGCGAAGCGCGTCCCCAGGAAGTAGTCCCCGTGCCAATACACGTTCTTCACGAAGGACCCCTCGGAACCGGGGTAGAACACGCCGACGCCGCCGGCGCCCTTGACGTCCAGGGCGTGCGCGTTCCGCACGTACAGCACCGCGCTCGCGAGCCCCGCATCCACTCCGTCAAAGAGCGGGCCGAGCCACGCGTCGGGCCCGAGGCAGCTGCGGACCGTTGTGGCCCACGTGGGGAAGTCGACGAAGGCCTCCCACCCATACATGGACCAGCCCAGGTGGGCCGCCCCGCGCCCTTCTCCGATGCAATCGCGGTACGCAGGCATGTTGGCCTCGAGCGCGCTCGCCAGATCGAACACGGCGCCCACGAGAGTCGGGGCCTCCGCGAGCTTGATCACGGAGAGCCCGACCTGCCAGCCTCCGCCGTCATAGTAGGCGACGTAGGAGTCCACGATCGCCTTCGCCAGGGCGTATCCGTCCATGGAGGGATTGGCGACCAGGGGACCCAGGATCGTGTCGTACGCGAAACCCTGGTTCGGGATGTATTCCTCGGAGGCGACGAGGTAATCCGCGGACACGCCGCGGGCCGCGTACTCGTACGCCACCTCGAGGTTGCTCATGACGCAGCCGTCGAACGCGAGGACGTCGAAGTGGTGTCCCGCGAGGGCGTTGATGATCTCCGTGTGGGTCATGAAGTCGCTGCCGAGGGACCCGTCCGCGTACGGATGGTCGTCCCACGCGAAGCCGCGGAAGTCGTCCCCATGGTCCCAGAGGTCGAGCAGGTAGTGCCGCGCGGGGAACTTCGCGACGACGAAATCCACGAAGGTGGCGAGGGTCGCGCCGTCGCCCATGTCGGCCTCCTTCCCGTTGAGCGGGAAGCCGTTCACGATCTGGCTTCCGCCGAGGTTCACCTTGAGCAGGTTCGCGGGACCGTCGAACTCGTCCAGCAGGACGACCACATTCACCGAGGCGGTCGAGCCCACCGCGGCCATCTCGGCCATGTCCACATGGGCGTCGGGGTCCAGGTTGTTGTCTCCGTCTAGGTACACCATCACGGTCCACGCGGCGGTGGACGGCGCCTTGGCTTCGACGACGCCCCAGGCGGCCACCAGCAACGCGAGGCCCACAAGCAAGCATGCTCCGATGCGCACGACCCGATGCATGGGTCCCCTTCCTCCGCGGCCGGGATGCGCTGGGAGGGGGAAGGAACCGCCGTCTTTACTCTACCGAGGCGGGCTCATTCCGGGAGGTGAGAACGGGGCGTGCGGCAACGGGAACCGTCAGGCGGCTGGGGGCGGAGCCGCGGTCTCCCCCGTGATCTTCCCGTCCTCGATGCGGAGCACGCGGTGGGCGATGTTCGCGACGCGCTGGTCGTGCGTGACGACCAGGATGGTCTTCTTGAGGTCCTGGTTCAGTGTCTGGAACAGCTGGAGGATCTCCGCGCCCGTCTTCGTGTCCAGCTCGCCGGTGGGTTCGTCCGCGAGGAGCAGGGGCGGGTCGTTCGCCAGGGCGACGGCAATGGCGATCCGTTGCTGTTCGCCGCCGCTGAGCTCGTCGGGGCGATGGACCGCGCGGGCTTGGAGGCCCACGAGCTTGAGCAGCTCCTGGGCGCGCTGGGTGCGCTTCTCCGAGGACCTCCCTGCGAGGCGCATGGGGAGTTCCACGTTCTCCAGGGCCGTGAGCGTCGGCACGAGATTGAAGAACTGGAAGACGAAGCCGGCCCGGTCGCGACGGTAACGGACGAGTTCCGCGTCGCTCATGTCCACCAGGTTGGCCCCGTCCACTTCGATTCGGCCCGCCGTGGGGCGATCGATGCCGCCCACCAGGTTCAGGAGCGTGGTCTTCCCGCAGCCCGAGGGACCCTGGACCGCGACAAGCTCCCCGTCCCCGATGACCATGTCGAGGCCCCGCAGCGCGATGACCTCGGATTTCCCCGTGCGGTACACCTTGATCAAATCCTTCGTCCGGATGCCCGGCATCCTAACCACCTCGCATCTTGAGTACCCTGGCGACGTTCATGCGCGCGACTCGAACGGAAACGATGAGGGCTCCCACGAACATGGCCACGGGAGCCAAGACCAACAGCAGCAGGACGTCCGGGGGGAGCACGAACAGGAGCGGGACGAGAGGCGTGAATTGCGATCCGATGCCCGCGTACAGGAGATCCGTCTCGATGAACGCGGTGAGCACGCCCATGCCCGCCCCGACCGCCAGGCCCACGAGGAGAATCGAGAATCCCTCGCCGACGAGGATGCCCGCGGTCTGCCACCCTGTCGCGCCTCGCGCGATGATCGCGGCGAACTCCGTGTCCCTCTCCAGCGTCGCGGCGTAGAGGATTAGGCACAGGCCCGCAGTCAGGATGACCACGATGAACGCGACCTCCATGGCCATGAACCCGTTCGTCGACTGGGCCCCGATGCTCCCCTGGAGCATCTCGAGCTGCTCCTGATACACCTGGACGTTGGACCCTCCGAGGCTCATCATGTCCTCCTTGGCCGTCTTCCAGTCTGCGTTGGGCACCAGGCTGATGAAGTATGCATCGTTGCTTGACCCCTGCGACGAGGACAGGTTCTCGAACTTCTGGAAGGTCGCATGGCTGCCGTACACCGCGTAGACGTTGGACGTGGGGCCGAATCCGTACCAGCCATACCCGCCGAACGCGGATCCGGGCAACCCGGGAAGGGCGCGGACGATGCCCGCCACGGTGACGTTCAGGTAGTAGTTCTCCTGCATCAGCGACGTGCTGTTCCAGATGTTCATGTACAGCGGAAACGCCACGCCCGGGACGATGCCCGTCGCGTCGGCCAAGTACTGGGTCACGAGCACCTGCCCGGGAACCTCCAGGGCGGCGAGCGCGGGGGCCGCATCACCGTCCGTGAAGTACCACGTGTCGGGCTGGGTCACGTTGAAGTAGGACTGGGGATCCAGACCGAAGTACTGGACGGACTGGTAGGACCCGTAGTAGGGACTGGGGGACGGCGTGACGTAGGAGTAGACGGAGCCCAGGGACGTGAGTCGGGTCACCTCCTTCACGCCCGGGACGGCGGACAGATTGGCGGCGAAGCCCGGATCCGGGGTATACGTGTAGCCTCCTGGCACGTAGTAGGGGTATCGCTGGACCACGATGTCGGCTCCCAGGCTCGCCCGGAGCTGCATCGTCTGGTTGAGCTGGCTCGAGGCGAAGAAGGAGAGAGTGAACACCCCGAACCCGAGCCCGAGGGCGATGATGATGGCGATGTTGGAGGCCCGCCGCGGATTGCGCGACAGGTTCCTCCGGATGATGTGATGCATGTTCTTCGCCAGCGGCTCGCAGGCCCGGGAGGTCAGCTCATACACCTTCGTCGTCGAACGCGTGGCGAGGCGCGTCGCCCCGATGATGATCAGGATGGGCACGAAGGGCAGCGCCAGGCCCAGGAGCGGGCCAACGAGGAACGTGAACAGGCCGCCCGCGGTCATCGCCTGGTAGACCACGAGGGCGTAGCAGAGGATCCCCACGCCGAGCAGCACGATGTCGAGTCGAGGATTGTACCCCGTCTTCGTCTCCCCCGGAGCGTAGTACCGCAGCGTCTCCACGACCGGGAGGGAGGCGGTGCGACGCGCAGATCGGAACGTCACGAGGGCCATGAGGGCCACGCTGAGGAGGACCACGGTGAGCACGGTGTCCCGGGTGACCAGGAAGTCGCCCGGGCGGGCCGTGAGCCCCGCGTACGGGTTCACGACGCCCAGCAGGAAGCGGCTCAGCAGGATGCCCGCGGCCAGTCCGAGGACCGCGGCGACGAGTCCGCCGAAGATGGATTCCGACAGCAGCAGACGCACGAGCTGGGAGCGGCTGGCGCCGCGCGTCTTCAGGATGGCAAGTTCCCGGCGACGTTCCGCGTGGCTGAGGTCCACTCCGATGGCACCCAGGTACACGCCGAGGAGGATGACTGGGGTGGACAGGAGGAGAAACTCGATCCGCAGGCCGGTCATCACGCTTTGGAACGCGTCGAGCTGGGAGGACAGGTTGTCCGCCACGTAGCCGTACCCGAAGAGCAGGGACTGGATGCGGTAGACCAGGCGCGCGATGTTCGTCTTGGATGCTGCCGTGTCGTAGGGATTCACGTAGTAGAGCCGGTCGATCCAAATCTGGCCCGCGAGATCATAGGGCGCCGCGGTCATGCTGAGGCCGCGGAGGATCCAAGGCATGTTCTCGAACCGCACCACGATCAGGTCGGGGTTGTAGAAGGGTCCAGGCATGCAATACCCGTTGGTGCAACTCGACGTGGGGGGGACCGCACCCAGCAGGCCCACGATGGTCAGGCTGACCGTGTAGTTCGTGGTGTTCCCCATCGTGTAGACCTGATTCTGCAGGAAGATCGAGTCCCCGCGATGGAGACCCAGAGACGCCGCGAACGCATCGCTGACCAAGGCGGACCCGTTCGGGACGTCCCAGCCGCCCGTGTTCGCAACGTTCCGCAGCGGGCTGGGGACGTGGGCTGGATCGATGCCCACCAGATCGGCATAGATCGGGTACCGCATCGACGTGTTGTTCGTCACGCCCCAGATGTACTGCTCACGGTACAGGTCCACGTCTTGGACGCCGGCAAGGCTGGCGATGTTGTCGCGGAACGCACCCACGTCGAATGTGGAGCCCGTGCTCCTCGTGAGACTGAGGTCCCCCGGGATGTTGGCTAGCATGCCGTCCAGGGTGGCCCGTGTGGACGAATCGATAGCGATCAGGGTGCCCGAGACGAAGGTCACGGCGAGGAGCACGCCTAGGATGGAGGAGAAGGTGCGGCGTCCGTTGTGACGGACACTGTCGGCGGCGTACCGCCAGAGGCTCATGGCATCCCTCGCCGCGAGGAAGGAGCGCGGCGCGGCCCCATATACCTACCGGAATCACTCGCTTCCTGCCGATCTTCCGGGTGCATGACCTCCGCGGGCCCGCCCGGCCTTGGGCCCGGCCTAGGTCTCGGGGTGCTCCGTCCGGAGCCTCTCCTGGAGCGGCGCGAGCTTCGGATGGACGAAGGAGCCGTCCTTTTCGAGCATCTCCCCGTCGAAGCGCACGGAGGGCTTCATCGTCACCCCGTCGATATGGCTCTTGGCCAGGGTGAACCCGCCCTTGAACGAGGCCATCTGGGAGCCGAAGCCCGTGACGAAGACCCCGAAGGCCCGTTCGTCCTCGAGGATCTTGCCGCTGATGCTCGCGCCCGGGTTGAAGCCGAAGCAGAAGTGGGCCACGTTGTACATCTTGCGGTCCCGGAAGTGCTCGATCCAGTCCCGCAGGATCTTCGCCGCCTCCCCGCCGCCGATGGAAACGATCCGTCCCTTGGAGAGCTCCAGGCGGACGGGCTCGCGGAGCGGCGCGAGCGGGTCGGGCGGCCACACGGTCCCGTCCAGGACGAGGCTCCCCTCGATGGTCCGCTCCACGGCGGCCCAGGATATCTGTCCGCCCAGGTAGCAGTCGCGGCCCGGAATGACGCACTCCCCCGTGTCCAGGATGATGGGGCGTTTGCCCACCTGGAACGTGAGGTCCGTCCCCCCGGGCGACGTCACCCGGATCTCCTGGGCCCTGGCGGTCATCCTCTGCAGGGTCACGCCGAACCGCTTCAGCGCGGGCAGGGAGACGTTCCCGATGCACCGGGTCATCATGTCCCCGTCCATGCCCGTGAGGCACAGATGCCGGGTGCCCCCGTCCATCGCGCGCTGAAAGGCCCGCGTCGTGATCAGGTAGGTCCGCGCGAACTCCACGAGGACGTCCGCCTTTCGCATGGCCTCGGCCATGGGCGCGGGCGGCTCCGTGCCCGGCGGCCCCTTGATTCGGTACCAGACCTCCAGGGGCACGCCACCGCGCGCCTCCACGGCGTCCACCGTGGCGCGGACGACGCCCGCGTCGGCACCGGGGTCCCCGTACACGAGAACGGTCTCCCCCTTCTTCAGCTGCAGCAGATCCCGGACGAGGACCGTCGCGGCACCCTGCACGTCCACCATGGTCACCGGGCCCCCTTCTTGTGCTTGCGCTCGATCGGAACGAACTTGGCCTTGTACCCGAAGTAGCCGGGCCCGAATCCCTCGATGCCCCGGGGCGTGCGCCAGATCTCCGGCGCGGGTAGGCCGAACGCGGCGATGTGTTGCCCCTTCTTCACCCAGGGGTTCAGGATGGGCGCCCGCTTCTCCAGGTCGAATAGGCACACGAGGTCCGGAGCCGTCACGTCGACCTTCCCGTTGCGCCAGGCCATGATGTTCTCGTTCTTGAACCAGACGTGGTACCGCGCGCCCCGGTCCTTCCCCGTGCCGCGGATCTCGATGTCGCCGAACGTGAAGCCTTCCCTGTCCTCGTACTTGCAGTTGGACGGCGCGACGCCTTCAAACAGGAGGTAGCCATCCGTGGCGGCGAGGATCGCCTCCTTCGCGTCCCGAGAGTGGTCCTCGATGGCGTGGCCCACCTTCTCCGAGAAGGAAAGGGACCGCAGCACGAGTCCCTTCCGGAGGTCCGCGAGCCGTCCCGGGTGGTCCGCCACGCCGACGTGCCCGCCGCTCGCCACGGCCAGGGCCCGGACGAGAGCCTCCGCATGGAAGTCGTCCTCCACCCTCTGGACGACGGCCTCGTCCCCGTACTTGTTCGCGAGGCCCATGGGGGCGATGGGGATTCCCGCGACGAAGTACGTGGAGTGCTGGAGGTCCGGCACGGACCGGCCGGCGCCGTCCGCGTCGAGGGCGGGAAGGCCCAGTTGCGCCGCGACGACGAGCGCGGCGGCCGTGTTGCCTCCGCCCAGCTCCGTGGCCACCGTGGTCCCGAAGGTCACGCCCAGTTGACGCTCGAGGGCCTGGGCCGCTAGGATGCACTCTTGGCCGTCGTAGGGGGCTGACTTGGCCTTGAACGCCGTCTTCCCCGTCGGGGCGAGGCTACCGCAGTAGTACGGCGTGCACGCCCAGGTGTCCGGAGACAGCTCGTCCGGATCCGCGAGCCGGAAGGACCGCCCCGCCTTCAGGTCCCGCTCCACGTCCTTGAGGCCGCGCTCCAGGGAGCCGCCACCCCCGGTCCCCAGGAACGCCGCGCCGATCAACATCTCCCGCAAGTTCTGCAATTCCAGTGTCCTCACGTTCCGACCTCCTTGGTAATTTCCTCGACGAAATGACACGCCACCCACGTCGCGCCGATCTGGCGCAGCGGCGGCTCCTCCGCGGCGCATCGGTCCTTGGCCCATGGGCACCGCGTCCGGAATCGGCATCCTGAGGGGGGCTCCTGCGCGGAGGGGATCTCCCCCGCGAGGGGCACGTGGGTCTTCAGCCGCTCCGGGTCTGGCAGCGGGACCGCATTCCGCAGGGCGCGCGTGTAGGGATGCACGCCGTGCTCCAGCACCTCGATGGCCCCACCCACCTCCATGAGCTTGCCCAGGTACATGACGCCGACTCGGTCCGCCAGATAGCTCACGAGGGCGAGGTCGTGGGTGATGAAGAGGTACGTGAGGCCGAGCTCGGCCTGGAGCTCCTTGAGCAGGTTGACGATCTGGGCCTGCACGGACACGTCCAAGGAGGAGGTCGGCTCGTCGAGGACGATGAACCGCGGCGAGAGAGCGAGTGCGCGGGCGACCGCGATGCGTTGGCACTGGCCACCGCTGAGCTCGTGTGGATACTTCTCCGCGACCTCCGGGTGCAGGCCGACCCGGCGGAGCAGTTCCTTGACCTGATCCCGGGCCTCCTGGGCCGTCGCACCCCGATGCACGCGCAGCGGCTCCGCGATGGTCTGTCCCGCGCGCATCCGCGGGTCCAGGGAGGCCACGGGGTTCTGGAACACGATCTGAAGGCGGAGCCTCGTCCTCCGCAGCTCCTCGCCCCGGAGTTTCGTGAGGTCCTGCCCGTCGAACCAGATGCGCCCCGAGGTGGGCTCGATGAGGCGGAGGATGCACCGGCCCAGCGTGCTCTTGCCCGAGCCGCTCTCGCCGACGAGCCCGAAGGTCTCTCCCTCCTGGATCTCGAGGTCCACGCCGTCCACCGCGTGGACCCGGGCCCGCCCAGCGAATCCGATCCGCACGGGGAAGTGCTTCGTGAGGCCCTCCACGCGGACCAAGCTCATTCCGTCACCCCTTCGTAGAGCAGGCAGGCCACCCGGTGCCCGGGGCTGTGCTCGAGGAGCGCGGGCCTCCGCGTGGAGCAGCTCTTCATCGCGAACTCGCACCGCGGGTGGTAGCGGCAGCCCGTCGGCGGGTCGATCAGGCTGGGCACGCTCCCGGGGATCGACGCGAGCGGCTGGCCTCGTGCGTCGGGGCGCGGGAGGGACTTCAGGAGCCGCTGGGGGTACGGATGGGGCGGCCCCCGGAACAGGTCCTTCGTCGGGGCGACCTCGGCGGGGGCGCCCGCGTACATGACGCCCACCCGCTGGTCGGTCTCCGCCACGATGCCCCGGTTGTGCGGGATGACGAGACCCGAGAGGCGGAACTCGCGCTGGAGCTCCATGAGCAGGTCGAGGATCTGGGCCTGGATCGTGACGTCCACGGCCGTGGTCGGCTCGTCCGCGATCAGGAGTCTGGGCCGGCACGCGAGGGCCATGGAGATCATGACGCGCTGCTGCATGCCGCCGCTCAGCTCGTGCGGGTAGCTGCGCAGCACGGTCTCCGGGTCCGGGAGCCCCACGCGCTTGAACAGCTCGACGGCACGCGTCTCGGCGGCCCTCTTGTCCACATCCTCATGGGTCCGCACGACGCGGGTGATTTGCTCCCCCACGCTGAACACGGGGTTGAGGCTCGTCGCAGGATCCTGGAAGACCATGGAGATCTTGGTGCCCCGGAGTCGCTCCATCTCCGCGTCCGTCTTGGAGAGGAGCTCCTCGCCCAGGAACTTCACGTTGCCTGTGGTGATCTTCGCGTTGGACGGCAGGAGCCGCAGGACGGTCAGCGCGGTGACCGTCTTCCCGCAGCCCGTCTCGCCCACGAGTCCGAAGACCTCGCCCTCGCCGATCGTGAAGGTCACCCGGTCCAGGACCTTGGCCGTCCCGAACTCCGTCTCGAACTCGAGGCTCAGGTCCCGCACGTCCAGGAGGGCGGTCAGATCATCCGCCTCCTGCGGAGTTTCGGGTCCAGTGCGTCGCGGAGGCTGTCCCCGATCAGGTTGAACGCGAGGACGACGAGGAAGATGGCGAGCCCGACAAACGTGGAATACCACCAGAACGTGACGTAGCTTCCCTCCGAGTACGCGGCCTGGAGCATGACGCCCCAGTCCGCGGTCCCGGGCTGCGGCCCCAGGCCGATCCAGCTCAGGGCCGCCGCGATCAGGATGGCCGACCCGATGTCCATGGTGGCCTGGATCGTGGCGGACGTCAAGGAGTTGGGAAGGATGTGCCGGAGGATGATGCGCCGCCGCGGGAGTCCGAGCACCACGGCCGACTCCACGAAGGGCTGGGCGCGGACGTGCTGGACCTGGGAGTGCGCGAGGCGGGTGTACCAGGGCCAGAAGCTCACCGCGAGGGCGATGATCTCCGCGCCCGTCCCCCGGTTCAGGGTCGCCGCGATCACGATCGCAAGGAGGACCGTGGGGAAGGCGAGGAACATGTCCGTCACCCGCATGATGACCTCCTCCACGACGCCCCGCATGTAGCCTGCGACGACGCCCAAGAGGATCCCGATGGGGAACGAGATGCCCACGGTGAGGACGCCCACCTCGAGCGCCAGGCCCGCGCCGAACCAGATCCGGGCCAGGAGATCCCGGCCGAACTCGTCCGTCCCGAGGAGATGGGTCGTGCTCGGCGGTCGGAGGACGTCCGCCGGGTTGGGGTTCGGAGCCCCCAGGCCCTGGGCGGAGTAGGGGACCAAGAATGGAAGGAAGGTGGCGATGAAGGCCGCGACGATGAAGACGATCAGGATGGCCAGTCCCAGGAGGGCGAGCGGGTCCCGGCGGACGATGCGCCAAATTCCGTGCAGCCCATCGACGACCGCGCGGATGACTTTGCCGGCCACGGAGACGAACTCGCCTCCAGGTTCACGGACGGGGGACTCCACCGCCATGCCTCAGGCCTCCGCCTTCGTGAGGACGATCCGCGGATCCAGGAAGGACTGAATGAGGTCCACGACGAGGTTCACGATGACGTAGAACATGGCCACGATGATCGTCGTGCCCAGGATGGCGGGGTAGTCGAACGAGAGAACGCTGTTGAACGCGTATTGCCCGATCCCGTTCCATGCGAAGATGTTCTCGACGAGGAAGGCGCCCGTGAGCTCGTAGGCGAAGGAGAGGCCCACGGCGACGATGGCGGGCGAGATCGCGTTCTTCAGCGCGTAGCGGTAGTGGATGAGCCGCCCGGGCAGACCATATGCCTTCGCCGTGCGGACGTAGTTCTCGCCGAGGACCTCCACCATCATGGTCCGGACCATCCGTGCGACGAGCCCGATGGGGTAGAGGGCCAGGGTCAGCGCGGGCAGGATCAGGTGGGCGATCGCATCTCCGAACCTGATCAGGTTCCCCTGGATCAGCGAGTCGATCGTCAGGAAGCCCGTGATCGTCTTGAGCGGGTACTGGATGTTCAGGACGTCGCTGAAGCGCCCGCTGGACGGGAGCCAGTGCAGCTCGCCGACGAAGACCATCTCGAAGACCACGGCGAGCCAGAACGACGGCAGGCTCACACCGCCCACGGCCAGGAACCGCGTCAGGTGGTCCGGCCACCGGCCCTTCTTGACGCCCGCATACACGCCCAGGGGGATTCCCACGACGACCGCGAGGAGCAGGGAGGCGGAGATGAGTTCGAGGGTCGCGGGCAGTTTGTCCCCGATGTCGTCGAGGACGGGATTGTGGGTCCGGATGGAGACGCCGAGGTCTCCCTGGACGAGGCCCGTCAGGTAGTACCCGAACTGGACGGGGAGCGGGTCGTCCAGATGGAGCTCCGCTCGGGCGCTGGCCAATTCCTGCGGCGTGGCGTGGACGCCCGCCCACAGGCCCGCGGGGTTCGCGGGGACCACGCGCGCGAGGAAGAAGGTGATCACGACGACGCCGAGGAGGACGAGGACGGCCAGGAGCGCGCGGCGGATCAGGAACCGAGCGAACGCTCCGCTGGCGGTCCCTCCCCTACGGGACCTCTTGGCCACGCTCCTCCTCCCCTGCGGGCGCGCGGGCCCGCCGCCTCAATGCGAGAGCTGGTAGAAGAACACCACCAGCGGGTACGCGGGGTTGTCCGTGAAGCCGTTCAGGTTGGAGCGCAGCAGGTAGAGGTTCTTCAGGTCCACGACCCCGACGCCGGGCAGGTCCGTGTAGAGCATGACCTGGGCCGAACGGTAGTCCGCCAAGGCGGTCGTCGGGCTCGTCGCCTCCTCCGAGGACGCGTTGTTGATCGTGTTGTCGAAGGTGGGGTTGTCGTAGTAGCCCAGGTTGAAGTACGCGTAGCTCGCGCTGCTGAACATGTTGTACAGGAAGTCGTACGGCGTCACGTAGGTGGGCCACCAGTACATCACGAAGATGTCCTGGGCCGTGGCGGGGGTCGCCGTGGGCAGGGCCCACTGGGACTACCAGGGCATGGGCTGGATGTTCAGGGTGATGGTCAGGGTGGCGAGGTTGGCCTTCCCGAGCTCGGCGAGCTTCGGCTCGTACAGGGCGCCCGGGACATATGAGTGAGTAGTGGTGCACCCGCACACGGGAGTGGGGGGCG
>OFHK01000048.1_pt1 | contig 37596 bp, 34 predicted proteins | sample 1521951 | NCBI WGS metagenome assembly OFHK01 (sample SAMEA2468436, study PRJEB22500) | soil metagenome | biome: Glassland; feature: Farmland; material: Clay | place: Australia | collected 2013-01-31 | depth 0.55 m
CGCCCCCCCCTACAAGACCCCCACCGCCCCGCCCGTCCGGATCTCCCCCGTGCCCCCGATGCCCAGCGCCGACCGGTCCCCGCCCGCCAGCGGCACCCCGTTCCGCAGCGGCGAGACCAGGTCAGCCGCCCGCACCGCCACCATCAGCGACCCGTCACCCGAAACCTCGCCCTCGTCCGGAATGCTGCTGGCGGCACACGGCAGAACAGGGTAAACATGCACGAGAGGCTCCTGTGATGAGTGATCTAGACACTCCCTCTTCTACAGGAGCCTCGCCCGTCTCACAGGAAACCCGGCAAACACGCCGCCAGCCAGCGAATATCACCCACCGTAGCCAAACTCGGGAACCACTCGCCGCACTGCCTGCCCTAAAGCCCATGGCATTGGCCTCTGGGCAGGGCCCGCGGGCGGGCCAGCCGAAGCGGCGGACCTTCACCGCGGCACACGCGGCCGCACGAACGGAGGACATCCGATGAACACTGATCGTCAGATGCAGCACGTTTCACCCGCGACGACGGAGCCCGCACCGGTGATGCGCTTCGACACGCCCCAGCGAACGTTGCTGCTTGAGAACGGACGGCTGGACGTCATCACCGTCGGCCGCCAGGTAGTCGGCAAGGGTAGCTACGGACCGGGTTGGCGATGGTCGCACGCGTCTCAGGCGCCGCCGCGGTTGGTGCCGCGCCACGACGTGGTGGGCGTGGAGGTCGCCGGGGTGGTGCGGGCGGTTGGTGCCACCCAGGCGAGGTTCTCCCCGGCCGACGAGGTCCTCGTTCACAGCGTGCCGCTGCGTCACCAGGGAGCCTGGGCTGAGTGGTTCCTCGCTCCAGGGGCTCACGTGGCGGCCAAGCCGGCCGACCTCGACTGGGCTGTGGCGGGCGCCCCCCCCCCGCCCGCGCCCCCCCCCCACCCAGGGGGGACGCGCCCCCGGGTGGGGGGGGGCGGCCGCCGGCCGCTCCCAGGGGGCGGGGGGGGGGCGGGGGGGCGGGCTGGCTCCCCACCCGCGGCGGCCGGCCGTGGCCCGCGGCGGCAACCACGGGGTGTTGGGGCGGGCGCGTGCCCACCTTCTCGCAAGTCCCCTCGGCCTGCGCCGCGCCCGGATCACCGTCTCCCCAGCCGGGGCGGGTCTTCCCTCCGGTGCCCCGCCCATCCTGACCCCGCCGCTGCCGATGCCGGCCCAGCTCACCCTCGAATTCTTGCCCGCGCTCGACTGGACGGGTTACGGTCCCAGCGCGGCTGATGACGCGGGCATCGTCTCGGCCTGCTACGACGAGATAACGGGACGGCTGCAAGCGGCACTCAACCGTCTCGCGGCCGAGCGCCCGCACCCGCTGCTGCTCGGCTGCTCGCGGCTTACGGCGCGGGCGGCGGCGGAGGCGGTGCGGCAGGCCAGGAACCTCAGCAGAGCCGCACGCCCAGCCTGAGGAGGGCCGGCCTGGCCGGCATAGGGACGCACCGCGAACCATGTCGCGGTCGTCCAGCCAGCGGTGACGCTCGCCGAACTGGACGTAGCGGCAGCGGCCGGGGGCTGGTCTACCCGGTCGCCGAACTCGCCGATCCTGCCACCGTGGACCTGATGCGGCGGGTGAAGCAGGCGTTCGATCCACACCAGATTCTGGGTCCGGCGGTCCTGTTCGGCTGACGTCGCGGCCCGGTGAAGTTATGGCCACACCCCAGATTGGGGGCCGCCAGTGGCCAGTGTGATCACATAGCTGAGGGAACGTCAGGCCGTCCATGATGAGCGCATGTCTGATTTGTTTTCCCTCCAGGGAAAGACCGCGTTGGTCACGGGCGGGAACAGTGGCCTGGGCAAGGCGATGGCGCTTGGCCTGCGCGAGGCCGGTGCGCGGGTTGCGGTGACCGGCCGGGACCAGGAGAAGAACGCCGCGATCGCGGCCGAGCTTGGCGAGGACGCGGTGTTCGGCCTCGACGTCCGGGACGGCAATGCGGTCGCCGCCACCATCACAGCAGTGGCCGGGCGTTTCGGCGGGCTGAACATCCTGGTCAACAACGCGGGCCTGTTCCGTGGCGGGCCCCTGCTGGGCATGAGGCGAGAAGACTGGCAGGCCGTGATCGACACTCACCTCACCGGCTCTTTCCTGTGCGCGCAGGCAGCAGCGGCGGCCATGTCCACCCGCGGAGCAGGCGGCAAGATCATCAACATCGGTTCCATGTACTCGGTCTACGGCGCGCTGGAAGCGGCGGACTACGGGTCGGCGAAGACCGGCCTGCTCGGGCTGACCCGTGCCCTCGCGGTGGAACTCGCTCCGCATGGCATCCAGGTAAACGCGATCCTGCCCGGCTGGCATATGACCCCGCTGACCCAGCCGCTGCACGAAATCCCGCTCGCGGAGGCGATCCGGGCCAAGACCCCGGCCGGCCGGTGGGGACGCGCCGAGGACGTGGTCGGGGCGGCGGTGTTCCTGGCGGCTCCCGCGTCAGATTTCGTCACCGGGGCGGCCATTCCCGTCGACGGCGGCTACTCCATCGCGGACCGGTCGATCTACTGAGTTCCGCCGCGGGCGCGCCGCGCCTGCTGGCTGTCAGGTCTTTTTCGCCACACCTGCCAGGTTGGCGAGCATGCTGGGGTCGCTGGGCACGTCGGCGGGGGAGCCGGGCCGCCACAGCGGGACATAGACCAGCCCTGGGTCCACGAGGTCGAAACCTTCGAAGAGGCGCTGGATCTGCGCGCGGGAACGCGCGTGTGCCTGGGTGGAAGCGCCGCGGTTGTAGAGCTTCTCGGCTGCCCGCGCGAGCGAGGGATTGTTCTCGTCGGTGCCATGGCTGATCACGAGGTAGCTGCCGGGTGCAAGCGCGCCGCGCAGTGTCGCCACGATGCGCCAGGGGTCGTCGGCGTCAGCGATGAAGTGCAGGACGGCGACGAGCAGCAGCCCGGTCGGCTCGCTGAAGTCGACCAGGCGCCGGATGCCCTCATTGGCCAGGATCTTCTCCGGTTCGCGCAGATCGGCCTCGAAGATCGCTGCGTTCTCGTTCCCGGCCAGGATGGCCTTGCTGTGGGCGATCGCGACCGGGTCGATGTCGGCGTAAGCCACCCGGGAGCCGGGGCTGGCCTGCTGGGCAACCTGGTGCACGTTCGCCTCGGTCGGGATGCCGGAGCCGATGTCGAGGAACTGGCGGATGCCGGCCGCAGCGAGGAACCGCACCGCCCGGCCAAGGTACGCGCGGTTGGCCTGGGTGATCGCCCGGACGTTCGGCTCGATCGCGGCCATCGCCCGGCCCAGGTCCTGGTCTGCCAGGAAATTGTGGCTGCCGCCCAGCCAGTAGTCGTATACCCGCGCCGGGTTCGCCCGCTTGATGTCCACTCCCGGCGGTGCCCACCCCGGCTGGTCAGTCATAACGCCTCCTGTCCCGAAGCGGGCCGGCCATGCGGCAGCGCCTGGCGGGGCGCTGCAGGCAATCCGGCGAGCGAGGGTTTTCCAATACCTCACGACGGCCTTAGCCTGGAACCCCTGATGCGATACATTTCGTATTTGCACGATATCTCAGGGTGCGGGCGATGCTGTCCGCACAGCGATGCCGCCAGCCGAATGGCCTGCGGCATCGGCCCAGGATAGGCGGCTGAAAGGCCGACGTGATGGTCGTCAAGATGGATGCGGATGCGGTGTCGCCGCAGACAGCGGGGGATGGCGTGCCCATGCTGCCGGGGCGGCGGGGCCCGGATCTGGCCGGGCTGGCGGTGTTCACCGTGGACGCCGCAGGCCAGGTGGCCTCGTGGTCGGTGACCGCGGTGCGGCTGTTCGGGCGTGAGGCACGCGAGGTTGCCGGGCGGGATGTCCGCGACGTCCTGCTGGCCGACCCGGGCCAGCGCAAGCTGGTGGGTCAGGCGCTGGCTGAGGTCGCCGCCGGACGGACCTGGGCCGCGACGCTGGCCATGACGACCGGCACCGGCGATGCCCAGTTCGGTATGCATGTCGAACCGCTGGCGGGGCCGGGCGGCGGGGCGCTGGTGATCGCCCGGCGCGTGGTGCCGCGGCAGGGCCCGGATCTGCTGCGTGAGGCGGCCACCCGGATCGGCACGACGCTGGAACTGCCCCGGACGGCGCGTGAGTTCGCCAATGTCGTCGTGCCCGCGTTCGCTGACGCGGCCGCCATCTTCGTGTCGGAACGGCTGCTGGCCACCGAGGAACCTGGCTCGCACGGGCCGGGGCCGGTAGCGGTGGTGCGGCGACTGGCGGCCCGCGTGGCCGGCCAGCCCGCCACCGTCACCGACAGCCTCCTGCACCCTGGTGAAGTCATCGTCTTCGGTGCCGGGTCGCCCAGCTTCCGCGCGGTAACAACAGGCAACCCGGTGCTGTCCGATCGTCTTGACGACGAGACCGCACAACGGCTCTCCCGCCATCCTGATGGCCTCCAGATCACCGCTACCTATACGTCGTTCCTGGCAGTTCCCCTCACGGCCCGCGGGCTGGTGCTCGGCTGCGCCACCTTCGCCCGGACGGCGGCCAGCCCCGGCTTCGGGCCCGCCGACGTCACCATCGCTACTGACCTGGCCGCACAGGCCGCCGTGTGCATCGACAACGCCAGGCTGTATCACCGGGAACGACGGACCGCGTTCGCGCTGCAGCAGGGACTGCTTCCCGGCGAGCCACAGATACCGGCGGCTGTGGAGGTGGCCAGCCGGTATCTTCCGGTCGGCGCCAGCGTCGTCGGCGGTGACTGGCATGACATCGTCGCCCTGCCCGGCGGCAAGGCGGCGCTCATCGTGGGCGATGTGATGGGCCACGGACCCGAGGCAGCCACTGTCATGGTTCAGTTGCGCACGGCTGCGCACACCCTGGCCGACATCGGGCTGCCGCCCGGGGAACTCCTGCACCGGCTGGACCGGATGGCCGCCGCGATGCCTGGCCCACTGTACGCCACCTGCCTCTGCGCGATGATCGACCCAGCGGGGAACTCGTGCGTGGTCGCCCGGGCTGGCCACCCGCCGCCGGTGCTGGCCCTGCCCGGCGGCGCCACCGAGGTACTCGACACGCCGGCCGGGCTGCCCCTCGGTCTCACCACCGAACCCTTCCACGACACCCAGACGCACCTGCCACCAGGCGCCACCCTCGCCCTTTACACCGACGGCCTGGTAGAGAGCCGCACCCGGCCCCTCGACAATGGCCTGGCCGCGTTGTGTGACTCGCTCAGCTCCGCCCTGGCCCAGCCGGACAGCACCATGGACGGTTGCTGCGAGACGGTCGCGCAGGCTCTGCGGCAGCGCGGCGAAGACGACATCACTCTCATGCTCGCGCGCATCCGCGGGTGAGGACCTCGCCGCCCGGCTGACACAGCGGACGCCCTGGTGCTCGCAGCAGCCGTCGGCACTGTTGCGGCCGCTACGGAAAGAAGGTCAGCGGGCCGCGGGCTGGCCCGTGTGTGCGAGCCCGCGATGCGCCTGCTCTACGGTCAGTAGTTCGTGACCGGGCGGTAGCAGGAGGCAGCTGTCCCCGAATTCGTGCCACAGGTAGCCGGCCCGTTCCGCCTCCGCATACGCGGCCTGCACCAGCGCGGGCCCGGCGACTGCCGCAAGCAGGGCGAGGTGGGAGGCATCCGGGTCGTGCCAGCCGGTGACCAGGCCGTCCACGGCCCGCGCCGGGTGTTCGGGGCCGAGCACGAGGCTGGTCCAGCCGGAGCGGGGCCGCACAGTCCCGTCGGCGCCGGCGGCGCTTTCCAGTGCCCGGGTGCACGTGGTGCCGACGGCCACTACCCGGCGGCCGGCCGCACGGGTCATGTTGACCAGGCGTGCTGTCGTATCCGGCACGGTGAATCGCTCCGGCAAGGGTGCCTCGCCTGCCTCCAGTGATGCCACCCCGGCGTGCAGGGTGACCGGCGTGATCACCACACCAGCCGCGACCAGCTCGGTGACCAGGGCCGGTGTGAATGGCCGACCCGCGCTGGGCATCTCCGCACTGCCGGGAGAACGGGCGAACACAGTCTGGTAGGCAGTCAGCGGCCACGGATCGGGAACGTAGGAATATCTGATCGGCCAGCCATGCCGGGCGAGGAACTCACCGGAGTCACCTGCGGCCATGGCGCAGGCGGCCCACATCCTGGTTGCCGCCTCGTCCGGGTACCGGTGCAGGAGGGTGAGGGATGCACCGCCGGGCAGGGCCAGGGTTTCCCCGCGGACCGCGTCGGTCACGCGCCCGGATCCGGCGGAGCGCTCGCGCAGTTCAACCAGCCAGGTTCCGTCCTCGAGCGTGGTGGACAGGTGCACCACCACCGCGCGCCCATCTGCGCGGGCTCCATCCAGGGCTGCGGCGACTGTCGCCGAGGTATTGACGACCAGGAGATCACCCGCAGCCAGGAAGCGTGGCAGGTCGTGGAACCGTGCGTGGGCCATGCCGTCCGGTGTGGCGACGAGCAGCCGGACACCGTCCCGGCTGAGCCCACGGCGCTCGGGCGGCGAGGGGGCGGCCATTCTCATGGAGTCACCGCCGGCCCGGCGAGGTCGCTCGCGCGGTAGCGTCCGCTCGCAGGGCGTTCGGTGAGCAGTCGCAGCAGCGCGGGGACGACGCTGCCCGGCTCAGGGCGATCCGAGATGTCTTCGCCAGGGAACGCCTGCTGGTGCATGTCCGTGCGCATGTCACCTGGATCGAACGCGTAGCAGGGCAGCGACGGCTCCTCCGCGGCCAGGATGGCGGTGAGCTGGTCCAGGGCGGCTTTCGCCGAGCCGTAGCCGCCCCATCCGGGATAGACCTCGACGGCCGCATCCGAACTGACATTGACGATCACGCCGTTTGCGGCGGTGAGCGGACCGGCCAGGAGCTGGATCAGGGCCAGCGGCGCGAACACGTTCGTCTCATAGACCCGGCTCAGCTCGTCGGGCGGGTAGCCGCGCAGCGTCGGCTGCGGGCTTGGGCCCAGCCGGCTGGCGTTGTTCATGAGCAGATCGAGCCGGCCGGCCCGGCCGACTGCCTCGGCGAGGCGCGCACGGTGGCCGGGGTCAGTAACATCGCCGGGAACCGCGGCGACGTTCGTCAGCCCCCGCATCGCGCGCGTGAGATCGTCTGCCCGGCGGGCGTCCGCGACCAGCGACCAGCCGCGTTCGGCCAGTGCGCGGGCGGTTGCGCGGCCCAGCCCCCGGGACGCGCCGGTAATCAGTGCGACAGGCATGTGACTCCTCCTGGGCAGCGGATACGTATGCCATACTGATAGTTAAAGTCAACTTCATGTCAAGGGAAGCCCCGATGCATACGACCGACCAGCTGACGGTCGGCGAGATCGCGCGCCGCAGTGGCTTTGCCGAGTCCGCTGTCCGCTACTACGAGAAACTCGGCCTGCTGACGGCGGCCCGGACGGCTGGCGGGCAGCGCCGTTTCGAGCGCAGTACGCTGCGCCGGCTGGCGTTCATCCGCGCCGCCCGCAATGTGGGGCTCAGCCTCGACGAGGTAGCCGCGGCGCTCGCCTCGCTCCCGGCCGGGAGAACGCCCACCCGGGCCGACTGGGCCCGGCTGTCCCGCGGGTGGCGCAAGCGCCTTGACGAGCAGATCACGGCTCTCATCGCGCTGCGGGACGGCCTCGACTCGTGCATCGGCTGCGGCTGCCTATCCCTGCAACGGTGCGCCATCTCCAACCCCGGCGATACGGCCCGGGCAGGCGGCCCGGGCGCTGCCTACCTGCCGGCCGGGCTGCGCCGCCCCGACAGCCGCATCGGCGGCCGCGGCTAGCTCAAGGGCAGCTCGCCTTCCGCGGCGGCTGGCCCCCACCTGGCACTCTGCTGGTGTTGATCTTGTCCGGGATAGCTTCCTGTCTAGTCCCGGTCAGCACTGCGAGCTCCAGCCGCCGCGGCCGGTCCGGGTCCGCGATCACCTCAATAGCGGCGATCTGGCGGGCGCGGATAGCCAGGCCCAGGGCCGAGAGGTCTCCGCCGCGGGATGGCAAGGAACGCCGCCGCCACTTCCCGCTGGCGGGCCAGATCAGCAGCCAGAGCCGGACTGGGCGTACTCGGGGGCGGACATCTGCGAGCCGCTCTCCGTGAGCGGGGCGGTGCCCCGGTATTCCGGCTGTCCGGGAGTCACCGGGACAACGTACCGCCCGGTCAGCTTGCCGGGGTTGCCGGATCTGGCACAGGCTGGCTCGCTGGCCGGAGCTGAGCAGCGTGCCTGCCCGCCCGCCGGCCGAAGAACGACCCCTCGCCGAGCTGGATGCCTGAGACGTAACCTTTGCCGTCCTGGGCGATATTGGACGCGCAGGCTCCGGCGGCGTACAACCCCGGGATGACTGAACCCTCGGGCCGCTGTACTTGCCCGTCGACAGTGGTGCGCAGACCTCCCAGAGTGAACCCGGCATAGAGTGCGTGGCCGAGCCGCAGGTCGAAGACTGCCCAGGGGCCCTGGTTCTGTGGTGCTAGCCAGTCGGCGCTCTTGTGGAAGTCCGGATCATCTCCGCGGTCGGCATGCCGGTTGTACCGGGCCAGTGTCTTCTCCAGTGACCCTGCTGGCATGCCGAGGCCCTCTTCCATCTCGCGCACGGTCTCATAGCCGTCGAGGAACGGCACCAGCGGCATCTGCGGTTGCTCCACGTGCGCACTGTCAACGATGAGGTACGCCGCGGAGCCACTCTGTTCCATCACGAACTGCGATGTCCGGGCGTGGTAGGAGTCCTCGGCCACGAAACGCTCGCCACGGGAGTTGACGATCAGGCCGGTGATCAGTACCGGGGGAGGGTAGAAGGGTGCGGTGATGAACGGCTCGTCCATGTGCTTGAGATCAGCGCCTACGGAGGTTCCGAGCCGGATGCCTAGCCCGTCGTCGTACGTCGAGCCGAGCGTGATGAGCTTTGCGCTCAGCGCCGGGGTGTACTTGGCGACCATGTCGGGGTTCATCACGAAGCCTCCAGCGGCGATCACGGTCGCATCTGCCCGCACAACCCCGGTGTCACCGAAAGAACGCCAGGCCAGCCCCAGGACCGCGCCGGACTCGCCGGCCACCAGGTTGGTCGCACCGGTCTCGTACCTCACCTCCACGCCGGTCTCCTCGACCCGGTCGCGCAGCAGGTCCATCACGATCTTCGCGCCCTGGGTGTCCCCGGGCACCGGGACCTTGTGCCCGCGCGGCGCCGGCCTCGCCTGGTCCTTGAACGGCCACACTTTCTCGTTGCCGGTGAACATCAGTCCCTCGGTCCCGGGCTGGATGACAGCTTTACCGGGAAAGTAGGAACGCTCGAACTCAAAGCCCAGCGCCTCCAGCCAGCCGAAGTGCTCGACCGACCCTTCACAGTAGGCGCGGATCTTGTCGTGCTCGGGCTCCTTCGAAGCTGCGGCCAGGTACTTGTACATCTCTTCCGCGGAGTCCTCGTGACCGGTCGCCTGCTGCACCGCCGTGCCCCCGCCGAGGTAGAAATGCCCGCCAGCCATGCGGCTGGTCCCCCCATGCACAGCGGCCCGCTCCAGCAGCAGCACCCGGGCGCCGGCCCGGGCCGCCTCCAGGGCCGCGCTTCCGCCGGCGATGCCGAAGCCTATGACAACCACGTCATAGTGTTCTGTGTCGTTGCCCAGCACCGGCGCTGGGAGCGGCGCAGGCAGTTCGGATGGAGACCGGTTCATCTCAGGCGTCACCTATGTGGCGAGGTCGTCGGCATGGCCCGGCACAAGACTAGAACGTGTTCCAGTCCAGGTGAAAGAAAGAGGCAGTCGCCGACCGCGTCACCGGTGGCTCGCGAGCTTTCCCGGGAAGATCATCAAAGGTGATGCCGGCCCGGGTCAGCGCTTGTGGCCGACGCCGGCCCAGGCTGACACCGCGTATCCTGGACAGCCTCACCCGGCTCGGGATGCCACCGGTGGCACTGCACCACACCGGCCTGATCGTCTTCTCTGGGCACATGCCCGGTGACGTGGCCGGCGCTCTGCGTGCGCTCGGCTCCGCTGGTGCGGTGCCCGGTGCCACCTTGCTCGCCGTCACCGGCCGCGTAGGAGCACCCGGTCCCGCTGGGTGGGCACGATCTGCCGGGCGGGCAAACGCGCAGTCCCGCCCGGCAAGGCGCAGCTGCGCGCATCCTGGGGGATTTGCCTGCGATGCTATCCAGGCAACTACCTGGATCCGCAACGGTGTTCTCCGGGGAATGACTGGGGTGGGAGAGAGTGACGACCTCGACCAAGGCCGGGCGGGTGGCGGCCGTAAGTGGCACCGATCTGAAGGCCCGGCTCGAGAAGGCGAATGTCCCGCCCGCGCAGGCCGACGCGGTGCTGCAAGCCAACAGCGACGCCCGGCTGGCGGCTTTGCGCGCGTCGCTGTGGGTAGCGGCGCTCGTCGCCGTCGTCGCCCTGTTCTTCACCGGGTTGATCCCCGTCAGGCCAATCGGACGGCCCAGGCGTGAAGTGGCCACCAGCAGCCCGGCTGCCGGCGGTGCCGACTAACAGGGAGCGATGGGAATGCCGGGTTCGCGCTGGGGCCGCCAGCAAGGATGGCTGCGGACGCTGCCCGTGATGCGGGGCGTGCTGCCCATCGAACGGTCCCGGGTATCCGCGGACGTGCTCGCCGGTATCACGTTGGCCGCCCTCGGCATCCCTGAGGTACTCGGATACGCGAAGATCGCCGGGATGCCGGTGGTGACCGGCCTGTACACGCTGCTCCTCCCGCTGGCCGTGTTCGCCATCCTCGGTTCATCGCGCCACCTCGTCGTCGGTGCGGACTCCGCCACCGCCGCCATACTCGCTGCCGCACTTACCGGGCTCGCGGTGGCCGGGTCGGAGCGATACGTCCGGCTGGCTGGGCTCGCGGCCCTGCTGGCCGGCGGGATGCTGGTTCTTGCCCGGCTGGCCAGGCTCGGGTTCCTGGCGAATTTCCTTTCCCGCACCGTGCTGGTCGGCTTCCTCACCGGCGTTGGGATCCAGGTGGCGGCCGGGCAGCTCCCTGACATGCTCGGGGTAGCCGCGGTGGGCGGCCAGACCCCGGCCAGGCTCTCGGGCACTGTGCGCGCGCTCCCGGATATGAACCTGGCCGACGTGGCAGTGTCGATCGGCGTCATCCTGGTCGTGCTTGTGGCACGCAGGGCCACCCAGCGGATCCCGGGGCCGCTGATCGCGGTGATCATCGCGATCAGCGTGAGCTGGGCCGCGGATCTGGCCAGCCGGGGCGTGACCATAGTCGGACCCGTGCCACGCGGCCTGCCGGACCTGGGGGCGCCCGCCCTCGGCTGGCGGAACGCCGCGGTGCTGCTCGGCGCCGCGGCGTCGATGTTCGTGGTCATCCTCGCCCAGAGCGCGGCGACCTCGCGCGCCTACGCCGTGAAGTATGAGGAGGAGTTCAGCGAAGGCACCGACATGGTCGGCCTGGGCGCCGCCAACGTTGCTGCCGCGTTCTCCGGCACGTTCGTCGTCAACGGCAGCCCGACCAAGGCGCAGATGGTCGACAGCGCGGGTGGCCGCAGCCAACTGGCGCAGCTCACCACTGCCGCGGTGGTCCTCATTGTCCTTCTCCTGCTCACCGGGCCCCTCGCCTACCTGCCCGCAGCCGCTCTGGCGGCGGTGGTCTTCCTCATCGCTGCCGAGCTCATCGATATCAGCGGAATGCGGCGCATTCTGGCCACCCGGCGCGACGAGTTCGCCGTTGCCCTGCTCACGACGATCGCGGTGGTGGTACTGGGAGTCGAGTACGGCATCGTGCTCGCCGTCGTCGCCTCAATCATCGACCACCTGCGTCACAGCTACAACCCACGCAGTGGTGTGCTCGTGAAGTCACCGGCCGGGCATTGGCGTCCCATCCCGGTTGCGCCCGGCGCCCGAACCGAGGAAGGGCTGGTCGTCTACCGGTTCGGCACCAGCCTCTACTACGCCAACGCCTCCAGGCTGCTCGACGACGTCACGGCCCTGGTCGGCCACGGCGGCCCGCTGCGATGGATGGTTTTCGACTGCGCTGCCATCGGCGACGTTGACTACACGGCATCCGCAGTCCTCGCCAGGGTCGTGGAACAGGTCCGCAAACGGCACATCCGTTTCGTCGTTACCACCGTCCTCGGCCCGGTGCGCGAGCAGTTCGATCGCTACGGCATCAGCGCGGCCCTTGGCCCCAGCCCCTACTTCGACACTCCCGGTGAAGCACTCGAGGCCTTCCACGCCGTAGAAGGGGATTGACCGCGGCCACCAGCACACCTGCGGCCGGTGTCCGCCGTCAAGCCCGACCTTCCAGGTCACCAGCAGGCGGTCGGCCAGCAGTCTGGAAGGTGTCAGCGCGCCCTACACGATCCGGGTGAGGTGGGGGAGCCGTGCTACGCCCGGCAGCTGACACTTCCGGCAGCCGGACAGGCGGCTGCACTGGCACGGCAAGTCACCCGTGAGGTGCTGGCCGCTGGCGACTGGCCCACCTGGAAGATACAGCGGTCCTGCTCGTCTCCGAGCTGGTCAGCAATTCGGTGCGGCACGCGCGCACCGGGGGGTCCGTGCTGGCGCTACGGCTGGAAACCGCGGGAGACTGGCTGCGGATCGAGGTCCATGATGCCGACCCGCGCTGGCCGCGCCGTGCACCCCGACCGGGCTCGAAGAATCCGGGTTCGGATTCGTACTTGCGGATGCCCTGGCTGATAGGTGGGGGGTTTACGAGACCGCGGCGGGAAAGGCCGTATGGGCGGAACTAGGCAAACGGCAGGCTGTAAACGCCGATTAGCGCGCCGCCCACGAATGCCGACGCGAACCCCGCCGCACGATTCCGAACGTGGGCTCGGCGCTCATCTTGGGCGACCCTGGGCGAATAGACCGCCAGAAAACCTGGCTGCGCGTCCTCGCCGCGGTCCTCATTGGAGTGATCACGGTTGTCAACGGGGCTCGTCGGTGCGGTTGGTGTACGGCATCTTGTTCGCCCACCCCTTCACGCAGGACGCCCGCTCCCTGCTCGCCGCCGGCGGGGTCATCTGGCTGACGAAACGCCATGCGGGCCACGTTGGGCACCGCGGTGCCGAAGGCAGGCGCCGGGTCAGGCATCGCTGCGGCTCCCGATCATCTCGCAGGGGCATCGGGCTGCACGCTCCCGCTTACCAGCCTAAACCGTCACACCCGCCCTGATACGCCGCGGATAGGCGCTACGCCGGGTCGGCAGGATCGTCGGCATCCTCGGGCTGGGTGATCCATGCCGAGAAGACCGGCAGGCCGTGCCATGGGCTGCGCCCGGGAGTGTCCTGCCTGAAGCGATGATCCTGATCCGCGGTGACGGCGACTACCGCGAATGGCTGCCCGAAACGCAGTTCCGCGGTGCGCAGCAGGCCCGGCTGGGCGACGATCATGCCTGCTGCCACGGCCAGCGCCGTCACTGCGGCTGCCTCGAATCCGGTCCGGCTGTACCGGGCCAGCACAGCCTGCTTGGCCCGGTACAAGAACGGGTCTAGCCCGATCAGCGCCGCCAGCGCGGCAGCGGCTGCGGGGAAGCCGAGGCTGGTGTGCCCGCTCAGGTCGTGCATGCTCTCCGCGGACCAGGCTGGCAGCACAGCGCTGCACCGTTCCTCGCGGCCACCGGGTGCTGTGGTCTGCACGCGCTGCTCGGTCACCTCCCACAACGGCGCCGGCCCGAGCGGGAGGGTGAACAGCGAGCGCCTGGCCACCTCGCCGCCCACGGCGATGGCATTGGCCAGCCGGTAGGCGGCGGCGAGGACATCAGCGGCAGGCACGCCGGGCTGAGCGGCTACCGAGGTGACCAGCAGCCCATCCCGGGCACAGGCGGTGTGCACCGCGACGTCACCTGCCTCGCCGGTCGCGGCGATGAACTGGGAGTGCCGCCAGCCCCGCGGGGTGCGCAGCACCCGGCTCAACTGACTGGCCCAGGGGCTGTGCGGCCCTAGCGCGGCGGCGGGGACCACATCGAAGGGTTCCTCCCAGGAAACCCTGGTCGCCAGCGCCGTGGCCAGCACCAGCAGAACGTCGGCAGACACGTCGACGGGGAATTTCCCGATCAGCCCGAAAGTATTGCGCCGCGCCCATTCATCGAGCGCTGCCTGCCCCGTTAGTTCCCCAGTCTCAACCCTCTGGGGCAGACCGGCCAGCCAGCGCGACAGCGCCTCGCTGCCCACGTCACCACGCCGCCAGAAACCGGCCGCCGCGGCGACCAGTGGGTGCGGCGCGGACAGCAGCCCACCAGCCACCGCCGCCGCCTGGTCCACGTCACAGCCGAGAACCTCAGCCAGTTCGGCGCGCGTCCTCCCGCTGCTGGCCGGCCCACACAGCGCCAGCAGCAACCATGCGCCCAGCGGGGAAGCGACATGGTGGCGCTCACCGGCCGCCAGATGAAGCCGGCCGGCATAGCGCGCAACCGCCGCCGTCATGTCCGCCAAGGCAAGCACCATAGCCCCAGAGTGCCGCAGAAGCCCGCTGCGTGCACGATCACGGCGGGCAGCCAGGAACCCGACCGCATCATCGTCCCACCTCAAGTAACAAGACGCACCTGGGGCGTGTCCAGGGCGGGATGGCCGGTGTAGCCAGCGCCGCCGCCGTAGAAGGTGCTCCGCTGCGGCTGCGTGAGCGCGGCGTTGAGGCGGAATCGTGTGGGCAGGTCGGGGTTGGCGATGAACAGCTGGCCGCGGGCGATGAGGTTTGCCTCGCCTGTCCCGATTCGGGCGGTCCCGGTGCTGGCGGTGTGGCCTCGCGCGGCGATGATCGCCCTGGAGAAGATGGGCCGGAAGAAGCCGCTGGCCAGGTGGGGAGACTGGGCCTGGCTGGAGCTGGCAAAGTTCCCGTTCACACCGGGCCCGATGACGTGCAGGTAGGCGATGCCAGGGCATCGAGGTCGCGGGAGTTGCAGCTAGCACGGGCCACACTTGAAAGCAGGGCTCGCCTGGCTGAGCCGAAGGGCTGTGGTCACGATGGCTGATGCTGCGAGGGCAAACCACCGGGAGCGGATCAAGACCCGCTGGGAGCACGAGGCTGACAAGCGGCTATTCCGTTCCGGGGCATGGCTGTACCGCCGCGATTGTGGGGCGGGTCACATCGATGGGGGCGCGTCCGGACTTGTCCCCGCCGCTTCGACATCGGACAATATTGGGCCTTAGCCGTAACCGCTGACCAGGGCTTGCCTGCGGGCCCGATCCCGTGCCTGGCCTGTCAGTCAATGCAGGGAGAGAACAGTGACCAGCGCAGGCATCTTGGGTGACCAGGCAGAAACGAGCCTCCCCGAACTGGCCGGGTGGGTCCGTGAGATCGCGGAGCTGACCAAGCCCGACAGCATTGTCTGGTGTGACGGGTCCGAGGACGAGTGGGAACGGCTGACTGGCCTGCTCGTCGATCAGGGGACCTTCACGCGGCTGAACGCGGAGTTGCGGCCGAACAGTTTCTACTGCGCTTCGGACCCCAGCGATGTGGCACGCGTCGAGGACCGGACCTTCATCTGCTCAGAGAAGGAAGAGGACGCGGGGCCCACCAACAACTGGATCGCGCCAGGTGAGATGCGCGAGACCTTCGGGGAGATCTTCGACGGCTGCATGCGCGGCCGCACCATGTACGTGATCCCGTTCTCCATGGGCCCGCTTGGCGGCAGCATCTCCAAACTCGGCGTGGAGATCACCGACTCGGCCTACGTGGCCGTGTCGATGCGGATCATGACCAGGATGGGAACGGAGGCGCTGCGCGCGATCGAGGAGACCGGATCGTTCGTCCGTGCTGTCCACTCGGTCGGCGCCCCGCTCGTGCCCGGCCAGGCTGACGTGCCGTGGCCCTGCAGCCAGACCAAGTACATCTCCCACTTCCCGGAGACCAGGGAGATCTGGTCCTACGGCTCTGGATACGGCGGGAACGCGCTGCTCGGCAAGAAGTGCTACGCCCTGCGGATCGCCTCGGTGATGGCGCGGGACGAGGGCTGGCTGGCCGAGCACATGCTCATCCTCAAGATCACCCCGCCGAACGCGGAGCCGCGCTACGTCGCGGCGGCCTTCCCGTCCGCGTGCGGCAAGACCAACCTGGCCATGCTGCAGCCCACCGTTCCCGGCTGGAAAGTCGAGACCATCGGCGATGACATCGCCTGGATGCGGTTCGGCGGCGACGGCAGGCTGTATGCGATCAACCCGGAGGCCGGCTTCTTCGGTGTCGCACCCGGCACCGGGATGAAGACCAACGCCAACGCAATCGCGTCCATGTGGGGCAACAGCATCTTCACCAACGTCGCCCTGACCGATGACGGCGACGTGTGGTGGGAGGGCCTCACCGAGGAGCCGCCCGCGCACCTCATCGACTGGAAGGGCCGAGACTGGACACCGGGCTCGCCCGAGCCCGCGGCGCACCCGAACGCCCGGTTCACCACTCCGGCCAGCCAGTGCCCGAGCATCGCGCTGGAGTGGGACGACCCGGCGGGCGTGCCGATCTCGGCGATCCTGTTCGGCGGGCGGCGCGCCAGCACCGTTCCGCTGGTAATCGAGTCCTTCGACTGGGACCACGGAGTGTTCCTGGGGGCGAACGTCGCCTCCGAGAAGACCGCTGCGGCCGAGGGCACGGTCGGCGAGCTGCGGCATGACCCGTTCGCCATGCTGCCGTTCTGCGGCTACAACATGGGCGAGTACTTCGCGCACTGGCTGAAGATCGGCCAGGCCGCCGACCCGGCGAAGCTGCCCCGGCTGTATTACGTCAACTGGTTCCGCAAGGACGCCAGCGGCAGGTTCGTGTGGCCCGGTTTCGGGGAGAACAGCCGCGTGCTGAAGTGGATCATTCAGCGGCTGAACGGCGAGGCGAAGGCGATGGAGACGCCAATCGGCAATCTGCCCGCGCCGGGTTCGCTGGACGTGGACGGCCTGGACCTGACCTGGGCCGACCTGGCTCTGCTGCTCACGGTGGACACCGAGGCCTGGAAACTGGAGGCGGAGCACATCCCCGAGTTCTTCCAGACCTTCCACCAGCACCTGCCCGCCCGGCTGGCGGAACTCCACCAGGACCTGGCCGGCCGCCTCAGCTGAGGCCGCCCGCGCTGTACACCGCGGGTGCGGAGAGCGCTGCGACGGCTCTCAACGTCTGCACACATCCGCGTAGGCGCCGCCGGCCATCTGTGTTCTCCTCGCACGGGTCGGCGGTCCTAACCACGCTGCGGATCGGTGGACGTTCTGGATCCGGATACAACGGTCAGGAACAGGTCCCACAGTTGTTCGCTGACCTGCTCGCCGGTTAGATCCTCGGTCAGTGCGAGATCGACCGCCCGCGCTGTCGGGAGGTCGAGTTGGGCGCGTGCCGCGAGCCGTAGTGCGGCTGCGGTGCTCGCCACCCCCTCTACGGTGCTGCCGATCGAGCGGACGGCCCCCTCGACTGTGGCGCCTGAGCCCAGCAGCCGCCCGAAGCGGCCGTTACGGCCATGCTGGCAGGTGACGTAGAGATCCCCCGCTCCCGCCAGCCCGAGCACCGTGGCTGGCCGGCCACCTTGCGACTCGACGAGCGCCGCCATGTCGAGCATGCCCCGGGCGAAGACTGCGGCGCGCGCGTTGGCGAAACTGGCGACAAGCGCGCTCTCCCCGAACCGGTCGGACAGGCCTTCGGCCAGGCCGACGGCGACCGCTACCACGTTCTTGAATGCCGCCGCGGTCTCGGCCCCGGCGACGTCGCTGGTGGTGAACGCCGCTACCGCGGGCGAGGCGAGCGCGGCAGCCGCGCGCCTGCGGGCATGCTGGTCCCGCGAGGCGCACAGGATGCCGGTCGGTGAGCCAGCGAGGATCTCAGCGGCTAGCGCAGGCCCGGCCAGCGAAACCAGCGGCGCGTTCCCAAGCACGTCCGTCGCTACCTGGCTCGGGGTCTGCAGCGTGTCCTGCTCCCAGCCTTTCGTGGCCAGCACCCAGATGGCGCCAGGCGCCTCGATACGCGCTGCCTGAGCCAGCACACGCCGCAGCCCTCCACTCGAGACGGCGACGAACACAAGCGCAGCACCCGGCAGTGCCGCGGCCCATTCAATAGCCGGGCGGCAGCGGACATAGTGATGGAACGGCATCCGCAGCGACGGGTGCGGCAGCCCCCGCCGCCATACGTCAACGACCGCCTCATCCTTATCGGTAGCCAACAGGACGCTGTCGGCACCGTTGCGGGCACAGTGCACTGCCAGGGCAGTTCCCATGGCGCCCGCACCTAGGACAGCAATCCGGCTGCCATCCTCCACACCACCCATGATCCGCCCCGCGGCCTGCCGCGCTAGGGTCCAACGTCACTCGCTGGTCAGGCTGCTCTACTACCGCTCTTGAGCGGGGCGTGCTGCTTCCTTCCGCAGTAGGGGCAGGTTCTGGCCCCGTGGCTCGAGCGGAACAGCCGGCCTGCCTTGCATCTGCCGCGCACCGAGTGCCGATGGCAGGGGCGATCCTGCAGAAGGAGCTGCGCGACTGCCGGCGCAACCGGTTCGTCATCTACACCATGGCGGCCCTGCCGCTCCTCTTCCTGGCGATCCCCCATGGTCCAGCTCTTCGCGATCAGCGCGCCCACGAGCGCCAAGCTGGATACCCGCATCGGGCTCTCCCTACACTGCGAACACCCACTCAGGCGCGGGCAACCTAACAGAGCACTACCGCTAGCCGCTCTGAGACGGAACGCGCCGACCGTCACGCTGGTGAATTACCATCCGGTACATGCCTTGCGGGACGACGATCACCGGTGGCGAGGCCCTGGTCAGGTCGCTGGCCGCCAATGATGTGCGGCGGGTGTTCGGCATCCCGGGCGTGCAGCTAGATCATGCAGCCGACGCGCTGTACCGCGCCTGCGACGACATCGCGTTCATCTGCGCCCGTAACGAGCAGGCGGTCTCCTACATGGCGGACGGGTACGCGCGGTCCACCGGGCGGGTGGGCGTCGCGATGGTGGTGCCCGGACCCGGGATGCTCAACGGCCTGGCCGGGCTGGCCACGGCGTACGCGTGCTCCTCGCCGGTGCTCTACATCGCCGGGCAGATCGACTCCGCGGCGATCGGCAGGGGCCTCGGCGCGCTGCACGAGATCCCCGACCAGTCGGGGATCTTGCGCACTTTGACCAAGTGGAGCGGGCTTGCGCTGCGGCCGGAGGAGATCCCCCGGCTGGTGCACCGGGCCTTCGCCGAGCTGCGTTCGGGACGGCCGCGCCCGGTCGGCCTGGAGATCCCGCCGGACGTGCTGGCCGGGCGCGCCGACGCAGCCATTCCCGGCCCGGCCGGGCACGCTCCGGAGGTTCCCGACCCGGCGCAGCTGGACGGCGCCGCCGCGCTGCTGCGCGCTGCCCGCCGCCCGGTGATCTTCGCGGGGGGCGGCGTGCTGGCGGCCGACGCCGCCGGGGCGCTCCGGGAACTGGCCGACATCCTGCGGGCGCCGGTGGTGATGAGCGGGAACGGCCGCGGCGCGATCTCCGCACGGCATCCGCTGGCCTTCGACCCGCTGGCCTTCCGCCGGCTGCGCGAGGAAGCCGACGTGGTGCTGGCGGTCGGCACCAGGTTCGTGACCGCGTCCGGCGGCCAGGTCCGCGCCGGCGCAGCCAGGCTGATCCTGGTCAACGCGGACGCCGCGGATCTCGGCCCGCCGCGCGGGCCGGACCTCGCCGTGCACGGGGACGCCCGGCTGGCCCTGCAGGCGCTGGCCGCCGACGTGCGCGGTGCCTCGTCCGAGTGGCGTGCCGCCGAGCTGGCGTCGGTCCGTTCCTGGTGCGAGGAGCAGTACGCCGACATCAGCCCGCAGCGGGCCTACCTGGCGGCGATCCGCGGGGCACTGCCCGACGACGGGGTGCTGGTCAGCGAGCTCACCCAGATCGGGTACGCGGCCAACATCTGCTTTCCCGTGTACGCGCCGCGCACCTTCCTCACGCCCGGGTACCAGGGCACCCTTGGCTACGGGTTCGCCACGGCGCTTGGTGCCAAGGCCGGTAATCCCGGCCGGCCGGTGGTCTCGGTGACCGGCGACGGCGGCTTCAGCTGGACTCTCCCGGAGCTGTCAACGGCGCGTAAATACGGGCTCGCCACGGTGACCGTGGTGTTCAACGACGGCTACTTCGGCAACGTCCGGCGGATCCAGCGGGACCGTTTCGGTGCCCGGTACCTGGCCAGCGACCTGGTTAACCCAGATTACGTCAAGCTGGCCGACGCGTTCGGCGTGGCCGGCGTGCGGGCTGATGGCCCGGACGAGCTCGCCGCCGTGCTGAAGCAGGCCATCGCCGCCGGCGAACCGGTCCTCGTGGACGCCCCGGTGGGGGAGTTCCCTGGGCCGTGGCACCTGATCCACGAGGGCGTGCCGCGGCCGCCCGCCACCGGCCTGCCCCGGCCCGACTGACGGAGGCCCATGGCCCGGCCCGACCCGCACTCCTTCCGTGACGACTCCCAGCCCGCGGTCGAGCACCTCAGCTGGCACGCCCGGGCCGATTTCGGTACCCGGACCCTGGACGCCGCCGCCGAGCTGCGGCTGCGGCCGGCCGGGCCGGGTGTTCGCGCTGCTGGCCCGCTTGACCTGGACACCCGCGACCTCACGATTACCTCGGTGACGGCCGGCGGTTCGGACGCGGCCTTCGAGCTGGGCGCGCCGGACCCGGTCATGGGCTCCAGGCTCAGGATCGCGCTGCCCGCGGCCGCCGCGACCGTGCGGATCTGCTACCGCACGTCACCGCGGTCCACCGCGCTGCAATGGTGCACCCCGGAGCAGACGGCGGATGGGACGCACCCGTTCCTGTACAGCCAGTGCCAGACGATTCATGCCCGGTCGATGCTGCCGATCCAGGACACGCCGGCGGTGCGGTTCAGCTACGACGCGACGCTGCGGGTGCCCGCCGGGTTCACCGCGCTGATGTCGGCCTCGCGCGCCGGCCGGGACGAGGGCGGGTTCCGGTTCGTGCAGCAGCAGACCATCCCTGCCTACCTGCTGGCGCTGGCCGTGGGCCGGCTGGAGGGGCGCGAGATCGGCCCGCGCAGCACGGTCTGGGCCGAGCCCTCGCAGCTGGCCGCGGCGGCCTGGGAGTTCGCCGAGGTGGAGCAGATGCTGGTCACCGCGGAGCAGGTGCTCGGGCCGTACGCGTGGGGCCGGGCTGACCTGCTGGTGCTGCCGCCGAGCTACCCCTACGGCGGCATGGAGAACCCGGAGCTGATCTTCCTTACGCCGACGCTGATCGCCGGAGACCGCTCCCTGGTCACCGTGATCGCTCACGAGCTCGCGCACGCCTGGACGGGCAACCTGGTCACGGCCGCGTCGCTCGACCACTTCTGGGTCAACGAGGGCTTCACGGTGTTCGCCGAGCGCGAGATCACCGCGCACATGATCGGCCGGGACCTGACCGAACTGCGCGCCGCGGTCGGGCGGGCCGACTTGGAGGCGGATCTGCGCTACCTGGCGGGCCGGCCGGAGCTGACCCGGCTGCGGCTCGACCTGCGGGGGATCGACCCCGACGTCGCCTCCTCCCATGTGGCGCTGGAGAAGGGATACCTGTTCCTGCGCGCGATCGCCGAGAGCGTCGGCCCCGGGCGCTTCCTGGCCTTCCTGCGCGGCTACCTGACCGAGTTCCGGCTGCGCTCGGTGACCGGTGAGGAGGTGGTGGCCTACGCCCGCGAGCGGCTGCCCGGCGCCGTCGACTACGACGAGTGGCTGCACGGCACCGGCCTGCCCACGGATGCGCCGGCCATAGCCTCGCCGCTGCTCGACGCGGTACGCGCGGCTGGCCAGGCCGCGCCGGACCCCGATACCGCGGCGGCGTGGAGCGCCGACGAGTGGCAGGCGTACCTGGCCGGGCTGCGGCCCCCGGTCCCGGGCCGGCTGCTCGCCGAGCTGGACGGCCGGTATCAGCTGACCGCCAGCACCAACCCGGAGATCCTCCGGCTGTGGCTGACCGCCGCGCTGAGCTCCGGCTATCCGGCCGCGGTACCCGCCGCGGTGGACCTGCTCGGCCGGGTAGGCCGGCTGAAATACCTCAAGCCGCTCTACGGCGCGCTGGCAGGCAACCCGGCCACCCGCGCGCTCGCCCGCGAGTGCTTCCAGCGCAACCGCGGCCGGTACCACCCGATCGCGGTCACCGTCATCGGCGCCCGGCTCAGCGCCGCAGGAGCCGCGTAGCCAGGCCGGTTGCGGCGGCCTGCGGGCCGGCCGGACCGATAGTCTACGCAGCGGTGCGGTCAGGCCGGTCCGTCGAGAAGGCGGTCCTGCAGGATCGGTGCAGGTGGGTTGCCGCGGACCGTAATCGGCCTCCGCAGGGTGAGGCGCGCATCGCCGTTCGGATGCGGGACTGGGTGGGTCCGGCTGTCTCATCTGATCCGAGCAGATCAGGGTGTTCGTGCGTGCTCACGTTCCGGTCGGCAACAGCGATTGATGGCTCGTGAGGTCTGCCATGCGCAATCGGAGTGACCCGTTGCGGCAGCGAGAAGCGGATGGCCTGACTCGCCGGCGCGCCCGGTCGCCCGCAGCCTCAGCCGGCGCGCTCAGAGCGTGTACCGCGGCTCTGCCCTACAGCCAGCGCCGGGGCTTGGGCAGGCGCTCGAGTTCGGCCCCGGACTTGCGGTCAAGGACGGCATACCCGGACCGGCGCAGCTCATCAATGACCCGCGCCTGGCGGGTTAGCCGCAGATGGACATGCACGTCGGCCAGGTGCCGGGCAGAATCTTCAAACCTGAGGCAGTAAGCGCCGCCAATGGTCCTGCCCACCGAGACGGACGTGATCGTCTCCTTGGCCGCTGACCGGGCGGCGAACCACGGGAACGGCAACCGCACCCGCAGGCCCGCCGGCCCGATGTCGAAGCGGGCAAACGGCCAGCCCCCTGCTTTTCTGCCCACGAAAGCATCGACCGCGAATGACCGGCATGACGCCAGGCTGGCAACATCCGGACCGGGCGGGCCGCCCGAGCCGGGCTTCTCAACCACGCATGCAAGCGTAAGAGCATCGCGCCGAACTGGCACAGAAGAGGCTGATGTGGGCATCCTCGGCGGCGGCGTCGGGTCCGATGGAGCTGACTTTGTCTGCTGGCGCCCGCCAGTGCTCGGCGGACTTTCCCGGCGCCCGCTGCCACGCTTTTGACGCTGGCCCGGCATGACGGATCCGGCAGTGCCATCCGAGGCCCTTGCCTCTGACACAGGAGCCACATACGCATCCGCTACCCAGGATCATGCGTCCCCGGCTCCCCGGCCCAGCCCATCGCCGCGAGGTAGTCGGCCATCGGCCGGTCGGCCTCATCGTAGTAGCTGATTATCTGCCCGATCCCGGTGACAGCGTCAGCGGCGGCATGCCGCTCATCCGGCCCGGAGCCTGGCCCATTGGAGTCAGGCTGCGGCCCGGCCACCCCGCTGACCTGCGATTCCGCTGCCTGCTGCGGCTCCGCTAGTGCTCTTGCGCCAAGGTCACGCTCCACGGCGCCGTCACCGAACCCGGGCACGATGGCTGTCTTGCGCTGGGCTGCCCCCCCACCGGCTGGCTCTGCGAGCACACCGTGCTGACTCCCAGGCATCGAAGGCTGACCACTGCCCCGGCGCCAGCGCCTCACCATGACGCAGGCAGCCATAATCAGCACCGCATACAGCGCCACATCGAGCAGGAGCAGCTCAAGCATGGTCAGCCCTTCGGGCAGGCGTCCTGCTCAGTCCCGTACCCGGCCAGCCCCGCCGGTACCGCCCTGGCCGCGATAAGGGCACGGGCCTGCGGCTTGCTGGCACCCTGGTCCCTCGCGGGCGAAGCGTTTCACCGCACCGGATGCGGACGGCGCCCAGCGACTGCCCGATCGGCGGCACAACACCGCGCTGGATTCACCTTGTGCCGCGAGTGCTCGCGGCACCGCTGCGGCCGGGCCCGGGCTTGAGCCCCGGCCGGGTGACTGTCCCTTCGTGGCCAGCCGCCCGTCCGACAGTGCGGCCAGGTCCACCTCGTCGAGGGCGGTGACCACGATGTCGGCCCCCGCGGCGGACAGCAGGTCCGCGTCGTGGGCCCGTGCGATGCCGATCGCGGCCATGCCGCAGGCTCTGGCCGCCTCGACCCCAGCGGCGGCGTCCCCCAGGACGATCGCTGCTTCAGGCGCGGCCCCCAGTTCGCGGACCGCGGTGAGGAACATCCCGGGGTGGGGCTTGCCGTGGGTCCTCCTGCGGACGCGTAGAGGCCTCCGCAAGCCCTTGAACTCCCACATCCGCGTCAGCCGCCCTCTCTTGCCGCTGATCAGGTGTTGCTGGTCGGCCTGCGGCCGATGAGTTCGGCACCAGTGGGCGGTCTATTACCAGAGCGCGGCTGGGCAGTGGCCGCCAGTTCAGGGTCCAGTCTGGATCCGGACGGAGGGTGCGCAGATGACTGACCGGGAGCCGACTGAGGTTACGAATCTGGACCGGTACGGAAACCCGGAACTGCCGTGGGGCAGGGCACACGGTCTCCTCGCGTCCGGCCCCAAGGGGCCGCTTGCCGGGTTCTTCCTTGGCACGGTCCGGCCGAACGGGCGCCCGCACGCGGCCGGGATCGGCGCGGTCTGGTATGACGGGGATCTGTATTTCACCAGCGGGCCCGGCACGCGCAAGGCACGTAACCTGGCGTCGAATCCCGCGTGCACCATCTCGGTCAAGTTCTCCGGCATGGACCTGACCCTCGAGGGTGGGGCGGCCAGGGTCACCAACCCCGAAACCTTGGAGCGGGTGGCCGGCATCTACCGGGACATCGGATGGCCGGCCGAAGTGGCCGGGGACGGGTTCACCGCACCGTTCAGTGCGCCGAGTGCCGGGCCGCCGCCCTGGCATCTTTACCGGTTCACCTTCCACACCGTGGTGGGTTTGAGCACCACCGATCCGAACGGTGCGACACGCTGGCGCTTCGACCGATGACCATTCCTCGCACGCGGCGCTGGCCTATGAGCCCGCAGCCAGTTGCGTTGCCCGCGCCGCGATCACCGGCAAGGGCGGTGATTGGGACGCCTGGCCAGCCGACCTCCGGATTCGGGAGTTCCCTACAGCCACTGGGCGTGCCGCATGATTGGCCGTGTTTCCCTGGCGCAGCAGCGTTATCCGCTGCTGGTCATAGGCCGCAAGGCCGGCGGCAGCGTAAGGGGTGGCGCAGGGGCTGGCCAGCTTGTGCCAGCTGGCACCGTCGGTAGTCGCGTACAGCAGGGCCACGTTCGGCGGGAAGGTCCCGGCCAGCCAGGCGGCCTCGCCATGCAGCGTGAGGTCCTGCTGCAGGTACCGCCTTCGGGCACGAGCAGGTCTGCCGGGGTCCCATGCCGCCAGGCGGGCTTCCTGTTCTTCCTGGGTAGGCAGCGTGCCTGGCGGGCCGTTCGGGGCCGAGGGCGGTGCGGATCTGGTCGGCGAGGTCGCTAGGCCAAGAACCTGCTGCCGACCCAGCTGCGGGCGCGGATCGTCCTGGCCTGCGCGGACGGCGGGCCCAACATCGCGGTCGCGGCGCGGCTGGGCGTCAACCGGGGCACCGTGACCAGGTGGCGGGCCCGGTTCCTGGCGCGCCTCAGATGCCAGCGCGTTGTCAGCTTGTCAGGTGGCGGCGGAAGAAGCTGAAGACCTTCTCCCAGCCGTCCATCGCCGCCTCGGGCCGGTACATCGGGGTGTGGTAGTAGAAGAAGCCGTGGCCGGCGCCGTGGTAGCGGTGGAACTCATAGGCCTTGCCGTGCCGTTTCAGCTCCGCCTCATGCATGTTCACCTGCCCCGGTGAGGGATGCGTGTCATCGTTGCCGAAGAGCCCGAGCAGCGGTGCCGCGAGCTGGGCGGTGTAGCCGATCGGCGCGGCCGGGCGGGCCTTGGACAGGTCCTTCTCTGCCATGACCACCCCGCCTCCCCACAGATCAGCGACCGCGTCGAAGCCCGCCACCTGGGAGGCGGCCAGCAGCGCATGACGGCCGCCTGAGCAGGTGCCGATGATGCCAGCCTTGCCGTTGCTGGCCGGCAGGGCCTTCAGCCACTGCAGCGCTGCAGCACAGTCAGCCACCACGCTGTCATCGTGCACGCCTCCCCGGGAACGGACGCTGGCCGCGACATCATCGGGGGTGCCATGGCCGAAGCGGCAGTACAGGTCCGGGCAGATCACGCTGTACCCGTGGCGGGCGAGCCGCTCGGAGAACTCCCGGTAGAACTCATCCCAGCCGGGCATATGATGCACGGCCACGATGCCAGGTGCCGGCCCCCCCACGGCCGGCCTGGCGAAGTAGGCGTGGATCTCATCCCCGTCACCACCCGGATAGGTGATCACCTCTGCTGTGATGCCAAGACGATCCCCAGTGCTGAACGCATTCCACATGGCTAACCCTCATCCTGACGCCACCCAGACCTTCGGGCTGCAGGCGTGATCCGGCCGGCCGTCGCCGGCACCGCCGCCTTTGCCCGCCGGCCACGGGTGATGACCGCAAGCAGCAGGACCATCGCCTGCACAGGCAATAATCGACCAGCCTAGATGGCATGCATCGGCCCGGGCGCCCATCTGGCCCGGCTCCGGCTCCGCCGTTCTGGCGGCCCGGCTGGCGCGTGAAGGCGCCGCGTAAGGCAGCCCACCACGGCTGGGACGGGTGGCCTCCGTCTTTAAGCCCACTTCATGGTCGCCAATGCCGGCGGCATTGGCGTTGAACATCTGCGCCGCGGATGGCTTTCTGCCCGGCTCGGGGGCTGACCGGGCCGGTGACGGTGCGACGGCTGCGGCTGGGACGGGCCGGCTGTTGTCACCCGGCGTCCGCTCTTGCCCCCTCAGCTGGTCGTTCAGACCTCACTGAATGCCTCCCCGAGTTCCTTGAGGGCTGGGCGGCTGGTCAGTCCGATGAGGACGTGACCTGCGGTCAGTACCAGCGCCACTGGCCACTCGATGATCTCCGCCGCAGCCAGTGCGCCGACCCCGGCGTAGAAGGCGAGGTGCTCGACCGGCGGAGTCTGCACCCGGATCCCGTCCGCAGTGATCAGGATCGGGTGCCCGCCCCGGACAGAGAGGATCGAGAACTTAGGTGCCCTCATTTCGCTGCCCCCTTACCTCCGGTGACCGTGCCTGCCCCTACACCCATGATTAGCCGAGCCCCCACCAGTGCGCCCCACCCGTGCCGGGCGAAACCGCAGCCAAACGGCAGATCGTCCGCTGGGCTCCTCGAACCGGAGACGAGGCGTGGGGCGCACCAGCTGGCGGAGCCGGGGTTGTGCCCCTGGCCGGGCACGGTGAGCAGGCGGCTGCTGGGCCAGGACTTCTGGGCACCGGCCGTATTCGATGGCGGGTCCCGGTAGGCGGTGGCCTGGGAGATCCCCAAAGCCACGCCCCAGCCGGGCAATACCGGGGTCGCGCGGCCGTGACGGGCGGGCCGGTGAACTGACGTTCGTCCCGGTGGCCTGTGGTCCTTGGCCCTTTGAAGCGTCCGGGAAACAGCGTAGACAGGTTTGCTGGCCGGGTGGGATTCCACGCTGCGGTGCGGGAAGCAAACGCGGAGCTTGGGGCCGGGAGAGGGCGGTGGCGAGATGGCATGGCAGGTGTTCCCATCACGCGGAGATGTCCGGAGAGCCGGCCGTGTTGCAGTCATGACTTGCGGCGCCGTGCTGCTGATGGTGGCCGCGGCCGGGGTGGGCGGCGCCCCGGTTTCTAGCGGCGGTGCGTCGCTGCATGACACTGCCGCAGCGGTGACCGTCGCCTCGGCCGGCGATGGTCCCGCCGGGTTCTGGTACGGGACCGACAGCCGCACGATCACGGTCTCCGGTTCGGCGCCGTACCGGGAGCCGGTGATCGGCGGCGCCTACGGCGGCTACATCGGGATGCTCGGGAACTGGTCGCACCGGGAAGGCTGCGGCGGCATCATCGTCTGGTCGTCGGCCAACAGCAGGCAGGCCAACACCAATCACCTCACCTATCACAAAGGAATCGGCACCGGCGGCTACTGGTTCATGGCCGGCCCGGGCGTCGACCCGCACTACAACGGCACCACCTCCGAGGCCTACGCCTGGGGAAAGCAGCAGGCCGCCTGGACCCTGTCCAACATCCGGAACCGGCACCTGACCTACCCGGTGGTGTTCATGGACATCGAGATCCCTGGATACGCACCCAACTACACACCGGCTTCCGACAACGGCTGGAACTCCGTGTACACCTCACCGTGCAGCGGCAAGGTCAAGACCAGCTACATTCGGGCGGCCGTCGACCGGGCCGACCTCAACGGCTTCGCCGCCTACCTGACCAGCCACTCCTCCTATAAGGCCGGGGTGTATTCAGCGCCGGACATCTGGCGGTCGATCTTCGGCACGGGCACCGCGTCCCTGATTCCGAACACCTACGAGTGGACCTATGAGTCGTTCACCAGCAGCCTGAAGCACCACCCGTATGGCTGGTGCGTGTCCGGGACCACGACCTGCGCACGTTTCTTCGGCGGCCAGTCCAGCAGGTCGAAGCACGCGCTGATCTGGCAATGGTCGGGTGGCGGTGGAAGCAGCAACGGCTACGGTGACTTCGACCAGATCGACGGGAACCGGACTCCATAGGCCATCGCGGCGCTCGAGCTCACCAGGGCCGCACCCACGCCGGGCGGCCAGTCGGGGCGGAGAATGGGTAACACAGCAGCACTGATCCAGAAGCGGCATCGGCGCTCGATCTGCTTGATCGCCTCCTGGCGAGCGAACTGCTCGCTGGTGGTGATCCGTGACTCGGTAACAGGCGGGCACTGACATGGCCAGTTGTTCTTCCGTGCCCGCTTACCTCGTGCCGCGGCAGGTGGTCTGCACCAGATAGGAATGTCAGGCCCAGCGCGAAGGCCCTTGATGCCCCAGTCTCGCATCTCCTGCCGGATAACCGAAGGCAGGGCCGAACCAGCTACCGAGTCCGGGCGGCTGCGCCTGCCCGGTGAAGTACCGGCTCATGACGGCGGCACAGGCGCCGGCCGGCACATCTGGCCGCTACAGTCTCTTCTTTTTCGTGATCTGGCTGGTCAGCGGGGCGAGTAGCGGCCTGTGGTTCTTGTGGGTGGCTCTGCCACTGGGCGCCCTGCTGCTAGGGCGCTGGATCATGGGCGCACCTGCCCACAGCGAACGAAGGGCAGCCCGGCCGCGGCGCAACCACGGCGACGGCGACCAGGCCAGGCAGTAACCGCGGCGCGGGCAGACTCGGTGAACTGGTGAGCATCCGGGGCGGGCAGCTGCGGCAATGCCTGGACAGCAAGATCCGTAACCTCTGGGGCGCCTGAACCAGCCTGAAGGGAGACACCTGGAGAGCTAGTCCAGCGGCTCCACCCGGTAGTCCCCGCTGTCCTCGATCAGCAGAACCCCCTCGCCCTTGCCCAATGGCGGGACGACCCGGCCGGCGAGCCCGAGCACGGCGGCCTCGTTGGCAGGGCTGTGGCCCACCACCAGCGCCCGGCCGCCCTCGGGCAGCCCCTCCACCACCTGCCGCAACGCCGAGCCGAGCAGCAAAGACTCCCGCTCGACCAGGTCCGGGTCGATGGCCCGCATGGCATCCAGGTCCGCGTCCTTGCCCGCTGCCTTGGCCGCTTCACGCCAGCGGTTCTCCACCGATGACCGCAACCCCGGCGCCGGGATGATCGGTGTATCGTCCTGGCCAGCTGCGTGCCGCAAGATCTCCAGCATCTGGGTGGCGCGTGCCGCGCCGGTCGAAACGAACGCGGCGTAGGGCGGGTGCAGCCCGTCCCGGCCGATCACCTCAGCGTCTGCCGCTCCCTGCGGGGTCAGCTGATCACCCTGGTTGTCGGTGTGCCGGCGCAGCTCCACATACCGCATGAGCGGGTCTTGCCCTGCTGTGGCGCTGTCATGCTCGTCTATGCCGGGATCATGCACGGTGCAGCCAAGATCGTTGGAGCCGCCGGGGCCGATCTGGCCGAGGCCGATCTGACCGGCATGCTGCGCGGCAATTCCTTCGAGTTCACGGTTGCGTGGCCGAACGGCACGAAGGGCCAATACTCCGGCACCTTCGATCCGGGCGGGAACCTGTCCGGAGTGACGTTCGACCTGGAGAATCCCACGAGCCAGGCGACCTGGTTCCGGCAAGAGCCGCAGTTCTGAGAACAGACACCGATCGGTGCCCTGGCGATCGGAACCGGTAGCTTCGCGTTCGCCAAGACGCTGCGGATCGCCCTTCTCGCTTTGATCAACGGTGTCATCTCTTCTGCCGGGTCACCCGGCGCCAAAGCAGACGAAGCCAGCCGTCGTATCGCGTTGCAGGGCCGCTGCGAGGGCGGCGGCTGGTGATATGCCGGCTGTGATCGCCTGGTGGTAGCCGACCATAGCCGCCATCGCAGTATGGTCGGCGACTCTGGCGACGCTTGCGACGACGGTCGCGGAGCCCGCGTTCAGCAGGGCCGTGACCATCCCGAAGGTCTCGTCGCCTGGTCGCACGTCGGTCAGCCCGAGGTCGCAGGAGGACAGCACAACCATGGACGGCGCTCGGGAGACGCGCTGCAGGTCATAGCCGAGCAACGGTCCGCTGGCCAGTTCCAGGGTAGAGAACAGCGCGTTCTCGGCCTTGTGCTGGCCATGTGCGGCGAGGTGGGCGATGGCAGCCGTGTCCAGCGCGGCGAGGGTGGCGGCAGGTGTTGCCTCTGCTCCGGTGAGAACCGAAGCGCCCGGGTAGAGCGCGGCGATCGCCCGGATCTCCGCGTCGCCGCGGGCGTTTCCCGGCCCGGCAACCAGCAGGGCGGCCGCCCGCGGGCCCGGCCAGCCTGGGCCGCGCTGGCGGGCAGCCTCCAGTCGGTGCATGGCGGTGTGCCAGGCCGTGGCCGACGGCGCCACCGTCACCGGGCGTCCCGCGCAGCCGGGCAGGGCCGCCCACGGCACCGTCGTCAGGATGCCGGTCGGCACCACTACCAGGTCGCGGTCGCCAACCTCGGCCAGCAGCGGAGTGAGCACAGCGGAAGCGACCGCGGTGGCATCGTGCCGTGTCGCGGTGCCAACGGCCGCGGCGAGATTGCTGGGCAGCATCCGGCCCGCCTGAGCGTCGAGATCGGCGCGGAGCCGCAGCACTGACTGCTCCGCGGCGGCGTATCCACCCACCAGCCGCAGCCGCGCCGAGTCACCGACGACGACAAGCGCCCGCAGCACGGGCCCGTCCCGGAGATAGATAACGAGTGCTGCGCCTGCCAGGCTTTCCCGGACCGTGCGGAACGGGGCGAGCGCGGGGGCCTGGACACCACGCCGCCCTGGTGTCGCCCACGACTGCTCGCGGATGCTGCGCTGCAGTGCCTCGATGCGAGCGCGCAGGCCGGCGGCCGGCCGCCCGGCCAGTTCCCGCGCGCGCAGCGTGTGCCTGGCTTGCCGCAACTCCTCCAGTGCCGCTGCCGCGGCCGGGTCGTCCGGCGGCCTTACCGCTGGCAGCAGCAGCGCCTGGGCTCTGGCACGTTCCGACCATCGGTACACAGCGGCCGGCGACCGGCTGGTGAGCACCGCGGCGAGCCCCGCACGAGCAAGATCCTGCCCGTGTACGGCGGCGCCGGTCTGCAGGTCGAGGCAGCCGAACTGGGTGCGATGCCGGTGCAGCGCGGCCATTCCGGCTATCAGGTGCCGGGAGGCCTCGGCGGGCCGCCCGCCTGCTGTGGCGAGTTCGGCCCGGGTCAGCCGCCATAGCAGGCGGGTGTCCAGGCGGTCGATGTGGCCGGGCGGTCCGTAGCGGGCTGCGATGCGGGCGGCTCGAGAGGGCTGGCCGGCTGAGATCAGCGCACGGGCCGCTACCAGGCTGGCCACGCGCGCGTCCTCCGGCAGGCCCAGCCTGCTGAGCCGCCCGGCCAGTGCCTGTGCCCTGACCGCGATCGAGGCAGTGGGCTCGCTCGCCGCTGCCAGGCCGGCCCGGAGTTCGAGCAGCGACGTGAGCGCGGCGCGGCGGGCGTTGTCGCGGCCGAGGAACCGGGCCCTGGCGTGCCGCGCCCACTGCGCGGCGGCCTGTGCCCGGCCAGCGAGCAGAGCAGCTTCCGCGCGGACCTGCACTGCGTCGGCGTACGTGTAGCTGAGCCGCTGATTTTCGGCCTGTTCGGCTGCGTAGGCCAGTTCGTGGTCGGCTTCGGTGAACAAGCCAGCCGCCACCAGGGCGCGGGCCCGCTCCACCGCGAGGCTCGCCAGCCGGCCCGGTGCCAGCAATTCATAGTCAGCCCGGGCCGCGGAGAACGCGCGCAGGGCGGACGGGAGATCACCGGCCACCACCTCCATGCAGCCAAGATTGACCTTGCTGAGCGCCGCGTGCAGGGTCAGCCCGTGCCGTGCCGCGACCTGCCCGCAGCGGCGCAGATCGGCTCGGGCTAGCCGGACCTGGCCGGCCTCCAGGTGCACGAGGCTGCGGTTGTTGAGCGCCTTCACCAGATCCAGGGGACTTGACTGCTCACTGAGCAGGGCCACCGCCTGGTTGTACTGCCGCAGCGCCAGGTCGTTGCGGCCGCTGCGCTTGAGCAGCAGGCCTCGCTGGGCGAACAGGATCGGCCGCAGCGCCTGCGGGATATGCTGCTCGGCCTCGTCAAGCAGCCGGAAGCCAAGGTCCACCCGGCCGCGTTCAGACTCGGCCCAGGCGAGGCTGATCAGCAGCCGGCTGCGGATCTCGGCAACGGCGGGGTCGCCGTCGGCCGTGGCGGGCCCGATGAGCCGCAACCCCGCGCGGAGCTGGCGCACAGCGGTTGCGGGCTGGCCGTTATCGCTGGACGTCAGGCCGGCCGCGTGCAGCCGGGCAGCCCGGTCGGCAAGCGGTGTCGCACGCACGTCAGAGGGTGAAAGCTGGCGTGATGACCCGCGGGGAGCTGTCCCCCGCTGGCGGCTGCACCAGCAGCTGCGCGATCCCGTGCGGAACGCCGTCGAAGACGAAACGGCCTGCCGCGTCCGCGGTCACCATCCGGGACTGGGCCGGCTCCGGTAGCCGCAGCTCGACCCGCAGCGCCGCGGCAGGCGCGAGCCAGCCGTCGATACGGACCAGGCCGTCCGGCCGGTCCGCGATCGTGACCATCACTGCGCGGCTGTCGGCGTCGAAGGTGATCGTGTGGGCGCGCTCGCTGCTTCGAGCGCCGGATCCGACGGCCGGCTGCTCACTTAGCCGCGCCACCTCCGCGTCCAGGGCGTCCAGTGCGATGGCGAACGAAACCCGCTCGTCAAGGTCGGCAGGGGGCGGGTCGAGTAGCGCGTGAACCGCCGCCAGCCGGTCAAGAATCGCCTGGTCGTCATCATCCAGCGGCAGGTTGGCAGGGTCTGTCATCTATCCGCTCCAGCCAGGGTCGGCCAGTAGCATCGCGCGTAGCTTTGCCAGACAGCGGCCACGCGTGGGGCCGATGCTGCCGATGGGCATACCCAGCGCCTTGGCCACCGCCGAGTAGTCGGGCCGGGCAACATGAGCGACGAGGCGCAGCAGCGTGCGGCAGCGTTCCGGCAGCCGCTGGAAATGCCGCCACAGCGCCCGGTCCCGTTCGTCTGAGAGCAGCCGCTCGCCCGGGCCGGGGCCAGGATCGGGCACTGACTCAAGGTGCGCCGCACCACCCGGGGCCCGCCGGCGCGATAGCTCGCGCACCCGCCACGCCTCACGGCGGGTCGCGGTGATGAGCCAGGAGGTCAGCGCCCGCGTAGACCGGATATCGTGCAGCCGCCGCAGCAGCTCCAGCCATGTGGTCTGGACAACGTCGGCTGACTCCTCGGCCGTGAGGCCTTCGGCCCGCGCGACCCGCCATAGCAGCGGGTTCAGTTCGTGCACCACATCGTTCAGCGCGGCGGTTTCGCCGTTCCTGGCACGCTCGAGGCACGCGCCGACCCGGGCTGCGCGGTCAGCCGCAGCGTGGCTCACGCCGGCTTTGCCGCTACCCCCGAGCGTCACAAACGCCATGCTACGACGCGGCGCCCGGCCCCGGGAGTGCCTGGCTCGCCGACATCTGCTGTGCCAGCTCCCCGGCGTAGATCGCGGCTGCGAACGAGGTACCGCTCCACCACGCGTACCCGTTGCCACTAGCCGTCACGGTGTAGGGACCGAAGCTGGTTCGTGCGGTCAACCGTTGCCTGCCGATGTCCTGCGTCGTCAGCGGCATGATGCTGATGATGTCCTTGCCCTTGCGCCACTCCCGGACCCAGGGCCCGGAGTTGCTGTAGGGCGCACGCTCGGTTGCTGAGGCAAGCGCACCGACGCTCACCACTGGCAGGCCCGTTTCGGCGGCAAAGGCGGCTGGGTACACGGGGTGCTCCGAGCCGTCGTTGCCTGCCGAGGCGACGATCCGCACGTTCTGGCCACTGAGCTTCTGGATGGCCGCTCTGAGGTCCTTGAGGTCGCTGTCGCCGGGGTCTGCCGGGCGCCCGAAGGCCATCAGGACCATGTTGGCGGCGGCGTCGTGGTCGGGGGGGTTTGCCAGCCAGGTCAGCGCATTGATCACGTCGGACTCGTTGACCTTTCCCGCGCTGCTCATCACCTTCAGGGACAGGATCTGCGCGCCGGGTGCTATAAGGCGGATCAGCCCGGCCATGAAGGTGGCATGGGCCCAGTGGCTGCCGTAGGGCGGCGCTGGGCTATCGAGCAGCAGCGGAGCATACCAGCCGTACTTCTGCCCGGCATCGACGACGAATGGCGGGCTGTCCGCCGCATCCGATAGCCAGTCATGCGGCTGCACCCCGCTGTCCAGCAGCGCGATCACGGGCCGTCGGCCAGGCCCCTGCCAGGGCTGCGGGGTCGGCATCTCATAGGCCGGCGCGGGCAGCCAGGCGAAGGCCCCGTGCCCGCTCTTCTTCCCGGCGGCATCGAAGAACTCGGCGTCCCACCCGCCCTGCTCCACGGTGCCAACGTTGTACTGGTAGTCCGGGACCAGCGTGAGCAGTTCCCCGCCCTGCCTGACATGTGCGCGCACAACGTCCCGGATGGCCATCGGGTCGGCGCCGACGACAGGCAGCACCGCCAGACCGGAAGCGCTGGCCGCGGAGGTGCTGGCTTCGGGGGGCCGGATCGGACGTCCGAGTCCGGCGTTTTCCAGGATCTCGTTGACCCGGTCGATGTCCCCCGGCCGGAGTTCGGAAGCCTTGGCGAGCATGCGGGCTTGTGCGTAGTCCACGGCCATTTGCTTGCCTCCTTGTTCGCCAGCGCGCGGCGGCTGCCGCCAACAGACAAGTGGCCGCATGGCCCGCCGAGATACATCCATCGTCGAGCGCTTCGACCGGTGGGCAAAGATCAGCGAACTTGATGCCTACCCAGCAGATCTGGACGCCGAGCTTGGCCCTGTCCCGCAGCACGAACTCAGGGCCGCCCAGGAGTGGGCCGGCAAGGTGCTGCCCGCCAGCCATGGCGGTGGACACCAGGTACGCAGCGCGTGACGCTGGTACTGGACGCTGGCGGCATCAGCGCGCTGGCGGGCCAGCCCGCCCGCCTCATCGAGCTACGCCGGCGTAGCTTGTGGCCCGCCCAGGTGCCCTCAGTTGTCCTGGCCGAGGTGGTCAGCGCCCGCGGCCTCCAGGGCTCGCCCGCATGCAGCCAGAGGACGACACCGCGGTAGCCGGAGCGGCCGCGGCCGCGGATGAGCCTGCGCCCCATCTGGGCGGTAACCCAGCCTGTAAGCGCTCCACCCGACAGGCCTTACTGGTGAAGGAGGTACAGAGGTAGGGACCATCGGCCCTGATGGCAGACAACGTGCTTGACTGAGCATGAGGACGGGCGAGTGAGTCGGCCCGGCTCACCGGAACAGTGCGGCTCGGCGAGAACGCTAGGCGCGGCGCCTGGCGCAGGAGCCTGCCGGTCCAGGCGCACGCAGTCCATCCTCATGGCAGTGACGGACGTGTCGCCCTGGGCTCAGGACTGGCTTGCGTGCGCGGGGAGAACCTTGAGCGGAGGAGGGCTTGTGGAACTGAAACTCACCAAGGAGCAGGCCGGACACCTAGAGAGCTTGCTCGATTCGTACCTGAGGGATTTGAGTCACGAGATCACAGCTACTGACAATCCGGAATTCCGGGCGGGGCTGAGGGCTCGGCGCGCGCGCCTGGCCGAGGTGGCTGAGATGCTCGGACTTCTCCTTAGGGGTGGTCCGGCTGAGCCGGAAAACGAATCGCCAGCAGCTGGAAAGCCACAGGCAACAAGCATCTAGCCCGGGCTGCAATAGATGTGTCTAAGCCTCGATCCACGTGTGTCACGAACGTCGAGAGGAGCTTGATGTAGGTAGAGCTTCTTGAGGTGGTGCTGCGTAAGAGATGAGGGTTTGGCCCCTCGGGGCTGTCCTGCGGAGGATGGTCCCAAGCCGCCCACTGCTGCGTTAGCCGATGTGAGATCGCCTCATCCAGGATCAGCAGGCGTGGCTGCGCGGCGAGCGCCCGGGTGATGGCCGCCCGGCAGTGCCCCGGACCGAGCGGCGGCTTGCCGCACGTCGAGTCCGACCTGATCGCGCAGGCCGTCGCAGATCAGGGTGGTCACCGCAGCCCTCCTGGATCAGGATCTTGCGCACCGTGGAGGGTTCGCCGAGCACGGTAGCCATGCGGGACCAGAGCTCGGTGACCACCGTGCGGCACCCCGGCCTTGGCGGCGATCCGTGCCGTGGGCGTGCGGTCGAAGCCGCGCTCAGCAAAGAGCTGACCGGCGGCGGTGAGAATCCGCTCGCGGGCGGTCGGCTCGCCCGCCGCGGCCTGCCCGCCCTGGCTGGTGGCGGCGTTGGCCCGCTTGCTGGGCATGCGGTGCTCCTGTCCGTGGTCTGTGGTCTCAGTTTCTGGTCGGCGGTGAAGCCGCCCGGCACGATGACGTCGTCGCGCGTCATGTCATGGACGGAGGCCTTGCCCAGCCCGTACAGCGTCTCGCTGATGCCCTGGTGCTGCGCCTCCGCCACTGACTCGGACCATGTCCTGGTGCTGGCCATCTCAGAATTCCGTGACGCCGGCGTCCGGCGCGATCTCGTGGGCGGTGATGTACTTCGATTCGTCCGAGGCGAGGAACAGCACGGTGTCCGCCACGTCCTTTGGCTCGGTGCCGTCCACCGGCAGCATGTTCATGAACATCGCCCGCAGCCGCTCGTAGCCGGCGATCGCCACGCCGATCTCCTCCTGCATCCGTCCGCTGCCCATCGGGGTGTTCACCCCGGTCGGGTGCACGCTGTTCACCCGGATGCCGTGCTGCCCAAGCTCGGCCGCGAAGGCCTTGGCCATGCCGCGCACCGCGAACTTGCTCGCTGTGTACGGCACCATGAACGGCTGAACCTTGATGCCTGCCGCCGAGCTGATCAGGATGATCGACCCGCCGCCTGCGCGGACCAGATGCAGCGCCCCGGCCATCACGGTGTTCCAGGTCCCGGTCACGTTCGTGCTGATGGTGTCCTGAAAGATCTGCGGTGTTACCTGGTCCCATGGCTTCGGCACGCAGATCCCGGCGTTGGCGACGATCACGTCCAGCCTGCCGAGCTGCCCGGCCGCGTCGTCCACGATGGCGCGCAGCTTGTCCAGGTCGCGGATGTCGACGATGCCGGGGATGACACGGCGCCCGGTCTTCTCGATCTGGCGGACCGTCTCGGCCAGGTCTGCCGGGGTCGCGGAGTCGTACACGACGCTGGGCAGCGGCGCGCAGACATCGACGACGATCACGTCGGCGCCCTCCTCGGCCAGCCGCAGCGCGTCCGCCCGGCCATGCCCGCGCGCCGCCCCGGTCACCAGCGCCACCTTGCCCGCGACCCGATCACCCATCGCTGCCGTCCTTCCTGCTGGCGCACAAACCGGACATAACTGTCCGGTTCCCGTTCGCAGCATAACTGGGGGTGTCCGTGAGGGCCGGGACCGAGCCGCCGAGCACCAGCCCGCGCGACGTGCCAGGGGTTGACAGCCAGGAAGCCCGCGCAGGCGGCGGCCAGCCCGGTCGTACCGGGTAGATCATGATTTTCCCGTATCGTGGGC
>OFHK01000049.1_pt1 | contig 37299 bp, 44 predicted proteins | sample 1521951 | NCBI WGS metagenome assembly OFHK01 (sample SAMEA2468436, study PRJEB22500) | soil metagenome | biome: Glassland; feature: Farmland; material: Clay | place: Australia | collected 2013-01-31 | depth 0.55 m
GGGCGCGCGCCCGCGCGGTGGCCCCGGTGGCCCGCGCCCGGGGCGCGGGGCCCGGAGCGCGAGGGGAGCGGGCCCGGGACTGCGGGGGGGGGGGGGGGAACGGGGGGGGGGGGGGGGGCCCGGGGGGGGGGGGGCGGGGAGGGGGGCGGGGGGGGGGGGGGGGCGGGGGGGGGGGGCGGGGGGGGGGCGGCGGGGGGGGGGGGGGGCGGGCCGGGCCCCCCCGCCTCTCCGAACACCACGAGGGTGGCCCCCACCTGGACAGTCTCGCCCTCCTTGGCGCGGCGCTCCATGATCTTGCCCGTCACCGGGGAGGGGATCTGCACGGTCACCTTGTCCGTCATGACCTCAACGAGCGGATCGTTCTCCTGGACCGCGTCGCCCTCCTTGACGAACCACTTCGTGACCTCCCCTTCATGGACGCCCTCGCCGATGTCCGGGAGCTTGAATTCGCGAGCCATCGCGGGAACCTCGCCGGTGTGCGGTGTCCTAGTGAACTACGTGTTATAACGGTTTGCACGCACGGCCTCGGATGCCCGCAGGAGGCAAGGGCTTTATGACCCGGCCGCCCTATCCCTGCTGGGGAGGAGTAGGGTCGTGGAGGAGTGGCACAGACCGGTGGGCGTGATTTGTGCCGGACGATCCGGCGCCAACGACTGCCGGGCCCTCGTTCGCCTTGGGCTTGCAGCCCGGGCGGCGGAGTTCTCCCGGCCGGACGCGGGTCGTCCGTGACATCCCGGCCTGCTCCTCCTTTCCCCGAAGGAACCAAGTTGCGGTGGTGGTAGGATCGCTCGTCCGGCCGGAATCACAGTGCTCGGCGTGCTCGTCCTCCTGGCTTCCGCGATCTTGGTCATCGCGGGCCTCCTCGGGATCTTCGCCAGCCCGCTGGGACTGATCCCCGGCTCGGGTCTCAACGCCGGCGCTCTCTTCTCCGGCGGCGTCCTGTTCCTCGTCCTCGGCGTCGTGCTCGGCGTGTCGGGGACGGGGCTCATGCGGCTCCGCCCGTGGGCCTGGTGGCTCGCGACCCTCACGGTCATCGCGGTCCTCATCTGGACCGTGTACCGGATCTTCCAGGCGATCGAGGCGCTCCACCTCGAATGGTATGCGACGGTCGGCCTGGCCGCCGTCCTGTTGGGGTACTTGGTCACCGTGCGCCACTTCTTCCAGAAGCCCGAGGTCGACTGAGCCCGCGCCGCGGTCCATTCGCAATCCCGAGAACCAGGGGCCAAGCATTATCCGCGGTCCCCGGGAGTCCGGGCCGCCGTGCCCGGGAAGACGCCCCGTATCCGCCTGGAAGGCCGTTTCGGCGAGCTCCTGGATTCCGGGATGCGGATGTGTCTCCTCGACGTGGAGACCTCCTTCCACAGCCTCCGCAAGTCCGTGGAGGGCATCGTCGGCGAGGCCGCCTCGACCCTCTTCTTCGAGTCCGGGTTTCGCGGAGGGGCGAACTACGCGCAGGCCCTAGTCCGGAACCGCGCCATGCGGGCGGATGAGGCCGGATATCGCCAAGCCATCCGCGAGTTCTCCGAAGGCGGGTTCGGCGCGTTCCAGATTCGCGAGCTCGACTTCGCGGGGGGCAGGGCGTGCGTGACGTGCCGGGAACCCATGGCCTTCGAGGCCTACGCCGCGCTCACGAACCACGAGGTGCGGAAGCAGCCCGTGTGCGACTTCACGCGAGGGGTGCTCGTCGGCCTCCTGGCCGGCTTGAGCCAGCGAGAAGACCTTGGCGGGTACGAGGAGTCCTGCCGGGCCACGGGGGCGCCCGAGTGCGTCTTCCGCATCGACCAGGAAGAGGTGACTCGGAGCGCGGCGATCGCCCGCAACCTCTCCCGGGGCGCGACTCCGCCTAGAAGGCCATGACCTTGTCGATGCCCGCGAAGACGCGGTCCGCGCTGGGCATGTAGACGTCTTCCAGGGCGTAGGGGAACGGGGTGTCGAATCCTGCCACGCGCACGATGGGGCCGCGGAGGTACTCGATCGCCCTCTCCGCGAGCAGCGCGCTGATCTCCCCGCCGTAGCCGCCCGTCCGCGGCGCCTCGTAGACGACGACCGCACGCCCCGTCTTCTTCACGGAGGCCAGCACGGCGTCCACGTCGAGCGGGACGAGGGTCCGGAGGTCGACCACCTCGGCCTCGATCCCCTTCCCCGCGGCCTTCGTCGCGGCGTCCAAACACACCTGGGACATGTAGCCCCAGGCGAACAGGGAGACGTCCTTCCCCTCGCGGCGGACGAGGGCCTGGCCCAGGGGGACCGTATGCTCGCCCTCGGGCACGTCCTCTCGGAACGCGCGGTACAGCTTCTTGGGCTCCAGGAAGAGCACGGGGTCCGGGTCGCGGATGGACGACGTCAGGAGCCCCTTCGCGTCGCTCGGCGTGGATGGCACGACGACCTTGAGTCCCGGGGTGTGGGTGAAGTAGGCCTCGCTGGACTGGGAGTGGTAGTGGCCTCCGCGGATCCCGCCGCCGTAGGGCGTGCGTATGGTCATGGGGACCGTGTACTGCCCGCCGCTCCGGTACCGCATCTTCGCAGCCTCCGAGACGATCTGGTCGAACGCGGGATAGATGAAGTCCATGAACTGGATCTCGGGGACGGGACGCAGGCCGTACAGGGCCATGCCGATTGCGCTCCCGATGATCCCGGACTCCGCGAGGGGGGTGTCGAACACGCGGTCGGGGAACTCGTCGATCAGGCCTTCCGTGCACCGGAAGACGCCTCCGTTCTTCCCGATGTCCTCGCCGAGGACGACCACGCGGTCGTCCCGCCGCATCTCCTCCCGGAGGGCATTGTTGATCGCCTGGACCATGGTCATCTGGGTCATGCGCGCTCACGACTCGCTGGCGTAGTACTCCGCGTACGGGTCCGGATCCGCCGACTGCCCGGGCAACCGGTCCTGGAGGTCCGGGTCGTCCTTCAGGGGGCGCAGGTCCGGATCCTCGTCGAGGCGGTCGACGTAGTCCGACTGGAGCTCCACGGCCTTCACGAAATGCTCGATCGCTTTAGGTTTGTTGCCCATTCTCGCCGCGATCCGTGCGACGTTGTAGTGGGCGCTCGCCCGGCCCGGCTCGAGTTCGAGGGCGCGGCCGTAGGCGTCCAGGGCGGCCTCCAAGTCGCCCGCGTTGAGGAGGTCGTACCCCAGGCTGCTCCAGCCTTGAGGGTTCGACGGATTCGCGTCGCAGACCATCTGGTCGATCCGCGCGGCCTCCATGTGCTTTCCCTCCGAGCCCAGACACGCCGCCGCCAGGGCGGCCGCCTCCGGATCCACGACGTCGTTCCGCTGGATCAGCGGCCGGACGAGGGCCAGGGCCTCCCCGGTCCGTCCCTGCTTGAAGAGCTCGTGGGCTCTCGCGACCGCGCTGCCCCCCGTGGGCGGTGCGGCTCTCGGTGCGGCAGGCCCCTTCTTCGGCACGGGATCATCCCCTCCGCACGGACCGGGCTTCTCCGAGCTCCTCCCGGAGGTTCCACGTGGGCTCCGCGTACACGTCCTCGAAGAACGTCTCCACGGGGACGGGCGGCATGGCCTCCGCCTCGGCCACGGCCTGGGTGATCTCGTCGCCGATCTCCTTCTCCAGGGATGCCTCGCGCCCCTCGTCCCACCAGCCCCGCGCCTCCAGGAACCGGCGGAGGCGCACGAGCGGGTCGCGAGCCATCCAGACCGCGACCTCCTTCTCGTCGCGGTACCGGGAGGGGTCGTCGCTCGAGGAGTGCGGGCCGAAGCGGTACGTCAGGGCCTCGACGAGCGCGGGCCCCTGCCCGTTCCTCGCGGCGTTCGCCGCGCGCCGCACGGCACCGTACACGGCGAGGGCGTCCATGCCGTCCACGCGGACGCCTTCCATGCCGTAGGCGGGGGCCTTCTCCGCCAGGGTGGCCGTGGCCGTCTGCCGCGACACGGGGAGCGAGATGGCCCACTGGTTGTTGTTGCAGAAGAACACGCAGGGCGCGCGGTAGACGCCCGCAAAGTTCATCGCCACGTGGAAGTCCGGCGTGCTCGTCGCCCCGTCGCCGAAGTAGACGAGGACCGCGGCGGGCTCCTTGCGGAGCTTCATCCCCCAGGCGATCCCCATGGCGTGCGGGATCTGGGTCCCGACGGGCGACGAGATGGAAAGGTAGTGTCCCTTCGCGAACACGTAGTGGCAGGGCATCTGCCGCCCCTTCGCCGGGTCTCCGCCGTTCGTCATGAACTGGCAGATGAGGTCCTTCAGGGGCATGCCGCGAAGCAGCGCGGCCCCCGGCTCCCGGTACTGGGGCACGATCCAGTCGTCCGGCTCCATGGCCATCGCCGCGCCGACGATGGCGGCCTCCTGCCCGACGGAGGGGCCGTAGAAGCCGATCCGTCCCTGGCGCTGGAGCGCGAGCATGCGGTTGTCGAGGATCCGCTCGAGCGTCATGCCGCGGTACAACCTCACGGCGTCGTCCCGGGAGAGATTGGGGTCGGCGGAAGGGTCGACGGACCCGTCGTCCTGGAGAACGCGGACGATGTCTCCCAAGGGGTTTTTCCTCGCGGCATGGAGCCGGTGCGAAAGCATCGGCCGAGACGGTCTTAAGTGTATCGACCGGCGTCAGTTCTTTAACGCTCGCGAGCCTTCCGGAGTGGGTGCCGCTTCGGTCCGACGCGCGGGTCGTCGGCTACCTGGCGGTTTCCGTCGCGGCCCTCCTGTACGGTCTCTGGGCGAACCTGTCCAAGCTCGCGGAACAGAGCGTTCCTCCCCTGACCATCGCCCTGTGGTCCCAGGTGCTCCCGGGACTCCTGTACTTCCCCTCGTTCGCGCGCCACCGTCTCCCCCGGAAGGACGTTCCGCTCCTGGTCCTCGTCAGTTGCGCGGGGGCCGTGGCCGCCCCCGTGGTCTACTACTTCGGCCTCGTGGGGACGACGGCCGCGAACGCGAGCCTGCTCTCCAACTCGGAGTCCGTCTTCACCGTGGTCATCGCGTTCACGTTCCTCGGCGAACGGCTCACCCGACGCGGCTATCTTGCGCTCGCGGGCATCGTGTTCGGTGCGTTCACGGTGACCACGCAGCTCGAGGTCGGGAACCTGGCCGCCGTGCAGTACCTCCCCGGGAACCTCCTGCTCATCCTGGGCACGTTCTTCTGGGGCGTGGACAACAACGGCAGCACGGTCCTCAGCCGACGGTCGCGCATCGTCCCCATGATTTCCGCCAAGCTCCTCCTCGGGTCGGCCCTCCTGGTGCCCGTCCTCCTGGTGACCGGCGCGCCCCTCCTGCCGAGCGGTCCGGACGCGTGGCTCATCCTCGTGATCGCCTTCGGCGGCGTCGCAAGCTTCACGGTCCTGTTCTACCACGCCCTCCGGGTCATCGGTGCCATTCGCGCGGGGTCCATCCTGTCCACGTCGGCCCTCTGGGGCGTCCTGATCTCCCTCGCCCTGTTCCCCGGCGAGCCGCTGACCGCCACGCAGCTCGCGGGAGGCGCCCTGATGATCCTCGCCACGATCGCTCTGTACGTGTTCGGCGGCACAGTGACGTCGGCATCCGCGGGGGCCGGCGAAACCTTGAAACCCGCGGGCCCGGATGGTCCGAAGTTGCCGTGACCACCCCCCCGCCCGAGACCCTGTTCGCCGCCCTGGCGCGCCTCGCGCGTCACCTCGAGGCCACGCCGAAGCGCCTGGAGAAGCGCGGCCTGCTCGCGGAGTTCCTGCGGAGCCTGCAGCGGGAGGAGATCGCCCCCGCGGTCCATCTCGTCGTGGGCCGCATCTTTGCGGAGGCGGATGCCCGCGCCCTGAACGTGGGGTGGGCGACCCTGCGTCGGGCCCTCGAAGGGAAGCGACAGACCACCCTCGTCGCGGAACCGCTCACGGTGCTCGAGGCCTCCCGCGCCTTCGCGGCGATTGCCGCGACCCACGGTCCGGACTCCGTCCGCGAGCGCCGCCGCCTCCTCGAATCCCTCCTGGGGCGCGTGGACCCCGCGGACCGCGACATCCTGCTGCGGATCCTGTTTGGCGAGATGCGGATCGGCGTGAACGAGGGGGTCATGCTCGAGGGCATCGCGGAAGCCGCGGACCTCCCGGCGGAGAACGTGAGGACCGCCCACATGTTCCTCGGGGACCTGGGCCGGGTGGCGGAGATCGCCTTGAGCGAGGGACTCCCGGGCCTCCGATCGGCCGGGCTTCGGCTCCTTTCCCCCGTGAAGCCCATGCTGGCCGAGATGGCCGAGGACCCGGACGACGTCCTCACGGAGCACGGAGGGGAGACCGCCATCGAATTCAAGCTGGACGGCGCCCGGATCCAGATCCACCGGGACGGCGACGCCGTGCGGATCTTCAGTCGCCGGCTCACGGACGTCACGGACAGCCTGCCCGAGCTGGTCGCCTTCGCCAAGTCCCTCCCGGCGTCGCGTTTCCTCCTGGAGGGCGAGGTGGTCGCCGTGGACCACGGAGGCCGCCCGCTCCCGTTCCAGGACCTCATGCGCCGCTTCCGCCGCGTCCACGGCATCGAGGAAGCGTCGCGGGAGATCCCCCTGAAGCTGTTCCTCTTCGACCTCCTGACCGTGGACGGCCGGGACCTCGTGGATGCACCCTACCGGGAACGCTGGTCGCGGCTCGAGGCCCTCGTTCCGCGCGACGTCCTGACGCCGCGGACCATCGCCCGCACGAAGGGGGAGATCGAGGCGTTCCTGCAGCGGTCCCTGGAGGAGGGCCACGAGGGACTCATGGCCAAGGCCCTCGATGCCCCCTACTCCGTGGGGAAGCGCGGGAAGAAGTGGTTCAAGATCAAGCCCGCGGACCGCCTCGACCTGGTCATCGTCGCGGCGGAGTGGGGCTCGGGCCGGAGGCAGGGCTGGCTCTCGAACTACTGGCTCGCGGTACGCGACGCGGCCACGGGCCGGTTCCAGATGATCGGGAAGACGTTCAAGGGGCTCACGGACGAGGAGTTCGTCCTCATGACGGAGCGGATGAAGGCCCTCGCGGTCTCCGAGGAGCGCTGGGGGTACCACGTCCGGCCCGAGGTGGTCGTTGAGGTGGCGTACAACGAAATCCAGAAGAGTCCCCACTACCCGAGCGGCTTCGCCCTGCGGTTCGCCCGCATCGCTCGGATCCGGGACGACAAGGGGCCCGAGGATGCGGACACGTACGCTCGGCTGAAGGAACTGTACGAGCGGCAGTTCGAGCGCAAGGGCCGCGCGCCCGCGGAACTCTGATCCTTGGATGCGGTGCGGCGAGTTCACTCGACGTCCCGGGACGCCAGGATGCCCCGCGTGGCCGTCCCCTGCCCGTACACGGTGAGGTAGATCCCGAGCAGCGCAAGCCCCGCACCGAAGCCCACGCCCAGCGTGGGAATCTGATTCAGGATGGCCCACGCCAGGAGACTCGCGCCCACGGGCTCGCCCACGAGGCTCAGGCTGACAACGGGGGCGGGCACCCAGCGGAGGGACCAGTTGTAGAGCGTGTGCCCCCCGATCTGCGGGATCACCGCGAGGGCGAGGAACAGGAGCAGCTCCGTGTCCGGGTTGCCGACCGGGGTCAGGCTCTCCTCCAGCACGACCGCGTAGAGGAACAGGACCGCGGTCGCGCAGGCGTACACGACGAGGGCGTAGTCCAGCAGGGCGACGCGCTGCCGCAGGCGGCGTCCCGCGAGGAAGTAGACTCCGGCCATGATGCCCCCGAGGAATGCGAGCGTGTTCGCGTACAGGAGGCTGCCCCCCGGGCCGTAGTCCGCGAAGGCGATCACGATGACGCCGCTGAATCCGACGACGATGCCCACGGCCATCCACTTGTTCAGCCGCTCCTTGAGGACAAAGTGGGAGACGAGGCCGACCATGAGCGGGTGGGACGTGACGAGCACGACGGAGGAGGCGATGCTCTCCTGCGGCACCTTGAGGGAGGAGATCCACAGGGTGAAGTGGGTCGCCAGGATCGCGCCGATGCCCGCCATCAGGAACATGTCGCGCCGGGGGAGCCGGCGGAGCGTGACCTCCCTCCCGAGGAGGACGCGCACGCCCAGGACGGCGGCCAGGATGGCCGTGGCCATGGCGAGGCGGTACAGGGCGATCGTGATGGCGGGCGACGTGCTCCAGGTGATGAAGATGGACGCCCAGGAGACGGAGACGACGGCGAGGAAGATGCCCACGTAGGGGCTCGTCTTCGGGGCCGGGGCGACTGCCACGGAGGCCCGGAGGGGCGCGGCGCTATCTAACGCCTGCGCCCGGGGCGTCCAAGGGCTTTTGACCGCTGCCGCGATACGCCACGTCGCCGAGGGGAGTCGGATGAACATCGCGGATGTGCGGAAGATCGCAGTGATGGGCGCAGGGACCATGGGGGCGGGCATCGCCCAGACGTGCGCCGCGGCAGGCTACCGGGTCACCATGCGGGACATCGACCAGAAGTTCGTGGACGGCGGCTTCCGCCGCATCCGCGACCCGCTGCTGAAGCGCGTGGAGAAGGGCAAGATGACCGCGGCGGAGGTCGACGCTCTCGTCGCGAAGATCCACGGCACCGTGGACCTGAAGGAGGCCCTTGACGGCGCCCAGGTGGTCATCGAAGCGGTCTTCGAGAAGATGGAGATCAAACGGGAGATCTACGCGGAGATGGACCGGATTGCGGCGCCCGAGACCGTGTTCGCGTCCAACACGTCCTCCCTGAGCATCACGGAGATGGCCAACGTCACGAAGCGCGCGGACCGCGTGGTCGGCATGCACTTCTTCAACCCCGCGCCCGTGATGAAGCTCGTCGAGGTGATCCGCGGCTCGGAGACGAGCGACGCGACCATGGCCCTCGCGAAGGACCTCTGCATCAAGCTGGGCAAGGAGCCCGTGGAGGTCCAGGAAGCGCCCGGGTTCGTCGTGAACCGCCTCCTAGTCCCCATGATGAACGAGGCGTTCAACCTCCTCCAGGAGGGCGTCGCGAGCGCGGAGGACATCGACAAGGCGATGAAGCTCGGCACGAACATGCCCATGGGCCCCTTCGAGCTCGCCGACTACACGGGGATCGACATCGGCCTGGATGTCATGGAGGTCCTCTACCGGGAGACGGGGGATCCCAAGTTCCGGCCCTCTCCCCTCTTACGGAAGTACGTGCGCGCGGGGCGACTCGGACGGAAGAGCGGCCGCGGCGTGTACGACTACCGGACGGGCTGAGACCTCGGCCGCATCGCCATGAAGCCTCACGCGGAAACGGAAGGGAGGGCGCGCGGTTCACGCGCCCTCCGTGCTTGGCGCGCTCAGGTCCCCGGCGGTCCCTGCGGGGGCTGCTGCGGCGGCGGGTAGGGCGGCTGGTACGGCTGCTGCGGCGGCTGGGCCGGGTACGGCATGCGCGGGCGGCGCCGGAGCAGGAGGACCGCGCCCACGATGATGATCAGCGCGATGACCAGGAGCACGATCCACACGACGTTGGAGATCCCGAGGAACCCGGGGCTGTAGTTGTACGAGGTCAGGTTCATGGATCCCGTGTAGTGGGGCGTGGCGCCCCCCGAGTAGCTGTCGATCCGGACGGCCCACCCGACCTGCTCCGAGTAGAAGTACACGGAGGGCCTGTTGCCGCCCGTCTTGGACCAGAGCTGGGAGGCGGTGAACGTGCCTGCGGGGACCGTCACGGACCCCTCACCCAGGACCGTGCCGTTCCAGTTGTACGTCGTCGTGCTCGTGCCGAAGATGCTCAGCGTGGTTTCCTGACTGGACCCGCTCCAGCTGCCTCCCAGGTTCAACGGGAACACGGCGAGCGGGTAGGGCTTGTCGTACGTCGAGGTGACCGTCCCGACGATGGGCAGGCTGCCGTTCGTCTTCGCGATCTTCAGCCCGTCCGTCGTGTAGTACTGGTCCAGGGTGATGCTGAGCGTGGTGCCGCCGCTCGTCGAGGAGCTGGTCGCGGTCACATGCCACACGGTGTAGGTCGTCGAGCCGATGGTCAGGGACGTCTGCTCCTTCACGGTCATGGTCAGCGTGGTGGCTCCGTTTGCCGAGCTGTAGACCCACTGGTTTCCGGTGGACCACGAGGGGGCGTTCTGGGTCGCCGCGGCGTTCCCGGTCGCTCCCAAAGAAACTACACCGAGGAGGGCCAGGGCCAGCACGACCACGAAGACTTTTCGGACGGGGGTCAAAGCTTGCCTCCTTCCGGGCCCACGAATCCAGGGGGCATATGAATGTTGAGGCCCAATTTTCAATCCCGGCGACCATCCCGGGAGGGAGCCGAAGCTTCATCGCGCCCGCCGCCCTTCCCGCGGCCGGTGCCCATGCCCGAGTACATCCGCGTCGAGACCCAGGACCGCATCGCAATCGTCACCATCAACCGCCCCGAGGTCCGGAACGCCTTGAACTCCCACGTGGTGCGCGAGCTCACGGAGGCCTTCGCGCAGCTCGCCCGGTCGGCGGACGTCGCGGCGATCATCCTCACGGGCGCGGGGGACAAGGCCTTCGTCGCGGGGGCGGACATCAAGGAGATGGTCGGGAAGACGGGCCTCGAGATGCAGGCCTTCTCCGAGCTCGGGCGGCGGCTCGGTGAGGCCATGGAAAGCTGTCCGAAGCCCATCATCGCGGCGATCAACGGCTTCGCCCTGGGCGGCGGTTGCGAGATCGCCATGGCGTGCGACCTCCGTCTCGCGTCGGAGAGTGCGAAGATCGGGCAGGCGGAAATCAACCTCGGGATCATCCCGGGGTTCGGCGGCAGCCAGCGCCTCCCGCGGCTCGTGGGCCCGGGATGGGCGGCCCAGATGGTCTTCAGCGGCGAAGCCATCGACGCCGCCACCGCAGAGCGGATCGGCCTCGTGAACCGGGTGGTCCCCCCGGACCGCCTCCTCGAGGAGGCGAAGGCCCTCGCCCGGAAGGTCCTCGAGAAGAGCCCGGCGGCCATCGCCCTCGCGAAGGCCTGCCTTCGGGCGGCGCAGGAGATGCCGCTCTCCCAGGGCCTGGCCTACGAGACGGCGGCGTTCGCCGTCGCGGGGGCGACCCAGGACAAGGTGGAGGGCATGACCGCCTTCCTGGAGAAACGCAAGCCGGTCTGGAAGGGCGCCTGATCAGTACGACTCGAACTCTTCCTGGAGGTCGATGACGACCTGCTCCAGGACCTCCTCGAAGGACGAGCTCCGGTACTCCCGCATCCCGCCCAACTCGCTCTGGATCCGGGCGATGAAGTTGTTCGAGCTCTTCAGGAACTCCACGTTCACGAGGGACTCTTCCATCGGTACCGGCTCTCCTGGCGCGTCCGCGGGACCGCGTTCGTGCGAAAGCGTATTGGAGGTTCCTATTTAATGGTTGGCAAATGCTTTCGCGAACCGGCCGCCCGGGAGTCGCGCCCGCGTCTCCCTCAGGAATGTTTATCTACGTCCCCCTCTTTGGCGCACGCTCACCGACCTGGATAACGGAGTGAGAGGCCTTTGGGAAACATCCGGCCGACGTACATCAAGCGCGTCGCCATCGAGCTCGTGAAGCAGCATGCGGGCGAGTTCACGGCGGACTTCGAGAACAACAAGAAGAAGGTCTCCGAGCTCTGCGACGTGAGCAGCATCCTGATGCGCAACCGGATTGCAGGCTACATCACCCGCTACCGCCAGCGTGAGACCGCCTGAGCTGCGACGTGGCGTCCTCGGGCCTCCGGGGCGGCCCCTCAGGAGCGGAGCGGAATGGGCTACGCCGTCGAGACGCGAGATCTGACCCGGGTGTTCGCCGGGAAGAAGCACCTTCTTCGCCGCCGGAAACGGCGTCCCGAGGATGGCGAGGAGCCCGAGGGCTCCGTGACCGCCTTGGACGGCGTCACCATGCAGATCAAGGAGGGTGAGCTGTTCGGCCTTCTGGGGCCCAACGGGGCCGGCAAGACCACGCTGATCAAGATCCTCTGCACCCTCCTCCTCCCCACCGCCGGACAGGCGTACGTCGCAGGCTACGATGTCACGAAGGACGTCTTCCCGATCCGCCAGCGGATCTCCATGGTCTCCGGCGGCGAGACGACGGGGTACGGTCTCCTCACGACCCGCGAGAACATCTGGATGTTCTCCCAGTTCTACGGCGTCGCGTCCAAGGTGGCGAACGACCGGATCGACGAACTCATGGATGTCTTCGGCCTGCGAGACCGGCGGGACGCCAAGGTCCGGACGCTGTCCACGGGCCAGCGGCAGAAGATGAACATGATTCGTGGCTTCGTCACGAACCCGGACATCCTCTTCCTGGACGAGCCCACGGTCGGGCTCGACGTGAACGCGGCGCGGACGGTCCGGGACTACGTGATGAAGTGGCTCCAGGAGGAGAAGGGGAAGACGGTCCTCCTGACGACCCACTACATGGCCGAGGCGGACGAGATGTGCGACCGCATCGCGATCATCGACAACGGCCGCATCCTGGCGTGCGACACCCCGGAGAACCTGAAGAGGATGGTTCGCCTGGACACCACGTTCCGCCTGGAGATCGATCCGATTCGGGACACCTCGGGCTTCGGGAGGATCGCCGGCGTGAAGAACTACTCCGTGAAGGACGACGCCTCCAAGAACACGTCGTACCTGACCTTCATCCTGGACGGGGAGGCGCCCGTGGCGGACATCCTGAGCTACGTCATGTCCCAGGGATCCCGCGTCCGCTCCCTCCAGAAGTCGGACCCTACCCTGGAGGACGTGTTCGTGAGCATGGTGGGGAAGGGATTCGAATGAGCGCCGAGGCGACGGTCCACGAGGGCGCCGTCCGGCGTTCCGATCTGGGATTCAAGATTCGGCTGAACCTGCGCTCCGTGGTCGGGCGCGCGTACCCTCGGGTCATCGGGGCCAACCGTGAGCCCTCCTGGGTCTTCTTCGAGGTGTTCCTCCCTCTTCTGGGCATCGCGGCCTACGTGTTCATCTATCAGGCGTTCTACGGGGCCCGAGTGGCCCAGATTCAGGCGGGCATCTGCGCCCCATTGAGCTGCTCGGATGCCCTGCTCCAGGCGGGGCAGCAGCTGAACGCCCTCGTCGCGACGGTCGTCCTCGGGGGCACGATGGTCGCCTTCTGGCTCAACGTCCTCTGGTCCATGGCGAGCCAGCTGTACTGGGAGAAGGAGATCGGCAATCTCCAGATCTACATGATGGCCCCGATGAGCCGTATGGCCCTCCTCGCGGGCATGGCGGTCGGCGGCATGTTCATGACCTCCGTCCGAGCCCTGTCCACCCTGGTCGCCGGTGTCCTCGTGTTCGGCGTCGTCTTCCAGGTCGCTAACCCCCTCCTGCTCCTCGCGGTCTTCTTCGTCACCCTGATCGCCCTCTACGGCATGGGGATGATGTTCGCGTCCCTCTACCTCCTGTGGGGCCGCGAGGCATGGAACCTCTCCTCGCTCCTTGAGGAGCCGATCTTCTTCTCGAGCGGGATGTACTTCCCCGTCGGCGGGCTGTTCAACCCCGGGCTGGCGCCCTGGGGCTCGATCGTGGCCATCGCCGGGAGCGTCGTGCCGGCCATGCTGGGCCTCGACGCCCTGCGGCAACTCACCCTCCCGGGGACGGCGCCCCTCCCCCTCCTTCCGCCGGTCACCGAGCTCGAGCTCCTGCTCGTGCTCGCCGTCGTCTTCCTGGTCCTCGCAAGGTACGCCCTCGCGTACCTAGAGAATCTCGCGAAGCGAGAGGGGAAGCTGACCTCACGTCATCAGTGAGCGGCTTCTGGAGGACGTTCAAAGTCGCCGCCTGGCTTGGATGGGAGATGGACTCCAACTGGACGGAACCGTGGCTGTTCGTCGTGTACTCCATCATCAAACCCATCGCGGCCGCGTTCATCCTGGTCCTCATGTACGTCGTGTTCGCGGCCATCGGCAACTTCACGGCCCCCGCGCTCTTCGCCTTCATGTACGTGGGCAACGCGTTCTTCATCTTCGTGGGCTCCGTCCTCTTCGGCACGTTCCAGGTCATCCAGTCCGACCGGGAGTGGTACCAGACGATCCGCTACGTGTACATCTCCCCGATCAGCTACTACGTCTACATCATGGGCCGCGCGTTCTCCAAGATTCTCGTGTCGGCCTTTGCTGTGCTCATCACACTGGCCTTCGGCTACGTGTTCCTCGGCGTGCCGCTCGTCCTGGAGTGGCAAGACCTGCCCGTGCTCGTGGCGAGCCTCGTCCTCGGCCTCTTCTGCCTCCTGGCCATCGGCATCACGTTGGGCGGTGTCACGTTCCTCATGGCGCGCCATACCCAGACGCTCGCCGAGGCCGTCCCGGGCATCTTCTACGTGTTCTGCGGGGTGCTCTATCCGCTGAGCATCCTCCCCGTCTTCCTCCAGGACGTCGGGAAGGCGATCCCCCTGACGTACTGGTTCGACCTGTCGCGCCGGCTGCTCCTTCCCGCAAGCCTCATGTCCGGCGTTCCGACCGGGCTCAGCGGCTTCGACAACCTCACCATCCTCGGATTCCTCGCCCTGTCGAGCGTGGTCTTCTTCGGACTCAGCCTCGGGGTCTTCAAGCTCGGCGAGTACCTGGCCCGCAAGGCGGGCAAGATCGACATGACCACGTCCTACTGAGCCGGCTTGCGCCGAGCGCGGGCGATGGCCTGCTCCGTTCGGAACGGGAGCCGCTGGATGGCGCCGCAGGCCGTGCACGTGATCACGACCCGTCCCCGCCCGACGCGGACCCGCGCGTTCACGCCGGGGACGAAGTACGCGAGGCACGCCTTGCAGAAACGGCGCTTGAACTCGGGCGGGGTCCGCACGTTGTAGCGCATCCCGATCTTCCGGGCGAGGTCGACGTACCGGCGGGCTCGGGCTCCGTGTCCCTGGAGCGCCTCCTTCTCCGCGAGGCCGAAGAGGACGACCATGCGCTCGAGGGCGATCCGCCGTTCCATGCCCCGATGCCGCCGCTTCGGCACGGCGGGGCCACGGGCAGAGGCCCATAAAACCCTTCCCGGCCGCCGCGCGACCAACCTTTAACTACGGAGGCGCTTTCCTCGCGGCGGTTCTCATGCGCGCACGCGTCAGGAAGATCTTCCGCAACATCCGCGATCCCGTGGACCTCGTCGTCCTCATGAACTCGGTCGACCCGCACATCGACCTCTCCTTCTTCTATGCGACCGGGCTGACGGACGGCCTGTTCGAAGGCTGCGCGGCCTGGCTCCACCCGGACGGAAGCGCGGAGATCATGACCTCCGCGCTCGAGGAGGCGGCGGCCAAGAAGAGCGGCCTGCCCCTCCACGTCTTCCGCCACCGCGAGGAACCCGCCAGGCTCCTGCGCAAACTGCTCGACGGCCACCGACGGATCGGGATCAACGCCGCGGAGCTCACCCACGACGCGTTCAACCGGTTGCGCAAGTACGCCCCCAAGTCGGCCAAGTTCGTGGACGTCTCCGAGGCGGTCACGCAGTCCCGTCTCGTGAAGGACGACGAGGAGGTCGCGCTGATCCAGAAGGCCTGCGACATCGCCTCCAAGTCCTTCGAGGAGACCCTTCCCGCCATCCGCCCGGGCGTCCAGGAGGCGAAGATCGCCGCCGAGCTGGTGTACCACATGCAGCAGAACGGGGCCACGGGGCCGTCCTTCCGGACCATCGTCGGCTCGGGACCCAACGGCGCGGAGCCCCACTACACCGCGGGACCGCGGAAAATCCGGAAGGGGGATCTCATCGTGATCGACTTCGGCTCCCTCTATCACATGTACTGCTCCGACGTCACCCGGACCGTGGTCGTGGGGAAGGCCGGCGAGGAGCAGCGGTCCATGTACAACACGGTCGCGCGCGCGCAGAAGGCCGCGCTCGCCAAGATGAAACCGGGCGTCAAAGGGAAGGCGGTGGACGCCGCGGCGCGCACCCTGATCGACTCCACGAAGTACAAGGGGCGGTTCATCCACGGCCTGGGCCACTCCGTGGGCCTCGCGGTGCACGACGGCGGCGGGCTCTTCACCACGAGCGAGCTCGTCCTCAGGTCCAACATGGTCATGACGGACGAACCGGGCGTCTACATCCCGGGCTTCGGCGGCGTGCGGATCGAGGACGACGTGCTCGTGACGCCCAAGGGAGCCCGGTACATGAGCTCCGCGCCCCGGGAGCTCCTCGAGCTTTGACGTGCCTCACGCAGCCGGGCGCCGCCGGTCGCTGAATTCGCGGACTAGGATGCTCATCCGAATCACGTTCAGGAAGCGGCCGTCCTTGAAGACGTCCTCCCGGTGGATCCCCTCCCGAACGAAGCCGCACTTCTCGTACGAGCGGATGGCCCGCGCGTTGCCCTCGAGGACATCCAGGGAAATCTTGTTCAGTCCCAACTGGTCGAACCCGTACCGCAGGGCGGTCTCGAGGGCGTCCGTGCCGTAGCCTCGAGACCAGTACGACGTCTCGCCGATCACGATCCCGAGGTCCGCCTTGCGGTGGACGCGGTCCACCTTATGGAGTCCCAGGTTGCCCACGTGGCGCCCGTCGATCTCGATCGCGAAGATCTGCTCGTCCCCGTGACGGACGTAGTCATGGTACCACCGCTCCTCCTCCGCCAAGGTGACGGGTCCCGCCCTTCCCAGGAACTGGGTGACCTGAGGGTCGCTGAACCACTTCACGCACCGACGCAGGTCGCCCGTGGACAGGGGTCGCAGCACGACGTGGACGCCGTGCAGGATCCGGTGGTCCTCGATCATGACGGGTGGCTTCACCCACCGCGCGGCGGATAACCTTTACCGTCAGGCCAGGGACACGGTCACCGTGGCCTGGGTCGAGGCGCCATCCGCGTCGGTCACGGTCAGGGTCACCGTGTAGGTCTTGTCTTCCGGGAACGCGTGGACCACGGTGGCGGTCACCGCCATGGGCGCCGCACCGCCCACGACGTTCTCGGGCACATCCGCCGCGGGACCGTTGGGGAACACCTGGGTCAGGTTCGTCCCGTCCCCGAAATCCCAACGGGCCGTGAGGGCGTCCGCCCCCGGGTCGTACAGGTTCGCGCGGAGCGTGACGCCGCCCAGGGAGAGGCGCGTCCGAAGGTCGCCCAGATCCCAGGTCCACGTGGCTTGGTGCTGGACGTTGAAGTTGTGGAACAGCACGGTGAAGGTCCCATCCGGGAAGGACACGTTGAGCCACGCGGGATTGTCGCCGTTGGGCTGTCCGTTGGACGGATCATCCGCCGGAGTGTACACGACCGTGGCGGTGATCGGATTCAGGACACTGAGGTTGAGCATCCCCGTATCCTGGGACTGGTCGCCCGGGTCGCCCGGTCTGCGCGTGACCCGCAGGGTCGCAACCGGGACGCCGTCGGAACGCAAGGTGAAGGTCGCATCGTGGCCCTTCTCCCCCGCGAGCACGAGGCGGAAGTCCGCCCGGACGGACGCGTTCGCGGTGAGGCTCCGGATCACAGGCGGGACGTTGAGGATGGTCACGGGCGCGGTCGCGTTCACGATGGCCTCCCCGTCCGTGACCTCGACGCGGACCCGTCCCGAGAACTCGTCCGTGTACGTCACCGCGGATGTCGGGGAGGAGGACCAGGGCGTGTCCCACGTACCGTTGTCCGTGAAGGACCAGCGGTACAGGAGGGGATCTCCCTCCGGGTCGGAGGACCTCGAGGCGTTCAGGAGGATCGTGTCCCCTTCGTTCCCCGCGTACGGTCCGCCGGCGTTGGCCGTGGGCGGCAGGTTGCCGGCGATGACCACGGGCGCGGATTCCGCGTCGGGCGTCCCCGTCCGGAACGTGTCCGTGTGGGCTCGCGGCATGACCACGGACCCCACGATGGCGGGGGCGACCAGGGTGTAGAACCGCGTCACGGTCGCGTACGGGGTGGGTGCCGAGAAGTTCCCCTGGCCATTCACCTCGGGCGCGGGGAGGGATACGTTCCACTCCAGGGTCATCGAGCCGTCCGCGTGGTTCACGACGAGGTCCGGCGGGACGGGGTAGCTCCCCTCCTCCACGCTCCAGCCCACCGGCACCTCGTCCTGGAGGATCCCGTTCGTCACGTTCACGTTCTGCGTCTCCGTGTCGTCCTTCGCCCATACCGCGAGGTTCGTCGCATCGAGACGCACGCGTACGGTCGCCCCCGCCGCTCCGCCCGTGGTCGCCCAGAGAGGCAGCTTCCCGACGACCACCACCGGATGGGACCGCAGATACGCGTACAGCGTGATCTGCGTGTTGTCGTCGGGCCCGCGGTAGAAGGGATGCTCGATCAGGGAACGCAGCGCGAACGGAAGGGTCTCCCCCCCAACGGCGAACGCCACGCCGGCCTTCGAGTACTGCATCTCCTCTAGGTCCCACCAAGTGGGCCCGGACAGCCAGCCCGCCAGCACGTACTCCCCAAACAGGTAGAGCAAGCTCCCGTGGGCCGGGATGGTCCCGTTGGTCAGGACGGCGTCCGCGGTGGTGTCCGCCGGATCCGGCGGCGGCGACGGGGACGGGTGAGGGCTCATGAGCACCGCCTCCTCCGAAATGGCCACGGGCACGCTGGCCATGCTGGTCACGCGGATTCCCACAGGCAGTTCGACCGGAACCCCATTCTCCTGGAACGCTTCATTCTCCATGACGACGCTCACGAACCCTCGGGCGTAGGCCTCCCAGAATCCCATGGCGCCCTGAGACGGCGCGGGCGACGGCGTGCTCGCCAGGGCGAGCGTTCCGACCGCAACGACTCCCGCGACTAGCAGGACCATTGAACGCGTCTCAAGAAACCCCTTCATTAACGCCCTTCGAGCCCGGCCGCTCTCCTTATCGGACAAACTCGCTTAAGCGTGCCGTTACGATTTTCAGCAAAACTCAGCGCTGATTCTTATGCTTGATAGCGTCCAGGGCGCCGTGCGGGCGAGGCCTGCCCGGGCCCGCCGCCGTGCGATGCCTTGAAGTCTCCGGAATCATTGCGGACGTTCCGTGCTCTTCTACGACCCACGGTTCCTCGAGCACGTCTCCTCTCCGATGCACGTCGAGCGGCCCGAGCGGCTCAAGGCCATCGTGGACCGGTTGCGGCGCGAGGAGCTCTTCGACGACGTCCACGCCCCCGGCCCCGCCACCGCGATGGAGCTGCGGCGGGTGCACCGGGCCACCTTCCTGGAGTACTTCGAGAACCTGAACGAGGGGTTTCTGGACCCAGAGACCGCGGTCCATCCGGAGACCTGGGACATCGCGCTCCTGTCCGCGGGCGCGGTGATCCAGGCGACCCGCGAGTCCGTGGCCCGGGGCGAGCCCGTGGTCGGCCTCGTGCGGCCGCCCGGCCACCACGCCGGGCCCGACTACGGTGGCGGGTTCTGCTACCTGAACAACGTCGCGGCGGCGGCCGCGGACCAGGTCGCCCAGGGTCGCCGGGTGGCCATCTTGGACTACGACGCCCACCACGGGAACGGGACGAGCGAGATCTTCACGGACGAGGCCGCCGTCCTCTACATCTCGACCCACCAGTACGGAATCTACCCGGGGACGGGAGCGGCCGAGGACGTCGGGAAGGGCGAGGGCCGCGGCTTCAACATCAACATCCCCTTCACCGCGGGATGCGGCGACGAGTCCTTCCGGATGGCCTTCGACGAGATCGTCGCGCCCGTGGTCCGTGAGTACAAGCCGGATCTGATCCTCGTGAGCCTGGGGATCGACGCCCACTATCGTGACCCCCTCACGGGCCTGTCCCTGTCCTCGCCCGGGTACGTCGACCTGATGACCCGGAGCGCGGCGCTCGCCCACGAGCTGTGCGGCGGCCGCTTCACCGTGGCCCTGGAAGGCGGCTACCATCTACACGCGCTCTCCGAGGTCTACGCGGGCTTCATCGCGCGCCTTGGCCACAGCCGCGTGGACCTGGAGCTCACCCAGCTGCTCGATGCCAAGGGAAAGGGAAAGCCTGCGATTGAGGCGACCAAGCGGGCCCACAAGGAATTCTGGAACCTACGTTGAGCGGCCCAGCCTGCGCTCCGTGACCTTCCGTTCCTTCTCCTTGAGGATCCGCTTGTACAGCGTCTCCAGGAGGTCCTTCAGCGCGAGGTGGAGGTCCCAGTCGAAGTGGTTCGCGTAGTACATCTGGTGCGTCGTCTGGAAGCGGCAGCGGATGGAGTACTTCCAGCGGTCCCCGTCCGGCTTGTACTTCTGGATATGGAGGGAGAGGGTGCGCGGCGTCACGAGCTGGGCGATTCTCCGCATCTCCTTCTGCACGGTCGCGTAGATCTCGTCGAAACTCTCCGACGGCTCGCTCTCCAGTCCGCTGATCTCCACGAACAGCTGCTCTCGTTCGCGGAGACCCGCGAGGAAGTGCATCAGGTCGAGCTTCGTGACAATGCCCACGAGCTCGTCCTGCTCGAGAACGAAGACGGAGGACACGTTCTCCTTGACCATCCGCTCCGCGGCGCGGTGCAGGTCGCTGTCCGTGCCGATGGTCACGGCGGGTGTGTGCATCACGCTCTTCACCTCGATCTCCACCTTGTCGCGGCGCGGCGCATAGTCGCCGAGCTGCTTGCGCACCTTGGGCTGGGCGAAGAGGTCGACGACGTCCTTCATCCCCACCGCGCCCCGGAGATGCCGGTGCTTGTCCAGGACCGGGATCGAGCGTTCCCCCAGGGACTGCATCACGTGCACGGCCCGGTCGACCGTCTCCTCTTCGGCCACGCCCTGGGGGTTCGGGGTCATGAAGTCGCGGAGGGCCAGCCCGAAGAGCGTGTCGTTCTCGAGGAGGGCGCGGACGAGGTCCGTCCGGGAGATGATGCCGACGACCTTCCGCTTCCGGACGACGGGCAGGGCGCGGAACCCCGTCGTGATGAGCATCTCCGCGGCCTCCGGGAGCGTCGTGTCCGGGGTGACCTCAGGGACCTGGGTGACCACGGTGGACACCTTGGTCGACGGTGGCAGGGCGTGACGCTTCATGAGTTCCCGCATCGTGACGATGCCGCCCAACTTCCCCCGCGTGCCCACCGGGATTTCGTGCACGTCGTGCGTCTTCATCCGGCCAAGGACTTCACCCAGCTCGTCGTCGGGGGACGCCCAGATGATGTCGCTCGTCATGAAGTCGGAGACCGGGAGGTCCTGGACGTTCCGACGTGCCATGGCAAAACCACCCTGCGGGGGAGGGTCTGTAGCAGGTCGGTCTATAATAACCTTGTTTGGGCGGCGAAGGCTGGCGCCGGAAGGCTAGCGCGCAGGACCGCCCGCCAGGGCGAGCATGGCCTCGGCCAGCTCTTGGGGTTTCGTGATCATCGGCCAGTGGCCCGATTCGACGAGCTTGAAGGGACCGTCCAACTTCTCCTTCAGCACCTCGTCCACGTTGCGGCCCGGAGATTGCGACAGGTACCACGCGAGCGTGTCGCCGCCCGTGCAATAGATGTACGAGCTCCTAACGGAGTCGAACTTCTCCGAGAGCGTGATTGGGTCGCGGAAGTAGCGGACGGGCACCGGGGTGACCTTGGAGGTCAACCACTCGAGGTCAGCCCCTCGAACGTCTTTGCCGACGACGTCCAGGAAGCTTTGGGGAAAAGGCACCGTCGAACCCTCGACCGGGAATTCGTCAGGGAAGCTTCCCTGGGCGGTCCGGGCCTTTTCGGGGGTGAAGCCGTCGAGATAAAGGATCCGGCTCACCTTGTCGGCCGCGCGGTCCGCCACGGCAGCCGCGACCTTCCCGGCGAAGCTGTGCCCCACAAGCACGATGCCGTCAAGGTCGTTGTACGTGATCTCGTTCAGGACGTCCTGGATGGCCGTTTCGAGGCCGATGTCCTTGGAGGCGAGGTGGACTCGCTCCCCCATTCCGGTTAGAGCGACGACGTGGACTTCGTGCCCCTTCTTCTGCAGGAGCGGAACGACCCTCTTCCAGGCCCATTCTCCCAACCACGCTCCGGGCACAAGGAGGAACGTTTCCATGCCGAATCTCCCGAGACGGGGATCGACCATGCCCGCGCGGTACTTCAGGCATCCGTATTCCGACAGGGTCCGGGCTCAGATCCCCTTCAATCATCCCGGATCGGGCCTCGGCCCGCGCTCCCCCAATCGGGATCTTCTCAATGCACCCGTCCTCTCCTTCGGGGTCCCTTCACGATGCATCGGCCCGGGGTCCTGTAACAACCTTATGTGGTCGCGCAGGCTTGGATGACCTCGTGCGGGTTCGCGCGACGGTCCGGTTCCGCGGCCGGGTGCAAGGCGTCTACTTCCGCGCACACTGCGAAGAGCAGGCGCGCTCCCTCAGGCTCGACGGCTACGTGCGCAACCTGCCCGACGGGAGCGTCGAGGCCCTGTTCGAGGGCGAGCGGCACCTCGTCGAGGAGTGCATCGAGTGGAACCGGAACTCCCAGCCCGCGGCCCACGTGACCGCGGTGGACGTGGAGTGGGGAACCGCCACGGGCGAGTACCGCGGGTTCGAGATTCGCCGCTGAGCGCGGCCCTCCCCTCCGGGGGATGGCCCGGCCACGCTCACTCGAGTCGGATGTGATAGGTGCGCTCCGGCGTGTCCTTGTGGATGACCCAGGCCTGGTCTTCCGAGAGGATCCCCTTCTCGATCCACGCCCGCGTCTTCTTGGGCACCGTCGCGGGCCCCAGCACGGCGCCGGGGCGCCTCGGGTCGTCGATGTAGTCCGTCTCCAGGAGGAAGTTGGGTCTCCCCCGGAGCGCCTCCGTGACGAGCTCCTCCTTGGCCAGGATGGAGGGCACGAGTCCCTGGGTGTCCTCGACCCGGGTCAACGGGGTGGAGTGGTGCTTGACCACCCGGTTCCGGTCGAGGCCCGCCCGGGTCGCGATGGCGGCGAGCTCCGCGTACGTGGCCGGCGTGGGGTCCTCCGTATGGAGGACGACCGCGCACCCGAGGCGCTTGGCCGCCTGCATGGCGTACTCCATGACGTCGTTGCATGCCGCGATGATTTCCGGGCCCACGGGGAAGTGGGGTCGGCCGATCTCCCCGATGGCCACGGCCTTCCCCTGGGCCACGTAGCGTGAGGCGAGGTCGAGCCCCTGCTTCATCGCCCCGACGGCCGCCTCGAAGCCCTGGACCTCCTTCAGGTGGAGGCACTCCACGGGATAGGGGCCGAGGGCCACGAAGACCTGGAGGTGGGTGGCCGCGCGGATCGAATCGGCCATGGCGAGGGTCTTGCGATACGCCCGGTCGTAGTCCGACCCCCGGTTGATCGGGATGTCCTCATAGGGGGAGTGGGTCAGAAGGAGTGCGGTGCCGCCCGCCTTCTCGAAGAGCTTGGCGCCCTCGACGCCGAGGAACTCGGGGCGGAGATGGATGTGATTGTCGAAGATGGGGAGACGCTTGGCCATCCGGGCTTTCCCTCGAACCCGACGCAAGCCCGCGAGGGCGATAAAGAGTTCGCACTTACGTTGCGGGGCCGCAACGGCGAAACGCTACCCCGAATCGTTCCTGGGCTCACCGCAGGAGGCCGGCCGCCTTCAGCTCGACCGTGATCTTCTCCACGGCCTCTTCGACGTCGGAAGGTTTGCGCGCGCCCGTGCAGACGAGCTTGCCGCTCCCGAACAGGAGGACGACCACCTTGGGCTGGTCAATCCGGTAGACGAGGCCTGGGAACTGCTCTGGCTCGTACTCCACCTTCTCCAGGCCCAGGGAGATGGCGATCGCGTTCAGGTTGATCTCCGTCCCGAGATCGGACGAGGCGACGATGTTCTGGACCTGGATCTCGGGGTTCTTCTTGATCGGGATGCCCGCGGCCTCGATCTGCTTCGCGACGAGGTCGATGGCCGTCTTCACGTGCTCCAGGCTCTTCGCGCCCGTGCAGACGACCTTGCCGCTGCGGAACAGCAGGGTGGCCGTCTTGGGCTCCTTCAGGCGATAGATCAGGCCCGGGAACTGCTCCGGCTCGTATTCCGCGCCGCCGAGGGCGAGGGCGATTGCCTGGAGGTCCAACTCCTCCCCGAGGGAGGTCGACGCGACGACGTTCTCGATCTTAATCTTCGCCAAGGTCACACCTCAGAACGGCCAAGCGACACATTCCCCCACGCCGTCCGCCCCGAGGGCATTTATATAGTCGTTTATAAAGCTTCACGCATCCGGTTCCCTCTTCCCCGCTCCCTCGCGGGACGTCACCGAGGCTGCAGCAGGGCCGCCTCGCGAGCCTTCATCAGCGCAAAGAGGACCCGGTTCACCGGCGCCTGCATGCCGACCCGCTCGGCCTCCCGGAGCACGGCGCCCGTGATGGCATCGATCTCCGTCCGGTGCCCGCGGTCGAGGTCCTGCAACATGCTGGCTCGGTTCGCGGCCGTGCGCCGAGCGACGAGGCGTGCGCGCCGGACGAGGTCATCGACGTCCACGAGGGCCCCCGCAGCGCGCGCGACGGAGGCCGTCTCACGTGCGACGTCGTCGAGGAGCCTGCGGAGGTCTGGGTCCTGCACCAAGCGACCGTTGGGGACCGCGGCGAGGGCCCCAAGGGGGTTGATGGCCGCGTTCACGACGAGCTTGGCCCACAGCTCGGATCGGATGTCCGCGGTGATTCGCGTGCGGATGCCCGCCTCGTCGAGGATGTCGCGCAGTCGCACCACCGCGTCCTCGCCGACTTCGTTCCACGCCCCGATCGTCGTGTCGCCGAGGCCCGCGTGGCGAATCTCACCGGGGCCGAGATACATCACGCCGTGGGCGGTTGTGCCGGCGACGACCCGTGTCGCGGTCCTCGCGAGGATGTCTGCGTTGTCGAGCCCGTTCTGCAACGTCAGGAACACGGCCGTGCGGGCGAACGCTCGGAGCGATTGCACGGCAGCCGCGGTTTCGTAGGACTTCGTCGCGACGATGACGAGGTCTGGACTCGCGCGCGTCGGGATGCGCGTGGCCGTCCGCGGCCTCACGAGACGAACCGTCTTCCCTGTGATGCGGAGGCCGTGCGTTCGCACTGCATCCATGTGATCCTTGCGTCCTATCAGGGTCACATCATGTCGGACTGAAAGGAGGCCGCCGAAGAAACTCCCCATGGATCCGGCGCCGAAGACCAATATCTCCACGAGTCCAGGATGCGCTCGCCCACGAAAATGCTTTTCCCCTCCATAAAAATAGCATGCGCGATATATTTGTCCAGTGATGAGCGCTGGGAGCGCTCTTCACTAAGTTTAAGTTCCGCAAATCCATACGGTTATTCAGGAGGAAGCCTTTGGCAAAGAAGGGAAAGAAGGGCAAGAAAGGAAAGAAGCGCTAAATGCCCTGAGAGCTTTGGGCAGGGGGCCGCGTTCGCGCGGCTCGTTCTGACGCACTTCTTTCCCGATTTTTGCTCTTTTCTTCTTTTGAAATTCGGTCGGCGACGCGCAGCGGTTCGGGATACTTCTCGCGCGTTGCACGCCTCGTGAGCGCGAGGGCGCCGTTCAAGGAGACGCGGTGTCCCACGGAGACGTAGATGGGCCGAGACGCGCGAGGCGGCCTCCACGCGTAGCCGCGCACGCTGCCCTCCAGCCGGATGGGCGCGACATCCTTCGGCGCTCCCGCTGACGGAACCGTGCGACCGGCGAGGGGATGCTTCGCGATGCCGATCGTCGGCAGGTCGAGCTTCGTGCCCGCGTAGCAGGCGAAGCCGAAGAGGAGGGGATGCAGACGTCCATGGCCGTCGATGAAGAGCACGTCGGGCTTCCGCCTCAGCCCGCCGAGGGCCGCGCGGATTCCGGGGAACTCCCGGAACGCGAGGTACGTCGGGATGTACGGGAAGTCGACCACGGTGCGCCGGATGACAATCTCCGTGGGCTCGAGGCTCTCCGCGTCGACGGTGACCGCCACGGCGAAGGCGAGGTCTCCGAGGTAGGACACGTCCGCCCCTCCGAATCGCTCGATGGGCGAGTTCTCATCCCGCTCCCGGATCTGTGTCGCAAGTCGCCGTTGCTCATCCCTTAACTCCTGGAGCAAGGGCGCCTCCGGGAGCGCGTCGAGGAAACGGCTGTGGCTCGCGTGCCCGCCAGAATCCGTTTCGCCCTCTCGTTCGAGATCTCGCTCCGCGTCCGGGAGGATGGATCGGCCGTCCGCCCGCACCACACGGTGACTCCCCATCGTGTCCGGGTGGTTCCGGAGCCACTCCGCGACGGCCCGCGCCGCCCGGACGTCGCCCAAGGCTCGCGCCACCGCTCCGCACGTCGCCACCTTGCCCGGCGGGATCTGATTCAGGCATGCTTGGAGTGCGTCCGCGAACCGAAGGCTCACACGTTCCCTGAAGAGCCTGCGTCCACAAAACCTTTCTAGGGTTGTCCCCATCGGCGCGGACTGGATGTCCCTCCTTCTGCAGGGCGGCCTGGTCGTCACGCAAGACGCCGGACGACGTGTCCTCCCTGCAGACGTCCTCGTGGAAGGAGACCGGATTGCCGCCGTGGGCGAGTCGCTCGCATCCGCCGACGAAATCATCGATTGCCGCGGATGTGCGGTCCTCCCCGGCCTCATCAACGCGCATCAGCACGTCGCGAACACCTTGCTCCGCGGGATTGCCGACGACGTGCCCCTCGAAGAGATGCTCGCGCGGTCGTTCCCCCTGGACGCCAAGTTCACGCGACGGGACGTCCAGCTGGGCGCTCTCCTGGGCTGCGTGGAGATGATCCGCTCCGGGACCACGAGCTTCCAGGACCTTTTCTACTGGGAGGACGAGGTCGCCCGAGCCGTGCGCGAGTCGGGCATGCGCGGCTTTCTCTCATGGGTCACCCTGGACGAGTCCTACACGACACAGCACGGCAACCCGGTGAGGAACGCGGAGGCCTTCGTCACGAAGCACAAGGGCGACTCCCTGGTGACTCCGGGCGTCGGCGTCCAGGGCGTGTACGCGGCGTCCGAGGAGACCTTCCGGGCCGCGCGTGAGGTCGCGGACCGCCACGGGGTGCGGATGCACATCCACCTTTCGGAGACGCGGAAGGAGGTCTACGACCACGTGGCGAAGACGGGTCAGCGTCCGGCGGAGTGGCTCGAGGGGATTGGCTTCCTCCATGACCGTCTGAACGTGGCGCACGGCGTTTGGCTCACGCTGAACGAGGTCCGCCTCCTCGCGCGTCGGGGCGTCAGCGTCGCGCACTGCCCCGTGTCCAACATGAAGCTCGCCTCCGGCGGCGTGGCGCCGGTTCCCGAGATGCTGCAGGCCGGGGTGGCCGTCGCCCTGGGAACCGATTCGGCCCTCTCCAACAACACTGCGGACCTCTTCGCGGAGATGAAGACCGCATCCCTCCTGCACAAGGCGATGCGCTGGGACGCGGGCGTACTCCCGGCCCAGCGCACGCTCGATCTCGTGACGATCGACGCGGCGCGGGCGCTCGGCGTCTCGTCGACCCTCGGCTCCATCGAGGTGGGCAAACGCGCGGATCTCGCCGTGGTCTCCCTGCGCCGCCCGCACACCACGCCTTTTTATCCGGCCAACGTCATCAGCCACCTCGTCTACAGCAGTCGAGGCAGCGATGTCCAGGCGACCATCGTCGATGGCCGGGTTCTCATGGCCGGCGGCGTCCTCCGGACCGTCGACGAGGGCACGGTCATCGAGCGCGCCCAGGAGACCGCGAAGGAACTGCTCGGAGCCTGAGCTGTGATCTGCGGGATTGATGAAGCGGGTCGCGGCCCCGTCCTCGGCCCCCTGGTCGTCGCGGGCGTCATGGTCGATTCCGACGTGCCGCTCCGTCATCTCAACGTGCGGGACTCCAAGAAGCTCTCGCCCGAGAGGCGTGAGCTCCTGGCGCCCCAGATCGAGAAGGTCGCGCGGTGCGAGGTGATTGTCGTCCCTGCCAAGGACATCGACGTGATGCGGGCCGAGATGTCCCTGAATGACTTCGAGGCACGTCTCTTCGCCTCCCTCGTGGAGACGCTCCATCCCCAAACCGCCTACGTGGACGCGGTCGACGTGGACGAGATTGAGTTCAAGCGCGACATCCTCAAGCTCCTCCCGTTCGAGGTCGAGATCGTCTCCCAGCACGAGGCGGACGACCTGTTCCCCGTGGTCAGCGCCGCCTCCATCGTCGCCAAGGTCCGCCGGGACGCGGAGATGCGCAGGATCGAGGCCGAGCTGGGCGAGCCCATGGGCTCCGGCTACCCGTCCGATCCGCTGACCATCGCTTTCCTGGAAAAATGGATTAAGGAGAAGGGGACTCCGCCGCCTTACACCCGGTTGACTTGGGACACCACGCGGCGTCTTCTCGCCGAGGCCAAGAACCGGAAGCTGGACGAGTTCGGGCGGGACAAGGCATGAGGGATCTCCTGGAGGGCGTCATCGCCAAGTTCAATGCGAAGGTGGACTCCGACCCCAAGCTGAGCGAGGAGATCGGGGACCTGGAGAAGACGGTCCTCATCGAGCTCAGGGACGGGGCCAAGTGGCACTTCACGCTGAAGGACCGCCATGTCGCCGCGCTCCTGGACGGCGGCATCGAACGGGCGGACATCACCCTGATCACGGACGCGGAGACCCTGCGCGCCCTGATCCTCCGCGAGATGGGGCCGTTCAAGGCCTACGCGACCGGCAAGCTCCGGTTCAAGGGCAGTCTGGACGACCTCGCGCGGTTCCGCAAGTTCTTCTGAACGCGGCCCGCGATAGGTTTAAGGCGGAGCGGCCAATCCTCACGTCGACGTAGCGGGGTGGGGTAGCCAGGATATCCCGTCGGGCTCATACCCCGGGACTCCCGGGTCCCCGGTGAGACACCCGGAGATCGATGGTTCAAACGGCTCCGAGGACGCGCCTCGGTCCCTGAGATTCCATCCCCCGCTATCCCCCTTTTTCGGTCCACCGAACGCCGGGGGCCCTGGAGGGCCCAGGACGTGCGGCTGATTCTCACAACGCAACGTTTATGCCCGCACCCCTCGTCGGGCGAGGTGTCCGCAGGCCGGAGCCCTATGGAACGTGTGAAGACCGGCGTCGACGGCCTCGACGCGATGCTCAACGGCGGCCTGCTTCCCGCCCGGCCCTACATCATCTCGGGGCCCACGGGGAGCGGCAAGACCATCTTGGCCACCCAGTTCCTCGTGGACGGGCTGAAGCGCGGGGAGCTGTGCCTGCTCGTCACCCTGGACGAGCCGCCCATCGAGGTCAAGTCCAACATGGGTCTGTTCGGCTGGAACCTAGACCGCCTCAAGATCCTGGACGCCACGCCGGACGTCCGTGCGCACAAGCGCCAGCGCTCCGTGATCGACGTGGGGACGGCGCTCGACGTGCGGGACATGGAGGACGTATCGGACATCCGGCAGTCTTCCCAGATCCGCGCGCTCGAGGTGACCGTCCACAGCGTCCAGAAGATGATCAAGCAGGAATTCGCCGGCCGTCTCGAGAAGACCAAGGAGCGGTACAAGCGGATCGTGATCGACTCCATGACCGCCCTGAAGATGTTCTCCATGCAGGGTGAGGACAGCCGCATCCTGATCCAGTCCTTCATGCGCTTCCTCTCCGAGCTCGAGGCCACGTCGCTCATCGTGTCGGAGCACCTGGACCGGAAGTCCATCGAGACCGAATTCTTCCTGGGTCGCGGCGAGATCCGACTCCAAAAGTGGATCGACGGCTCCACGGTGCGCCGGGCCATCTCCATCGAGAAGTTCCGCGGCAGCAAGTTCGACGACCGGATTCGGCCCATGGCCATCACGAACAACGGCCTCGCGGTCTACCCGGACCAGCAGGTCGTGTCGTCGAACGGAAGGAGCGCCAAGGGCAGCGAGACGCTCCTCGAAATGCGGATCATCGACGACGTCTCCAACGTCCTCGAGTCGGTCCTCCGCAAGGTCGAGGAGGCCCAGCGCCGCCAGATCCCCGTGCGGGACGTCGAGGTCTCCCTGTCCCGGGCCATGCTCCACTTCCAGCGGAAGAACTACCAGAAGGCCATGAAGCAGGCCCTCGCGTGCAACTCCCTGCTCGAGCAGCGTCTCGGCCTTGTTCCTCCGCCGCCCGCTTCCCCGGTACCCCCGCCCCCCAAGGAGGTCACGCTGTGAACGGGACCTCGAAGATCCTCACGGGCGTGCCCGGCCTGGACAAGATGCTCCACGGCGGGCTCGTCCCGGCGCGGTCGTACATCGTCTCGGGCCCGCCGGGCGCGGGCAAGACGATTCTCAGCGTCCAGTTCCTTCGCGAGGGTCTCGAGGGCGGGGAGCGCTGTCTATTCGTGGCCCTCGAGGAACCGCCCAACGAGCTCAAGCTCAACATGCGTCCGTTCCGCTGGAACCTAGACGACATGGAAGTCCTCGACGCGAACTCGGACATCCGGAGGTTCGAGCCGACGCCCATCCTGGAGATCTCCACGGAGGAGGAGCCGGCACGGATGCGGGACCTGGATGACCGGATCCGCAAGACGCCCGACTTCGAGAGCCGCGAGGTGACCGTCCACTCCCTGCAGCAGCTCCTGAAGACCCTCTTTCTGAAGCGGCAGTACCAGCGCGTGGTCATCGATTCCATCACGGCCCTGAAGTACTTCTGCATGCGCGAGTTCGAGGAGACCCTGACCACGCAGTCCTTCATGCGCTTCCTGGCGGAGGCCAAGGTGACCTCCCTCCTGACCCTGGAGCTCCCGGACGAGGGCGAGGTTCCTCCCGAGGCGTTCCTCGCGCGGGGTGAGATCCGCCTCCACAAGTTCCGGGACGACACGGGCATCAAGCGCTTTGTGTCGATCGAGAAGTACAAGGGCTCGAGCCACGACGATGTCGTCTATCCGTTCGACATCACCTCGTCCGGCGTGGTCGTCCAGAGCGGCGCCCCGAAGGGCGCCGCCGCGGCTCTCTGAGGCCGTCCGGCAGACACCCTCCATCGTCCCTTTGTCAACGGTCTTTGTCTGACAAGTGTATGACTACTTTTAAATACCCTCACCCTGATGCGCTCCCAAGTCAGACTCCATCGGGATGGGATGGTTCAATGAAGTCGCTTCTGAACGAAGCCCTCGCACGGCACCAAGAGGCACAGGAACAGGAAGAGAAGGAGAAGGCCGCGGCGGCCGCGAAGCCGGAGACGGCGAAGACCGCGGACGATGCGGATATCGAGAAGATCGTGGAATCGATCAACGTCTCCATCAAGATCGTGGGTTGCGGCGGCGGCGGATCGAACACGATCGACCGCTGCAGCGAGGCCGGCATCTCCGGAGCCCAGCTGTGCGCCGTCAACACGGATGCCAAGCATCTCCTGTCCGTCCACGCCCCGAAGAAGATCCTCATTGGCAAGCGCCTGACGAAGGGCCTCGGCGCAGGTGCACTCCCCGAGGTCGGCGAGCAGGCCGCCCACGAGAACGAGGAGGAAATCCGGGAGTTCATCCACGGCGCCCACGTGGTCTTCATCACGGCGGGCATGGGCGGTGGTACGGGGACGGGCTCCGCGCAGTACGTGGCCCACGTCGCGAAGGAAGAGGGCGCGCTCACCATGGGCGTCGTCACGATGCCCTTCAAGTCCGAGGGCCGGATCCGCATGGAGAACGCGGAGGCGGGCCTGGACAAGCTCCGCAAGTTCTGCGACACGACCATCGTGATCTACAACGACAAGCTCCTCGAGCTCGTCCCCCGGCTCCCCATCAACGCCGCGTTCAAGGTGGCCGATGAGATTCTCATGCAGTCCATCAAGGGCATGACGGAGATCATCACGAAGCCCGGGCTCGTGAACCTGGACTACGCCGACCTCATGACGATCATGAAGGGCGGCGGGGTCGCCATGATCGGCATTGGCGAGAGCGACGAGGAGCGGGACCGGATCGAGTACGCGATCAACGAAGCCCTCGAGTCCCCGTTGCTCGGCGAGGTGGACCTGAGCCATGCCCGCGGCGTGCTCGTGCGCGTCGTCGGCGGCCCGGACCTGACCGTCTCCGAGGCGGAGAAGGCCGCCGAGGTCGTGGGACAGAAGGTCAACCCCCAGGCCCGGATCATCTGGGGCTGCTCCGTGGAACCCGAGCTCCAGAACACGGTCCAGGTGCTGCTCGTCATCACGGGAGTCAAGTCGAAGTCCCTCCTCGGCAAGGAGGTCAACACCGGGGCCGTGCGCCTCGGCACCTCCTCCGAAGTGGACGAAGTCCGCTGACCTCCTCCACCTTTTTCTCCCCAACCTTTTTCCTTCTCCCTTTCCTCTCGGACGAGCGTGAGCACGCGCCGCCCGCGGTACCGGTACATCGCGTTTCGCGTGGAGGGGCCCCGCCCCTTCTCCCGCGGCGAGGTCCTCGACGCGCTCCATGGGCTCCCGGACCCGCTGTGGCTCGTGGGGTTCGAGCACCCGCTGGGCCTGGCCCGGTGCACGCACCGCAAGAAGGAGGCGACCATCGAGGCCCTCAACGGCCTGCGGACCGTCGCGGGCGAATCCGTCCAGGTGGCGACGCTGGGGACCTCGGGGACCATCCGCGCGGCCACGGACAAATATCTCTACCGAGAATTCGCCGCGCACGGAGCGGCTCGAAAGAAGGCTTATAAGTGACGGGACCATAGGCGGGCCCACCAGAGGGACGTTATGCAACCGGGCCAGATGGCATACGACAGGGCGATTACGGTCTTCAGCCCCGACGGACGGCTCTTCCAGGTTGAGTACGCCCGCGTGGCGGTCACCCGCGGGAACACGACGGCGGGACTCAAGTTCAAGAACGGGATCGTCCTCATGGCGGACAAGAAGATTGGGTCGCGCCTCGTCGAGACGTCCTCCATCGAGAAGATCTTCCAGATCGACGAGCACATCGGTGCCGCGACATCCGGCCTCGTGGCCGACGCCCGCGTGCTCATCGACTACGCTCGGCTGGCCGCCCAGATCAACAAGGTCACCTACAGCGAGAAGATCGGCGTCGACCTCCTCGTGAAGAAGATCTGCGACTACAAGCAGAACTACACCCAGTACGGCGGCGTGAGGCCGTTCGGCACGGCCCTGCTCGTGGCCGGCGTGGACGACCTCGGCACCCATCTGTTCGAGACGGACCCGAGCGGCGCGCTCGTCTCCTACAAGGCCGGGTCCATCGGCGCGGGCCGCAACGCGGTCATGGAGCTCTTCGAGGAGAAGTACAAGGAGGGCATGAGCCAGGACGAGGCCGTCCTCCTAGGGCTCGAGGCGCTCCAGAAGGCCTCCGAGGGCGAGAAGCTCGACGGCAGGACGATCGAGGTCGGCCTCGTGGCCGAGGGCCAGAAGTTCCGCCGGCTGTCGGAGCAGGAAGTCTCCGCATACCTCGCCAAGCTGCCGGCGCCGACCAGCGCCTAGGCGAGGCCGATGCCCAAGGAGCTCCGCTCGGACCGCCGCGACGACATCTTCAAGGAGTACGTCATCGCCCGCATCGAGAAGTCGGGCGAGAAGTTCGAGGTCTTGGTCAAGCCCGACGCCGTGCAGCGCCTTCGGGACGGCAAGGACTTCGACCTCATGGCGGAGCTCGCCATCGACCAGATCTTCCGGGACGCCCACAAAGGATCCAAGGCGTCCGAGGAGAAGATGCAGGAGTTCTTCGGGACCCTGGAGCCGCTCGCCGTCGCCAGGCAGATTATCCAGCGCGGCGAGATCCAGCTCACGACGGAGCAGCGGCGCGCCATGCTGGAGCAGAAGCGCAAGCAGATCGTCCAATACATCGCCCAGAACGCGATCAACCCGCAGACGGGTGCGCCCCATCCGCCGCAGCGCATCGAGATCGCCATGGAGGAGGCCAAGGTCCACATCGACCCGTTCAAGGGGGTCGAGGAGCAGGTCAAGGACGTCATGGACGCCCTCCGCCCGCTCATCCCCATCCGGTTCGAGAAGGTCCGGATCGCAGTCCGCCTGACTGCGGAGGACAGCGCGAAGTGCTACGGCGACCTGAAGTCCTTCGGCTCCATCCTCAAAGAGGAGTGGTCGCCCACGGGCGCCTGGATCGGCGTGGTCGAGATGCCTGCGGGGATGCAGACGGATTTCTTCGACCGCATCAACGCGAAGACGAAGGGCAACGCGGAGACCAAGATCCTCAAGGCGGACCAGCGCATCTGATTCCTTCTGAGTTGTGACCCAAAACCTCAAGTAGCGGCCCCTGTTTCGACGGCCCTGCGTGAGAGAGAGTATCCAATGGAAAGCAGCGGGGCGACGGTCCGCCAGATTGTCATTCCTGGCGAAGCCGTCGGCGGACCTGGGCTGAAACCCGGTCCCGGGACTTTCAAGTCGGGCAATCAGATTCTTGCGGCGCAGCTCGGGGTCCGCTCCGAGCGCGACGGCCGCGTCACGGTCATACCGCTAAACGGACGCTACCTGCCCCAGCGCGGGGATGCCGTCGTGGGGGAGATTGTCGACATGGGCCCGTCCCACTGGCTCGTGGACATCAACGCGCCGTATCCCGCGCCCCTCCACGCCACGGAGTCGCCCTGGCGGGTGGAGTTCGGCGACACGGGACGCTACATGAAGGTCGGAGACGCCATCCTGGCCTTCGTCCTGAGCGTGGACGAGATCAAGCGGATCCAGCTCACCATGCAGGACCGGGACGCCCGCAAGCTGAACGGCGGGATGCTCGTGGAGATCTCGCCCACGAAGGTCCCCCGCGTGATTGGGAAGTCGGGCAGCATGATCTCCATGATCAAGGAGATGACGGGCACGCGGATCTACGTGGGCCAGAACGGCCGCATCTGGATCGACGGCCCGGACGACGGGGCGGCGACCGCGGTCCTCGCCATCCGGTTCATCGAGGACCGCGCGCAGGCGTTCGGCCTCACGGAAGCCGTCCGCGACCTGCTGGAGAAGGAAGCCCGCAAGACGGGCCGAACATCCCCCTGAGGGGAGGAATGCCATGGAAGACGTGGAACACATCGAGAAAGAGATGAAGTTGATCGACGCGAACGGCGTCCGCCTGGACGGCCGGAAGTACAACGAGCTCCGCCCGATTCGGATCGAGGCGGGCGTGCTCAAGCGCGCGGACGGGTCCGCGTACATCGAGTGGGGCGGGAACAAGGTCCTCGCCGCGGTCTATGGCCCCCGGGAGGCCCACCCGCGGCACATCCAGGACCCCGCGCGGGCCCTGGTCCAGTGCCGCTACAACATGGCGCCCTTCAGCGTCTCCGATCGCAAGCGGCCTGGCCCGGACCGCCGGTCCGTGGAGATCTCCAAGGTCATCTCGGAAGCCTTCTCCTCGGTCGTCTTCAAGGAGCAGTTTCCCCGCACGTCGGTCGACATTTTCATCGAGGTCCTCCAAGCCGACGCGGGGACGAGATGCGCAGGGCTCACCGCGGCGTCCGTGGCCCTGGCCGACGCGGGGGTTCCCATGCGCGACCTGGTCGCCGCGTGCGCCTCCGGCAAGATCGGCGGCGTCGTCTGCCTCGACCTGAACAAGGAAGAGGACAACTTCGGCGACGCGGACTGCCCCATGGCCGTCGTCCACGGCACGGGGGAGGTCGTCCTGCTTCAGATGGATGGCCACCTCACGTACGACGAGTTCCAGAAGGCCATGGAGCTCTCCTTGGGAGCCGCGGACAAGCTCTTCGAGCTGCAGCGGGACGCGCTCCGCCGCCGCTACAGCGTCACACTCGAGGAAATCCTGAGGGAGGCACCGCCGGCGGCGCCGGCCCCGCCCCCCGAGGAGCCTCGGGAGTTCGAGCAGATGCCGGAGGAGCCCGGCACGAGCCCGGACAGCGACAAGGAGCTCCCTGAGGACGACTTCGGACCGGAGGGACTCTGATGAGCGAGGAGATCGTGTCCGACCTCATGCGCGCGCACATCTACCGCCTCGCCCAGCGCGGCGAGCGGATCGACGGCCGCGCGCTCGACGAGCCGCGGAAGCTCGCGATCACGCGCAAGTACGTCGGCACGGCGGAGGGAAGCGCCCGGGCCAGGCTCGGGAACACGGACGTCCTTGTGGGCATCAAGATGTCCACGGGCGAGCCGTACCCCGACACGCCGGACACGGGCGTCCTCTCGACGAGCCTCGAGCTCGTCCCCATGGCCAGCCCGACCTTCGAGCCCGGACCGCCGAAGCCCGAGGCCATCGAGATCGCCCGGGTCATCGACCGTGGCATCCGCGAGTCCAAGATGGTCAATGTGGAGAAGCTCTGCATCGAACCCAAGAAGAAGGTCTGGGTCCTGTTCATCGACATCCATGCCCTCGACTACGACGGCAACCTGTTCGACGCCGGCTCGTACGGCGCCGTGGCGGCGATCGCCTCGACCCTCGTCCCCGCGAAGGCCCAGGGCGTCGGGGAGGACTTCTCCCTGCCCGTGGAGCACTGGCCCGTCAGCGTGACGTTCGCCAAGGTCAAGGACCTCATCCTCCTGGATCCGAGCCTGGACGAGGAGCGGATGGCGGACGCCCGCCTGACCGTGACGACGGACGAGAACGGCGACATCCGGGCCATGCAAAAAGGCTTAAGTGGAAGCTTCTCTTACGACGAAGTCAAGCGGTGCATCGAGACGTCTCAGAAGGTGGGACGTCAGATTCGCCCCATCTTGCAGCAGTCCTGAGGCTCCTCATGGCGCGTCGCACTCGACAGGTTGGCGTCGTCGGCCGCTTCGGGCCGCGCTACGGCGTGCGGATCCGCCGCCGGGTGCAGGAGATCGACGAGGCCCAGCGCGCGAGCCACGTGTGCCCCAAGTGCCAGGCTCCGTCCGTCCGTCGCCGGTCGTCCGGCGTCTGGCAGTGCCGCCACTGCGGCCACGTGTTCGCCGGCGGCGCGTACCGGCCGGTGGTGACGACCTCCTTCAAACGGGAGGCCGCCGAGGCTCAGCCGGCCGAGGAGGGGCGGAAGTCCGAGGACGCGAAGGAAGCGAAGAGCGCCAAGGCGGAGGGGGCCTGAGGATGTACAAGTGCGCCAAGTGCCTCGAACCCATCCGCACGAACATCAACACGGTCGGCATCCAGTGCGAGCGGTGCGGCTCCAAGATCTTCTACAAGGAACGGCCCAATGTGAAGAAGGTCGTCAAGGCACGATGACCATGCCGCGGGCCACCGTCACCCTGGAGGGACCCGAGGCGTCCGTGGTCCGGCAGGCCCTGTCTCCTGAAGCGGGCCGCGACGTGCCCGGCGCCCGCGTCTCCGTGTCGGGGTCCGCGCGGAAGGTCACGATCACGATCGATGCGGTGGACACCGGCGCGCTGCGCGCGGCGGTGAACTCGTACCTGCGGTGGTCCGACGTGGCCGCCCGCGTCCGGCGAGAGGTGAGCCCATGAGCATGAAGGAGATATCGCCCCAGTTGCAGAACCAGATTGCCCAGTACCAGCAGCTACAGCAGCAGCTTCAGCTCCTCGCGCAGCAGCGTCTGCAACTCGAGGCGAAGCTCCGGGAGATCGAGGGCACCCTGGAGGAACTGAACAAGATCACGGGGGAGACGCAGGTCTACAAGAGCATCGGGATGCTCCTCATCCGCCAGGACGACCGGGAGAGCCTGAAGAAGGAGCTCGAGGACCACAAGGAGACCCTCTCCGTCCGCGTGAAGTCCATCCAGAAGCAGGAGAAGTCCCTCTCCGAGCGATACGACCAGCTCGGCGAGAAGATTCAGCAGGCCCTCGGTGGCGCGCCCGCGCCCGCGTCGGACGAAAACTGAGCCCTCCCCTCCCGGCTCCGCAAACCCTTATATCGGCAGGTCCCTTGGCGAGGTTCGTGGCGGCCCCACCCGCATCGGGAGAGGCCCCCGACGCGGCATCCGAGGGGGGCCAGGGCGGCCCCCCCGAAGCCGCCACCGGCCGGGGCTCCGGAGAGGAAGAGAAGACCCCCCCCACCC
>OFHK01000050.1_pt1 | contig 37159 bp, 37 predicted proteins | sample 1521951 | NCBI WGS metagenome assembly OFHK01 (sample SAMEA2468436, study PRJEB22500) | soil metagenome | biome: Glassland; feature: Farmland; material: Clay | place: Australia | collected 2013-01-31 | depth 0.55 m
GGGCCGATATCCGCTGGGAGGACGGCGGGATCCAGTCACGGGCTCCGGCGCCGGACCGCTACGAGGCCGCGATCCGGGACGGCCAGTGCGACCTTGCCAGGCGTTTCGGCGGGGTCCCGGCGTGGTTTGGCCGCTCCACCTTGCAGTGGTGGGCGCTGGCTGGCCACAGCGGGCTGGTGACCGCCCCGACCGCGCCCGAGCTGGCCGCCAAGCTGGCCAGCCTGCCCGACATCAGGCCACGGCAGCCCCGTGCCACCAGGCAACAACCCCTGCGCCACCGTCCACCCGGCGTCCGGCCGGTCTCCGCTGCCCGTAGGTAGCCATGCCTTGCCGTGACGCCTGGCGGAAATGGCGACTCGGGAGAGATTTTTCCGGCGACTTGAGCGGCACTGAAACGAACGGCCCAGAACCGTGGTGAACTCCCCCGTACTAATCGACACGGCGAATGGTGATTTGATCAAGCTCGCCTCGTTTGACATGGATACCAGCTATTGGCATAACTTGAGACATCATCCCGCCGCACCAGCTCGCGCAGGGGGAAGCCGCAGGTGGGCGGGCTACTCCAGCGCGGGTCGAGGTGGGATCGGAATGGCCAGTCAGCTTCATACTCCAGCAGAGGCGGCGGGGATCCTCAAAATCCGCGAGTCGTGGCTCAAGACCAAGGCCAGTGCCCGATTGATCCCTTGCACGTTCGTGGGCAAGCATCTGCGTTTCAGCGATGACGATATCGCGGAGATCATGAAGGCCGGGGCACGCCAGCCGGTCACCGTCCGCGAGCCCAGATCAAGCCGCAGGACCGGCTGACCGCCCGCCGGCCATGGCAGTCACCGCAGCGGACCGGAGGCAGCCCGGGACCGGCCGCCGGCCGGCCCGCAGCGGGGCCGGCGGCCAGCGACGGCCTGCGACCCGGACATCACCGGCCTGGAGGGAGAAGGCATGGCATATGCGGAGAAGCGCGGGAAGGGCCCGAAGCCATGGCGGGTCAAGTAAGCTGCCCAGCGGCACGCAGGGCAGCGAGTCCGGGTTCGAGACCAAGGCTGCCGCGCTCGCGTGGGGCCGCGACCAGGAGACCAGGATCCGGGAGGGCCGCTGGACCGACCCGGGCGCCGGGAAGGTCACTGTCGGCGAGTGGATCGGCCGCTGGCTCGGCACCCAGGACGTCGGCATCAGCACGGCAGAGAACCGCGCGTACCTGATCCGCCGCTTCATCCGCCCCGCCTGGGGCGACAGCCCGCTCAGCTCGCTCAGCACCGGGGAGATCGCGGCATGGGAGAACGGCCTGCCGACCCGGGCAGGCGTCTCCCGGCGCACCGCCCGTGATGCCCGGAGCTTGCTGTGCACGATCCTGGGCGACGCGGCCGCCGCAAAGCCTCCCCTGATTGCCTACAACCCCGCGCTGCGGCCACGCAACCGGGGCCGCAGGACCGGCCGCAGGCTGGACCGTGCGCCGCAACGTGCCTGGGCCACCCCGCTGCAAGCCTTACTGCTCGCCGAACGGGCCGCGCTGCTGTCCGGCCGCGACGACGACTTCACCATGCTCGTCACGATCGGCTACACCGGCCCCTGCGCTGGGGCGAGGCGATCGGTCTCGAACTGGACTATGTCCGCCCAGGTGAATTGCACGTCGAGTGGCAGCTTCGCGAGGTCGGCGGGAGGTTCCACCGGCTCCCGCCCAAGGACGACTCCTATCGCAGCCCCAACTGGGAACCGTGCCTGCCCGTTGATCTCCCCCGCTTCCTGGCTAGCCTGATCACCGGCCAGGTCCGGGCCCACGCCGGCCGTCGGTGCGCCTGCGCCGCGCAGCATGGCGGCACCGGCCGGTATGTCTTCCTCAGCCCAGACGGCGGGCATCCCCGGCGCAGTAACTACGCCCGCCGCGTCTTCCGCCCCGCCTGTGACGGGCGCTACGAGGGATCGCCCGGGCGCGAGGGGCGGCTTGTTATCGCCGACGCCACCGTTTGGCCTGGCATCCCGGTCGCCGCCTGGCCAGCCGCCCAGCGCGGTGACGGCCCTGGGACCGGACCGGGCGCCCAGTCAGGCATGAGCACGGACATGGGCACCGGCGAGGGGTTCACGCCGCCACGGGGCCGCGGGATCCCCGTCATCGCGGAGGACGTCCCACTGACGTGCTGGCTCCCGGTCAAACCCGGCCTGACCCCGCATGGGCTCAGGCACAGCCACAAGACCTGGATGGCCGAGGATGGCATCCCCGAGATCCTCGCCGAGCAGCGCCTCGGCCATGAGGTGCCAGGAATGCGCGGCCTCTACGCGCACGCCTCCGACCGGATGCGCGACGACCTCAAGGACGCTCTCCAGGCCCGCTGGGAGGATTCGCTGCGCGCCCGCGCCGCCATCCACCCGCACTCCCCCATGCCGCTGCTGGACGGTCTGCTCGCGCCGTACCGGCGGCAACAGCCCGGATCAAGCAGACCTGATGACACCACCTGGGACAGGGAAGGAGCCGCCGCTACCAGACGACGTGGGGAGGAACCGGGAGAAGTTGATCTCCCAAATTCCTCCCAGATCAGCCCAAGACCCCACCCAGGAACTAGGATGGGGTCTGTACGACGAGCTTCTGACCTGGCCAGATGCCATGATCATCTGGTGGGCGATACTGGGATCGAACCAGTGACCTCCTCGGTGTGAACGAAGCGGTCCCGAGTTCATATCAGTAGCGTCCCGTGCCGCCAGATGGGGTCCGGTGGCAGCAGGTGTCGTTGGGCACGGTTCGCCGCCTTGTTGACGTCATCAGGATCTGCCGCTGATGGCCATCAGATACTGCCGGATGTCAACGGCCAGTCCGGGCACGGAACGTGACCGGGCGCTGGACGCTCACCGCTCCTGATCCGCCGATAGGTATTTGGTGTTGGGCGCAGATGGCGGTGGGCGGTTGGATTCCGGACGGGGAGTTCGGTGCCCGGTCCGGCCATGGCCGGGCCGGGTGCGGGCCAAGGTGATGGCGGATGGCCGTGGGAGAATCCCGGGGAGCGGCACCGCCGCTGGCGCGCGGCCAGCTGGCCGGGTTCGGGGAGGAGGGGACCGGTTGTTTCACAATATCCCGGCCCGGGCGCTGGACCGCATGCGCGAGCTGGAGCGCCGTGATGCGGAGGATCGCGCCGACGGCACGGTGCGCCTGGAACGGCTGCGCCAGGTCCCGCCGGAGACGGGCCGGTTCCTGGCCCTGTGGGCCGCCGCCGCCCCTGCGGGCGCGTGCGTGGAGATCGGCACGAGCGCGGGCTACTCAGCCCTGTGGCTGGCACTTGCCTGCCGGGCCACCGGGAGGCATCTGACCACCTTCGAGGTGCTGCCGCAAAAGGCCGCGCTCGCCCGCGAAACGTTCGCGCGGGCCGGCGTCGGCGACCTGGTCTGCCTCGTCGAAGGTGACTTCCTGGAGCACGCCGGTGAGTTCGGTCAGATCGGTTTCTGCTTCCTCGACGCGGAGAAAGAGATCTACGCCGCCTGCTACGACGCGGTAGTGCCCCGCCTCGTCGCGGGCGGGATCCTGATCGCGGACAATGCGATCAACCACCAGCAGACGCTGCAGCCGATGCTCGGCGCCGCGCACGCCGACGGCCGCGTCGACGCCCTCATCGTCCCCATCGGCAAAGGCGAACTGGTCTGCCGCAGGCGATAGGAACACGCCCCGGAAAGGGAGCGCAAGACCCCGCGGGCCGGCATTGAAGCGCTGAGGCGGCCAGCCGCCCGGCCCCGCCCGCGACACCAACGACAGCCTCACCACCGACAGTTACCAGGCAGAACCTGAGACACGCACGCCTCCCCGCCGATCTGTACGGTGACCGAGCTGGCAGGCATCGATGCCCGGGCCGCACCGAACCGGGCCTTCTGTGGTCTCCGAATCTCATAGCAGGATGTTCCAGAGATCGCGCTCGGTGTGGAACTGCTCCACCTCGTCCAGCTCGACGTCGGCGTCCTCCGCGCGGGCAGCAGCGCCACCCGCGACCCACCAGTCGGCGCCGGGCAGGCCGGCGGACAGGTAGGCGCGAGTTCGGGGCTGTGATGACTGGTGCATGGACCGTGGCTGGGCCAGGACTTCGCCGTGCGAGGGCTCCCAACAGCCTGATCAGGCCAGCCTCCTCGCCGAGGACGACGGCGTCATACCACCGCCACACCACCGCCTCGGTGCCGTCCGGCGCGGTCGCGATGGCGACCAGGTGACCAGGTGACACCCGCTCGGTCCGCGGCGACGGGAACTGCGTCGCGTACCGAACAGTGCAGAGCCTGGCAGGCCGGCGGGCTGCTCCGTGGCCTGCGCGAGGTCCCAGCCATGGGCGAGGAGGTCGTAGAGCCGGATCTGCAGTCGCTCGGCGCCGGTGGCGGTCCCGAGCGGGCCGTGGTAGGTGCGTTCGAGGACTCCGGGCCGGCCGAACGCGGCAGCGCGGCTGCGGAGTCGCGGTAGGCGCCGGCCGGGTCGTCTTCGGCATGGTCCGCGGACGGCCTGGCCGGAGGCGGCTGGCCGGCGAGCAGCGCGGCGAAGACCCGGTTCATACCGATCAGGTGATTGACCATCTGGCGTACCGTCCAGTCCGTGCATGGGGTCGGCGCTGACCACTGTTCGGCTCGGATGTTGCCGATCAGGCCAGCGACCGCGTCGAATGCACGGCCGAGCTGCCCGGCCAAAGGCGCGCGCTCGGCGTCACTGCGCTCGATGCAGAACTCGTTGCCCCCCGGGTCGCAGAGAACCACCCGTCCGCCGCCGTCTGGCCGGCGCTGGTCGCCGGCCATCCGGGCACCGACGCGCAGGAGTTGGCCGACCTCCTCGTCGCGCCGGCTCGTGAGCGGCACGAGATCAAGATGTACCCGGTTCTTGACGTGCTTGGGCTCCGGCACGGCGATGAACAGCAGCGCCAGCGACCCGTCCGGCGAGAGCAGCAGAGCCTCCGGGTCACCGGGAGCGTTGCCGTTGCCTGGGTCTTCGCTGAACCCGGTCAGCTGCAACCAGAACTGCGCCAGGCGGCAGGGATCAGCGCAGTCAAAGGCGATGCTCTTGATGCGTACGGCCATGGGGCCACCTTTCGAAGGCGGCGCCACCTGCGGCTGCGCTCGGTCAGTCAGCTCCAGGAGGCGCGGAAACCAACATCGACACGGGTGTCGCACCTCCTCTCGACTCAGCCCAGACAGACTGCCAGAGACGCGACTGCCGTGTCACTACGAGCTCATCGACGTGGTGGCGGTGGCTGCCTACCGCGCCAGCATTGACAGCGGCATGCCACTTTCCGGGCGGAAGCTCGCCGCGATGTTCGGCAAGGCCTTCCGCAGCTGGCCCGCAACCGGATGGCTGAGGCCGTCAAAGTCGCCGCGCGGGCGATGGCGGATGTCCGGTGGGACGGGCGGCATCATGCCCGCTGTGCAACCTGAGGCTTGTTGCCCGGAGCTGAATCACCCCAACCACCGGCAGGTGGCGGGCTCCCACAGGCCTACGGCAGTCCGCTTAAGGAGTGGGTCCGCGAAGGGCCGCACGATGCCGATCGCCTCGTCCAGGTGCGGGCGGTGGTGAGCAGCGAACGCCGCGCTTCCGCGCGGTAGCCGGTGTCCCACAGCTGGTGGTCCGGGGACGCCGAACTGGCCGGGCAGAATGAGACCGCGTCGCCCGGCTTCGGATTCCAGCGCCTGCTGTTGCGCGTCGGCCTGCACGGAGATCCTGGTCAGGATGGCGGCCAGGTCTGATAGGGCCGACCGTCAGCGGGTGCCGTTGGGTCCGCAGTCGTCTTCCCTTGGCTGGTCGCTGTTATCCCTTGAAAGCGACGGTGGCGCCAACCGGCCCCGGTCCACTGGGGTGCCTGGCGCATGAGCCCTCGGTGCCGACACCTGGAGCATGTCGCACTTATCGTGGTCGGTCGCTGCGCCGCATGGGTACCTCGGGCTTCCTTGACGCTCAGGTCGTCCCACGCCGGTCACGGCGCCCGGCATGCCCGGGCACATGTGAGCGTGCTGAGCCGCGCCGTCGGTCTGCGGAAGCCCCTGATTCCCGCTCAGATCAGGCCCGCGTCGGAGGCGCGGATGACGGCTTCGAGCCTTGACGTGGCGTTGAGTTTGTCCAGCAGTCTGCTGACGTGGCCCTTCACTGTCGCTTCTGAGAGTTCCAGGCGCCGGGCGATGGCGCGGTTCGAGCATCCTTCTGCGAGCAGGTGGAGCACATCTTTCTCCCGGCCGCTCAGGTGTGGCGCGGCAGCGTGGGCTGGCTCGTTAGCCAGGTCGCGCGCGAGCTGGAATGCGATCCGCGAGTCAAGCGCTGGTTCGCCGGTCACGGCGGTGCGCAGCGCCGCTGCCACATCGGTTTCCGACGTGTCCTTCAGCAGACAGCCGTCCGCGCCAGCCAGCAGGCAGTCGCGAATCTCTGCGCTGCTGTCGAAGGCGGTCACGATCACGATCGTCGAGTCCGGCAGAGCATTTCGCATCCGGCGGCACAGCGTGGCCGCTGTGACTTCGCCCGGCATGTGCATGTCCAGCAGCAGCAAGTCGGGGTGGAACGCGGTGGCAATGATGAGCGCGGTGGCAGCGTCGCCCGCCTCGGCGCACTCCACCCCACCGAACGCCTCCGACGCTATAGTCCGCAGGCCGCGGCGCGCCACCGGGTGGTCGTCGACGATGAGAACCTTCATGGCAGGTTCTCCCGGGACGGGCGGGTTGGCAGCTCAACGCGCAGTACCGTGTGGCCAGCCGGATCGCAGGTCAGCGCGAGCGTGCCGTGAAGCTGGGCCACGCGCTGGCGCAGCAGCGCGAGGCCCCCGCCCGGGCCGCCGTGGTCTTTGTCTCCGGGGTGCTTCGGGCGCACGGCCTGGGTCCCGGCTTGCAGGACCAGCACGACCGTTTCTTGCTGGTAGGCGAGATGCAGGATGGCTACCTGGGCGTGTGAGTGCTTGACGGCATTGCGCAGTCCTTCCAGGGCCGTATCGATGAGCAGGTCCTCGATGGGCTGAGCGATATCCCGGCGTTCGCCCCTCCCAGTGATCCTGACCCGGCAGCCTGTGGTCCGCTCGATTAGCCGGGCTTCGCCTGCCAGCCGCGCCTCGAACGCCAGTCCTTCAACCGCCTGGCTCAGCTGATGGAGCGAAGCCCGTAGTTCGCCGCGAGCTTGTGCTGCCGTGGTCTCGATCTCCGCCAGCGCGGCGGTGAGGGCAGCCGGATCGTTTTGCTGGCGTGCGTAGTGGGCGGCCACGCCAATGGCGAACAGCATCTGGGCAACCGAGTCGTGCAGTTGGGTGGCGAGGCGCTGCCGGTCGCGGAGCATCGCCAGTTCGATCTCCTGCTTGCGTGCCGTTGCCTGATGCAGGGAAAGCTCCGCTTGGGTGGCCACGAGTTCCAGCGTCCGCAGTGTCTGGTCAGCCGGGGGGCCGGCGACCCGGGTGCCGGTGTACAGCAGTGCCTCGACGCGGTCTGGCCCGTAGACGGGCACGCATGCCATCCCGTGCAGTCCCTCCAGTTCGCAGACGACATGGACGAAGTCCCGGCTGATCGTCGGGTCATGGAGGTAGTCGGCCACCCGGTGCGGGTGCCTGCGCAGCAGCACCTGCCCGCCCAGCCCGGTCCCGGGCCGGACGGTGATCTCACGGAACCGGGGGTCGGAGATCCCGTCGGTGATCGACATTGGATAGGCGCCGGCCGGACTGGCGACCGCCACGAAGGTACTGTCCACTCGCAGGACCTGCCGGGTCACCTGGGCGGCGGCAGCCAGGATCTCCGGCGTGGACTGGTGCAGCCCCACCGTGCGGGCGATCAGCTCAGCCGCGGATGGCATGGCCAGGCTCCAGGTCAGCCGCTGTCGGCCAGGACGGGACGCAGCGCGCTCAGGACGGCTGGGTCTTCGATGGTGGAGGGTATGGGCTCGTCCTGGCCGTCTGCGATGCCGCGCATTGTCTTGCGCAGTATCTTGCCGGAGCGGGTCTTGGGAAGGCCGGCGACGACATCGACTCTGCGCAGTGCGGCGACCGGGCCGATCTGGTCGCGGATCAGCTGGACGAGTTCGGTGGACAGGGCGGCCGGGTCGGCTCTGACGCCCGCCTTGAGCACGACGAATCCGCGTGGTATCTGGCCCTTGAGCTCGTCATTGACCCCGATCACCGCGCATTCGGCCACGGCGGGATGGCTCGCGAGCACCTCCTCCATTTCCCCGGTGGACAGCCGGTGGCCCGCTACGTTGATCACGTCGTCGATGCGGCCCATCACATACAGGTAGCCGTCGCTGTCGCGGTAGCCGCCGTCACCGGTGATGCAGAAACCGGGGTGGCGTGACAGGTAGGAGTCGACGAACCGCTCATCGTCGCGCCACAGGCTGGGCAGGCACCCCGGTGGCAGCGGCAGCCGCACCACGATCTCCCCGGTCTTCCCGGGCGCCACCTCATCGCCGTCGGTGTTGACGACGCGCACGTCGTAGCCGGGCACCGGCACGGTGGGCGAGCCAGCCTTGGTCGGCATGGGTTCAAGGCCCATCAGGTTGGCGGCGATCGGCCAGCCGGTCTCGGTCTGCCACCAGTGGTCGATGACCGGGACGCCGAGCAGGTCACCCGCCCACCGGTAGGTCTCCGGGTCGAGCCGCTCGCCGGCCAGGAACAGGTACCGGAAGCTGGACAGGTCGTGCTGGCGGGCCAGTTCGCCGGCCGGGTCGTCCTTCTTGATCGCGCGGAACGCGGTCGGCGCGGTGAACAGCGTCTTGACCCGGTGCTCGGCGATCACCCGCCAGAACGCGCCCGCGTCCGGTGTGCCCACCGGCTTACCCTCGTACAGCACGGTCGTGCAGCCGGCCAGCAGCGGGGCGTAGACGATGTAGGAATGCCCGACCACCCACCCCACGTCGGAGGCGGCCCAGTACACCTCGCCGGGCCCGGTGTCGTAGATGTGCTCCATGCTCCAGCGCAGCGCCACCGCGTGGCCCCCGTTGTCGCGGACCACGCCCTTGGGCTTGGCGGTGGTACCGGAGGTGTACAGGATGTACAGCGGGTCGGTTGCCGCGACCGGGACACAGTCCGCTGGCTCGGCCCCGGCCATCGCCTGCTCCCAGTCCAGGTCGCGCCCGGCCACCAGGGCCGCAGCCGCCTGCGGGCGCTGAACGATCACGCAGCGGTCTGGCTTGTGGGCCGCCAATTCGATGGCGCTGTCCAGGATCGGCTTGTACTCCACGATCCGGCTGACCTCGATGCCGCACGAAGCCGAGACCACGACCTTGGGTGCGGCGTCGTCGATCCGCACCGCGAGCTCGTGCGCGGCGAAACCCCCGAACACCACCGAGTGCACCGCGCCGATCCGCGCACACGCCAGCATCGCCACCACGGCTTCCGGGATCATCGGCAGGTAGATGATCACCCGGTCCCCTGCGCCCACCCCCAGGCCGCGCAGCACGCCGGCGAACCTCGCCACCTCATCTAGCAGCTCCTGGTAGGTGAAGCTACGGCAGGTCCCCGTTACCGGGCTGTCATGGATCAGGGCGGGCTGGCTACCGCGGCCATCACGCACATGCCGGTCCAGCGCATTGAAACAGGTGTTGAGGATCCCGTCGGCGAACCAGCGGTAGAACGGCGGATTCGAGGCATCCAGGACCACCGTCGGCTGGTGGTACCAATCGATTCCCTTGGCTGCCTCACCCCAGAAACCTTCGGGATCAGCCAGGCTCCGGCGGAACACTTCCGAATAGCGGCCCATACGACACTCCATTCACCAGTCGCGGCATCCGGTCCTCAGTGCCTGGCCAGGGGCCAGACGGGCAGCACGCCACGCTTGTATGCAGCCTCGCACAGCTCAGCGCAGGACAGGTAGGCCGCCAGCGCGGCCACGATCAGGCCCAGGTAACCCCCGGCGTGCACCAGCCCAGTGCTCCCGCCATAGTTGCCCGCTCCCAGCACGAAGAACGTGGCCGCAAGACCAGCCAGTGCCACGACCACCACCACGTTGGTGCGGAGCGACGCCACGAAGATCCACACCGTGAAAATGCCGAACGCGTACAGGAATAGCCCAAGGGCGTGACCGGTCTGAGCGGCCGGCACATCCTTGAGGAAGAACTCGGCGATGGCGAACATGGACAGCCAGAACGCCCCGAAGGTGCTGAACAGCACGCCCCCGAACGTGTTCCCCGTACGGAACTGGATCACGCCGGCGATCAGCTGGGTCAGTCCCCCGAACATCAATGCCACACCGAAGACCACCGGCGTGATGCCCGCGTTCACAAGGCCGGCATTGATCATGCTGAGCATGAACGTGGTCACCGCGAACGCCGCCAGGGCCAGTGGTGCCGAGTTGCCCCACCCTGTCCCTGCGGCGGCTGCCGGGGAGCCCTGACCTGCGGGTTGGACGTCCGGATGGGCGAAGTGCTGGTCGGTGGAAGTCATGTGATCCTCCTCACAGAATGCTTGTTATGAGGAGGATGAACCAGCCATTCATTGCTGCTAAGCGCCAAAGGTCCCCGCTAACCCCCACCAAAAGTAGCGGCCCGCCAGCCGGGCCGAGCTGACCGCGAGTATTTCCTGGGACGCGAACACCGTCACCATGTCCGTCCGTAGTATTCGACGGTGATGGCTGCGTGCCGCATGTGACTCAGCGGTGGGGCTCATGATGACGTACGAGCTGCGCTACTTGCGGTTCTTCCAGGCTCGCTTTGACCGGCAGCGGGGGGGCGATCTGCGACGCAGGCGAATGTGGCTGTGACGGTTGTTCCCTGGCCTGGAGCGGACCGGATGGTCAGCCGGCCGCCCGCGAGTGCTGCGCGTTCGCGCATGCCGAGCAGGCCGAGGTGCCCCGCTGGCAGCTGCGTGTCGAGCGCCGCCGGGTCGAAGCCGCGACCGTCGTCCACGACGCGCAGGCAGAGTCCGCCATCATCGAAGTCGAGGGTGAGCAATAGTCTCCTGGCATCGGCGTGACGGATGACATTGTTGACGGCTTCCTGGCTGATCCGGAACGCTGCGAGCTCGACTTCGGGAGGGAGCCTCATCTCAGTGCCGGTGACTTGCAGGTTCGCGGGGATCGTCGTCGTGTCCCCGACATCGGCAAGGAATCCGCGCAGGGCTGGGGCGAGCCCGAGCTGTTCGAGGGCAGGTGGCCGCAGACCCGCCACGACCGCCCTGAGACGGGTGGCGATATCCAGCGTCTCACGGCGCGACTCCTTGAGATTCTCGGCCAGCGTGGCCGGAGTCTGCGGTGTGGCTTCCAGCCGCTCAAGGGAGCGGGCCAGGTGCACGAGGAGCTGGAGTGGCTCGTCGTGGAGTTCCTGAGCGATCCGCCTTCGCTCTTCCTCCTGGACCTTGAGCAGGAGCTCGGCAAAACGATGCACACGCTCGCCCTCGGCGCGCTCCTCGGTGACGTCTTGGAGGACTAGCTGGGTGAGGGGCTCTTCCTCCGGCTTGGCCGGTACGCGGGCGACGTTTACGCGGTAGTAGTGAAGGCCGGCTTGCGGTGTTGAGATCGCGATGATGCTTCCTGTGCCGTCGCCGATCGCGTCGGTGCCGGATCCCAAGATGTCGTGGACGGACCGGCCAACGACATCCTCCGGGACCAAAGCTCGGGCCGCCGGGTTGGCATCCAGGATCGTGCCCAACCGGCTGGCAACCAGGATTGGGGCCGCGTTGGTGTCGAACAACTGCCTGTATCGCGCCTCGGTAGCCCGTTGCTCGCTTCTGGCCCCCTCCGCACGAGCGCGCTCCAGCCGTTCCGCGTCGATGTGGTAACCAACGAATACAGCCACCGCGATCACCAGGGCCAGCTCGATCAGATCGTTGCCGACGTGGCCCCGATCGCGTGGCAGCAACAGGTCCGGCAGCCATAGCAGGGTGGCCCACACCGCGGTCGCGACCGAACCGGACAGCCCGTAGCGCAGGGCGGCATAACTGACGGGCGCGAGTAGCAGCGCGACGGGAACGCCTGCGGGGACGGTGCTGGGCTCGGCCGCCGAGACGAGGTCGATGAGCAGGTGAGCCGCAGCGAGCCCGACGACCATTGCCTGCACGATCCAGAAGCGGCGCTCGCGCACGGGAGGCCGGATCACACGATGCCAGACCAGCACGCTCCGGGCGGCCAGCGAGCCATTCATCCTGGCCTGCTTTCGCGTTCCGGGAGCGTCAAGTGGTGGCTGACCGCGTACAGCGCTGCTTCGGTCCTTGAGGCCAGGCCGAGCTTGCCGAGCACGCTGGATACGTGGCTTTCCACGGTGCGCAGCCCCAGCCCCAGCTGGCTGGCGATCTGCTTGTTCGGCAACCCCCGTGCGAGGAGACGCAGCACCTCGGTTTCGCGGGCGGTGAGGGCGGGCGATGCGCTGCCTGGGCCTGTGCGCCAGTGGTGGGTGAGACGGCGGGAGATCGCCTCGTCCAGCACGAGCGCGCCGCCGGCGGCGGTGCGCACGGCATCGCACAGTTCCCGGGCGCTCGATGTCTTGAGCAGGTAGCCGGCGACCCCGGCCTCAAGTGCCCCGATGACGTAGGCGTAGTCGTCGTAGGCGCTGAGAATGAGGACGCGGGTTTCAGCGACTTGGTTCGCCACCGCCCGCGCAAGCGCGATCCCGTTCATCCCCGGCAGCTCCACATCGACGAGGGCAACATCCGGGCGCTGGCCGCCGATGAGCTTCAGGGCCTCCTCGGCTGAAGATGCCTGGCCAACTACCGTGAGGCCAGGGTCGCGTTCGAGCAATTCGGCGGTGCCCTCACGGACCAGGGCGTGATCCTCGACAACGACGATCCTGACAGGACCCTGGCCAGCGACCGGCTTAGTAACGGCCCCGTCGGGTGGCCGTGCGATTCCACCAGCCTCGTCTGCCCTGCTGACTGGCCCGGGGCCGGGATCGGGGCCGGGGCCAGTCCGGTCGTCGTTCATCATCACAAGGCTAGACCGCAGGTGGGCAGAACGGGACTGGCTGAAGCCTGGCGCTCAGCACTGGCTGACCGAGCTAACGCCGTGACGCGGGTACGCCTGTTGCGTCCGTGATTCCACGAGAGGACATTTCCCCAGGAAAAACGGGGGGCGATCCCGCAATCCCTTCCTTCCGCAAACCACAGTCAGGCTCTCAAGCTGATGTCATGATGACGCTCGGCAAGGTGGCGCTGGACCTGTTCATGGCCGGTGTAGTGCTGTCGCTGATCAGCATCACGCTCTTCTTCGTGTTCGGGGCCGGGGTATCCCTCCTGACAGTAGCCGGTGCCGGGCGGCGAGCCCGCCAGCGATCCCGTCAGCTGGATCAGCTGTCACACGGATGCCCCGTTGATGAGCTTGCTGCGATCGACGAGGCACTCGACAGGATCCTGGCCGAGGAGCGGCGCGTGCTGCCCGGATCGCGCGGCGGGTAGGTGTCCCGGCGACCCGTACTGGCGGGCGCCCGCTCTTGGCTAGCGCGCTTCTCCGTGGAATCACGGAAGTAGGTCCCGTGGGACTTGGGACCTTCGGCCCTGCGCGGCCGGATTGGGCGGGCGCACAGTCAGGCCATGGCAGCATTGAGGAGCCCCACCCAAGCAGGCGAGTCACGCAGGTCAGATAGCTCAGTCACAGTGCGCGAGCCGGTCCCCATCGCCATCCGGCTGCGCCCGCAGCACCGTGCCGGTGCCGAGGAGCGGTTCGGCCCCTCGGATCCCCCACGCGGATGGGACATCACCCGCAACCCCCGGATCGCCCGGCTCCTGCGGGATCGGCGCTTCCAGTTCCTGCTCATCCTGCCCAACCAGATCATCTTCTGGACCGTGATCTTCGTGGGCCTCCTGGGAACCGCCGTACCCGGCCTCAACTTCGGCACCGCCATCACCTGGTATATCTGGTTCTGCCTGGTCTTCGTGCTGATGGTTGTGGTCGGGCGGGCATGGTGCTCCATGTGCCCATTCGGCGGTTTTGCCGAATGGGTACAGCGCCGCACGCTCTGGCAGCGCACGCAGAAGACTCTCGGCCTGGGCCGGAAGTTCCCCGAGCCACTGGCGCGTTACGGCTTTCTACTCCCGGTGGCCACGTTCCTGCTGCTGACCTGGATCGAGGAGTTCTTCAACATCGCCGGCCCTGGCGCCCCCGCCGACACGAGCTGGATGGTTGTCGGTATCGTCGCCTCTGCGCTGGTCTTCTTCCTGGTGTTCGAGCGCCGGACATTCTGCCGTTACCTGTGCCCGCTCACCTCGCTCATCGGCACGGTCGGCTCGATGGGATCGGTCGCCGGCTTCCGCACCAGGGACCGCGACGTCTGCTTGACCTGCCAGACCAAGGACTGCATGCGAGGCGGCGAGAACGGCTTCGGCTGCCCCTGGTACACCTGGCCCGGCAGCGCCGACTCGAACCTCGCCTGCGGGCTGTGCTCGGAGTGCTACAAGGCCTGCCCGTCGGGCAACATCGGCCTGTATTTGCAGAAGCCGCTCACCTCGGTGATCGCTCCCACACGCCGCCGGGCCGACGTGGCCTGGGCCATCGCGCTGCTGTGGGGCCTTGTCCTCTACCAGCAGCTCAACGCCACGAACCTGTACGCGGGGCTCGACAACTGGCTGAACTCCGCGCTGCATTTCCCCCACTACCCGGACCCGGCCGCTTACCTCGGCGTCATCGGGCTGCTCGCGCTCATCACTGCCGGCGCAGTGTGGATGATCAGCAGGCTGTTCGCCCGCCCGGACCTCAAGTTCGCGGGCGGCGGCCGCTTCCTGGACCGCGCGTCGCGGTTCCGGGCCTACTTCATCCCGATCGCCTACGGGCTCATCCCGGTAGTGGGCGCGGATTACTTCGCCCGGCAGCTGCCGAAGTTCTTCCAGCACGCGCTCCGGCTCGTCCCCGCGGTGCAGCAGACGCTCGGCTCATCGGCGGTCAGGTCTCCCCTCTACCAGGCAAGGTTGCTGTCCGATCCGCGCATCGTGACCGTCCAGGTGGCCATCATCGCCATCGGCACCCTCGCCGCCTTGTGGTCGACCTGGCGGATCGCAAGCCGCGAACTGGTGCCTGTCAGCCGGGGCACCGTCGGCGTGCGGGTGGCCGCGCTCGGTCTTGTGCTGGCGTGCGGTGTCGCCGCGGCCGTGCTCTACGGACTTATCAACGCAGCGGACTGAGGAGACGACGATGACGCTGACAGCAGCAGGTGAAGTCCCGGCCCAGGCCGGCCAGCCGCACGTGACAGTCCTCACTGACCGCTGCGCGGGCTGCCAGGAGTGCGTGATCCGGTGCCCGTCCGGAGCACTGGCGATGGACGCCAGCCGCTGGGTGGCGGTGGCCGAGGACGCGCTGTGTGTCGGGTGCCGGCAGTGCGAGCGGACATGCCCCTTCAGCGCGATCACGGTGGATGGGCCACTCGCAGTGCCTGCACGGACAGAACCCGGGCCATTGCACCCTGAGCGGCTCACCGGGGACTCCAGCGAGATCCGCCCGGGATTCGGCTCATGGGACCAGGCGCTGGCCGAAGCCAGCCGGTGCCTCGACTGCCCGGACCCCACCTGCGTGCGAGGCTGCCCCGCCCACAACGACATCCCGTCCTTCATCAGGGCTATCCGCGACCGTGACCTCGCCGTGGCCCACGACGTGCTGCGCCGCACCTCAGTACTGCCGGATGTGTGCAGCCGCGTGTGCGATCAGGCCGCCCAGTGCGAGGGGGCGTGCACCTGGTCACTCGCCGGTGGCACACCCGTCGCCGTAGGCAAGCTGGAACGCTTCGTCGCCGACCATGCACCTGTCCCGCCGCCAGCGCGGAACCAGCTGGATGGCGCTGGACTTTCGGTCGCGGTGGTAGGCAGCGGGCCCGCCGGGATCGGCGCTGCGTGGCATCTTGTCGAGGCCTGCGCGTCGGTGACGCTCTATGAGCGGGAGGCCGAGCCCGCAGGCTTGCTCGGCTGGGGAATCCCCGACTTCACCCTGCCCGCGGTTGTGGCCGCGCGCCCCTGGCAGCAACTGACCGCCGCCGGAGTGCACCTTCGATGCGGGACGGAGATCGGCCCTGGGGACATCGCCGGTCTCCTCGCCAAGCACGATGCCGTGATCCTCGCCCACGGGGCGACGCTGCCGCTGCGCCTGCCGGTGCCGGGTGGCGACCTCGACGGCGTGACCGACGCAACGACCTTCCTGAAAGCCGGCAAGGCTGCGCTCAGGAACGGGGACGCGGCTTGCCTCCGCGAGTCCTATGCACTGCCCGGCCCATCCGAGGGCGGCCACGAAAACTCTTCACCGCAGGTCCTTGTCCTGGGAGCGGGGAACACAGCGATGGACGTGGCCCGTACGGCCAGGCGGCTCGGGCTGCGGGCAGTGTGCGTCGACTGGGTCAGCGAACGCTTCGCCCTCGCCCGGCCGGACGAGCTTGACGAGGCGCGGCACGAGGGCGTGGATATCCGGTTCCTTCGCACCGTGACGCGACTGGAGGGCGAAGCCGGCCGGGTGCGCCGCGCTGCTCTCACGCGGACCCGGCAGAACCGGGCTGACCGGCGCCCGCAGCCCCTGGGCGGCGCTCCCGAGATGCTCGACGCCGACCTCGTCGTCATGGCGATGGGTTACCGGACCGACCCTGCCTTCGGCACGATGCTGCCCGGAACGCCGCTAGCCCGGGAAGCGAAGGGCCTTCCCGGCCGGCGGTGGCTCGCCAGCGGCATCCTTGCCAACCCGGCGCCGGAGTTCGCACGCAGCAAACCCGTAGGAAAGCTCGCACTGGGCAGGGAGGCGGGGCTGGCCGCCGCGGGCCTGCCGCTCCAGCAACGGCTGTGGGTGGCCGGCGACGCGCTCGTGGGGCCATCAACGGTGGTCGAAGCCATGGCCCAGGGCCGGCACGCAGCCGCCTCCGTCCTCGCCGCCCGGGCGGGCCGTGGGCCCCGGCGGGAACCACGCCGGGTGCTCGTGGCATACGAAAGCCGGGGAGGGCGGACCGCCCGTGCCGCCAGGCTCGTCGCCGACGGGCTGCGCGGCACCGGTGCCGTCGTGCGTGCTGTCCCGCTCTCCCAGGTCGGGATCGCGGAGCTTACCGAGACCGATCTGCTCGTCATCGGCACCTGGGTAGAGGGGTTCGTGGTAGCCGGAGTCGGGGCCGCCCGCGCTACCCGCGATTGGCTGGCGGGCCTGCCCAGACTGGCCGGCCTGCGCACTGCCGTGTTCTGCACATACGCCGTGTCCCCTAAAGAAACACTGGTCTCGATGCGCCGAGCCCTCGAAGACCGCGGAACGGTCATCCTTGCCGAGGCCGCGTTCGGGCGCAGCGCCCAAAACCTCGCCGGAGACGCTGCCCGTTTCACCGGCCAGCTCATGGCCGCGGCGTGGCCACGTGGGGGCGGTCCGATAGACAGCGCCATCACCGTACGTAATCACTGAATACCGCCTGCCGGGCGAGTCCATGGGCATTCCCGGTCAGCAGGCTGACCAGCGGACCACAGCAACAACCGGGGCCAGCGGGCACGCTGGGTCTCCCGGGCGGGACGCGGGCAGGTGACCGGCTGCCCGGGCAACAGGAAGGACGCCGACAAGGCTTGGCAGCGGGCCGAGGCCAAGCTCAGCGAGGGGCGGATCGGGGACCCGGCCAGGGGCAGGATGGCGTTCCAGCGCTACGTCGAGGAGATCTGGCTGCCCCATCACGTAGTCGAGCTGACCACCCGGCAGAGCTACACCTACTCGATCTACAAGCACCTGATGCCCGAGTTCGGGCCGATGCGGATGGCGGAGATCCTGCCCGAGCACGTGCGTGCCTGGGTGGCCAGGCTCTCCGCCGGCGACGTCTCTCCCAAGACCATCCGCAACAACAAGGCCATCCTCAGCGCGATCTTCTCGACCGCCCTGAACGATCAGGTGACATTCCTGCACCGTGTCAAGGTGTGAAGACGCCGACGGTGCCGGTCAGGCCGCGCACGATCATCACACCTGGCCAGTTCGACACGTTGTACCAGGCGCTGTCGGGTGCCACCGCACGGTTGATGGTGGAAACCGCGATCGAGAGCGGCCTGCGCTGGGGCGAGCTGTCCGAGCTGCGAGTCCGGGACCTAGACCTGCTCACCGGCATCCTGACGGTGAGCCGAGCGGTCATCGAGGTCAACCCGAAGTTCCACCCAGACGGGGGGCGTTTCCAGGTCAAGGACTACCCCAAGGACAAGGAGTACCGTCGGCTCAAGCTCAGCGTCCAGATCGCCCGCAAGCTCCGGGCTCACGTCACCGGTCATGCGCTGGGCCGCGATGATCTTCTGTTCCCCATCCCGGCCGGTCGCACCGGCGCCACGGCGCCGACCCTTGCGTCAGCTCCGGGAGGGCTCGGGCTGACCGAACCGAACGACAAGGGACGCCAGTACCGGCATGGGACTCTGAGCGGATACGCAGCCGGGAAGTGCCGCTGCTGGCACTGCAAAGCCGCGTACGCTGCCTACCGGGCACGGCGTCGGGCTGCCGGCAAGGATGATCCTCGCCGCAGCCGTTCCCGTGACACCGACGGGCACATCCCGGCGGACTGGTTCTGACGCCAGGTCTGGGAGCCTGCCGTGCAGGCCGCTGGCCTGGGTATCCGAGTGCGCATTCATGATCTTCGCCACGCACATGCCTCTTGGCTGCTCGTCGGCGGCGCCGACCTGCAAGTCGTCAAGGAACGGCTCGGCCACGGCAGCATTGCCACTACCGAGAAATACCTGCACACCTTGCCGGAAGCCGACGAAACCGCCCTGGATGCGCTATCCCGTATCCGCGGCCGCGCCACCGAGAGCCCCCTCCAGCACCGGCAGAGGGACACTGGGAGCATGAGCGCGATCGGATACGCCGCAGCACGGCCGTACACGGTTCCTGACACCCTTGAGGAACTCACTGGTCCAACCCGGGGCGTCGTGGAACTGCCCGGCCACCTGGACTGGGGGCCCCGCCGGGTGTACAAGCTGGACGACTTCAGCGACACACGGCTGCTCTACATACGGGTTATCAGGGAGAGCACCCACGTGGCGGATCTGCGCCGATTCCTCAACGCCCAGGTCCTGATGTGGCTGTGGCCACAACTCGTCTTGCCGCCGCGTGTACGGGCGCTGTGGGAGGACCGGTTCCCCAGCCTCGGTCGCGCGGCGTAAGTGGACGCCTTCCACGAGCGCCTCGCGCAAGTCGCGCTGCGTGCTGGTTCAGACCTCGGGTTCGCGCTGGCCGGCGGCTATGCCGTTCAGGCGCATGGCTTTTCACCCGCCCGAGCGAGGAGGTGGACCTGTTCACCTCAGCGGAACGCACAGACTTCCGCGATGGAGTCGCCACCATCAAGTCCGCGTACGAGAAGAACTGCTTCACGGTCCGCGTCGACGTCTGCAGCGATCATTTCGCCCGGCTGTGGGCAACCGACACGCACTCCGGTGAGTCAGGCAAGGTTGAACTCGCCGCCGACATCCGCAGCAAAGCGCCAGTCACTATGAGCATCGGACCAGTCGTGCACGTGGACGACGTCGCAGGCGGCAAGATGGAAGCGCTGTTCACCCGCGCCGAGGCACGGGACTTCATCGACATCGACGCGATCGTCACTAGCGGCAGATTCACCCGGACAAGGCTCCAGGAACTCGCCGCCAGCAGGGACGCTGGCTTCGATCATCGAGTTCTCGCCGACATGCTCGATGTCATCAACATCTATCCGGACGCCGAGTTTCCGGTGACGGCCTGGGAGCCGGGCAGATCAAGCGGATGCGAGAGCGCTTCGCCGAATGGCGGACCGAACTGCTGCGCGAGCCAGGTCTGGCTGACACGTAGTGCGCAACTCAAGCCGCTGTCGGCAGAGTTCCTGCTGTGGTGACAGCCATCAGGTTCTGCCCAGTGCCGGCCATGAAGCTTCGGCTACGGCCATCACCTAAGGCGATCGGGTTCGCGGCTGGCCCGCCGGCAGCCCGCTGCCGACTCAGTAGCGGTGCCGGCGGCCTGGCGATTTGTGGACGCTCGCAGAATGTCCCGCCTGGCTCGGCTGGCGCTGCGTGGTGCACGGGTGGGTTGTCAGCCGAGAAAGGACTCGATCAGGGGGATGAAGGCGGCTTGGTCCTGGAACAGGAAGGCGTGGCCGGCGTCGGGATAGAGGGTGAGCTTTGCTGCCGGGATCATGCCGACGAGTGTCTGACTGTTGGCGAGCGGGTCGAGTCGGTCGGCGGTGCCATCGGCGATGAGGGTGGGGGCGGTGATCGTGGCGGCTTGCCGGCCCGCCGGGTCAGTGCCGGCCCACCACTGGTCGACTGCGTGTCCCTGGGCGGTCACGGTGGCAGCCGCGACGGCGGGGGCAGGGGGATAGCTGGAGGTCGAGGCCAGGTAGGTGTTTTGCGCGGCGGCCTGACCGGGGGGGAACAGGACGGACATCACCTTCGGTGAGTTGCCGGTGGTGAGCGCGTCTATTGCTGTCCGGGAGGGCGCTATCGCCGTGCCGTCGCCTGGCCAGCTGGCGCACAGGACTAGGCGGCGCACCTGGTGGGGGTGGAGGACCGCGAGGGCCTGGGCGATCATGCTGCCCATCGACCAGCCGAGGATGTCGGGCCGCTGGAGGCCGAGCGCGCTGATGAGGGCGCTCGTCTGGCTGGCCATCGCGTCGATGGTGAGCGGCGCCGGCAGGGCCTGGGTCGGTCCGATGCCGGCGTTGTCGAATATCACGACGTGGTAGCGCTGGGCGAGCGTGTCAACGAAAAGCCGGTCCCAGCTCTCCATGGTGGCGCCGTAGCCGGTGATCAGGACCAGAGACGGCCCGGTTCCGACAGCACGGTACGCGACCACGCCCAGCTTCGTGCGGGCCGTGCGCACAGGCGCGGACGAGATCGAGCCCTCGGCCGGGATCCGGGCCGTCGTTCCCGTCCGGGCTTTCGCCACCGCCGCAGCCAGGAAAGCCTGCACCGTCTCGAACGCCGGCGTTCCCAGATCGGAGTAGGTGAGATAGCCCGTGTCCTTCCCGGCCTCGAAAAGGACAAGGTCGTCGGTGATGTGGATGCCCGCAATGGTGAAGGTCCAGGCGTAGGCGGCGGTCGTGGTGGTGGCCCGCGGGAAGGACAGCGGCGTGATAGTGACCGGTGCTTTCTTGCCTGCGATGGTGATCGTGGCCGTGCGGCAGTGAGCCATTGCCCGGCTGAGGCTGCGCCATCTCGGCTTGGCCTGCGGGCCGGTGGCCAGGACCTCGCCGAGGGTGGGAATCGCGGTTCCCTGCACGAAGCCCGCGGCCGCGTAGGTGATACCTTTCGCGTTCGCGGGCAGGCTTGTCAGGCATGGGGCGGTTGTCTGCACGCTCTTCGGGTTGACCGGCGCCGATGACCAGCCGGCTGGCAGGTCAGAAGCAGACAGCAGGTGTTCCTGAAGCGCGTCTGCCGTGCTGTTCCCCCCGCACCCCGATGTCAGCGCCGCAGTCGCGGTGACCACGGTCAGCGCGATAACCAAGGCGCGGGCCGACCTGCGTCCCCCGGTCATCACACCAGCGGCGCGAGCCTCACTGTCTGCGCGACGCGCGTGACGCGGAGCCCGCCCGCATGCCTGCGGGCCGTCGGCCCCATTACCCGGCACATTGCCGCATGCGTGTCTCATGTCGATTCCACTCGTTCAATGAATGGCATTACCAGCGACAAGAACGCCTGGGGATCCGACGAGAACGGCATGTGGCCGGTGCCCAGGAGCTCTAGGCGGGAGCCTGCGATCGCGGCGTGAGTGGCGCGCCCTGCACGTCGCGGCAGGCCGATGTCCTCCAGGACGTCGGCTAAAACCCCCGCCCCCGCCTTGAGGGGAGGCGAAGGGGAGTCTGATTGCCCATGCCAGGGCCAGTCCACGCCGATCACGCGACGCCGTTCGGCCAGGGCCGGGATGATCGGGTCGAAGTCGCGGCGGTCGCACAGGCTCGCGTGCAGCAGGACCAGCGGGAACCCCGTTCCCTGCTCGCTGTAGGAGATCCCGCCGCAGCGGGTCTGCGCTCGGGCCATCGCTTTCCCCCACCAGCCAGTTCGTTGACCGACCGGTCGGTCAACGATATCGTGAGTACGTCGATCGGTGCAAGGGGGTCTGATGGAGGTTCCGGCTCAGGAGGGCCCGCTGGCAGGCGAACCCGGCCGTCACCAGATGAGCTCAATGCGAGCGACGCCTGCCGGCGGGGGTGGCCCCGCACCGGCGGAACGGATGACCAGACGCCAGGCGTCGGCGATCCGCACACGCGAGATCCTCATCGAGACCGGCCTGCGGCTCGCGGACACGACCAGCCTCGCCGGGCTCAGCATCAACCTGCTGGTCGAACAGGCCGGAGTCGCCAAGGGCACGTTCTTCCACCATTTCGGGGATCGCCCGGAATATCTACTTGCCCTGCACCGCGAATTCCACTCCCGGATCTTCGCTGAAATATTCGACGCCATAGCCGGCATGGACCCCGGAGCCGAGCGCCTGCTCGCCACGTCCCACACCTATCTCGACGGCTGCCTCCGCGACCGAGGGGTCCGAGCCTTGCTCCTGGAAGCACGCGCGGAAAGAAAGATCCGCGACGAGATCCGCGCGAGGAACAAAACCACTGCGGAATACTTCAAAAGCGATTTCCAGGCCATGGACGTGCCGCACCCCTACGAGAGCGCGCTGTTGTGGGTCGGCCTTGTCGTCGAAGCGGCCCTGATAGAACTCGACGCCGGCGGGCGCCAGCCCGCGCTGCGTGCCGCGATCGCTGGCTTCCTCGCCCTGGAGACTCCTGGCACTAGCCAATCTCACGCTTAGTCAGATGGGTCCCTTCGCGAGGTGGCGCGGATTCCAGAACCGCCATTCACGCGCGGAGTTACGGCCGGCTCGCAAGGCCATGGCAGCCGCGCAGATCTGCAGATCAGGCGCTGGGCGTTATGCGACCACAATCGCGTTCCGCCGGGCTGGCCGCCTCAGGTAGTTCCTGCAGACCGCCGATAGGGCAGGCCGACGTGCAGGCCCGCGAGGCTCTGTGCCGCGCACACGGCGGCTGACATAGCACCTGCACCATTACCAGCCTGGCGCCCGCGTCTCGCCGACACGGCCCACACGGGCAGCGTTCTAGCAACGATGCGGACCGACCGGGCTTGCCGACCAGATTTTGGTGCCAACATCAATAACTGGCACCGAAGCCGGATTTCTATCTATGGGACTCGCCTGCATTCCGGCCGCTCACAGCGCCACGCCTACCGGCATAGCACTGCGGCGGGATTCGGTCGCCCGGCCGCAGGTCCATAACGATCTCGGCTCCGCGCGTGAAAACCGCCCCGAGCACCCGGATTTCTCCATACGAGGTGACTGAACTGACTGAGCACCGTCGCTTGCCGCGGCTGGTGGACAGGACAGCCGTCCGGACCATGGGCCGGACACCCAGAATGGCCGATGCGCCTGCCGGGCTGGACCCAGGCGAAGCCACTAGTCAGCGCTCCAATGTACCTGCGGCACGGAACCGGGACTGATGACTGATGACATCACAATCACTCGCCACGCGGCGGACGCGGGTCAGCGTGGCCGACGGCCAAGCGGTGCTTAGGGCGGCCGCCCGGCTGACGGATCGCGACCGCTTCCTGGTCCGCGTCGTCGCCGAGCACCGGGTACTGACCACCGACCAGCTGACCGCGCTCGCATTCGACAACATCATCACGGCGCGCCACAGGCTCGACGTGCTCGCAAGGCTCGGCGTGCTGCGCCGCTTCCGCCCGCACCGGGCGAGTGGGTCGGCGGCGTGGCATTACCTGCTCGGTCCGCTCGGCGCCGCGCTGCTGGGCGCCGAAGACCGCGACGACAAGAAGTGGCTGCCGCAGGTACGCGCCGGGCGGCAGGTCGCATTGCAACGGTCCCAGCGGCTCTCTCACATGACTGGGGCCCACTGGTTCTTCGTCTCGCTGGCCGCGCATGCCCGCGGCGGCGGTGGCGAACTACGAACGTGGCTGAGCGAAAGTCACACCGCCGAGTTCTTCTACGAGCTCCCGATCAGCCTGTCCGCCCTCGCGTCGCTCCCGCAACCGGACGGGCTCGGTGTCTGGGCGGAAGGCGGCCGGGAGATCACGTTCATGCTCGAGCATGACACCGGCAGCGAGCATCTGGCCCAGCTGGCGGGCAAGCTCGACGGCTACGTCAGGCTGGCCGAAGTCATGTCCCGCTACCACCAGCAGGTGCCGCCGCTGCTCTTCTGCTTCCTGAGCCCGCGCCGGGAGCAGACCGCCCGCCGCGCCCTCGCCACAAGCACCGATTCGCTCAGCTTGCGCATTGCGACTGGCGCGATCGACCCGCAGGTGACCTGCCCGGCCGAACCGGTCTGGATGCCGCTGCACGGCTCAGGCCGCCAGGTCCGGCTGATCGACCTGGACAGTGCAATCCCTGACCCAGGCCGCCGCTCCGCCTACAGCTACTGCGACCCACACTGCTAGCCAACTACCCCAGCCCACTCCGCCCAGGAGGACGCCATCGAAGACCCCGTAGGCATAGAGCCTGCGCCATCGATCGAAGGTGATCCGCGTGCGCTCTGCTACCACCGGTGCCAGTCCGGCGTGGCTGATGACCTCTGCTGATACAGCGCCGCATCTTCTGGCCGCATCTTGCCGCCCAGCGCCAGCCCTAGCGGCGCGAACCGGAGCGTCCGCTCATCAACCTGGCGGAGTTCCTCCAGCGACTTGATATCCACGCACGCCTCCTCGGCGATCGGCGGCGAACACTCCAGGCACGCTCAGGGCCGACGGGGCAGGTGTCACAGCACACGCTCAGGCTGATACCACACGCGCTCCCGTGCCAGTCTTGCCCCTCCTGGGCCGCCCGGTGCCGCGTCCCCGGGCCAGATCCCACGTGATATGGCCTGATCATGCTGCCACGAAGATCAAGAGGCCCGACCGCCGTCCTGGCGATCAGGCCTCTGACCTGCAACTACTTGGTAGCGGGGGCAGGATTTGAACCTGCGACCTCTGGGTTATGAGCCCAGCGAGCTACCGAACTGCTCCACCCCGCGTCGATGTCCCTTCACTGTAGGGCGTTGCGCATCCGGAGGCAAATCAGGGCGCGCCCCGCCGGACCGGCACTGCCGCCAGCCGCCCCGCCAGAAACCCGCTCCGCCCGGGACCACACGCCCCGCCAGCATCCACCCGTCCCGGTGATCACGCGTCGCTAGGCAGGCTTGCCGTCCCGCCCGGCCCCGACATCCACAGGACATAACGCACCGGCCAGGTGGATGCCGGTGGCTGGGTCAGCAGGTGGGCGTCCTGGGCCGTGGTCAGGTCGAGTACCTTGCGGGGCTGCAGCTGGTAGGGGGTGAGTTCTGCCTGGTTGGTGGCGAGCAGCACTGGATACCGGCCGACCCTGGTGATCCCGCCGGTCATCTCATCGACCTGCGCCTGGGTCGCACCCGCCGCGACGGCGGCCGGAACGCCGCACACGCCGCGGACCACCTGCGTGAACTCGCTGGCCGCGGTGCTGTCCAGGAACACTACTGACGCCCGGGCCGGTATCGCCCCGCACAGCATGCGGACGGCGATCTCTTCTCCGGTGCCCGTGCGCTGGAAGGCGAGCCCACTGGTTGCCGGGGCCGGGCCGGACGGTGTGGCCTGTCTCCGCCCAATCCCCAGGGTGGTCACCGCGGAGGGCACCGCGAGCGCCGCGACGAAGCAGGCGACAGCGGCTGCGACCGCTATCGTGCCGGCGCCTCGTTCCCTGGCCCGTACCGCCATCCAGGCCGAGACCCAGACCGCTGCCACGATCAGCCCCGGCAGCAGAACAGGGACCAGTTGCCGGCTCGCCCACGGCTGGTCCGGGACGGTATCGGGGCGCCACAGCACAGTGGCTGTCCCCCAGCCAATGATCATCAGGGGCATTGCCCAGGCACCTGCCGTCCCGGTGGGGTCGCGCCAGGTGATGAGAGCCTGCATGCACCGGCGGGTGAGCATGGCGAGGCCTGCCACTCCGAGCAGCAGCGCTGGCGTACCCAGATACCAGATCACCCAGTACAGGCTGTCCTCGGCGTACAGCCGACGGGGATCAACCGGCAGTTCCGACAGCCGTTGCAGGGCGGCGACATATGTGCTGGCACCATCCCGGACCGTCTGCAGGTACGGGCGGATGAACAATCCGGCGGCGGCTACCGCCACGATCACGGCGCCCGCCTCTGGCAGCCACCGCAGTGGGGGGGCGGCCAGCACCCGGACCGCTCGCCGACGGAGCGGATCCGCCAGCCCCACCGCGGCGCCGGCCAGGGTCACCAGCACGAAACCGGCCGCGGCCAGGCCAGCCAGGCCAAGCTGCGGCGCCACCGCACTCATCATCGGCTCAGCGAGCAGGAAACCCCCGGCCAGCCCGCAACCGGCCCCAACCAGCAGTCCGCCGTACAAGGGGAACGCCTGCGGCTTGCGCGCGGCCAGCAGTGCCCCGATGAACACGATGGTGGGCAGCAAGACCCCCAGCGAGCCGACCTGCACGAGCACGGTGAGCCCCATGGCAAGGCCGCCGAGCGCCGCCAGGAGACGGGACTGCCGTGGGCCGAGCGAGTCCACCACCATGCACAGTCCACCAAACAGTAGAACCTGGGCAAAAATCTGAGGGAACGCCGACCGGCTTGTGTACATCTCGGGCAGGGTGAGCGCCAGCAGGAACGCGCCGGCCGGAGCCCAGTGCGGCCCGGCCAGCCGACCTGTCAGCCCGCCAACCGTGAGCACCGCAAACGCACCAAGGAGCGGGCTCACCGCCGCCCCCCCTGGCAGGCTGTGTATCCACAGCCCAGCCGCCAGCACCATCGGCAGGCCGGGCGCCAGCCGGGGCGCGACCGCCCCGGCGTTACCGGCGAATCCGAGGCTGGAGAGGGTGAGGCCAGGGTGGCTGCCGCCGAATGCCCCGAGCAAAGGCGGAATCGGCAGCGATCCGTGCTCGGCTATCCAGTAGCCAAGCTGGAAATACGCCCCGGGATCCCGACTCACGATGAACTGTGGCGAATTCTGCTGGAACTGCCAGACGGCAAACCCGACCGCGACCACCACCGTGCCTGCCAGCCCCAGCCAGGCGTGCCAGCCGGGCCCGCCGGCGCCCCGTCCGGCCCGGTTCACCGGGTCCGAGTCGCCCGGCCCCGGCCAGCGGCCAGGCAGATACCGCCTGGTCAGCATGACCAGGCCAACCGCCACCGGGACCGAGATCAGCACCATCGGGACCGGCAGGAAACGGCCAGCCACCAGCAGCGGCAGGCCCGCCACCAGCCAGGCCACCAGCAGCAGCGTGGGCAGGATGGTCACGGCGGCGAATGCCTTGCCACCCGGATCCTCACCCCGGTGCAGGCCAAGCCGCGATATGCCGAATCGCTGCAGGCTCAGGCGTGGCGCAGTGAGCCGCATCAGGCCGGCGCGATACATGCCGACACGCGGCAGCCACCGGGTCCGCCCGCCCTCATCACCGGCCTTGGCGCTGCCACCCGGCGGAGTAACGGAGCCACCCGGCGGAGTAACGGAGCCACCCGGCGGAGTAGCACCGTCGTCACGGTGCTCTCCCTGGGGCTGCCTTCCGGTCACTCGGGGTCCCAGACGCACGCCCCCCACTGTAGAGCGGATCCGCGCGGGACCAGCGGAACCTGATTGCCCGATTCCGTCTAATAACGCCACATACCATAACCTCACGGGGAGACAATGGGGCCCGACCCCCGTGTGATCCACGAGCAAGGCCGAGGAGCGATGAGCCGCTACGACGATCGCGAGGGCATCGGTGATTACCCGCCATCGGGTAGAAGGCACATGGGGTCACAGGGACGGCGTGGGTCTGGCGAGGACGCCGACAGCTGGGGTGTCCGCGGATCAGCCCGGCGCAGCCGCTCACCGCAGCCTTCCCGCCCCGCCCCGCGCCGCCGCCGGAGCACCCTGCTGGGAACGCACCGGATTCTCGGGCTAGCCGCGATCTTCACCACGGTCGTGGTGGTCGGGACGTCGCTCACGGCCTACGCCCTGCTCCGGAATGTCTACGACGGCATTCATCATGAGACCGTCACCGCGCAGATGCTGGGTCCCCGCCCGCCCAAGCTCAACGGCTCGACGAACATCCTGCTGATCGGTTCCGACTCCAGGGCCGGCACCCACGGCTACGGCTCGTCGTCGGTCATCCAGGGGTCCCGGTCGGACACCACGATGCTGCTGCACATCTCACCAGATCATGCGCACGCCTATGTGGTCAGCTTCCCCCGCGACTCGATGGTGCCGATCTACAACTGCCTGCCCGACCGTGAGGGCCATCCGGGGCAGACCGCGGCACCCGGCCAGCTGGAACGGCTGAACGCGACGTTCTCCTATGGCGGCGCTCCCTGCCTGTGGAAGACCCTGGAGCGGACCACTCACATCTACATCGATCACTTCGTCGAGGTCGGGTTCAGCAGTTTCAAGTCGATCGTGAACGACATCGGCGGGGTCAGTGTCTGCCTGCCGTTCCCCATCCGGAACTGGCGTGCCCACCTGTACATGAAGGCCGGGCTCCATGTCGTCCACGGGGCGCAGGCGCTCGCCTTCGTCCGGCTGCGGGAGAACATCGGCGATGGTTCCGACACGCAGCGGATCCAGCGCCAGCAGCTCTTCCTGGCCTCCGCGATGCAGAAGATCAAGCAGACCAACCTGCTCGGCGACTACAAGGTCATCACCGATGTCGCCCATGCCCTGACGACCGACCTCACCGGGACCCAGATGCTGGGCATCGCCAACAGCATGAAGGGCCTGAGCACCAGTTCGCTGCGGTTCGTCACGGTTCCCTGGGTGCCGTACCCCGGTGATCCGCTGGCCGAGGTGCAGTGGGAGGATCCGCAGGCCAGCGGGCTCTTCTCGGCCATCTCCCACGACAACCACATCTACAAGGCGGTGAAGGCAGCCAAGGCCGCGCAGAAGAAGGCGAACAAGGCCAAGCCGGTGCCGACGGTCGCCCCCTCGCAGGTGCAGCTTGAGGTGCTCAACGGCTCCGGCCAGCACGGGGTCGCCACCACCACCTCCACCAGCCTGTCCAACCTCGGCTTCAATGTTGTCGGCACCGGTGATGCGGCCAACTTCAGCTATACCAGCTCAGTCATCGAGTACGGCTCGGCGTCCCAGGTCCCCGAGGTGAACACGCTCAAGAAGGAGCTGCCAGGCGTCCAGGTCCAGCAGACCACCGGCCTGCAGCCCGGCACCATCGCACTGATCCTGGGCTCGAAGTTCACCAGCCTGGCCGGCGGGAAGACCAAGAGTCGCGGGCCGTCGGTCGCGGCCGCGAGCCAGGGCCTGCAGGGCATCAGCGGGAACCAGAACATCTGCAAGGACACGTCCGCCTTCACCGGCCCGCTCAGCCCGGTGCCGGCGGGTGGCTGACCGGCCGGCGGGTGGCTGACCGGCCGGCGGGTGGCTGACCGGCCCGCTCAGCCCGGTGCGGCCGTCCGGCTGACCGGCCCGGCGGCCGTCCGGCCTGACGGCTCCCAGCCCATGCTGGATACCTGCAGCCAGATCAGCAGTCCTACCGGATACAGGAAGTAGCCGAACCTGGTCGCGGGCGCGAGCACGAACATCGCGGTCAGCGCGATAGCCAGCCGCCAGGTCGCAGCGGGCACCGTCCGCGGTGGCCGGACCACCAGGTTCACGATGACCGCCAGTCCGGCCAGCACCAGCAGCACCACGGCGACCAGATGCCCGGTATGCCCGGTCTCGGCGAGCAGGCGCCCGGGCAGCGGGCTGACCGCGGCGGACTTGACGCTGGCCAGGCCGAGCGGGAACTCGATGGTGTTCTGCACCAGCGAACGGGGGCCGAGCACCGCCACCGGGCCGACCACGGCGGCGACCACGCCCAGCGCGGTCGCGGTCATGCTCACCGCGGCCCGGCGGCCGCCGGAGGCCGCGACCATGACCGCCACGATCAGCAGGGCCGGCCAGGCGGTCGCCTTCATGGCCGCGGCGGCGCCCAGGGCGAGACCCGCCAGCACCGGCTGCGGACGCCGCCACAGCAGCGCCAGCCCAAGGCACTGGCAGCCGAGCACCGGGACGTCGGTGCCGCCGACGGTCAGCGAGAAAGCGACCACCGGCGACGCGGTCACCAACGCGGTCCAGCGCACCACATCCTGCGCGCCGCCCACCGCGAGCGCTGCCCCGAACGCGAGGACGAACGCCACGGCGAACCAGATCCGCGGGTCAGTGACCGACGAGAAGCCAAGCAGCACCCGGGGGATCCCGAATGCGGTCATACCTGGCAGGTAGGGATCGAAGACGTTCGGGCTGTGCGCGGTGGCAAGGGCCGCTGGCCCCGAGTACGGGGTGCCGCGGTGGATCAGCATCGCCGCCGACTGGTTGATCACCTGCACCTCTGGCTGCTGCAGGCGATTGGCGGCCATCAGCCACATCGGCGCCACCAGCGCTCCCGCCAGGCTGATCAGCAGCGCCAGGTCCACCCCGCGGGACTTCCAGACCAGCACGGCCATCGCGGCGAGCAGGTAGGAGCAGCCAGCGAACACCCCCCACAGCCGGTGTGCCTGGTGGGTGGTGACCAGGGCCATGGTGATGGCGAAAACGGCACACGCGGCGTAGGCGACGGTCATCCCGGGACGCGGGATGGAGGCGGGCGACGGCCAGGCGCACCGGCGTGGTGCCGGATCTCCCGGCGGTGCCTGCCTCAGCGTGAGCATCGACATGCACCCTCCACTGAGGGTGATCTTAACCTCTGGCTTTCCCCCGGCCCGGGGCTGCCCCACCGGGTGGTCCCCATGGGTGTCCGGGTGGCTGTGGTGACTCTGGCGGCTCTGGCGGCCCGGTCAGCAGCCGGGCACTCCTGGTCCTTTCCCCACCAGCGCTCAGATAATCGGCGGCCGGCCCGCCCGTGTCATCCGCCATGCGGTGCGCGCCGACATCGGCCGGCGCCAGCCAGGATCCATCCGCCAGCCCTCCGCGAACCCGGACAGCCAGGCGCGCAACGCGGCCAGCGAGCGCTCCCGCACCACGGTCAGCGTGAACCAGTCCAGCAGGTAAACGGCAGCCAGCGGCCAGGGCAGGTTCCGCCGGGCCAGCAGCACCCGGTTCCGCCCGTCAAGGCGGTAGAACGTGGCGTGCCGGGCGTTCGGGAGCGCGTGATGGCACATCTGCGCCGCCGCGTCATATTCCAGCCGGTAGCCAAGGCCCAGCAGCCGCCAGGACAGATCGGTCTCCTCATGCGCGTAGAAGAAAGCCTCCGGCAGCCCGCCGGCCTCCAGGTACGCGGCGCGGCGGATGGCACAGGCGCCGCCGGCGAAGGTGGTCACCGGCGAGGAGCGCTCCGGGTCACCGGCCCGCAGCCGCGGCACGTGCCAGCGCGCCCCCGGCCCCCCTTCCGGGTCGGCAACCCGGAAGGACATCACTGCCAGCGCGGGATCCGCAGCAAAACGCCTGGCGACATACGACCCAAGCTGCCGATCCGGGAACCAGCCGTCGTCGTCGAGGAACACCACCACATCCCCGGCGCAGGCCTGCACCCCGACGTTGCGCCCCCCTGCCACGCCGAGGTTCTCCGGCAGGGCGATCACCTTCACCCCGGGCGGCGCCGGCAGGACGTCGGCGCCGTTGCCGACCACCACCACCTCCAGGTCAGCATCCTCCTGCGCCAGCGCGCTGGCCATGGCCCGCTCCAGTTCGGCTGGCCGGTCCCCCATGGTGAGGATCACGCATGAGAGCTTCACCGCAGCCGCCGGGACGCGACGATCGCGACCAGGTGCGCGACCACCATGAGTGCGGCGATGATCAGGCACGCCACCACCAGCACCCGGGTAGCGGTCAGCCCGCCCGCGATCGTGTCGATCACGGCGGCGATCAGGATCAGGATGGAGAGCTCGACGGCCTGGACGGCCCGGTGGACGCGCAGCGCGGAGGCGAGGCGGCGGGCCAGCGCGAGGCCGGTGCCACGCGGCGCGAGCGCCTCGTCTTGATGGGTGCTGGCCAGGCCGGACTTCGCCCGCGCCGCGATCACGGTGTCGGTCTCGGCCTTGACCAGCATCGCGAGCAGGGCCGCCGCCAGGCCCGCGGTCACGTACGCGCCGGAGACGGTGAGGTGCCCCTGGGCCCGGAAACCGAGCCCGGCCAGCAGCGCGGCCTCGCCGAAGTAGTGGCCCATCAGGTCCAGGTAGATCCCGGTCGCCGAGAACTTGCCGCTCCACCGGGCCAGCTCGCCGTCGGAGCAGTCCAGCAGCAGGTAGGCCTGGATCAGCACCGCCGCGACGATGGCCGGCCAGAGCCCGCCGAACGCCACCACCACCCCGGCGGCCACCCCGCACACGATGAAGCCGACCGTGACCATGTTCGGTGACCAGCCCAGGCGGGCGAAGACCCAGGTCGCCCGCGGCGACACCCGGCGCATGTAAAGACGGCCGGCCCAGTGCTCATCGTTGAGCCGCTCAATGACTGCCGGGGGCTGGCCGCTGGCCTTGAGCTCAGCCAGTGACGGACCGGACATACTCCTCCACTCGCGCCCCCGCCTCTGCCTCGGTCAGCCCGAGGCGTTCCAGGATCGTGTAGCGGCCGGGGCGGGTACCGGGGGCGCAAACCACCGCCTTGGTGAACTCTGCCGCCGACAGGCCCATGTCCGTGGGAGAACGCGGGAGATTGTGCCGCGCGAGGCAGTCCGACACAAGTTCAGCCTGGCTGGTGTCCTCCCGCAGAAAGGTGCAGAAGAGCGCTCCCAGCCCGACGAGTTCGCCATGGATGCCCAGACCGGGGTAGAGCTGGTCGATCGCATACGCGATCTCGTGATCCCCGCCGCTGGCGGGCCGGCTGGAACCGGCAACGGTCATGGCGATCCCGGACAGGATGAGCGCCTCCGCCAGCACAGTGAGGAAGCCGTCGGAGTCGGTGCCGCCCGGCTGGTGCAGCACCGCCTGGGCCGCGCTGCGAGCCAGGGTGACCGCGAGCCCGTCGATCGGTTCCCCCGTATCCTCGGCGGCAAGTTCCCAGTCCGCGACGGCGGCGAGGTTGTTGATCACATCACCGATCCCTGCCCGGACCATCCGTTGCGGTGCCTGGCGGACGCTGTCCAGGTCCACCACCACTGCCACTGGTGGCGCCACCCCGTAGGAACCCTTGCCTGACTCATGCTCCAGGGAGGAGGTGGGAGAGGCGATACCGTCATGAGCGAGATTCGTCGCGACGGAGACCATGGGGATGCCGGCCATGTTCGCGGCGAACTTCATCACGTCGATGGTCCTGCCGCCGCCGATGGCCGCCACCGCCTCATAGGCTCCGGCCCGCAGGCGCTTGCCGAGGCGGACGGCGGTGTCCACGGTGCCGTCCGCTACCCGGAAGAGTTCCGCCTCCCCGATCTCCAGCCGGGCCGCCACCTCGTCGCCGTGCACGCCGGGCCCGACCGCGACCGCTACCCGTCCCTCGGTCGCGATCCGGCGATCGGCGAGGAGCGGGCCCAGGTCGGCGATGGCCCCCCGCCGGACGTCGACGACGAGCGGTGCGGGCAGCAGACGTGCAAGCAGCGGCATGGGGCCTCCTCCCTCAATGGCGGACGGCTGACGAGGTGACCTGCAGCGGTCATCCGGGAACTCCAGCACCCAGCGGTTCCGGACGGCCCAAGGCTGCCGCGGGCTCGCCCTCGCGCGGCGCAGCCGCGCGTACCCGCGAGATTAGCAGTGCGCCGCTATCTGCCGTGCCCGGCGGAGGTCGTCGTGGTTGTCCACCTCGACCCAGTCGACCACCCCGATCGGGGCGGCGGCGATCTCCCCGCCGCGGTCGGCGAGTTCCTGGTAGCCGTCCTCGTAGTACAGGCCGGGGTCACGCCGCCAGGTGGCCTCCAGCGCGTCGGCGAGCGGGCCGGCGGCGCCGGCCTCGATGAGGGTGGCCCCGATGTACTCACCGTGCGCGAGGGCAGGATCCATCTGCTTGGTGATCCTGGTCAGCAGCCCGCGCTCGTCGAGGACAACCTTCATCTCCTCCTCAGCAAGCGCCTTGACGTTGTCGATTGCCAGGATCACACCAGCCGCGCCCCTGGCGGAAAGCAGCGTCTTCTCCACATTCACCGGGTGAACGGTGTCGCCGTTGACCAGCAGAACGCCCTGGCGCAGGTACTCACGTGCCAGCCACAGCGAGTACGCGTTGTTCCACTCCTGGGCACGGTCGTTGTGCACGAGCGTCAGCGTCACCCCGTGCGCCTGCTCCAGGGCGGGGGTTCGTTCCGCGATCACCTCGGACGCGTGCCCGACCACCACCACGATGTCGGACAGGCCAGCGGCCGCCAGATTGCGCAGGGCGATGTCGAGGATCGTGGTATCGCCCGCCACCGGCAGCAATGCCTTGGGCAGCGCATCGGTATCGGGGCGTAGCCGCCGCCCGGCACCGGCCGCGAGCACCATCCCGATCATCAGCGTTCCTCCTCGCTGACCGTCAGCCGGCCACCACGGCCATAGTCCGCTCAGGAGCAACCCAAGATACGCGGTCAGCGCCGAGTGGACGAACTTGGTACCCAGAGTTCCGGGCAGGGTCTGGCCGCCGGCGCGGGTAGAGTCCGCGTCATGCGGACGGTCGCAGTGGTGCTCGCGGGCGGTTCGGGCGAACGTTTCGGCACCGGGATTCCCAAGCAGTTGCTCCCGCTGGCAGGCCGGGCGCTGATCGAGTACTCCGTCTCGGCATTCGAGCAGGCGCCCGCGGTGGACGCCATCCTGGTGGTCATGGCCGCCGGCCACACCCAGCAAGCGCGGGATCTGCTGACGGCGGGCGGGTACCGCAAGGTCACCGCGATCATCGACGGCGGGCCCACCCGCACGGAGTCGACCCGCAGGGCCATCGCCGAACTTGGCGACGGCGAGAGCGATGTCCTGTTCCACGACGCCGCCCGGCCCCTGGTCAGCCAGCGGGCCATCGCCGATTGCATAGCCGCCCTCGCGGTCCACCAGGCGGTGGGCGTCGCCGTCCCGTCATCTGACACCATCGCGGTGATCAGCGACGGTGTGATGACCGCGATGCCCCGGCGGGACAGCCTGGTCCGCTGCCAGACTCCGCAGGGCTTCCGGCTGTCGGTGATCCGCCGGGCCTACCAGCTCGCCGCTGCTGACCCAGGGTTCTGCGAGATCCCCGCGACCGATGACTGCGGAATGGTGCTGCGCTACCTGCCAGAGGTAGCCGTGCACGTGGTGGCTGGCAGCGAGCGCAATATCAAGATCACCTATCCCCGTGACCTGGCCGTTGCCGAGGCCCTGCTCCGGGACTGAGCGCCTGCCGCGCAGACGCCGGCGAGACCTCCGCGAGGCTGGTCCCGGGCCGCTGCCCCCGCAGCCGATTGGCCGATCTGCGCACATCCGCTGCGTGACAAATGCCAGCATAGGCTTCCTCAGCTAGTTATAGCCGTCGATGTCATGGCGGCCCGGGCAGAACGCAGGGCGCCGGACCGAGGCCGGGTCGGAGGTGAGTGCCCGCGTGGCCAAGCTCAGTGTGGTGGTGCCTTTCTACAATGTGGAGCACTACCTGGGCGCGGCTCTTGAGTCGGTCACCCGGCAGACGTTGCGCGATCTTGAGGTCATCCTGGTCGATGACGGCTCCACCGACGGCAGCGTGGTCATCGCGAAGGACTATGTCTCCCGTGACCGGAGGTTCCGCCTCATCGAGCAGGCGAACAAGGGCCTCGGAGCGGCGCGCAACGCGGGGATCCGGGAGGCGACCGGGGAGTACCTGGCGTTCTTCGATGGTGATGACCTGCTCGACCCGCATGCCTACGGACTACTGACCGGATCACTTGAGAAGACCGGCTCCGACATGGCCACCGGCGACGTCAGGCGCCTGGGCGCAACCGGGCTGAAGAAGTCCAGAATCCACGACGGGCCCTTCCGTAAGACGGTACTGCGCACACATGTGTCGCGGCTCCCGGTGCTGCTGCAGGACCGCACGGCCTGGAACAAGGTGTTCCGGCGCTCGTTCTGGGACGCGCATGGGTTTGAGTTCCCCGGCGGGGTGTTCGAGGACGGGCCGGTGGCCATCAGGGCCCATGTGCTTGCCTCGTCGGTCGATGTGTTCCACAACGTGGTCTACTACTGGCGGTTGCGGGACTCCGGCCAGCTGTCCATCACCGAGCGCTACCGCGAGATCGGCCACATGAAGCAGCGGATGGCCGCCGTCAGCGACATGGCTGGTTTCCTGGCGGCTCATGCCCCCGGGCTCAGGTCGGCTTTCGACGCATCCGTGCTCAAGGGCGATATCCGTATGCTTGTCCAGGCGTTCGAGTTCGCCACGGCGCAGGAGCAAGCCCGGATCGCCGAACTCGGCGCCAGCTACCTGAGCACCGTGGACGCGTCTGCGTACCAGGCAGTACCCGTCTTCCAGCGGCTGAACAGCTACCTGCTGGGGCATGGGATGCTGCCTGAGCTGCTGGAGATGCTGCGCTATGCGCGCCTCAATCACCAGGGGGTCACCCCGGTGGTGCGGTGCGACGAGCCCGGGCCGCACAGCCGCCGTGAGGCGCGGTGGTGTGCTTGTTTCCCGTTTTTTGGTGATCGGGAGCGGGGGGTTCCCGATGACATGTATGACGTGACCAGTGAGATGACGCTGATCGCGTGCCTGGATAGCGTCGGGTGGCAGGGCCGCAGGCTGCGGTTTGAGGGTCATGCGTATATACGCCGGCTCAGTTCGGCGACGCTGTCGGAGTGCCAGATCCGGGTGGTGCTGCGTAACAGCCGGACCCGCCGGGCGATCCGGCTGCCGGTCAAGCGGGTCCGGCGGCCGGATGTGACGGCACGTTCGGGGCAGGCTGCGACCTGTTATGACTGGTCGGGTTTTGTGGTCACGGTGGACGCGCGGCGGCTGGCGACGCTGCCTGGTGTGTGGCGGGCGGCGAGCTGGGAGCTGGTGGTCGAGGTGAGTGGGGGCGGCCTGCGGCGGGAGGGCCCGGTTACCTCAGTGCGGCCGGGGTCGGCGCAGTGGCCGGAGGGCCGCTGGGTTACCAGCAGTGTGTGGCTGCAGCCCGCGCCTGAGCATGACGGCCGGTTTGTGATCCGGGGTCAGCAGGTCAGCGCGTTCGTGACCGGGTGCACTGCCGGTGAGGGCACGCTGGACATCGAAGGGTGGGCCAGCCACCCGCTGCCGGCCGGGGCCATGGTGGTGGCCACCGCGCGCAAAGGCGGCGTGGCCGCGGTCAGGGCCGCAGCCGAGCCCATCCCCGCCCTGGGCACACAGCAGGACACGGGCGGGCGCAGGGCAGCGTTCGCGATCGCGGTGCCGAAGAAGACCCGGCCGGTCGCCGCGGCGACGGGGTGACACAGCGACAGCGCGTCGCCGTGGCCCTCGGCCACGAACCCCGCGGCGAAGCCGGCCCGCTCCGCGGCCGCCGCCAGCTCGCCGATCCTGGCGGGCGGCAGCCCGCTGTGCGAGGCGATCGAGAGCCCGAGTGGCCTCATTTGCGT
>OFHK01000051.1_pt1 | contig 37012 bp, 36 predicted proteins | sample 1521951 | NCBI WGS metagenome assembly OFHK01 (sample SAMEA2468436, study PRJEB22500) | soil metagenome | biome: Glassland; feature: Farmland; material: Clay | place: Australia | collected 2013-01-31 | depth 0.55 m
CTGAAGAACGGCGTGGTCTGCTTGTTGCGCGCCAGCAGCGTGCGCAACGCCATCGCGCTCGACATCGCGTCGGGATCGGGGTCGTCCTGCAGCACCACCGCGACGCGGTCGCCTTCTCCCACCAGCGCGCGCAGTTCGCGCAGCTTCAGCGTCAGACTGACTTCGAACAGGATCACGGCCACGCCCAACGACACGGCCGGCGACAGCAAATTACCGAACAGCGCATCCGGATGGAGCACACCGAAGACCGGCCCGGCTAAAAGTCCTGCCAGCAGAAGGATCAGGATCGCCGGCTGCTTCAGCCACCACGCTAGCCATTGCGCGGCGATGCCGATGGCAACAATCAGCGCAATGAGCAGGCCGGGGTCGAGATGCTGGAGCATGAACCGTCAGCGCAGGACTCGGGACGCGCCCATCCTGCCGCGCCCGGGCCCTTCGCGCCAGCGATCCCGGCCCAGCATCGGCCGGCCACCTCACGCAGATAGCCTCGATGACGGATAGGGGACCGGCTTGAAGGCATAATCGGCAAGCAACTTGCGCAAGGCGCAGTTGACCGCGTCCTCATGGCCACGATGAATCAGTGCTGTGCCGCCACCTGACGAACGCTTGGATCGACATTGGCGGAAACCGACGGTTCCGCGGCCTTGAACTTGGCCGCCTCGGCCCGTGCCGCCGCAACCTGATCCGGCGTAATCTGGCTCACCAGCGCATCGAGCCGCGCCTTGGACACGGCGTCGCCCTGCCCGGCCGCAATGCTGTACCAGGCAAAGGCATGGGTCAGGCTCTGCGGTACGCCCTGCCCGCGCTCATAGAGAATGGCCAGATTGAATGCGGCATCGATGATACCGAGATGCGCGGCCTTCTCGAACCAGTCACCCGCTGCGACATAGTTCGGCTCACCGGTCCAGCCTTCGGCATCGGCGACGCCGAGACGATACATCGCCTTGGCATTGCCGGCCTTGGCCGCGGCTTCCCCTCGGCCGGCGGGGTGATGGGATACGTCACGGCCGGGCTGGGCCGGCCGGCCGTGGCCCATGTGGGGGGACCCCCGCCGACGGCGCCTATGTGCTCGGCCTGTTCGGGGATGTGGCCACCGAACTGGCCATCCGGACCGATGGTGACGAGAGCCTGTTCGCCTCCTACTCCGACGTCCAGTTCCGCGCTCCCGTGCTGGCCGGTGACGTGATCGAAGCCACCGCAACCCTGATCCGGGCTGGCCGGCGCAGCCGCGAACTGGCCTTCGAAGCCCGCGTCGTCTGCCGTGCCGACCCCGGCCGCAGCCCATCGGCGTCCCGCGTGCTGGACGAGCCGGTCATCGTGGTGACCGCCACCGGGACCGTGGTCGTCCCGTGACCCGGGCGGGGCCAGGCACCTTCCGGCCTGCCTGGAAACGCTCAGTCGCGGATGGTGAAGAACATGCAGGTACCGCTGGATGGCGTTCGCGCCGCCGCCGATCCTGAAACTGACTAGTTCTTGCATGTTCCTAGAATCTGAGGGTAGCATTCAATTTATTGGAACTCCTGGAAGGCGGTGAGTGTCATGACTGTGCTGGCGGCGCGGGGGAGTGCCGGGACGCGGAGGTGGTGGGCGCTGGCGGCGCTGGCGCTGGGGCTGCTGGCGGTCGGGCTGGATGCCACCGTGCTGAGTGTGGCGCTGCCGACGCTGGCGGGATCGCTGCACGCCTCTGCATCTGACCTGCAGTGGTTCATCTCCGCCTACACGCTGGGGCTCGCGGTGGGCCTGCTTCCCGGCGGGCTGCTGGGGGACAGGTACGGGCGCAAGAAGATCATGCTCGGCGCTCTCGCCATGTTCGGGCTGGGCTCGCTTGCCTGCGCGTACGCGCCGTCGGCCGGCTGGTTCATCGCCTCCCGGGCGGTGCTCGGGCTCAGTGCCGGCTTCATGGTGCCGCTGTCCCTGTCGGTGCTCACGGTGATGTTCACGGACGAGGAGCGGCCCAAGGCGGTCGGCATCTGGGCGGCGGCGAACTTCCTGGCGCTGCCAGCCGGGCCGATCCTGGGCGGCTGGCTGCTGAGCAACTACTGGTGGGGCTTGGTGTTCCTGATGAACCTGCCGGTGGTAGTGGTCGGGCTCATCGCAGTCGCGGCGCTGCTGCCCGAGTCCCGGGCCGAGGAGCGCCCGGTGCTGGACCCGGTGGGGATCGTGGCCTCATGTGCCGGTCTCGCGGTGCTGGTCTACGGCTTCATCGCCGCCGGGCAGGACGGCTGGACCGCGCCCGCCGCGCTAGCCGCCATGGCCGGCGGGGCACTTGTCCTGGCGGGCTTCGTCGGCTGGGAACTCCGGCTGGGCCGGCAGCCCGGCGGGCAGCCGCTGGTGGACATGGGACTGTTCCGGTCGGCCAGATTCACCTGGGGGACGATCCTGTCGGGCTTCGGCATCTTCGCGATGTTTGGGCTGCTGTTCGCCGCGCCCCAGTTCTTCCAGGCAATCGTGGGTGTGAATGCGATGGGCAGCGGGATCCGGCTGCTGCCCATGATGGCGGGCCTGGCCGTCGGCGCGGGCCTGGCCGCCCAGATGGCCAGGCGCATCGGCGCCAAGATAACGGCCGCGCTCGGCTTCGCCGTCCTGGCCGCCAGCCTGGCGGCCGGCGCCACCATGAGCGTGACCAGTTCCGGCACCTTCATCGCAGGCTGGACCGCGGTCAGCGGGCTCGGCTTCGGGCTGGCGCTGGCCACCGCCGCCTCGGCCGCCGTCGCAGAACTGCCCAAGGAGCGGGCAGGAGTCGGCTCCGCCGTGTTCCAGTCGGTGCAGAAGATAGGTGCCCCACTGTCGGCCGCGATCCTCGGCAGCGTGCTCAGCGCCGGCTACCTGAGCCAGCTGCACCTGGCCGGCCTGCCCATGGCTGCCGCCAGGGCTGTCCGCAGCGACGTGTTCGCTGGCATCGCCGTGGCCACCAAGCTCGGCTCGCCCCAGCTGCTGGCGTCAGTGCGGGCGGCGTTCGTGCACGGGATCGGCGCCATGCTCTGGGTCAGCGCCGGCCTGGCAGTGGCAGGGGTCGTGCTGGCGCTGCTCTTCCTGCCCTGGCGGGCTACCGCGGCGAAGGAGCCTGCGGGCGTCGGCCGGCTCCCGGATGCGGGAGAATCTGCCCATGACCGCGCTGCCTGAGCATGTCCCCGATGCGCCTGCCGCGCCCCGGCCGGGGCTGCGGGAGCGCAAGAAAGCCAGAACGCGTGCTGCCATCCGGGAGCACGCGCTCCGGCTTTTCCGTACAAAGGGGTACGACGCCACCACCGTCGAGCAGATCGCCGAGGCGGCGGAGGTATCCCCGAGCACATTCTTCCGTTACTTCCCGACCAAGGAAGATGTCGTCCTCCAGGACGACATGGACCTGCTCTGGCTGGAAGCCGTGAAAGCCCAGCCGCCCGAGCTCAGCCCTGTCGCCGCATTGCGCGCCGGCATGCGGGACGCCTTCGCCTCTTTGCCCCCGGAGGAGTTCGCGCGGCTGCGTGAGGCCATGAACCTGGCCCTCACCGTGCCCGCGGTGCGGGCCCGCAGCCTGGACGAGTTCTCCCGGACGATCGGCATGATCGCGGCCGCGCTGGCAGAGCGGTCGGGACGGGACGCGGACGACCCGAACGTCCGCACCTTCGCAGGAGCAGTCGTGGGCGTCGCCATGACAGTGTGGTTCGCCGGCTCCGGCGACAGCCTGGCCGACTTCGCGGACAAGTTCGACAAAAGCCTGGCCCTGCTGGAAGCCGGCCTGCCGCTGTAACCCATCACCGGGAGCAGGCCGGGTGGCTGCAGACCAAGCGTTATGCATGGTCTGCAGCCACCCGGTGTGCGACTTAAGACTCGGCGCCGAAGGCCTTGATCTCCTCGTACTCCGCCTCGGTCAGCTCACGCGGCACTTCGCCCTTGGCCAGCTTCTCGCTCTGGACGTGGTGGCGGATGCCCTCCACCACCTCCGGGTTGGCCAGGGTGGTGACATCGCCGATATCGGTGAAGTTGGATACCGAGGCGATGACCCGGCGCATGATCTTCCCGGACCGGGTCTTGGGCATGTCCGACACGATCCACACGTGCTTCGGCCGGGCGATCTTGCCGATCTCGACCTCGATCGCATGCGTGACCTTGGCGGCCATCTCGTCGCTGGCCACGAACCCAGGCTTGAGCGAGACGTACATTTCCACCGCCCGGCCGCGGATGTCGTCCATCACCGGGACCGCCGCCGCCTCAGCCACCTCGGGCACGGTCAGGCTCGCTGATTCGAGTTCCTTCGTGCCGAGACGGTGGCCGGCCACGTTGATCACGTCGTCGACGCGGCCGAGGATCCGGTAGTAGCCGTCGGTGGCCCGGACCGCGCCATCGCCCGCGAAGTAGGGCCAGTCGCGCCAGTCCTTGCTGTCGGGGTTGGTGTTGTACTTGCGGTAGTACACATCCACGAACCGTTCCGGCTGCCCCCAGATGGTCTGGAAGATCCCGGGCCATGGGTTCCGGATGCAGATGTTGCCGGCCTTGCCGTCGGGGACCTCATCCCCGTGCTCGTCATAGACGGCGGGGTAGATGCCGATCACCGCCGGGCCGCAACTGCCGGGCTTCATCGGCTTGAGGGCCGGCAGTGTGCTGCCCAGGAAGCCACCGTTCTCGGTTTGCCACCAGGTATCCACGATCGCCGCCTCGCGCTTGCCGACGAACTCGTAGTACCACCGCCACACCTCGGGCTCGATCGGCTCGCCAACCGTGGTCATGTGCTTGAAGTGGTAGTTGTACTTGGCCGGTTCGTCCGGGCCGACCTTGCGGAGCATACGGATGGCGGTGGGCGAGGTGTGGAAGATGTTCACTCCCAGCCGCTCGGCGATCCGCCAGGGCCGCCCGGCATCCGGGTAGTTCGGCGTGCCCTCGTAGACCACGCTGGTCGTCCCGAGCGACAGCGGTCCGTAGACGATGTAGGAGTGACCAGTGATCCACCCGATGTCGGCCATGCACCAGTAGGTGTCGTCCGTGTGGATGTCCTGGTAGTACCTGGAGGTGCCGGTCACGTAAGCGAGGTAACCGCCGGTGCTGTGCTGGGCGCCCTTCGGCCGCCCAGTGGTGCCGCTGGTGTACATGAGGAACAGCGGCGCCTCGGCCGGCATGGAGACTGGTTCCACGATCTGGCCGCGATAGGGGCCAATCACCTCGTCGACGAAGAAGTCCCGGCCCTCGGCCATCGGGGTCTGCGAGGCATACTGGCCCGGGTGGCGCCGCCAGACCAGCACCTTGTCGACCTCCTGGCCCTCCTTGTGCGCCTCCGTAATGGCCTCATCCGCCTTGACCTTGTGGTCGACGAGTTCCCCGCTGCGGTAGTAGCCGTCCATCGTGATCAGGATGTGGCTGCCGGAGTCGGCGACCCGGTGACCGCAGGCAGTGCCGCTGAACCCGCCGAACACCTGGGAGTGGATCACCCCGAGCCGGGCGCAGGCGAGCATCGTCACCGGCAGTTCAGGGACCATCGGCATGTGCAAGGTCACCCGGTCACCGGCCTTGAGCCCGGCGAAGTCACGCAGCAGTGCGGCGAACTCGTTCACCCGGTGGTACAGGTCCCGGTAGGTGACGGCGACCGGCTCCTCGGACTCCGGCTCCGGTACCCAGATCAGGGCCGCCTTGTTGCCCTTGCTGGCCACGTGCCGGTCAACGCAGTTGTAGGAGGCGTTCAGCCTGCCCCCGACGAACCACTTCCAGAACGGCGCGTTGCTGGTATCCAGGACCGTGTCCCACTTCTTGTCCCAGTGCAGCATGTCGGCGTACTCGGTGAAGCAGTCCGGGAAGTGCTCCTCGCTGAACCGGTCGTAGATGGCGGGGTCGGCCGCGTTCGCCTGGGCGATGAACGACTCTGGAGGATAGAGATACTCCTCCTCGCGCCAGTGCACGGCGATCTGGGCCTCGGAGACCTGCGCCTCCTGACTTTCTGTCATTGCTCGTCCTCCTGCTGGAAGAATGACTGATCGGGGAGCGGACCGGATCGGGCTCGCTCGCAGCTCACATGGTCGGGGCAGGCGGTCGCCGGGCCTCCCTTGATGTGACCGAGGGATTCACGATCCCGGGTGAAACGGCAGCGCGGCTGGGCGGGGCCAGCGGATGACTGCCGACCTTGTGGTACGGCCAGATCATCCTCGCCGCCAGACTGTTCTCCCACTGGGGCATGACGCTGCCAGACGTGACCGCCGTGACAGCGATCCAGCCGGGTCCCGCCCGGTCCATGAATCGCTGGGTGACTCCAGTAGTGCCATGCCGCCCTCACACCGCTGGGAGAGGGCTCAATTGTACCGCTCTGGGACACCTGGGACCAGGGTCGCCCTATCTGGCCGTGGGGGCCGCGCAAGCAGCGCCGGTCCTGGTCCGAAGGGATGCCCGGGCACTCTCCATGCGGCGGAACCTATTACCCGGATAAACGCATGGCAAAGGCATTGGCCCCAGGGCAGGCCCGAAGACGCCCAGCGGTCTGGAGAACCGGCAGGAGCGGTACCCTGCATGACGTCCCCAGGGGGAATACCGGGCGGGCATGCCCGGCGTGGTGTGAAGGCGGGAATACGTGAGCAGTACGTCCGGCGACGGCCTCGGCCCGGTGGCCGTTATCGTTCCCACCTATAACGAGCGCGACAACATCGAGATCATCGCCAGCCGCGTGCGCAGTGCCGTGCCCGACGCCGATCTGCTCGTGGTGGACGACAACAGCCCCGACGGCACGGGTGAGATCGCCGACAAGCTGGCGGGCGAGGACTCCCACATCCACGTGCTGCACCGCCCCGGCAAGGCTGGCCTCGGGGCCGCCTACATCGCTGGCTTCCGCTGGGCACTGGAGCACGGTTACGCAGCGGTCGTGGAGATGGACGCGGACGGTTCACATCGCCCGGAGGAACTTCCGCGCATGCTCGCCGCACTGGCCGACGCAGATCTGGTGCTCGGCTCGCGCTATGTGCCGGGCGGCACCGTGCTCAACTGGCCCAAGTCGCGGGAGATCCTGTCCCGCGGCGGGAACGCCTACGTCCAGCTGATGCTCGGCGTCAAGCTCAAGGACGCGACGGGGGGGTACCGCGTCTTCCGGGCCACCACGCTGCAGCGCATCGGGCTGGACGAGGTGGAATCCCAGGGCTACTGCTTCCAGGTCGACCTCGCGCGGCGGACTCTCAAGGCTGGGCTGACGGTCGTCGAAGTACCCATCACCTTCGCAGAACGCGAGCGTGGCACGAGCAAGATGAGCCGGGCGATCGTCGCCGAGGCGTTCTGGCGGGTCAGCCTCTGGGGGATCGCCCGCCTGCGGCCCACCGGGCGGGCCTCCTGACGAAGCCAGCCCGGTGAAAGCCAGCCCGGCTAGGCCAGCGAGCCGGTTGCCTGGGCAGGCTAGGCGCTCTTGCGCTGCCGGGTGCGGGGATCCTTGACCCCGGCCTCGTCGTCGAGACCGCGTTCCCCCCGGATCAGGGCAAGCCGCTCCGCGAGCACCTGCTCCAGATCGGCGATGGACCGCCGCTCCCGCAGCATGTCCCAGTGGCTGCGTGGTGGCTTGATCTTCTTCGGGCTCGGCTGGTCCCCCATGGCAGTGAGCGCAATCGTTCCGCAGACCCGGCACTCCCAGGTCGCGGGAACATCCGCTTCGGCGGCAAACGGTACGGTAAAATGATGGCCCTTGGGGCAGTCAAAAGCTATCTCCTGGCGCGGGGCCAGGTCCGTGTTCCGGTCATTCTCATAGCTCGTCGCTCCGAGCCGGGTGCCGCGAAGTGCGCGTTCGGCCATATGGCATTGCCTCCCAGGCGCTCAGCCTTCCACGTCGTTAACGCTGAGTACCCGGACAAGATTCCCGCTGTGCCCCGATTCCAACCCAGCGGCAGTCAGGTTGCCTTCGGGTGCCACTGCCCCCGGCTGGCCAGCACCTCGCGCAGCGCCACCGTCTCATCGGTCATGATCCCGTCCACGCCCAGATCGAGCAGGCTCTCCATGGTCGGGCGGTCGTTCACCGTCCACACGTGGACCTGTAGCCCCAGGGCATGGGCGCGGCCGATGAAGGACGGCGTTGCCACCTGCCCGGGCACCTGGACGCAGCGCACCCCCGAGCGCGCGAGCCGGTCCGCGAGCGCACCCGGCCTGCGGCGAGCGGCGGACCCGGGCCAGCGGCCAGCCCCGCCCGTCACGAACTGCGGGCGCGTGAGCGGGTTACGGTGCGGGCCCCGCGAGTCGTGCGGGCCACGCGGGCCCCCGAACCTCACCACGGCCGCCCCCAGCGGTGAGGCCGCCATGCACACCGGGCGGTCAAGGGCGCGGCGGGTCGCCCGCAGCCTGCTGGCCGAGAACGACACCACGCAGACCCGGTCCCAGGCCCTGGTCCTGCGCAGCACCCGCGCGAACGGCTCGATCGCTGGCGCATCCTTCACGTCAATGTTGAAACGCACGTCGGGCCAGGCGGCCAGCAGATCTTCCAGCACGGGGATGGGCTCGGTGCCGTCGATGAGAGCGCCGGCGATGTCCTTGTGTGACAGGCGGGAGATCCGCCCGGGCCGGCCGGTGACCCGCTCCAGCGTCCGGTCGTGGAAGGCGATGAGTACCCCGTCGGCAGTCGCCTGCGCATCGGTCTCCAGGTACTCGTAGCCGAGCCCCACCGCGTGCTCGAACGCGCGCCAGGAATTCTCCGGTGCATGTGCGGCGCCGCCCCGGTGGGCGAACGCGAGCGGACCAGGATGGTCCAGGAAGACGGTCGGCATGTATGTGAGTATGCGCTACAGGTGTGACCAGTGTGAAAACCGAGGCTGCCGTTCCGGCGAACTACCGGTGCAGCCACTTTGTCAACGCGGCTGGGGTGGCACTGATTCCCGGCCGGCCGCATCTTCCCCGGATGGCCCGGCGGCCAGCCCGGCCGCGGGCGGGGCTGCCCGGCCGGCCGGGTCACCTGGCACGGCCAGGGCAGGCTCGATGTAACGGTGGGTGACGTGCCGTTCCACCACGAACGTCATCACCGGGATGGTTCCCGCCAGCAGGAGGCTGGCGGTCGGCCAGGCGGCCAGGCGCAGCTTCCTGCTCAGCGAGAAGGCGACGAGCAGGTAGCCGACGTACAGGGTGCCGTGCACGGTGCCCACCACGTTCACGAGCCCGCTGTCGGCCGCAAAAGGCTGCAGGACAGCCAGAACGCACAGGACGATCAGCACCACACCGGTCACATAAGCCATCACCCGGTACAAGGTGACATTCAGGCGCACCCGCCCCACCTCCTTGGTACTAACGGGGCGGGTGGCGCGGTTACCGAAGACCGTGCCACCTGCCGTGACCCTTCACTTCCTTGGTCAGGCGAGCCAGATAGGCGTTGTAGGCGGCGAGTTCCTCATCCTGCTCGTCCGCCTCGCCGTCAGGCTCGCCGGCACCGGCTTGCTGCCCGGCGCCACCCGCCTGCCCCGCGCCTGCTGGGAGCGCGATTTCCGGTGGCGGGCCGCCGTCCGCGGCCGGGCTGAGTTCATCCTTGATCGTCTTGACCCAGAAGACCACAGCAAAGATCGCGAAGAACGGCCACTCGAAGGTGTACGCCCAGCTCAGCGCGTTTCCTGCTTCCGCCCGCCGCAGCTGCCAGTCGCCGAGGGCGAGCATTCCCAGCACACAGACGATCACCAGGACGTGCCAGCCCAGCCACCTGGGGGTGATCAGGAACCTCCACCTCGACGGTTCCTGGGTGCCGGACATGGGCTGAGTCTAGCGGGCGAATCCCAGCGGTTCCGGTACGCACCGGGCAGGCCGCGAGTCCCTGCGTTTGCCTGCGGGGCCGTTCAGTGATAATCGGAGCATGTCGCTGACCGATCATCTGCTGCCCGGGCGGCATGGCCTGGCGGCACGCCTGCCAGCCAGCCTGGAGGACCTGCATGGGCCCGAGCAGGGAGTGGTTGTCCTGCCGCGCCACCTGGCCTGGCCCGGACTACGGGAAATCGACCTCTCCGACGACCGGCTCCGCCGCAGCCTGTATGGCATTGTTCTCACACAGGGCCGGCGCAACGACATGGCCCGTTTCGTCAACGCCAGGCTGCTGCGGGAGGATTGGCCGCTGCTGCGGACATCACTCGACCCGAAAGTGCGCAAGGGCTGCGAGCGGCGGCTGCGGCTCGGCAGCTGACGGGATCACAGGAGGACCACATGACCATGACCGCTAACGGCCTCGATGAGCTCAAGGCGCTGGCCGGCGCTGACCTCGGGCAGACCGGCTGGCTGGAGATCACCCAGCAGCGGATCGACACCTTCGCCGACGCGACCGGGGACCATCAGTGGATCCATGTGGATCTTGAGAAGGCCGCGGCCGGGCCGTTCGGCACCACCATCGCCCACGGGTATCTCACGCTGTCCCTGGTCATTCCCCTGTTCAGCGAGCTCCTTGAGGTCAAGGGCGTGAGCATGGGGATCAACTACGGGCTCAACAAGGTGCGCTTCCCGGCGACGGTCCCGGTCGGCGCGAAGATCAGGCTGGCGGCCAGGCTCGGGGCGATCGAGGACGCCGGTGTCAACGCCGTGCAGGCCATGGTCGACTTCACCATCGAGGTCGAGGGCAGCGAGAAGCCTGCCTGCGTCGCCCAGGCGCTCTACCGCTACTACAGCTGAGCGTGTGCGCAGCCTCCGTACTGCCACGGTGAAGCAAGGACGATGACCACAGCACCCTCTCCCGCCACCGTTCCCATCTACCTGGAGCAGGGCAACCGGTGGGTGTTCGCGTGCTCGCTGGACTGGCCGGGCTGGTGCCGCCGGGGACGCTCGGAGGAGCTCGCACTGGAGCAGCCGGCCGCGTACGCGCCACGGTATGCGGCCGTCGCGGACCGGACCGGGCCGGCCTGGCATGGCCGGCCGGCCCGGCAGCGGCCTTCACCGTCACCGAACGGCTCACCAGCGACTTCGGCGCCGACTTTGGCGCGCCATGTGAGATCCCGCAGGCAGACGCCACACCCGCTGACGCCGGCCAGGCACAGCAGATGACCGCCCTGGTCCGGGCCGCATGGGAGATCTTCGACCTGACCGCTGCCACTGCCCCGCCGCCGCGTGGGCACTTGTGCAGCTGAGCCGCACGCCGGGGGAGCGGTATGCGAGGGTTGCGGTATGCGGAAGTACGTCATCATGGGCGTCCAGGGCAGCGGCAAGAGCACGCAGGCAACCATGCTCGCGGCCGATCTCGACCTGGCCCACATCAGCGTCGGCGATATCTTCCGCTGGCATGTGCAGCAGCACACGAAGATGGGCGCCCAGGTCCGGCGCGTCATGGCCGCCGGGGAACTGGTCGGGGACGAACTCGCGGAGGCGGTGACCGCCGAGCGGCTCAGCCAGCATGACTGGAACTACGGCTTCGTGATCGACGGCTTCCCGCGTAACCGCAGGCAGGCAGAGTTCTTCCTGGAGAGTTACGACATCGACGGAGTGATCCAGCTGGATCTGCCCGATTCCGAGGTCCGCCGCCGTGTGCTCGCCCGCCGCCTGTGCTCGGGCTGCGGGATGGACTACAACCTCATCGCGGGCCGCCCTGCGGTGGAGGGAACCTGCGACGTCTGCGGCGGCACCCTGGTCACCCGCGAGGACGACACCGAGGAAGCGCTCGCGGTCCGGCTGCGCGACTACCACGAGAAGACCGACCCGGTGCTGGACCTGTTCCGGCGTAAGGAATACGTGGCCACCATTGACGCCCGTCCCGGCAAGACCGTGATCCAGCAGGCCATTCGCGACAGCCTCGGCCTCCCGCCGTACCAGCCCGCGGCGGCTCAGTAGGGCCGGGGAGTCCCGGGTGCGGGTAGTCATCGCCCCCGACTCGTTCAAGGGAAGCGCCAGTGCGGCAGCGGTGGCCTCGGCACTGGCGCAGGGGTGGCTTGCCGAGCGGCCCGCCGACCAGGTGACCTGCCTGCCACTGGCCGACGGCGGTGAAGGCACGCTGGATGTGCTCGCCGCCACGGTGCCAGGAGCGCGCTGGCGGCGGGCCACTGTCACCGGTCCGGGCGGCGAACCGGTGGAGTGCGGCTGGCTGGAACTGCCCGGAGCCGTCGTGGCGGTGGAACTGGCCCGCGCAAGCGGGCTGCCACTGCTCACCCGGCCCGACCCGATGGGCGCGCACACCATCGGCCTGGGGGAAGTGATCTGCCGGGCCCTGGACCACGGCACCGGCCAGATCCTGATCGGGCTCGGCGGATCCGCCGCTACCGACGGCGGGACCGGGGCACTTGCAGCACTGGGCGCCCGGTTCCTGGACGCTGGCGGGCGCGATCTGCCACCCGGCGGTGGCGCACTGGCCGATCTTGCAGCGGTCGACACCTCGCGCCTGCGGCCGCCGCCAGCAGCAGGGGTGACCTGCCTGGCCGACGTCACCGCGCCGCTGCTCGGGCCGCAGGGCGCGGCAGCGGTGTTCGGTCCGCAGAAGGGCGCTCACCCCCGCCAGGTGGCTCAGCTCGAAGCCGGCCTGGCCAGGCTTGCCGGACTGCTGGGCGGTGAACCAGGTGCTCCCGGAGCGGGCGCGGCGGGCGGAACCGGGTACGGCCTGGCGGCCGCCTGGGGGGCGCTGCTCAGGCCGGGCGCGCCGGAACTGTTCCGCCTGGCTGGCCTGGACCGCGCGATGGCGCGGGCAGACCTGGTCATCACCGGCGAGGGCCGGTACGACCCCACCTCGCTGACCGGTAAGGCGGCCGGGACGGTGATCACAGCGGCCACGGTGGCCGGCGTGCCGGTGGCGCTGGTCACCGGCACGCTCAGCGGCCCGCGGCCTGCCGCGGCAGCCGTCGTCACGCTGACCGCCCTGGCGGGTGGCACCGGGCCTGCCCTGGCTCACCCGGAGCGCTGGCTGCACCTGGCCGGGCGCAGGCTCGCACAGCGCCTGGCCCTGCGGGCGTGAGCGGCCACAGTCCCGGCCGGCCCGCCGTGCCTGGCTGAATACGCGTGCCGGCCAGGACCAGCGCCCGGTGCCGCACTAGCCTTGAGCAACGTGCGACAGATCGCAGTCTTCAGCGGGAGCGCCCACCCGGACCTGGCAGCCGAGATCTGCCTCGCGCTCGGCGAACCGCTGCGTCCCACCCGGCTCGACAGGTTCGCCAACGACTGCATGGAAGTCCAGTTGCAGGCCAACTGCCGGGAGAGGGACGTTTTCCTCATCCAGCCCCTCACCCCGCCGGTCCAGAATCACCTGGTCGAACTGCTCCTCATGCTGGACGCTGCCAGGGGCGCCTCGGCCGCCAGGGTCACCGCGGTGATCCCGCACTACTCCTACGCACGCTCGGACAAGAAGGACATGCCGCGGGTGTCGATCGGCGGCCGGCTCGTCGCCGACCTGCTGGTGACCGCGGGCGCGAGCCGGGTGCTCACCATGGCGCTGCACTCCCCGCAGGTGCACGGCTTCTTCTCGGTCCCGGTCGATCACCTGCACGCGCTGCGTGAACTCGCCGCCCACTTCGCCGGGCAGGACCTGTCCACCACCGTCGTGGTCTCGCCCGATCTGGGTTACGCCAAGCCGGCCGCGGCGTTCGCCCGCATGCTGGGCCTGCCGGTGGCCGCCGGGGCCAAGCAGCGCTTCAGCGACAAGCGGGTCGCGATCACCTCGATCATCGGCGACGTGGACGGCCGGGAGGTGATCGTGCTCGACGACGAGATCGCCCGCGGGACCACCGTTCTTGAACTGCTCACCAGGCTGAGCGACCATCACGTGCCCTCGGTCCGTATCGCCTGTACCCACGGCCTGTTCTGCGATGGTGCCCTGGGGCGGATCGCCGCGGTACCCGAGGTCAGCGAGATCGTGTGCACCAACACGGTGCCGATCCCAGACGGGCCCGGCATGCACCACCCCAAGCTCACCGTCCTGTCGATAGCCTCCGCGCTGGCCGAGGCGATCCGCCGGATTCACGAAGGGGAATCGGTCAGCGCCCTGTTCGGCCCCGGCTGAGATACGCCGCACCGCCGCCGGCCGTTTATGCTCATAGGACACCAAGGCGGAAATGGCATGGCGAAGGGCGGCTGTGGTGACAGCGGAATGGTTCCCGGGCCTTCCGGCCGCGCACGCGGAGCCAGTCGGCGTGGACACGAGCGTTGCTCATCCGGCCCGCGTGTACGACTACTGGCTGGGCGGGAAGGACAACTTCCCGGCCGACCGGGCGGCGGGCGACGCCGCCGTCGAGGCCAATCCCGACATCCTGCCCGGGGTGCGCGCCAACCGGCGGTTCCTTGCCCGCGCCGTCCACTACCTGGCAGGCGAGGCGGGCATCCGGCAGTTCCTCGACCTTGGTACCGGCCTGCCCTCGGCCAGCAACACCCACAAGGTCGCCCAGGCCGAAGCATCCGACACGAGGATCGTCTACGTGGACAACGACCCGATCGTGCACGCTCACGCCCGGGCGCTGCTGACCAGCACCGAGGAGGGGGCGACGGCCTACATCGACGCCGACATCCGGGACACCGAGGTCATCCTCCGCGAGGCGGCCAGGGCGCTGGACTTCAGCAAGCCAGTGGCCATCATGACCTTGATGGTGCTGCAGTACATCCCGGACACCGATGACCCGCACGGGATCGTCGCCCGGTTGCTGGCCGCAGTCCCATCCGGCAGCTACCTGGTCCTGTCCGACACCGCCAGCGACATCAACCCCTCTGCCACCGCCGTCTCCGCGGCCCGCCTCAACCAGCGGCTGGGCCCAGCCAAGCAGACCCGCAGGACCCGGTCCGAGATCGAGCGCTACTTCACCGGGCTGGACCTGATCGAACCCGGGCTTGTCCCGCTGAACCGCTGGCGCCCGGAGCCGGACGACCCCAGGTTCCCCCGGGACGTGCCCACCTATTGCGGCGTAGGCCGCAAACCGTAGGCGGCTAACTCTCCTCGATCGCTCGCGTGATCTGCTCGCGGGTGAGCGGCAGATCGCGCACCCGCACGCCCACCGCGTCCGCCACCGCATTGCCGATCGCGCCTGCGACGGGGCCCTGCGCGACCTCGCCCGCACCGGTCTCCCGCTCGCCAGGGGCGGCCACGATCCTGACCTCCACCCGCGGCACCTGGGAGAACCGCAGGATCGGGTAGGTGTCCCAGTTCACCGAGGTGATCCGCGTCCGGTCGAAGCTGACCCGCTCCCGCAGCGCCCAGCTCGCGCTCTGGATCGCGCCACCCTCGACCTGGTTGATGACACCGTCCGGGTTGATCACGCGGCCCACATCCACCGCCAGCCACAGCCGGGTCACCCGCACGTCGCTATCGGCCTCCACCTGGGCCACCGCGGCGCAGTAGCCGGCGCCACCCTTGTAGCGGGCATAGCCCAGGCCCAAGCCGGTTCCCTCCGGCACGCCGGACCGGGTGGCCCAGCCGGACAGCTCAGCCGCCTGCTCGATCACCCGCCGGGCGCGGGGATCGGTCAGATGCGCGAGCCGGAACTGCACCGGGTCCTTTCCCGCCGCAGCTGCCAGCTCATCCATGAACGACTCGATCGCGAACACGTTCAGGAAGGCGCCCAGGGAGCGCAGCGAGGAGGTGCGGACCGGCATGGACAGCAGCCGGTGGCGGACGACCAGCCGGTCGGCTATGTCGTAACCGGGGACCGCGTTGCGGGTGGAACCCATCGCCCCGGTCGGCGGGCCGTCCGGGGCCGGGCTCATCGGCTGGCCCCCGGCCAGGTGCTCCAGCGCCAGCAGCCGCGGCTCGCCACCGCTGCCGGGACGGCCGATGAAGCCGTTGCTCCACACATCCTGGCGCCAGGTGGCGATCCGCCCGCTGGCGTCAAGGCCGGCCTCCAGCCGCGCCAGCATGGCCGCCCCGAGCGGGGCCCAGCCCATCTCGTCCTCCCGCGACCAGAGCACCCGCACCGGCCGCCCGGGCACCGCCCGCGCCAGCAGCACCGCGTCCAGCGCGACATCGTCGGCGCCGTTGTGCCCGTAGGCACCGGCCCCCTCCACGTGGATGACGGTCACCTGGTCCACGCCCAGGCCCAGCCCGGCCGCGATCGCCCCGCGCAGGGCGAAGATGCCCTGGCTGTGGCTCCAGACCGTGACTGACCCCCCGTCCCAGCGGGCGATCGCGCAGCTTGGCGCCATCGAGGCGTGGGCCAGGAAGGGCCGGGTGTACTCGGCGGTCATCGCCCGGGTGACTGCCGCCACGGCCTGCTCGTCGTGCCGTTCGTCCACCGTGACCGGCTGGCTGGGCGCGGACAGCAGGAACTGCTTCAGGTCGCCCTCGTCGGGCAGCGACTCGGCGACGTCCCACCGCGCCGCCCGCCCGGCCATGCCCGCGGCGGCCAGCGCGGCCCGGTCAGCCGGCGCCACCACTCCCAGGAACGACCCGTCACGCACCGTTATGACGTCATCGGGAAGCGCGACCTCACCGGGACTGACGAGCGACGCCACGCGGGCGGGTGGGCGGACGACCCGGCCGTACAGCATGCCGGGCAGGACAAGGTCATGCAGGAAGCGGGGCCGGCCTGTGACCTTGTCCGGGATGTCCAGCCGCTGGGCGCTGTGGCCTGACACCGACCACCGCGCGGGTGCCTTCGCCGGCAGGGGATCGCCCGCTTCCCGGTCCAGCAGGCCGGCCCCGGCAAGGGACCAGTACGTCAGCCCGGTGCCGCCGGCGTCGGTGGTGATCTCACCGTCGGTTACGGCCAGTGCCGACGGGTCCGCCCCCAGCCTGGCCGCCGCGGCGGCCAGGAAGAGGGCGCGGGCCTGGGCACACACCTGCCGCAGCGCCATGCCGGATTCCTCGATCGACCTGCTGCCCGAGGTGATCCCCTCATCCGGGCTGGCCGCGGTGCTGACCGGGGCGACCCGGACCCGGTTCAGGCTCACATCGAGTTCCTCGGCCACGATCTGGGCCAGCGCAGTCCAGATCCCCTGGCCATACTCGACCTTGCCGGAGTGGACGGTAACCACGCCTGCGTCGTCGAAGCCGAGCCAGGTAGCCAGCACCGGGTTGGCCGCCAGGGTGGCCGGCAAGGCAGAGGAGCCGGGCGCCGGGGCACCGGGCAGGCCGGGGTAGGGACTGGCGGGCGGGAGGTTCGGCGGGCCGGCAGGCGCGGGGACCTGAGCGCTCATCCGGCGGCCTGCTCAGCCATCCGGCCGGCCGCCTTCAGGACCGCGTTGACGATCCTGCGGTGTGCCCCGCAGCGGCACAAGTTGCCATCGAGTGCCTCCCGCACCTGCTGCTCACTGGGGGAGGGGTTGCCGCGCAGCAGTGCCACCGCGCTTACGACCATGCCCGAGGTGCAGTACCCGCACTGGGCGGCCTGCTCGTCGATGAACGCCTGCTGGACGGCGTGCAGGCTGTCGCCATCGAGCAGCCCTTCCACCGTGGTCACCTGCCTGCCCTCCGCGGCCCAGGCGGGGAAGTCGCAGGAGGAGCGGGCCTCGCCGTCGACGAGCACGAAGCAGGCCCCGCACAGCCCGAGCCCGCAGCCGAACCGGGGCCCGCACAGGCCAAGATCATGACGGAGCACGTCCAGCAGGGGAGCGTCCGGCTCGCAGGGCAGCGTGCGGCTGGCGCCGTTCACTGTCACGTGCAGTTCGTGCTGCTCCATGGTCTCCCCTCACCTCCGCGGCCGCGGGGCGGTGGCGGAAGCCGGCCGCACCTGCGGGCCAGCGGGCCGGATCCGTTGCGCTTGACGGTTGACCGGGCCCATCCTCAGAGAGTATGCATTCGTTTGCAGGTTCTGGCCAGCGACCTTAACAACCCCAGGAGGGTGTGTGGACGACCGGGTAGCCATGGCGATCTCACACTGGGCGCCACGGTTCACGATGAACGGCGTGACCGCAGGAGACTTCGAGCGGATCACCAGCAGCCTGGACTCGTGGGACCAGTGGTGTTCCGGGTGGAGCGTGGTAGCAGCCGAGCACGAGCAACTCGGCCGTGATGCGCTGGCCGCCGGCCGGGATATCTCGGCCGGTGCCCACCTGTCCCAGGCGGCGGTCTACTACCACTTCGCCAAGTTCCTGTTCGTCGACGACCTCGACCAGATGCGGACGGCCCACATGCGGGCGGTCGCGTGCCTGACGGAAGCACTGCCGTTCCTGGACCCGCCCGGCCGCCGGGTGGAGATCGGCTTCGAGGGCTCACAGATCGTCGGGATTATCCGCGAGCCCGCGGGGGAGGGCCCCCACCCGGTGATGATCATGATCCCGGGCCTGGACTCGGCCAAAGAGGAGCTGCGCAGCACCGAGGAACTCTTCCTGGAACGTGGCATCGCCACCATCAGCGTGGACGGGCCCGGCCAGGGTGAGGCCGAATACGAGCTGGCAATCCGGGGCGACTGGGAGGTGCCGGGCGGCGCGATCATCGACTACCTGACCACACAGCCGTCACTGGACGCCGGCCGGATCGGTGTGTGGGGAGTCAGCCTGGGCGGCTATTACGCGCCCAGGGTGGCCAGCGGGGATGAGCGGGTGAGGGCGTGCATCGCCCTGGCCGGGCCATACGTTTTCGCCGCGAACTGGGACAACCTCCCGATCCTGACCCGGCAGGCGTTCCGGGTCCGGTCCAAGTCACCGGACCTGGAGACGGCCCGCGCCAGGGCCGCCGAGCTCAGCCTGGAAGGCCGCGCGGAACTCATCCGGTGCCCACTGCTGGCCGTCATGGGCAGGCTGGACCGCCTCATCCCATGGCAGCATGCGCAGCGCCTGGTCGACGAGGCGGGCGGGCCCGCGGAGCTGCTGCTGCTGGAGAAGGGCAACCACGGCTGTGCCAACCTGGCGCCGTTCCACCGGTATGCAGCTGCCGACTGGGCCGCCGACAAGCTCGGCGCCCGGGTGAGCCGGGGCCAGGCCGCCCGCTCATGAGCCCGGAGGCGCTGACCGCCACCGCCTCCGGGCTGCGCGTGCTCGCCCACCACGACCTGGGCGGCTACGGCGACGGCATGCAGGTGATCCGTCATGGTGACGCCCTGTACGTCGGGCACACGGGCACGACCGGGATGGGCACGACGATCCTGGACGTGGCCGACCCGGCCCGGCCCGCGCTGGTGACCCAGTGGCGGGCACCGGCCCGCTCGCACACCCACAAGGTGCAGGTGGCCGACGGCCTGCTGCTGGTCAACCACGAGAAGTTCCCGTACCGGGCGGTCATGACCGAGCCGTTCTCCGCCGGCCTGGCCGTGTACCGCCTCGATGACCCGCTGCGGCCCGAGCAGACCGCGTTCTGGCCCAGCGGCGGCCGCGGGGTTCACCGGGTCGTCTGGACAGGCGGCCGTTACGCGCACATGTCGGCCATCCCCGACCACTTCCGCGACCGCATCTGGGTGGTGCTGGACCTGGCCGACCCGGCCCGGCCGGCGGAGGCTGCCCGCTGGTGGCGGCCCGGCCAGCGCGACGACGAGCAGCCAAGCTGGCCCGATGGTGAACGCCACGCGGCGCACCATGCACTTATCGCCGGTGAGCGCGCCTACCTCGGCTATGACGATGCCGGGCTGGTCGTGCTGGACGTGTCGGACATGACCCGCCCGCGCCAGGTGGCGCACGCGCAGTGGGCTGGCGGGTCCACCCACACCTGCCTGCCGCTGCCCGGCCGCGCAGTGGTGGCCGCTACCGACGAGCAGGTGACCGACGGCCCTGGCGCGCCGATGCGGGCGATCCGGGTCATCGACATCGCCGGCCCCCGCCCGGAGGTCCTCGCGATGTGCCCGCACCCGGCCGGATTCGATCACCTGCCGGGCCGGTTCGGTGCGCACAACCTGCACGAGAACCAGGCGGGGTCCTACCGCAGCGAACGGATCGTGTTCGCGACCTACTTCAGTGCCGGCGTCCGCATCTACGACCTGGCTGACCCGCAGCATCCGGTGGAGGTCGCACACTGGATCCCCAAGCCGCCGCCCGGGCAGCAGGTCGCGCAGATCAATGATCTGTTCGTGGACGCGGCAGGGCTCATCTGGGTGACCGACCGGATCGGCGGCGGCCTGTATGTGCTCGAGCCCGGACCCGCCCTGGCGGCGCTGATGGAGGAGGGCCGCATTTCGTGATGGCACATGGTCCGCGGTTCGCACCCGGCAGGTGGCGGGCGGCCTTAGGGTACGGGGCCGGCCTGGCCGGCGGGGTAGTGCTATGGCAGGTGCTCGGCGCCCACACCAGCAGCCTCGTGTTCGTCTCCCTGTCGGCCACCCTGGCCAGGCTCGGGCAGATGATCTCGGACGGGAGCCTGCCCAGCGCGCTCGCGGCATCATTCGCCGCCTACGGGGCCGGAGTCGCGCTCGCGATCGTGGCCGGTGCCGCGGCCGGCCTGCTGCTGGCCCGCCGGGGCCTGCTCCGGCAGGCGTTCGAGCCTTACCTGATAGCGCTGTACGCCGCACCGATGGTGGCCCTCATCCCGTTCCTGCTCTCCCTGCTGGGTTACGGGTTCTGGCCCAAGGTGATCGTGGTCTTCCTGTTCGCGTACTTCCCGGTGCAGTTCGCCACCCAGCGGGGCGCACAGAGCATCTCCCCGGAACTGGTCGACGTAGCGCGCTCGTTCCGCACCAGCGAGCGAGGCATCTGGCGGCACGTGGTCATCCCGTACACGCTTCCCTACCTGATGACCGGCGTCCGCCAGGCGCTGGCCCGCGGCCTGGTCGGGATGATCGCCGCCGAATTCTTCCTCAGCGCCGGCGGGCTCGGCAGCCTGCTGATCACCCAGTCCGAGCAGTTCGACACCGCCGGGATGCTGGCCACGACCCTGGTGATAACCTTCATCGGGGTCGCGCTGATGGCCATCGGCCGGCTGGTCGAAGCCCGGTTCGCGCGCTGGCGGGTGCAGTCATGAGCGCGTCCAGCGCCCCGCGCGCGCCAGGCCCCGGCCTGGCGCGGATGGTGCGGCGCCCGTCCCCCGCGGTCGCCGGGCAGCGCGGCCGGCGCGAGCGCCGCAAGGTCCTGCTGGCCCGGGCCGCAGTCGGAGCCACGATCCTGGTCGTCTGGCAACTGGGGACCGCCACCCTAGCTCCCGCCTACGTCGCCCGCCCGGTCCGCACCATCGGGCAGATCCCGGCCGTGCTTGGCGACCCGCAGTTCGCGTCCGGGGTCGCCTCGACGCTGCTGGCGGTCATCGAAGGCCTGGCCATCGCCATCGCCGCGGGCACTGTCATCGGGCTGGTGATGGGACGGCTCAGGGATATCGACCGCGCGCTGCGCCTGTATGTGGACAGCTTCTACGCCATGCCCCTGGTTGCCCTGGTGCCGCTGCTGACGGTCTGGTTCGGCTACACGCCGGCGGCGCGGCTCGCGGTGATCGTCATCGAGGCGATCCTGCCCATCATCTTCAGCGTCGCCGAAGGTGCTCGCCACGTCCCGGCTGACTACCTCGACGTCGCACGCATCTACCGGGCGCCCTGGTGGCGGGTGCAGTCGGGGGTCGCACTGCCCGCCATCGTGCCCTACCTGCTGGCGGGCATCGACCTGGCGATCGGGCGGGCGCTCATCGGCGCCGTGGTGACGGAGTTCATCGCCGGGCTGAACGGTGTCGGCTACTACATCCTGTTCCACGTGCGCTCCTTCCACGAAGACCAGGCGATGGTGGCGGTGGCCGTGCTCATCGCCTTCGCGCTCGCCAGCCGCGGGCTGGTCAGCCTGGTGGTCCGCCGGGGCCTTCCGTGGTACCGGGCAGTCTGAGAGGGGAGAGCGGCGTGACCAATCCACCCGCCGGAGCCATGATCCGTGTGGAAGGCCTGACCAAGGCCTACGGCGAGCGGACCGTCCTGGCCGACGTCTCGTTCGACGTGGCGGCAGGCGAGATCGTTTCCGTTGTCGGGCCGTCGGGCTGCGGCAAGACCACCCTGCTGCGCTGCGTCGCTGGGCTGATCCCGCCCAGCAGCGGCACCGTGAGCATCGCCGGGCAGCGAGTCACCGAGCCACCCGAAGGCGTGGGCGTGGTGTTCCAGCACTTCGGGCTGTTCCCGTGGAAGACCGTCTTCGGCAATGTCGCCTACGGCCTCACCGTCAAGGGTGTGCCACGCAGGGAGATCGAGTCTCGGGTCCGCGAGCTCATCGTCATGGTCGGCCTGGAGGGTTTCGAGAAGTCCTACCCCTACCAGCTCTCCGGCGGCATGCAGCAGCGCACCGGGCTGGCCCGGGCGCTGGCCATCGAACCCAGCGTGCTGGTCATGGACGAGCCGTTCGCCTCACTCGACGCGCAGACGCGCGACCTGCTCCAGCTTGAGCTGCTCCGGATCTGGGAGCAGCGGCCGACCGCGATGATCTTCGTCACGCACTCCATCGACGAGGCGGTGCTCATGGGAGACCGCATCGTCATCCTCAGCGGCCAGCCGAGCCACGTCCACGACATCGTGGATGTCGGCATCGGCCGCCCCCGGGGACGTGAAGCCACCGACAGTGAACGCTTCCGGGTCGTCCGCGACTATCTCTGGACCGTTGTCATGCAGGGCGCCAACCGCCGGAACATGCCGGGAAGCGCCATCGAGACCAATATCCGCGCCAGTGACCCCCCGTAGCCGATGCGGAAGGACGAGAACTGAATATGCGAACCCCACTGCCCAGACACAGAACGAAGGCCGCCGCGCTGCTGTGTGCGGCCACCGTGGCGGCACTGTCCCTGGCCGCCTGCGGCGGCAGTTCCAGCAGCGCCCAGTCCGGCCCGGTCCCCACCATCACCCTTGGCTCGCCGGGGATCCCACCGGTGATCTCGGGCCTGCTCCCGTACATCGCGCAGAAGGAAGGCTTCTACTCCAAGTACGGCGTCAACGTCGTCATCCGCAACTTCCAGACCGGCACCGACGCCACCCGCGCCGTGGCGGACGGCCAGATCGACGCGGCGATCATGCCTCCGGCGCTATTGATGGAACTGGCCGCCAAGGGCGTCCCGGTGGTCGGCATCCAGGGGCAGGAGGTACCTGACTGGCTGGTGGCCTCGACCGACCCGGCGGTGACCAGCTGCGCCCAGCTCAAGGGACAGGGAGTAAGTGTTGACGCCGTGGGCGGCATCCGCTACGTGGCGCTGTCGTCGATGCTCAAGTCCTGCGGGCTGACGGTGCAGCAGATCAAGCCCCTGATCTTCCCCGGCAACAACGCACCCCAGGGCATGATCGCCGGCCAGCTGAAGGTGGCCGTCCTGCACCTCAACGAACTGATCGAGGTCCAGCAGCAGATGGGCAGCAACAAGGTCCACGTGGTGATGCGGATGTCGCAGACCTCCCCGGGCTCGATGTATGAGATGTACGGCGTGCTCAAGAAGACCCTGGCCGCCAAGCGCACGGCGTTCGTGAACATGGTCGCGGCGCAGATCGCGGCGCTGAAGTGGATGACCAACCCGGCCAACCTCGACAAGGCCGCCCAGCTCGGCACCGTCGTGGGTGACTCCCAGGCGGTGATGAAGCAGGCCCTCCAGCAGTACTACCAGATGGCCTTCTGGACCCTGAACGGGTCGGGCATGCCGCAGGCGAACGTCGACAAGATGATCCACATCCAGATCGCGGTCGGGAACCTCCAGGCGTCCACGGCCCCGTCCTACGCGCAGATCGTGGACCAGAGCGTCTACGCGGACGCGGTCAAGAAGGTCACCGGCTAACCGGCGTGATCGGCCCGGGGGCGGGGGAGATCCCGGCTCCCGGGCCAGCCGGCGGAGCACTGTCCCAGCCGGGGGAGCACCGTCAGGGCAGGGTGAGGATACGCGGCCCGTCATCGGTGATGGCGACGGTGTGCTCGGCGTGCGCCGCACGGGTTCCGTCCACCGTGTGCAGTGCCCATCCGTCCGGCGCGATCCGGTAGTCATCACCTCCGCCGGCCATGAGCATCGGCTCGATGGCCAGCACCAGGCCGTGCCGCAGCCGCATGCCGCGCCCCGGCCTGCCGTCATTGGGGACGTGCGGGTCCTCGTGCATCCGCCGGCCGATGCCGTGCCCCCCGAACCCGGCCGGGATACCGTACCCGGCGGCCCGTGCCACCGCGCCGATCGCGGCGGAGATGTCCCCGATCCGGGCGCCGGTCACCGCGGCGGCGATCCCGGCCGCGAGCGCCTTCTCGGCCGTCTCCACCAGCAGCAGGTCGGCCGGACCGGCTGTGCCCACGGTGAAACTGATCGCGGCGTCACCGGTCCACCCGTCAAGCTCGGCACCGAAGTCGATGCTGACCAGGTCACCATCGCGCAGCCGGTACCGGTCGGGGATACCGTGCACGATCACATCGTTGACCGAGGCACAGATGACCGCGGGGAACGGGGTGGGCGCGAATCCCGGGTGGTAATGCAGGAAGGGGGAGCGGGCACCGGATGCACGCAGCACGCCGTGCGCGACCTCATCCAGTTCCAGCAGGGAGGTACCTACCTTGGCGCTGTCACGGACCACGGCCAGCGCCCGGGCCACCACCCGTCCCGCCTCGCGCATGGCCTCCAGCGCCGCGTCAGTCTTGAGTTCGGCCATCCCTGTCTACTCCTCCGCCCGCCCGCCGAGGTGACGGGCCAGGAAACGTTCCGCCGCGGCGTAGAAGCGCAGCCGGTTCCCGGGCTTTGCGAACCCATGGCCCTCGTCGGGGAACAGCAGATACTCGTGGTCGATCCCGGCCTCCCGCAGCGCGGCGACGATCTGCTCGGACTCCGCCTGCTTCACCCGTGGATCGTTGGCGCCCTGGGCGATGAGCAGCGGCGTGCGGATGCTGGCCGCCCGGGACAGCGGGGACCGGGACCACAGGAACTCGGCGTCTTGTTCGGGGTTGCCCACCCGGGTGTGGAACTGGGCGATCATCGGAGCCCAGTAGGGCGGGATGGTCTCGATGAGGGTCTTCAGGTTCGACGGGCCCACGATGTCCACGGCGCAGCAGAACAGATCCGGGGTGAACGCCACCCCGGCCAGCGCCGCGTACCCCCCGTAGGAGCCGCCGTAGATGCCCACCCGGGCCGGGTCCGCCCAGCCCTGGCTGACGGCGAAGGCCACCGCGTCGGTCAGGTCGTCCTGCATCTTGCCGCCCCATTCGCGGTCACCGGCATTGACGAACGCCTTGCCGTAACCGGTAGAGCCGCGGAAGTTGACCTGCAGGCACAGGTAGCCGCGGTTCGCCAGCCACTGCGCCTCGGAATCAAATCCCCACGCGTCCCGCCCCCACGGGCCACCGTGCACGTTGAGCACCATGGGCAGCGCCTCCCGGCCCGCCCCCGGCGGGAACGTGGCATAGCCGTGAATGGTCAGGCCGTCCCGGGCGGTGAACGAGACCGGCTCCATGGGTGCCAGTTCATAGCGTGACAGCTCGGGCTGGTGCTCGAACAGGAACCTGCCTGCGTGCCGCTGACGGTCGTAGGCGAAGTAGGGCACGGCACCGGTGTCGTTGGTGAACCCGACCAGCCACACCGTGTCGTCATCGTCGCCGTCGCCGATACTGGGATCTCCCGGGTGCAGCGCGCGGATCGCCGCCAGATCGGCCTCGGCCTGCGGCTCCAGGGCCTGGTAGCGCATCCTCTCCTTCAGGAAGGTGGCGATCTGCGGCTCCCTGGTGTCCGGGTGGAGCCTGACCCCGGTCACATCCATCTCCGGGTCCTCGGCCAGCACCCGCACATCCCCGCTCGCCATGTCGATCCAGACCAGCCTGCCGGTGTTGGCGCCGACCGAACTCATCGCCAGCAGGGACCCGCCGTCTGCGCTGATCGCGATCGGCCCGCTGGTCAGCGCGTCCTCGGCAGGCGCCGACAGCAGCGGGCGCCAGTCCTCGCCCGCGCCGCCGCGGACCATGATCACCATCCCGCCGTCGGGCTGCGGGGCGATCCCGCACCGGACCACCAGTGCGGCGTCGGCGACCCAGCCGACAAACCCCGGGTTCTCCACCTCCTTGACCAGTTCCCCGGTGACCAGGTCGAGCCGGTAGACATCGTGGAGCTGCGGGTTGTCGCGATTCAGGGCAACCAGCACGTCGGTGGGGAACTTCTTCCCGGTGGCGATGATTTCGGCCTGGACCCCCTCGAAGGGGGTGAGATCACGCCGCTGCATCGTCTGCAGGTCGACGTCGTGCAGCCGCCAGTTCTCGTCACCGCCGGTGTCCTGCAGGTAGAGCAGATGCCGCCCGTCGTGCGCCCAGGTGAACATGCGGATGCCGCGGTCGGTGTCGTCGGTCACCGCCTGCGCGACCGCCCAGTCGACCCCGTCACTGCCCATGGGTGCGGTCCAGACGTTGAGCACACCCTCATGCGGTGCGATCCACGCGAGCGTGCTGGCATCGGGGCTGATGCGCGGACTGGTACGTTCCGGGTTCCCGAACAGGACCCGCCGGGGGATGAGTTCAGCCATGCGCCCATGCCTACCATGTGCGAGCAGGTCTTCAGTACCATCAGCGCCGTGACAGCACCCCTCTCCGGCGCGGCGGCCACGCTGCCCGCCCGCGGAGCGCTCGTGATCCGCAATGGCTATGTGATGACGATGGACGCCAGCGCGGGTGATCTGCCCCGCGGGGATGTGCATGTCGAGGACGGCCGCATCGCCGCGGTCGGCCAGGATCTGGCCGTGCCGCCCGGGACGGCCGAGGTCGACGCCAGCGCGATGATCGTCCTGCCGGGCCTGGTGGAAACCCACTGGCACCTGTGGAACACGCTGCTGCGCAGCATGTCGGCGGCACCGCCCGGCCCCGGGTATTTCAGGGTCTCGCTCGGCCTGGGCAGCGCCTTCACGCCCGGTGACTGCTACCAGGGCACCCGCCTGGCCTGCCTGGAGGCGGTCAGCTCCGGTATCACCACCATCCACGACTGGTGCCACAACGTCCGCAGCCCGGCCCACGCCGACGCCAGCGTCCAGGCGCTGTCTGAATCAGGCCTGCGGGCCCGCTTCTCCTACGGGTGCGCGGCCGGGCAGCCCAACGACCAGCCGCTGGATCTTCATGATCTGCGGCGGCTGCACGCCGAATGGGACGGCCGGGCCGGTGATGGCCTGCTGTCCCTTGGCCTTGCCTGCCGCGGGCTGGGCGGCAGCAACCCCTACACCCAGGTCCGGCCGGAGGTCTACCGCAAGGAGATCGCGGCAGCCCGCGATCTTGGTATCCCGGTCACGGTTCATGCCTGCGGCCCACGGTCGTGCACGGGGCAGATCGCGGCGCTGGCCCACGACGGCCTGCTCGGGCCAGACCTGCAGGTGATCCACGGCAACTGCGCGACCGAAGCGGAGATCGGCCAGGTCGCGGCCGCCGGGGCGGCGGTCAGCATCTCGCCGTTCAGTGAACTGCTCATCGGCTACGGCATGCCGCGCACGATGCAGTTCCTGGCCGCTGGTGTGACCGTCGGGCTCTCGGTCGACACCACCGTCCTCACCGGCAACGCCGACATGTTCGCGATCATGAAAGTCACGCAGGGCATCGCGAATGGCGAAAGCGGGGACGAGTTCGCCCTTACCCCCCGCCGCACGCTCGAGCTGGCCACCATCGAAGGCGCCCGCTCGCTGGGCCTGGCGGACCAGACCGGGTCACTGACCCCGGGCAAACGGGCCGACCTGATCCTGGTGGACACCACCGCACCCAACCTCGCCGTGCTGACCGACCCGGTACACATGCTGGTGACCGCGGCCCAGCCAGCCAACGTGGACACGGTGATCGTGGACGGGCGGGTACTCAAGCGTGGCGGCGTCCTGACCGCGATCGACGCCGGGCAGGTCAGCGCGGGCGCCAGGCAGGCACTGGCCGGTGTCCGGGCCCGGGCAGGCGCCGGCCGGTCGTGAACGGCCGGCGCCCAGCCCACCGGCTCAGCGGGGGAGAGGGACCCGCCACACCAGCCGGGTGCCGGCCTCCCCGGCGCTGCCCAGCTCGAACGTCCCACCGAGCGCAGCCGCGCGTTCCCGCATGTTGCGCAGCCCGCTGCGGCGGGGGGCCGCGCCGCTGCCCCGTCCGTTGTCGGTGACCTCGGACACCAGTTCCCTGGCGGCGCTCAGCTTGGCCTCCCCTGCCCAAGCGCGGGCATGGCGGGGGGTAACTGACCGCGGCGCCCCCCACACACCCCGAGCCCCTGGGGGGCCCCCGCTCCCGGCGCCGGTGTCCACCGGCCCGGAGAAGCTGACGGTGGGGGTGAACCCGAGGCCCTGCGCGGCGTCCGATACCAGGTCAAGGATCTCGGCCCGCAGGCTGGCCGGGTCCTGCGGGCCCCGCTGGAGAGTGAAGATCGCAGCCCGGATCTCGTCGATCGACATGTCGAGTTCCCGGATGACGGCCTCGATCCGGGCCGCCATGTCCGGGTGACCAGCCAGGGACACCGCGCCCTGCAGCGTCAAAGCGGCGCCGAAGATCCGCTGGATCACCCGGTCATGGAGGTCACGGGCCATCCGGTCCCGCTCTGCCAGCACTTCCCTGGTGACCCGGGCGGCGGCCAGTTCGGCCTCCGCGCGCAGCCGGCCAGTGACGTCGCGCAGTACGGCGGACAAGCCGACCAGGGTGCCGCCGGCGTCCCGCATCGCGGACAGGGTGACCGCGACATCAACCACGGTGCCGTCCTTGCGCAGCCGCCTGGTGTCGAATCCCACCGCCCGGTTCCCGGCCTGCAGCCGCAGCATCGCCGCGCTGAACTCATCCTTCAGTTCGTCAGGCACGAGAATGCCGGCGGGCAAGCCCACGATCTCCACTTCGCTGAACCCGAACAGGCGCTCCGCTCCCGGGTTCCAGGTCTGGATCGCGCCGTCGGGAGTCATCGAGAACATGGCGTCACCGGAGAACTGGACGATCGCTGCCAGCCGGGCCTCGGCCTGCCTGGCATCCTCGAGTTCGGCGTGGAGGGCGATCAGGCCCAGGTTCGTTTCTTCCAGTTCCCGGTGAAGATCGGCGACCTCACGCCGGCTCGCCGCCAGTTCCTCCTGCCAGTCCCGCGAGCCTTCCTGGCCGATGGGCGGGCCGCCGTCCGGGTGACTGCTGGTCACTGTGCCTCTCCGCGGGTGTCAGCCACGACGAGCACGCTCGCGTCGTCGGTGCCGCGCGCCAGGTCGCGGTGCAAGGTGGCGGCGATGACCGCCGGGCAGTGGCGGAGCAGTCCTGGATAGGCGGGCAGGTCCCAGGGGCTGCGGATCCCGTCACTGGCGAGGACCAGTGTGGCCCCCGGCCCCCAGCGGTACCTGGCAGCCCGGCCCTGGGGGGGCGCCAGCCCGGCCCCTACCACCCCGTCCCGGCCGGCCAGGCTCTGGCACTGCCCGCCAACCAGCACCTGCCCGCCGATGTTGCCTACACCGATGTAACTCAGCTCGTCACGGCCCGGGTCGATCTCACAGGCCGTGAGCACCCCGCCACGGGTACCGCGCATGGCCTCGTGCGCCCGGCGCAGGTATGCCGCCGGATCGCCCGGTGGCGCCGCGTGGAAGGCCGAGATGGCCGCCGCCGCCGCGCCCGCCGCCGCCGGGCCGTGCCCCAGCCCGTCCACCATCGCCACGCTGAACCGCTGGCCTGCCGCGACGGCCCAGGCGTCCCCAGATTCGCCCGCACCTGACAGGGGGACGTCCACGCCGCCCCACCGGAATCCGCCGGCCACCGCTGCGGCCGGCGCTCCGATCCGGGCAAGGATGACTGTCCCGCGCGGGCCTGAATAGCAGTCGAAGTCGTGGGCCAGGCGCTTCACCCCAGCCAGCCCCACCCCCAGGCTCCCGTTGTGCATGCTCACCGCATCTTGCACAGGCACCGAGGGCGGGCCGGTCCCGGCACCGTTCCCGCCCGCTGGCAGGCTGCCAGGCGGCAATCCCGGGCCATCGTCGGCCGCGATCAGCTCGATCCCGTTCCCGGCCCGCCGCAGCAGCACATGCCCGCCCGAGGTGGCGTGCCGGGTGAGGTTCGTGGCGAGCTCGGTCGCGACCAGTTCCGCGTGCCCGGGCCGGACGCCATCCACGATGGCGGCCATGGCCGCCACTGCCCGGCGAAGGGCGCCGACGTCCTCGGCCACCCGCACGAGGTGGCACTGGTGCACCTGCCCGCTCAGCGCGCCCACTTGACGATCACCACTGTGGTCCCCGCGCTGGTGGAGGAGATGGTCATCTCATCCACCAGCCGCTTTGATCCCGGCAGGCCCAGCCCCAGGCCGCCGCTGGTGCTATAGCCATCGGTCAGTGCCCTGTCGAGGTCGTCAATGCCTGGGCCGTCATCGGTGAACGTTGCCCTGACCCCGAGCCGGCCCCGCTGCCCGGTGACCTGGTGTATGCGCACACTGCCGCGCGCGCCGTCGGCGTAGGTGAGTATGTTCCGGGCCAGCTCGCTTCCGGCCGTGATGAGCTTGGTCTGGTCCACGAGCCCGAGCCCGGCCCGGGCGGATTCGGCGCGTAGCAGCTGGCGCACCTGGACGAGGTCGGCCTCGGCCATGATCGCGAGGACGCTCTCCGGCGCGTCAGTGAGCTGGACGGCCATGCCTGCGAAGCCGATCCAGCAGTGCCATGCCCTGCTCGGCATTGAGCGCGGTATCAAGGTGGCCCATGGTTACACCGAGTTCCACGAGCGTGATGGCCACCGCGGGCTGGATTCCCACCACCGCGGCCTCCGAGCCGAGAAGCCTGATCATCGCCACCATGCGTGCGATCACGCGGGCGATGAACGAATCCACCATTGTCAGGCCACTCACGTCGATGAGTGTGCCGGTTGCCCGGGTGCGGGCCACCTCCCGCGTCAGCTGCTGCTCGATGCCGACCACGGTCGTGTCGTCGAGATCGCCCTGCAAGCTCATCAGGAGGGTGTCACCGATCCGCATGATCGGGATGATGTCGCTCATTGCGGGCCGTCACTGACAGCCGTTGTGGCGACGAAGGCGGGGCCGGCCCGGCCCCGTACCGTCTGCATCGCCAGCTGCAGCGCGTCGCGCAGCGTGCTCCGGCTGCGGATCTGGCCCATGTCGATGCCGAGGTGCACCATCGCCTGGGCGATCTCGGGCCGCATACCGCTCATGATGCTCACCGCACCCATCAGCGCGGCCGCCTGCACCGTCTTGAGCAGGTGCTGTGCCACCTGGGTGTCAATGGTGGGGACCCCGCTGAGTTCCAGGATGATCACTTCTGCCTGGGTCTCGGCGATTTTCTCCAGCAGCCCTTCGGTGAGCCGGGCCGCGCGGCCTGAGTCGAGGGTGCCGATGATGGGGAGCGCGAGCACCTTGTCCCACACCCGGATGACCGGGGTGGACAGCTCCAGGATCTCGTCACGCTGGCGTTCCAGCCGCAGTTCGGTGGCGCGGCGTTCGGTGACGTCCCGGATAGCGGCGGCCACCAGCGCACCCCGGTCCGTCTGGACCGGGCTCAGGCTGATCTCGACCGGGAACTCACTGCCGTCCCGGCGCTGCCCGGACAGTTCCAGGCCCATACCCATGGGCCGCGGTTCGGCCGCGGCGAAGAAACCCGCGCGGTGGCCGGGGTGCCGCTCACGGAACCGGGCCGGCATGAGCCGTTCGACCTCCGTGGCGGTCAGTTCATCACGGCCGAACCCGAACAGATGCTCGGCCTGCCGGTTGGCGAGCACGATACGGCCGTCCGGTCCCACCAGCAACATCGCTTCGGGCGCGGACTCCAGCAGCCCCCGGAACATGTCGTCGGTGTTCCTGCGCTCGCTGATATCCCTGGTGACCTTGACATAGCCGGCCAGTTTCCCGTCGTGCGCACGGATGGGAGTGAGAATCACACTCGCCCAGAACCGCCCGCCATCCTTGCGGACACGCCAGCCCTCCACCTCGAAGCGGCCGGTGTCCCCGGCCATGTCCAGCTCCCGCTGGGCAAGCCCGGCCGCCTGGTCTTCGGCGGTGTAGAAGACCGACACCGGCTGGCCGATGATTTCCTGTGCCGTGTATCCCTTCAGCGCCTGGGCGCCAGGACTCCAGCTGGCGACAGTGCCATCCACGTCCAGTTTGATGATCTCGTAGTCGGCGATGGCATCGAGCATTGCCTCAAGATCGCGAAGGCGAACATCCGCGTCCTGATCGCCGGCCGACGACCGTGCCATGGCTGATCTCCTCGTCCCCGCACCCCAGCTCTTAACCTTTTCTTAGTTCTTGACTGCAAGATCGTATCTGACATGCTTTGGGGCCACCATGCCACAGCACCCCGGCTGCCGGGGTCTCGGGGGAGCGGTGGCCCGGGATCCGGAGGCGCGGCGACCGGCGGTCACAGAGAGCGGTCACAGAGAAAGGCCACGCCATGCAGGTGCGCCTGCGCGAGTTGGTGAACGGGCAGCGGCCCGTGTAGTTGACGAATGCGTCCAACGGCGTAGTCGAGCGGTTCTTCGGCACGCTGAAAGTACGAACATCCCTGCCGCGCCACCATCGGCGACGGCAACGCCCTCGCTGTCGAAGTCAACCTGTTCCGCCACACCTACAACACTCTGCGACCCCACCAGGCCCCCGGCGAACGCACACCACGCGCGGCTCACCTCGCCGCCGGGCACTGCGACTAGCGTGTGGCCTCTGGCGGACCCGCTACTTGACTGGGAGGTCCTGACATGACCAGTAAGTTCACCGAGCTTGCGATCGACTGTGCCGATCCCGGCGGTCTCGCCCGGTTCTGGTGCTCGGTCCTTGGCTACGAGGTGCAAGACGAAGACGACGGAATTGTCACAATTGGCTCCCCTATGGTGCCTGAAGGCAAGAACCACCTTGGCCCGGTGCCACCGACGTTGACATTCGCGCACGTGCCCGAGGTCAAGACCGTCAAGAACAGGCTCCACCTCGACGTCAGCCCAACCGACAGGGAGCAAGACGAAGAGGTCCGCCGCCTGCTCGACCTAGGTGCCCGGCACGCCGACGTCGGCCAGGGCGATGAGAGCTGGGTCGTACTTGCCGACCCAGAGGGGAACGAGTTCTGCGTCCTTGCGGGCCGCCGCCCCTGACCGGAGGCCGCAGGCCGCGGCCTGCGGCCTCCGGTGCCGAGGCTGAGGTTGCGCCCGGAGTCGGCGTAAACGCTGCCGGTGATCAGGAACAGGGCGGACGCGCCGTCGGACAGGCCGCCGGCCTCGACGTCGAAAGTGAGCCGCAGGACCGGCTCGGCCGCGGGGGTGCCGTGCAGCTCACCGGTTGCCGCGCTGATGTAGGAGCTGTTCATGGGCACTGACCTTATGGGGCTGCCCGGTGGGTGCCCGGCGCCTGATTTTCTCGCTGGTCCGGCCGACGAGCGGCACGGCCCGAAACGACATGATCGGTGTCAGGGCGACATGCGGAACGACTAGATGACTGGCAAACGACATGATCGGCGTCACGGGACAGCGCAGCTGAACTCACGCCGAGGACCCCTCTTCACATTGCGCCGATAATGTACATTATGTCAAGTAACGCTTCAGGCGGCGGCCAGTGGCGGCCTGACGAAGTCCAGGATCGCCCTTCTCGCCGCACCGGGCCGCCAGCAGGGCAACAACGGATCCGCCACGGTGGCCTCTTTACTCCCGCATCAGCAGTGCCTGGGCTTCCCGTTCAAGGTTGAGGTAGGGCTCGCCGCTGACGTCCACGGCAACCCGCTTGATCGTGCCACCGGTAAATGTGTGCGGGTGCCCGTTGGGGTAGTCGCTGGTCACCGGCTCGCCGCTGTCACGGCCGACGCACAGGCCTTCGCCCGCGATAGAGAACGTCCCCGGCTGGATCTTGATCCTGCCCTCGCCGACTTTCCTGTCTCCGTGGTAGAGGGCCAGGATGCCGGTAGCGACGCCGGGAGGATCCTCCCCGTCCTTGTCGAAGGAGGCCGACAGGATCAGGTTCTCCCCGGCCGGGATGTCCTGGTCGCCCACGACCATCTGCTCCATCATGCCGATGAAGTTGTAGACGTAGTGCAGCCGGTTGTCCTTCACGTACAGCGCGTGCCCGCCGAACCGCGACCCGTGCGCGAACAGCACACCCTGCGCGCCCGGGGATGGGATGTCCACCAGTGCCCCGATCGTGTAGGAGCGGTTGCGGATGTTCACCGCTTGCTGCTCGGGCACCTCGGCGGTGTCGGGGAAGTAGACGTAGCGGTCGCGGGGCGAGGCCACCTGTGGCCGCTCGGTCAGGGCGATCTCCAGCACGGACCGGTCATCCAGAGGGAAGGCCCCGTTGTCACCGGCTTCGGCGAACCACAGGTTGACCAGTTCCCGCACCTTCTCCGGGTGCTGTGCGGCGAGATCGTGGAGTTCGGCCCGGTCGGTATCGGTGTGGTAGAGCTCCCAGGTGTCGTCGTTGAAGTTGCCCCACCCGGCGATCACTGGGTGGGTGGTGACGGCCTTCCAGCCCTCATGCCAGATACCGCGGGAGCCGAGCATCGAGTAGAACTGGGTCTTGCGTGCCGACGGCGCCGAAGCCATCTCGGCGCTGTAGCGCATGCTCACCCCGTCGAACCGGCTCTGCACGTGGCCCTTGATCGTGGTGGGAGCCTGCACGCCCAGGGTGTCGAGAATGGTCGGCACGATGTCGATCGCGTGATGGTACTGGTGCCGCACCTCGCCCCTGCCCGCGGCGGCGCCGGGCGTGGCTGAGGGCCAGGAGATGATGCAGGGGTCGGCGGTGCCGCCGTTGAACTCATACCGCTTCCACATCTTGAACGGCGTGTTGAAAGCCATCGCCCAGCCGTTGGGATAGTGGTTGTAGGTCTTGGGCCCCCCAAGCTCGTCGAGCATCGCGAGGTTGGCCTGCAAGTCGTCGGGGACACCGTTCATGAACTTGTTCTCATTCACCGACCCGTCGGGCCCGCCCTCGCCGCTCGCCCCGTTGTCGGAGACGAGAATCACCATGGTGTTCTCGCGCTGCCCGCTCTCCTCCAGGTAATCCAGGAGCCGGCCAATGTGGTGGTCGGCGTGCGCCAGGAATCCGGCGTACACCTCGGCCATCCGCGCGAACAGCCGCTTCTCCTCCGCCGGCAGCGTGTCCCACGGCTTGGTGTAGTCCAGCGGCGGGAACGGCTGGCCCTGCGGGCCCTTCCTGGTGCCGGGCGTGCCGATCGGGTTGACCGGCGGGAGCTCGGTGTCAGCCGGAACGATGCCCAGCTCCTTCTGCCGGGCCAGCGTCTGCTCCCGGAGCGCCTCATAGCCCACGTCGAAGCGTCCCTTGAACTTGGCGATCCACTCTTTGGGGGCGTGGTGCGGCGCATGGCAGGCACCGGGCGCGTAATACAGGAAGAACGGCTTGTCGGGCGCGACCGCTTTTGCGTCCTTGATGAACTCCAGCGCCTTGTCGGTGATGTCGTCGGTGAGGTGGTAGCCCTCCTCCGGTGACTTGGGCTGGTCCACCGGGTGGTTGTCATAGACCAGGTCCGGATACCACTGGTTAGTCTCCGCACCCAGGAACCCGTAAAACCGCTCGAAACCCCGCCCGGACGGCCAGTTCCGCCGCGTCGATGCCACGTTCATCTCCACAGTCGGGCACAGGTGCCACTTGCCGACCATGTAGGTGTTCCAGCCCCGCTCGGCCAGGATCTCGGAGATCATGCCGTTCTCCGGCGGGATGGTCCCGCTGCCGTTAGGGAAGCCGACAGCTGCCTCGGTGATGCAGGCCATCGAGTTACGTGTGTGGTTGCGGCCGGTCAGCAGGCAGGAACGGGTCGGCGAGCACAACGCCGTCGTGTGCCACTGCGTGTAACGCACCCCATCAGCAGCTACCCGGTCGATGTTCGGGGTCTCAACCGGGCCGCCGTAACACGAGATGGCGGAAAACCCAACATCATCCAGCACGATACAAACGACGTTCGGCGCCCCGTCCGGGGCTCTCGGCGGCTCGAACGGCGCCCAATCGGGCACCGAGTCCCTGATGTCGATATTGACCGTGCCCCTGAACGGACCGCTCATAACCCCTCCCTGCCGCTCGCCGTCTCCGCCATCCGCCGCCCGCTCCAAGCCATTCCGTGACCTTGCCTGCCACCGGAGACCGAGCACGATGGCCGACTGTTCCGTTGGCACCCGTGCCCTGTCTCGGCCAAGACCCGGTTGACCAGTCACTCTCGGCTCGTGACCCGCGAGGCGGGCAGCATTAGGACGCTCGGGTGGCCGCCCAGCGGCCTGCCCAGATGTGACTCTGGCTCTTGGGTGACCGGCGCGCATCACCCATGAAGGGTGACGCGCAGGTCGGCGGCTAATACCGGCGGCTGGTCAAGGCATGCCCAAGAAGAAAGCCCTCGTCGATCGGAAACTCCATCCTCACCATCTTCCACGCACTGCTCTCAGACCCCGGCGCTACCTACCGGGACCTCGGCCCCGGCCGCGCACCAGGGACCGCCGCCGCCAGATACCACAGTGCACACCAGTCACAGGACCCAGAAAGAACAGAGCGCTGCCGCTGGGCCGGATTCAGTGAGACGGGACAGCGCCGGGGTGGATTGTCAGCGCGCGGCAGCCGGCTGTCCTCTGTCAACGAACTTTCCTTCTTGCCAATTAATCGTCTTCGACCGGTGCCGCCTGCCACTCAACTTTCCTCGTTTGTGGCCTGTCGGCCGCCGACTGTCACGTTTATGCACTCTGAGAGTGCGCAGGAGGCTTAGACCAGGCTTCGGGTCGAGCAATCTTCATCGTCACGAACGACCGCTCGACCACCACGAAAACCGACAAACCGGGCGCTGTTGTCGTCACGGGTTGTCAACGAAGATTCCTCTTCGCAGGTGAGCGACATGGGCCGAGGAATCTTCGTTGTCACGGGACACCGGCGGCCGCCCTTGCCCGGGCCTGGACTGTTGCTGCGGCCGCTGGGCCGTTGTGTTCACTGTGCGGGGGACCTTATCCTCTGCTGATGCGGGTGCTGCGCTACCCTGACTGGGTTTTTAAACAGGTTCGTTTTTTCGCCGCGCTGCTCGTCGGGCTGGGCGTGCTGGCCAGGCGCTTCGGTCCGAAGATGCTCAACATCGACTGGGAGAAGAAGTTCGAAGCGATGCCCGACAATGCCCCGCCGAAGTGGATGTTCCGCAACATCACCGCAATTCGTGAGAATACCGACCGGATTCTGGAGCTTCTGGAGTCCGGCCGCTCAGGGCCTGCCCCGCAGGCCTCGCCGCCACCTGGTGACTGACGTCGGCGCCGGACTGGACGCCGGTGCGTCGGGCGCGACGCCGAACGCTGGCTCATCGCCGGCGCGCGGAGTTAGCACCGGGCCGGCGGGTCACTCCCCGGGGGGGCGGCCCCGCCGCTGTCCCTGGCGGGGGGCACAGGACGCTGTTTGGCTAACCGGCGACACCCCGCCCGCGTCGCGATGGCCCACCCCCCTCTGCCGTCGCGAGCCGCGGCAGCGGTGGCGCGCTGGTCGCGGCACCGGGCGCGG